>Ga0307373_10006273_pt1 | contig 19012 bp, 13 predicted proteins | sample OX2MG_FD_202534 | JGI IMG/M metagenome (GOLD analysis project Ga0307373, IMG submission 202534) | Soil microbial communities from Risofladan, Vaasa, Finland - OX-2 | ecosystem: Environmental > Terrestrial > Soil > Coastal area > Acid sulfate soil | place: Finland: Risofladan, Vaasa | collected...
GCTCAGTTGGATGGCATAGTCCTTAGTTGCTGATCAGACGTTGCTTGTGGGCCTGTGTACCGCTCCGTTTTTGGCTTTCAAGACGGTCGGCATCGCATGCATCACGGCGCGCCCAACAAAGCCTGCATTTCAGATCTCTCAATGCGCCCGAGTGGACTCGAACCACCACGGGGAAAACTCCCCACAAGGCCCTCAACCTTGCGCGTCTACCAATTCCGCCACGAGCGCAGAGTGGGCGAGTATAGCCCTGGTTATGTCTCCCGGATGGTGCTCGGGGACCGGCGGCGCTTGCATCTGTCCACGGCTGGCGTTAGTCTGCGAACACATGTTCGTTCCAGATCATCGTCAACCCGAACGGGGAGCTCAGTAGACATGGATCTGACCAAGCGCCAGCAAGAGATATTCGACTTCATCCGCAAGTACTCGGCCAAGTACGGCTACCCACCGACCGTGCGCGACATCGGCAAAGCCGTCGGCCTCGCTTCCTCCTCGACCGTGCACGCGCACCTGGCCAATCTCGAGAAGCTCGGCCTTTTGCGCCGCGATCCCTCCAAGCCGCGAGCGATCGAGTTGTTTGACCGCGCGCTGGGCAGCGCCGTGGGGACGGTCAAGGGGATCGTCAGCCCCAACAGCCTGCCACTGCTCGGGTCGGTGGCCGCGGGAGCGCCGATGCTCGCAGAGGAGAACATCGAGGACTACGTGTCGGTGCCTGAGGTTGCGGGCGGCGGCGACGGTCAGTACCTGCTGCGGATCCGTGGCGACTCGATGAAGGATGCGGGCATTCTGGAAGGTGACTACGTCGTGGTGCATTCCCAGGACACCGCTCAGGACGGGGATATCGTGGTGGCCCTGTTGGGCGAGGAGGCGACCGTAAAGCGCTTCTTCCGCGAGCCCGATCACATCCGCCTGCAGCCGGAGAACGAGACGATGGAGCCGATCCGCAGTAAAGAGGTCAAGGTGCTGGGGCGCGTGGTGGGGCTGCTCAGGAGCGTCTGACCGCGCTCTGGGAGCCACAGAAACGCTTATGAGCATCGCGGCCCACCTCTTCACATAAGGCTGATCGCGCGGTAGATTGACTGTGCAGGTCAGGCAGCCGCGGAGGCATGAGCCTTCGAGGAAAGTCCGGACATCACAGGGCAAGGTGGTCGAGATATCGACCCGGGGAAACCCGCGGGAAAGTGCCACAGAAACAAACCGCCGATGGGGCCGTCCCACGTGAACGGCTCACAGGCAAGGGTGAAATGGTGCGGTAAGAGCGCACCAGCGTCGCGGTGACGCGGCGGCTGGGCAAACCCCACCCGATGCAAGGCCAAACAGGACCGCTTGCAGGTAGCCCGCCAAGGTCCAGGTAGGCCGCTCAGATGGATGGCTGCTCAACGACAGGATCCGGCTTATCGACCTGCTAAGGAAAAGCCCCGCTAACGCGGGGTTTTTCTATGGGTCGAGTCGCTGGGTTCTCGGACGGATAAGCGTTGCCGGGTTCTCGGAGGCGATTTCTATGGGATCGCTCGGCACGAAGCACCGGGGAGACCCCGGCAGCGCTCCATGCCGCACACAATGGTCTACCAGATCCGCTGGCCGGCCTCAAGAGCCAATCGAACGCGCGGGTCTTGACGCACCATTGCGCTAACTAACGCAATGCGTTCGAATGCGCAAGATGCCGTCAATCGCTGATCTTCCTGATGCCCTCATCTCTCAGGGGCGCCGCTGGGGTGAGCTCGGCCGAGGCTGCCCAACTCGCTGGCGTGAGCGCGTGCACGCCGCAGCAGGCCTACCTGGATCTGCAGAAGCTCGCGCGAGCCCAGGGCTGCAACACCCAGCAGCTCTTCGAGCTCTACATCCATGAGCGCTTTCTGGAGCGATCACGCGGGACCGGCGCCTCTAGCCTGTCGAATTGCGGCCGAATATCGCGCCCCGCGTTCGCGGGGCAAGGAGCACAAGCCGGGCGTGTTTTTGATGCTTGCTAGTAGAGGAACGCGCGAAGTGCGCAAAATTGCTTGATTTACGGGGTATGCTATCGCGAGGATTTTTGCTCCTGAGCGGTAGGGCTTTTGATTTCGTCTGAAAAGGACGCTATTATGGTCTGGCGCGGTAGATCGCGCCCATATCGCAGCCAAAATGGGACTTCTTTTTTTGCTCTTGCCCGGAAGGAATTCTGCGAAGCAATGAACGCCCACGTCATCGAGTTCAGCCCCAGATACAACCGCTTCCCTCAGGACATCACGGGGCTGCTGATTCGCATCGCATCCGCGCTCGGAACAATCCGAGGCGCGTCCGTGCTGCCGGCCGTTGCCGACCAGCTCAGGTCTTCCGCCAGGGCCGGCACGGTTCATTACTCGACGATGATCGAGGGCAACGAGCTTCCTTTCGTCGAAGCCGAGCGTGCGGCACGCGGAGATCTTGAGCCCAACACGCGCGCGAAGATCGAGCTCGTCAACTATGTGGCCGCACTGGACCTCATTGACGAGCGTCTCGCCTCGGGCACGCTAGAGCTGGACGCGGACTTTCTCAAGCAGCTCCACGGCGCCGCGACGGCGGGACTCGGGCGCGAGGACGATCCGCACTTCAAGCCGCACCATGAGGGGCAGTGGCGTGACGGCGAGGCTGTCGTAGTCGATCGGATGACCAACCAGATCATGTACCAGGCGCCGCCCCCAGCCGAGGTCAGCCCCCGGATGCTCGGGATGGTCGAATGGCTGGCGCGCAAACTCGACAATGAGAGCGAGCCGCCGTACGTTCTAGCCGGCGTCATGCACTATGGCATCACCGATGTGCATCCCTTTGCCGACGGCAACGGACGCGTGGCGCGCTTGTTCCAGACCGCACTGCTTATGCAGACGAACGTCCTGCCGGGACGCATGTACTCCTTTGAGCGGTACTACGCGGAAGACCAGAGCGCCTATTACGGTGCTTTGCGTTCGGTGAGGCTTCGGACCCTGAACATGGAGCATTGGCTGCAGTACTTCTTGCGTGGCCTCGCTGAGGAGTACGAGCGCGTCGCTGCAACGGTTTCAGACCTGGCGAATCTTGTCTCCGGAACTGCCGCCGGCCCGCTGCAGCTGACGTCCAGCCAGCAGGCCGCGATCTCGGCGCTGCGAATCCAGGGGCGCACGGAGTTCGCGAGGCGTGACTATGAGCAGGCGGCCCACCTGGGTCGGAGTGCAGCCAACGCCGACCTTAGGCGGCTGGTCCAGCATGGGGTCCTACGAACGCGAGGCTCGGGCTCGGCCACCCGCTACGTGTTTTCTGCCCCCGCGGCACGGCCGGCGACCACGGAGCGCCGCGGCCGACCCGCTCGCTGGAACGAGACAAGGATCGAGCGAGAGCTACGAGCATTTATCGCAGAGCGAGAGAACTGGCCCTCACCGAAGGAATTCCGCGACGCCGGACGCGGCGACCTCTACGCTGCCGCGAGTCGTGCAGGCGGCATCGCGCGGTGGCGGCGGACCCTCGGCATCTAACACCGGACGCCGGCGCACATCGAGGCGCGCCTGCCTACCCCGGACCTCCAGTCCCGTAGGCTTGTTGATCGCGTAGCCCTTCAGATGTGCGAGCGCTTTTCCTGCTCGCCCGCATCGAGTCCGACGAACGTGCGCACCACTAAGTCGAGCAGGTCGGCGTCGACCGGCAGCCGCGCACCGTGCGAGGCATTCCTGGCGTAGAACTACCGATCACCCGCTCGAAGCGACCTGGGACCTGACCGTCGCGCGGGCCAGTGGTGTGACCTCCTGCAACGTCCAGCCGGCGGGGTACACGGGAACGACCTCGTACACCGTCTTGACCTTCCGTACTTGAGAGCCCGCGATCGCCCCGGCGAGAGCGCCAATCAGCGCAGCGAAGAGCATCAGTTCGCCGTTCTCAGAGCCAGACGCCAGCGTGCCGCCGCCGAGCCCCCCGACGATCGCGCTCTCCACCATTTGGTCCACCGACTCAGTCACGTCCGCTTCCAATGCCTGATAGCCAAGCTGTTGTAGAGCGACGAAGACGTCGTTGAACGCGGCGACATGATCGCTTTCGCGCCTCTCGAACGCAACGTGGAAGCCGCCCTCCGGAACACGCACGACCTCTCGGAGCTTGGCGTCGAGCAGCTGCGCCAGCGCCTCGTGAGTTAGCTCAGATGTGGCCCACGCCGTGGGTTGTACCCGGATCTTGTAGGTGTTCATTGGAACATTCCTTTTCGGAATAGGTCTTGGATTGCGACGCCGAGCGCTGCCGCCAAGGCAATGGCAAGAAGTACCCGCGGTTCGCTAAGCCCTCGCTCGATGTTCACGACCGTCTGGCGGCTGACCCCGAGCTCTCGCGCCAGCGCCTCTTGAGAGAGGCCCAGTCGTTGCCTGTGCTCCTTCACGTGCGACTCATACGCGGGCATGCCACGAGGCTACGGCGCAGCGATGCATGTGTCAAGGACTCTTTACAAATGATGCTTTACTCGATGCCGAGTAGCGCGAGGCACGCTATGAACCGCTCAAGCCCGACGTGGGGGTCCTCCTCGGGGCTCGCCGCACGACCATGAAGGGCAGGAGCGGCGAGGTCACGGAACGCAGGTCGGCGAGTTAGTGCCCTGAGACCGAGAAGGCTTCGAGGCCAACCACTGCGTCGGGAAGCATGCGGTACACACTGGCGCCCACCGGTGCCCGAGCCTCGGCTCGCCGGAGGTATTCGCTCATCTTTTTCTCCCCGACGACAACATCTGCGTATCCGGCGGCACATGCCAGGAAGTTGACGTCGGTGAGATCGTTGCCCTCCCACCTGTCATCGGCGTTGCTCAAGCGCTGGCGGATCAGCTCGTAATGCCTCGCCAGATAAGGCATCCCGGCTAGGTCGTTCAGCGCGTCGTTCTCGAGCCACTTCATGGCATCCGCGACTGACACCCGGGCGCCCATAGCCGCCTCTGCGATCTCATGCTTGAGGTCGGAGAGCAGCATCGCCCACGCTACGTCCGGGATGTCCTTCTTTGCCGTGCCCCGCTCGCGCATGTCAAGCGCGAGCACATGATGCTTGGCGGCCCAGCGCTCGGCCATGTCCTCGCCCTCCGCGCTCTCGAGCCGCTCGGGCTCGACCAACGTCGAGTAGATCGACACGGCGCACGCCACCCGTCGGCTCGCCTCAGGCCACGGTGCCTGCGAAAGGTCCTCAGGTTCGCGCCGCAACGGGGACATTGCTCGGGCAGGCTGTCCTGAGTGACGCTCGACACTAGGGCGGTGACGTGGCCCCCGCCGGCCGCTTGGTTGTCGGTTGGCTGAGGGAAGCAGAACTTGCGGGAGATCGCAAGGGCGAGTATGAACGTTCGCTAGACGCCGCCGCTGCTCCTGTAGCACCCGCCGACCGAGTTCCTGGGAGAGTCCAACAGTTGCGAGAGGTGTTGTGATGACCGAGCAGAAACGGAAGCCGCGAGAGGACGACGGACTCTCGGTTGAGAACTACCAACCGCTCAATGAAGAGTTCTACGCGGGCGATCCTGCTGACTACTTCATCCGCCGCCTGCAAGGACTACTTATCCTGAAGGGCAAGCCTGATGCGCTCAGGGAGTTGATGCTCGAAGGCGTAGATGCTGGCGGAGTGCGCCTTCAGCTTACTGCCGGGGATGGCCCTGGCGCCGAATCCGCGAAGGATGACGCCGAAGGTAGAGATCGCTTCGTCACGGCCGACGCATGGCTATTGCTACACCACGCTAGCGAGACCTTGCTTCGGCTTTATCTCGCGCACACGCAGGGCGCGCCATGTCCTGCGCTGGAGATCGCGCGTGACCGTCGGGCCGGCGCATTCAAGAAGCAGATCCGTCACCGCTTCATCGTCTCTCGGCGCTCACCCGAGCACCATGCCGAAAACGGCGAGGCCTTCTACGGCTCGCCGACGGCCGAGGGACTTTCCGACGCCGACGATGACAGCCGCCAAGCACTGCTCGACAACGTCGAGGGTCTGCTGCGTCTGTTTGCTTCGACTTTCCTGGATGCCGAGGCATACAACGCGATCAAGCACAGCATGGCTATTCGCACTGGAAACTCACGACTCAACATAAAGGTGGGCGATAGGGATCTCGGCACAACCGAAGGTCCGCACATCGAGTACATCGGGATCAGAGAGACTCCAGAGCGCTTCGTCTGGGCACACAAGACGATCTGGCTCGACTTCGATCTCATCGTCGCGCGGGTCTACACGGCCCAGCGAATGATCCTTGCGCTCTGGCTGGTGGCTCGACATCGGTATCTCGGCGTCCAGCTGGATGCGATCCCGAGCTTGCGACACCCAACAGCCGACGAACTTAGCCGCTCCGACGCAATAACGTGGACAAGCTTTGCAAAAGACCTGATCTACACGACGCCGGACCTAAACGCTCCGCCCACCGCAGATCAGGACGGAGCCTAAATGTCGCTGGAAACACCCTGTCACCCCAACCCGTGGAGCCGTGAATCGTGAGCGATCTGGGCCTTCTTCTCGACGAGGGTCGACTTCAAGGAACGCATGCCGTTGACCGGGTGGTCGGGCCTGACCGAGTCGCCGCGATCGTGGATCGAGGCGACCTCTCCGACGCACGGACGGCTATCGAGGAGCTGTGCATGACGTGGGGAGGCGCTTGCGGTGCCCTGCTGCCCGCATCCCGTGGAGATGCCGGCCTACCTGGCCGCTGGGACCACTTCCTTGCAAACGGCGTGTTCGATCAGCTCGCACACCGGGAGATCGCCGCTCGCGATTCCCACCGGCGAGAGGTGTTTGTGACGCCCCACGTCACAGGAGAGCCGCTTCTCTCCGAGCTGTGGGGTCAACGGGAGCCCGGAGACTGGCCCGTCTGCGACTGTTCGTTGCCCGATCCTGCAGATCCCTGGTATGTCGCCTACCTGGCTTGTCTAGGCGCCTGGCCGTCACAGCCAGCGCCCGAGCAGCTCAAACCCGCTGGGCTTGTCGATGAGTATCGCTTCGATCAGCTCCTGAACGTGGAGCGCGAGCCACTAACAGAGGTTGGACCGGCCGAGCTGGTCGCTCGGCTTCGTCGCCGAGGCTATACGCACCCAGCGCAACTCTCGTGTCATGGCCTTTCCCTCTGGCGACTACCGGAGGCCGCGCACCTAAGCGACGAGCCGGGGCTGCCGCATCCAGGCTGGGAGCGGAGCCGGTACGGGCCGAATCTAGTCGTCGTCTACGAGCCGGGAAGCGTCGAGGATCTCGCGCTGATTTGGAATCTGAGAGCAGCACATGGCGTCTTTCCGGGTCTTCCTCTCGCCGTTCCGGCAACGGTAGACGTGGCCAACGCGCTACAGGCGTGGAGCACGGTCGGCCTCGACAGTTGGGCACTCCGGCTCTTTGGTTTGGTGAGTCGACCTTGGGGATTGGTCAGTGCGACGGTCGATCCCACTGCCCTCGCGGATTGGGCGACGCAAGCACCCGGAAGCTGGGAGGCCGCGGATGTCGACACCGTGCTTTGGCCCGGGTACAGGCCGGGGCGCCCGAGCAAAGATGTTGCGGTGTTCCGAGACGGGCGGGCGCGGATCGCAGCGGTCGCGGCGGATGATCGGGAGTTCCTCCGCAATCGTCCGGCCCAAGCCCGCGCGCCAGAGCTGCGGGTTCGAGTTACTCCTCTAGGTCGCCAACTGCCACCGAGCCGCACCCTAGCCCGCTATCTGCCGACGCTATTCGGCTATCGCGGCGGCGGTAGCGAGCACGAGGGAGGCGATATTGATGCCATCCTCGACCTCGACTGGCCGACCGGTTGGAACGTGCTTCAGGCCGCCGCCCGGGATCGCGGGTTTCAAGCCGTACCTAGCCGCCCCGGGCGCGCCGCGTCGGCCTTGCTCCGTCGGCTCGGAACGTTCGTGGAGCTTCAGCCGCTACTCAACCCGGCCGTCATCGAAACGCTCACGAGGTTGGGTTCGCGCTCGGGAAGGGCTTGGTTCGAGACGCAGGTCAGAGACCTGCACGAAAGCCTCAACCTTGCGTCGGATCAAGCGGTCAAACGCTCACAGATCATCGAGCAGCGGCTCGCGGACCTCGCGCTACCTCCCTTCGAGGCCGACAGAGCAGAGCTGACTTGGGACGCTCTGCAGCAACTGCTCTCACCCGAGAGTGCGCGTGAGTGGCTTGGCTGGGCCGAGTCGCGCGAGCTGCTGGTCCGGGGAGCAGAGGTCAGCTGTGACCGGTGCTTCGCCCGCGGTTGGCAGCCGGCGACCGAGCTTGCGGTGCCCACCGTCTGCCGTGGTTGCGGTCACTCGATTCGCCGACCGTTTCCGGCGGATCGCCTCGTGTTCCGCTACCGCGCGAGCGAGATGCTGCGCCAAACGTTGCAGCAGAACGCATTGCCACACCTGCTCGCGGCTCGCTGGCTCATCGCGCTGCTCGGGGGAGCTGGCCTCTACGGCGTGCATCCAGGGGTGGAGTTTCGGGACGAGGCGGGTAAGCCCGTGGCAGAGGTTGACCTCGTCCTACTGTTCTCCGATGGCGCGATCGCGCTCGGTGAGTGCAAGCTCACGCCGCGGGGTTTGCTCCAAGCAGACGTGAACAAGCTCGAGGACTTCGCAGATAAGTTTGGCGCCAGCTGGACGTTCTATGCAGTTCCTGCCTGGCTGAGTGACTGCGGCGAGCCGTGGAGTCAGCTGCCACGAGACAGCCCTGAGCGTCCGCGGTTTGTTCTAACCAACGAGCAGCTGGTCCAGCCCGCCGAGGACGTGCGCTGGGCGCTTGGCACGAACCCGTTGCGGCCTGTGCCTGCCAACGAGGTGCAGTGCGCAGCTTGGCATGATCGGTTCCTCGAGCGCCTCGCGGACTCAATCGCCTGGATCGAGCAGCAGCCTCACGTGGACGAGATGATCCTCAAGGATGAGTGACCGTGCGCGCTGCTGACCACAGCCGGACTCAGCTCCGGGCTATCCGCGCTCGGAGCGCCGCTCGGGGGCGGAATGCTTGCCGGACTAACCGTGGCGACGGTCACTCCGGCTGATAGTCGCGGCGCTCCTCGCGCTCATCTTCTACAGCCTGGCTCGGTGGCTAGGATCGAGCAGCGGCGCCGGACCAGGTCTATCGGCGGCCTAGCAGTCGTTGAGCCTCCAGGTGTCGTCGCGGTGCTTGCCGCCTTCGCCTAATCCCTGAACCTCGGCGAACTGTCCTGGCTGTGCTCGGGTGCCTGGCTCGCCCAGGGCAGCCGCTTGACGGCGCCGTGTAGCTGGTGGGCGTTGACGCGGGTGTACCGCTGCGTGGAGTCGAGGTGCTTGTGCCCGAGCAGCTCTTGGATCTGGCGGAGGTTGGCACCAGCGCTCAATAGCTCGGTGGCGAAGACGTGGCGCAGGGTGTGTGGTGTGATGCGCTTGTGCTCGTTCACGCCGGCGGCGGTGGCGTAATGGCGGAATGTCCTGCTGAGGATCGTGGGGGAGAGGCGACGGCCTTGGACTCCAACGAACAGCGCCTCCTCTTGGGATTGTGAGCGCATTTGGAGGTAGGAGACGAACAGCGGCATGAGGCCTGGGTGGATCGGGACGGCGCGGTGGCGGCCGCCCTTGGAGTGCCGGACGCGGATCAAGTGGCGGGCGAGGTCGATGTCGTGGCGGTCTAAGCCGAGGAGCTCTGAATGGCGCAGGCCGCCATACGCGAACAGCGCGAGCAGCAAGCGGTCACGCTCGCGCTTGCCGGGATGCACCCGCTCCCACACACCCTCGCGGCTAGGCGCTTCAAGCAACCGAAAGAGCTCTGTGCGGTCGAGTATGTCGGGCAGCACTTCGCGCTTCTTTGGGGTGCGCAGGACGTGGGCAGGGTCACGCTCGAGATGCTCGTTCTCGACGCAGAAGCGAAAGAAGGAGTGCAGCGCAGCGATCGTGCGCGCCTGACTGGATGGTGATGGGCGATGTGTGATCTCGAGGGCAAGGAACCGCCGCAGGTCGACAGTGCGTACAGCGCCGAGAGCGATGATGCCTTCGGCGGTCAGGAACCGAAGGCAGGCTCCGACGTCGCGCTCATACCCTTTGCACGTCAAATCCGCGAAGCGACGCTCGACCCGGCAGTAGGTCGCGAAGTCAGACAGAACGTCAAACACGCGGCCAGGATGCCTGGTTAACGTGAACAGCGTCGGATGCTCCCGTGAATCAGAGAATCCCACCACACATATCCGTCCTCAGCTCGTTTACACGAGAGCGGGCGAGTCTCTGCCCCCGCCAATCAGCGCGGGGAGAGTCCAAACACACGGAGCATCGGTTCGCCGCCTACTTCACTCGGGGGGAACTCAGAGCCCTTACTGTGTCCAAAACGTCCGGCTTATCGACCCGCTAAGGAAAAGCCCCGCTAACGCGGGGCTTTTCTATGGTCCCTGCAGCAACCCCAGCCAGGCGAGTCGCTCGAGCGCCTCATCCACCTGCCCGGCGGGGACAGACACCGCACCGGTCAGCGCCTGCCTGTCGCGCGAGCCGTCCAGCAGCACGAGTAGCTGTGGCTCGAGCTCGCCTTCCAAGCGCGCATTTACGTGCAGCAGGGTGCTGACCGCGGGCAACCCGGCGGCGCATTGTGCGCGAGCCAGTGGGCTCGCGAGCGGTCGCTCGCCGGCGCTGGCGCTGACCAGTGGCGCGGTTGCATGCAGCTGCACCACGCGCGCGATGTAGGCCTCGAGCAAGACCGCGCGAAGGCCCGCCGCGGCAAGCTCGCTGGGCGCGCCGGTCGCGCCTAACGAGCGCTCGAGCAGCACCGGGAAATCCAGTGCCGCTGGCCAGCTGCTGGCCAGCGCATCCAGCGCTGCCAGCACGAGCGGTTCGGAGGTTGTAATCGAGTAGCCCTCGGGCGTGACGAACGTTTGCTGCTCGCCGAGGTGATCCTGTGGCGCTGGCTGCGCGGAGGAGGAGATCGCGAACTGATTGAGATGGATGTCGTCGATTGCGCGCTGCACGGGTGTCTTGGCGTGACACAGCAGCGTGCGGCGAAACGTCCTGTTCTTAAAGAAGTCCATGTACTGCTCGTGTGCCAGCGGGTCATCGGCGACCGCCTCGAACAGCTCTCCGGCGCTCTCCGGTACGCCCTCCATGCGGCTCTCAGACAGGTCGGCCTCGGAGAGGAACTGCAACCCGTGTTCGGCAGCGTGCGCGGCGAATTCGTGGAAGTAGAACGGCGTTGAGATCTCGGCGAGGTCGTCATGGAACAACAGGGCGTCGGAGAACTTGAGCATGCGCTCCATCTGCTCGCGCAGCGCTCGCGCATAAGGGCTTGGCTCGTCGATCGCGATGACTGTCTGCATCAGCTTGTGTGCCTGGCGCAGCCGCTGATCGGGATCGGCGATGTCGCGGACGTGGTAGCGCAGGATTTCTCGCGTCATGTCGCGCAGATGGCTGCCCGGGTAGGCGTTGTAGCTGACGTATGCGATTCCGTGGGCGCTCAACCGCTCGTGGCAGCAATGCAGCAGCGCTCCGCGCGCCTGCGGGGAGATCCAGGAGTAGACGCCGTGGCTGACGATGTAGTCAAAGTCGCCGAGGTTCTCTGGCAGCGCCTGCAACTGGGCGGCTCGCAGCGCGACGTTCTGGAGTCCCGCCGCATCCGCGAGCTCGCTGCCGCGCTCGATCGCAGCCGTCGAGGCGTCGAGGCCCACGAAGCTCGATCCCGGCAGCGTTTGGGCCATCGAGAGGACATTGGCGCCGTCACCGCAGCCCAGCTCGAGCACCCGGCAGTGCGCCGCGGGCGCGGGCTCGAGGCCAAACAGCCTGCCGAGCACCTCGAGGTGAGCCGGATGCGTCGCGGCGTACGCGTAGCCGGGGTAGGCGACGCGGTCGTAGGGGCTCGCGTTCAGAGTTCGCGGGCCCTCAGACGCCGGGCAGCAGCTTCAGGGCGATGTTGGACTTCTTGTTGCCGCTGATGAACGTCGCCTCGCCCTTGATGCCATCGAGAGAGATCTTCTCTGTTGGGATCACCCCGCCGCCACTGCCGCCGGTCTGGTAGCTGGAGATCAGGACATCGGTGAGCTTGATCTCGAGGTAGTCCTGCTGACCTTTACCGGCCTTGCGGGCGAAGAAGATGTCGGCCTCCTTGTAGTGCTGGCCACCGACGGCGGCCTTCTGCAGCAGGGGCGAGGACTTGTCGACGGGCTTGGTGATCGTGAACGAGGAGAAGCTCGTCTTGCCCGCGCCGCCTCCGCCGCCGTGGGCCTGGGAGCCAACGTTGCTGGTGCCGAAAGAGAACGAGCTGATCTCGATGTCGCCCTTGTGCTTGTGGTCGGCCGACTCGCCCTTTACGCCGTCGAGCTTGAGGAACATATTGCCAGCGCTGTTGTCGAAACCGAACTGGACGGCCGGCACGAGCTCTCCGTTGGCGCCGGGGACACCGGGGACACCCTGTCCACCGGCTGCGCCCTGCCCGCCATTGACGCCCGCGGGGCCCTGCGGGCCGCTCTGGTTCCAGGCGATCTGAGTCTCGTTTGGCTGACAGGCGGCCGCCTCGTTGGGGGCGCCGGTGGGAAGTTTCGCCGGCAGGCTGGGGTCGATCACCCGTAACGCGCCTGGTGCCTCGTTGATATTGCCAAGCACTGCACCATTGGGCCCCGCATAACATCCAGTGATCGTCCCATCGCTGCCGGGGATGGCGCCCACCGCAATCGCTGCCCCCGCGCCCAGTGCCGCCGCGGTGGGCAGTGCGAGCTTCAGTGCGCCGCGCGAACGCCGCAGCCGCTGGGCTGCCTGCACAATCTGATTCGCCTCTTGCTGGCTCATGCCCGCCCCCTTGAAGATGTTCCGCGACGAGTGCACGATCGCCGCCTTTCGCGCGCAACGTGGGCATCCCAGCAGACACCCGGAGCGCTGTCAAGCGATCTCGACGATCGTCGCAGCGCGGCCCTTGCCCGGAGATCCTCAGACGTGCAACTCTGCTCGCGAGCGCTGTCCGCCTGCGTCTCCGCTCAGTCGACCGGGTGCTCTTCGTCGGCCTCCCCATAGACGGAGTCGGATGCCTCCTCCTCCGGGCCGGCGTCGCGCATGATGCGCGATGGCGAGTGTCCGTCTCCGTGGGAGGTGTGCTCGATTAGTTCCTGCTCGGCGAGCTCGAAGCCCTCAGACTCGCCTCCTCCTGCCTCATCCACTGCACGGCGCGCTTCATTGCGACGCGCCGCGAGGTCGTGGATGGGATCGAAAGACCTTGGATCATCCATGCCGAAACGGTACTACGCGTGCAACTGCTCGCGGGCGCTGCCCGCCGGCGCCCCGTCCCGCTTGAGCGCATCGAGCGCCGCGAGCATCGCGTCGAGCTCGCAGTCGACCTTGTCAGGCCATGGCTTCTGCGGATGGTCGTCGAGCGTCTTCAGGCCGTTTCCGGTGACGATCGCCACGACGGTGTCCTCGGGAGCGAAGCGTCCCGCAGCGGCGAGCTTCTCCAGGACGGCGACCGTCGTGCCGCCGGCCGGCTCGGTCAGGATCCCCTCGGTGGCCGCGAGCAGGTCGATCCCGGCGAAGATCTCGGGGTCTGAGGCAAAGCCGCCGGTGCCGCCGCGTTTGAGTACGGCGTCGATCACCAGGTAGCCGTCGCCGGGCGCACCGATCGCGAGCGAGTGCGCCGCCGTCTCGGGCGTCACCGGGTGGACCTCGGCTTCCTCGGCGATGATCGCGCTCGCGATTGGGTTGCAGCCGCTTGGCTGCGCGATGTGGATGCGGGTGCCCTCGGTCTCGGAGAGCCCGAGCAGCTGCAGCTCGTTCAGGCCCTTGTGCAGGCGCGATGAGAGTGTTCCGCCGGCGGCCGCCGTGACGATGTGGTCGGGGGCCTTCCAGTCGAGCTGCTCGACGATCTCGAATGCCGCTGTCTTTGCGCCCTCGGCGTAGAACGGGCGCAAGGTGATGTTGGCAAAGTCCATGCCGGTGCTCTCGGCGACTTCGCGGCAGCGGCGGTTGGCTTCGTCGTAGTTGCCCTCGACCTGGCAGACCTTCGCGCCGAGCGCCATACAGGCGCGGGCCTTGGTGTCCTCGAGGCGGTTCGGGTAGAAGACGTAGGCGTCCACGCCCGCCTTGGCGGCGAGCGAGGCCACGGCCGTGCCGACGTTGCCTGTTGAGACGCAGCCGATCTCGGTCTTGCCGCGCTCCAGCAGCCGGGCGACGGACATCGATACGACGCGGTCCTTGTAGGAGAGGCTCGGCCGCGAGGTGGAGTCGTCCTTGAGGTAGAGGTTTGAGAGGCCCAGCTCGGCCCCCAGCCGGTCGGCGTGGATCAGGGGGGTGTAGCCCGCATAGCGCCCGACGCGCGCTTGCGCGGAGGCGTCGACGATCGGCAGGAGCTCCTCGAAGTGCCAGATGTTCTGAGGACGCTCGGAGCTTCCGGTCTCCTTGAAGTGGCGGGCGGCCAGCTCGTAGTCGTAGACGACGTCGAGGCCCTTGCCGCAGTCCGGACAGGCGAACACGGTCGACTCGAGCGGGTAGCTGTTCTCGCAGCGGTGGCAGACGAGACCCGTGGCGCACGAGCGTGTCCGCTTGCGAGAACCTCCAAGAGGACTCGATGGGGGGCTGGGGCTCATGCTGTTAGGAGAGACGATACGCCCGGCCACGGCATTTGTGTGTCGCTCTCGTGACCGAAGGCAATCCAAAGCTCCTCGGAGAGATGCGGGGCGAAGGGGCTGAGCAGCTGCACGAGCAGGGCGAGCGCGCTGGTCAGCGCGTCTCTGTCGGCCTGGCTCAGCTCTCCTTGGCGCGCTATGACGCGTTTCTCAAAGTCCTTGATGCGGTCGAACAGGCGCATAACGTTGCGCACTGCGCTGTGCATCTCGAGCTGCTCCATCTCCCCGGTGACCTTCCCGGCGGCGGTCTCGCACCACGTCGAGAGTTTCAGCCTGAGATGCTCGGTTGTGTCCTTGACCGGCTCACCGTCAGCTCCTCGCGCCAGCGCCTCGGCACCGGCGAGCCGGGCCTGCGAGTACTCCCACACCTGTGTGAGAAACCGGTGTGCGCGCAGCACCGCCGAGTCGCTCCAGTTGAGCGTCTTCTGCGGACGTGCGGCATACAGGACCGCGAGCCTCACGGTGTCCGCGCCGTAGCGCTCGACGAGCGCGTCTGGATCGACGACATTGCCGAGATGCTTTGACATCTTGCGCCCCTCGCTTATGACCATCTCGTGAAAGAGGCAGCCTGCGAAAGGCTCTCCGTCGCTGAGGAACGCGAGCGGGCCGATGTCGCGCAACGCCTTGGTGACGATCCGCTGGTCGAATACGAAGTTGCCACTGTCCGAGCCCGCCACGACGCGCTCGGAGGGCAGCCAGTGGCGCAGATCCGCAAGCGCGATGATGTCCTCGAGCGTCTCGCCGCGCGACTCGGGCGGCACGCAGACGGGAACCCACAGCCATAGCGCGTCGAAGTGGCAGTCGAGTGTGTCCGTCTCCCGCTCGGCCGGACCGCCGCAGACAGGGCATGTCGTCTTCACGAAATCGTCGATCTCGGCAAGCGGATTTCCGGTTCCGGTCGGCGTGATGTCGAGCGGCAGCAGCACGGGGAGCTGCTCCTTTGACAGCGGCACGGCACCGTGAGTCTCGCAGTAGACGATCGGGATCGGCGTGCCCCACGAGCGCTGTCTGGAGATCGAGAAGTCCTCAGCCTTGTACCGCACGGCCTCGCGCGGCGAGGAGGTCTCGCCGGCGGCACCTGCGCCGTTCCCGAGCGAAGCGCCGAGCCTGTCGCCGATGCGCTCGGCAAGAACCTCGTCGGTGTGGTCCTGCTCGGGAATTCCGAACACGGCGGTCGCGCCGAAGCGGCCGTCGACGCCCGGTGAGATCAGCACTGGTAAGGACCCGTCGCCAGCCGGCGAAGACAACGATCGGTGAGTGTCTATGAGCCCGATCGCGCCGGCGTCGCGCGAGCTGCGCTGCAGGCCACTGGAGCGCAGCTCCTCGAACTGCTCACGCACCGCCGGGTCAGATGTCCAGGCGTCGATCTCGGGGTGCTTGGGCGAGATCAGCACGAAGCGCGCCTGGGCGAGCGCGCCTGCGTGCGGTGTGAACACCGTGAGCTGCTCGCCGCCGGCGCCGCGCAGATCGACCTCGACGCCGTCGACGCGGCCAAGCACGAAGCGCTGGCTGGCCAGGGCGACCTCATCCCATTTGCTGGCCGGTCTCTGATCGGTCGCCGCGAGCTCGTCGAGGCGACGGTCGTTCTCCGGCACGTACTCGCTGATCCGCAGATACCACGTCGGGCGCTCGATCAGCCGCACGGGGTTGTGGCAGCGCCAGCAGCGGCCGTCCTCGACCTGGATCGTGGCGAGCGTCGTCTGGCACTCCTCGCACCAGTCGACGCCGCCTGTCCCGCGGTATACAAGTCCGGCCTGCAGTAGCTCCAGGAAAAGCCACTGCGACCAGCGGTACATGATGGGGTCGGAGCTCATGAACGTCCGCTCCCAGTCGAATGAGAAACCGAGCCGCTGCAACTGCCCGGTCATGTGCCCGGCGCAGCTCGCGACCCACTCGCCCGGCGGGATGCCGCGCTCGATCGCGCCGAGCTCGGCCGGCAGGCCGAAGGCGTCGAATCCGAACGCGAACAGCACCTTGTTCCCACGCGCGCGCTGGAAGCGCGCGTAGGCGTCTCCGATCGAGTAGCTGCGCACATGTCCGATGTGCACGTTGCCTGACGTGAACGGTGCCGAGGGCTTGATGTACAGGTGCTGGCGATCGTCGCCCACGGGCGGCGTGCGCCAGGCGTCCCGCGCGCGCCAGGCAGCCTGCCGGCGAGCCTCGATCGCCTGCGGGTCATAGCGCTTGGGGGTCTGCTCGTTCATCTCAATCGAGCATATCCAAGGGCATAAGCAGCGAGACCTCGCTCATCTTCGGTCTTCGCACTCGCGGATCGTCTTCTGAGACGGGCCGTTGCTATGCTCAAACTCACTTGGCCTTAGTCTGCAACAAGCTCTTTTTGGCCTCTTGCAGGTCTCTCTTGGCCCCGCCCTGCGCGGGGCCTTTGCGTCCGCCCCGACTGTAAGGATTACGTGATGGAAGTAGAGATCGGACGCGGGAAGAAGGCACGCCAGGCGTATGGATTCGACGACATCGCGATCGTCCCCTCCCGCCGCACGCGCGACCCTGACGACATCGACATCTCCTGGAAGCTCGGGCCCTACCAATTCGAGCTGCCGTTGATGGCCGCGGCGATGGACGGCGTGGTTTCACCGCGGACGGCTGGGATCGTCGGCGGTCTTGGCGGACTGGCGGTGCTCAACCTGGAGGGCATCTTCACTCGCTACGAGGACGCCGAGGAGCAACTCGAGCGGATCGCCAGCCTGCCGAAGGAGCAGGCTACCCGCGAGATGCAGGAGATCTACTCAGAGCCGGTCAAGCCTGAGCTGATCGCTCAGCGGATAAGGGAGATCAAGGACCAGAAGGTTGTCGCCGCCGCGTCGTTGACCCCTCAGCGCGTTTTGAAGTATCACGAGCTTGCGCTCGAGGCTGGCTTGGACGTGCTCGTGATCCAGGGAACGGTCGTCTCGGGAGAGCACGTCTCGACAGTGTCTGAGCCGCTGAACTTGAAGGAGTTCATACCGACGCTCGAGGTGCCGGTGGTCGTCGGTGGCTGTGCCTCCTACCACACGGGACTGCACCTGATGCGGACCGGCGCCGCCGGGGTGCTTGTCGGCGTGGGGCCCGGGGCGGCGTGTACGACGCGCGGTGTACTCGGCATCGGTGTACCCCAGGCGACGGCGATCGCGGATGTCGCGCACGCTCGCTCCACGCACATGCTGGAGACTGGGGAGTACTGCCAGGTGATCGCTGACGGCGGGATGCGTAATGGGGGCGACGTGTCGAAGGCGATTGCGCTTGGTGCCGACGCCGTGATGATCGGCTCGCCCTTGGCGCGTGCCTACGAGGCGCCAGGCCGCGGCTTTCACTGGGGGATGGCTACGTTTCACCCCACTTTGCCGCGTGGGGCGCGGGTGGCCACATCCCAGAACGGCACGCTCGAGGAGATCCTCGTTGGCCCCGCGCGCGAGAACGACGGCACGTTCAACCTGTTCGGGGGGTTGCGCACCTCGATGGCGACCTGTGGGCACAAGGATCTGGCCGAGTTCAACCGCGCCGAGGTCGTGATCGCACCAGCGCTGCAAACCGAGGGTAAGGCATTGCAACGCGATCAGGGGGTGGGCATGGGCGCCACCAACGGGAAGGCTGCCGCCGTCCTGGTCAATGACTGACCAGGTAGTCGTGGCGCCCGCCGCAGAGCAGCGGGGCGCGCCCGTAATGGCCAGTGAAGAGGTGATCGTCCTCGACTATGGAGGGCAATACAGTCAGTTGATCGCGAGAAGGGTGCGCGATTGCGGTGTGTTCTCCGAGCTGCTCCCGAGCCATACGTCGCTGGAGGAGATCGAGAAGCGAAAGCCACGGGGGATCATTTTGTCGGGGGGGCCCGCCTCGGTGTATGCCGAGGGCGCCCCGCGACTGGAGCGCGGGCTGCTGGAGCTGGGGGTGCCGGTGATGGGCATCTGCTACGGGATGCAGCTGCTCGTCCACGAGCTCGGCGGGCGGGTGGTGCAGGCCGAGGTGGGGGAGTTCGGCCGCTCGGATCTGACGGTTACTGAGCCGGGGGTGCTGCTGAAGGGGATGCCGCGCGAGCAGACCTGCTGGATGAGTCACCGGGACACCGTGATCGAGCCGCCACCCGGGTTTACCGCCCTTGCCTCTTCGAGCTCCTCACCGGTAGCGGCGGTGGAGGACGCGGAGCGAGGCGTGTTCGGGATTCAGTTCCATCCCGAGGTCGTGCATACGCCCTATGGCCAGGAGATCTTGATGAGGTTCCTGACGGAGGTATGCGGCTGCGAGCAAAATTGGTCGGCGGCCGGGATCGTGGAAGACCAGATCGAGCGGATACGGCGGCAGGTGGGTGGGGGTAAGGTGATTTGCGGGCTCTCGGGAGGGGTGGATTCCTCGGTGGCGGCGCTGCTTGTGCATCGCGCGGTGGGAGATCAGCTGACTTGTGTCTTTGTGGACCACGGACTGATGCGCAAGGACGAGGGCGAGCAGGTGGTGAGCGCGTTCAGGGACACGTTCAAGGTTCCGCTTGTGGCCGTGGATGCGGAGAGGAGGTTCTTGGACAAGCTGAAAGGCGTGACC
>Ga0307373_10006274_pt1 | contig 19010 bp, 21 predicted proteins | sample OX2MG_FD_202534 | JGI IMG/M metagenome (GOLD analysis project Ga0307373, IMG submission 202534) | Soil microbial communities from Risofladan, Vaasa, Finland - OX-2 | ecosystem: Environmental > Terrestrial > Soil > Coastal area > Acid sulfate soil | place: Finland: Risofladan, Vaasa | collected...
AGGAGACGAAGGCACCGTTTGGGTTCCAGGAGGCCCAGCCGTTGGAGGTGTTGACGCCGCCGGCGAGGTACTGGTAGCGGAAGCCGAAGTTAGTGGTGGCCCTGAGGGCGGCGGCACCACCGGGGGCATCGCTCATGCCCAGTTGCAGCGTCGTTGGCCACCCCGCCGGCAACGGCGCCAGCGTCGTCGGGACCGCGGTCCCCGTGGCCTGTGCGGCAGAATCCGAGGCCACATCTGGCACCACCGCGGTGACGGCCCGCGACCCGCTGGCGGGCGCGCTCGGCCCGCACGACTGGAGCACCAGCACCGCGACGGCGGCCACGGTCAGCCGCGCCCCCCAGGCGGACCTTCGGATGCTCATGCGGCCACCTTCCCTCCGCGTGGGTGCACCTGTCAGGCGCTCGATGTGCCTTCCCGGCCATAATCGTCTTCCAGCCGGATGACGTCGTCGAGGTGCGGCGTCGATACTTCGACCAGTTCGACCTCGCTGATGGCGACGAAGCGGTGGACGGAGCCCGAGGGGATGTGCAGGCTCTCGAACGGCGCCAGGCGAATCGTCCGGAGGCTATTGCTGTCGCCAAGCTCGACCGCGAGCACGCCGCTTTGGACGAGGATCGTCTCATCCTTGATGCGGTGGAACTGACGGAAAAGGCGATGCCCGGCCGCGATGTGGAGCAATTTCCCGACGTACTCATCCGTCTCGGCGAAGATGAGTTCGTAACCCCACGGCTTTTCAATCCGTAGCGGAGCGTGGGCAAGGCCGGGCGCGATTGAGAGGGCCAGTGCCCGGCCAGGATTAAGGGCGGTCAGCGCAGTGCCTCCTGGGGCCCCGGCACGGCGGTGCTGATGGCGCGACCGGCCCAGAGTTCGCGCAACTCGCCCTCCACGTCTTGAAGCTCTGCGGTGAGTTGTTCGCGGTAGCTGAGCAGCACATCGATGTAATCGAGAAAGTCCCGGTTACCGCTCGCGCGTGCATCCTGAGTTCGACGGCCGTTCAACATCCATCGGCGGTTTATCGAGTCCAAGGTAGTGCCCCCGGCGGCGGCCCGCGCGTCGCGAGCCCGTTTGTCGGCAGGATCGCAACGTGTCACATCGGCAGCGTTGAGGAAAAGTGCAACAGCATCATTGGCGGGGCGGCCGCCCGCGGTCAATGACTGTTAGACGAGTGCGGCTCCCGATTACGCGCCGGCATCCAGCACATATCCGGCACCGCGGAAGTTGCGCACGAAGTCCACGTCTGCTCCGGCCTGACGCAGTTTGAGGCGGATGCGCCAGATGAACGCCTTGATGCGGTCGGCGGCGGCGCGCTCGTCGATGATCTCTCCGAAGAGCGCGTGCACCATGCGCACTGGCGAACAAACTGTTCCCTGGTGACGCACGAGGTATGCCAGTACGGAGTACTCCATCGGCGTGACCGGGACGTGCGTGCCCGCGTAAAACACCTGGTAGGCTTCGAAATCGACGGTGAGCGGCCCTGCCTGTGATTGCGTCTCCGTCCCGGATGTGCCCCATGCAGAAACCCGCCGCCGGATGGCGCGAAATTGGGCGGAGAGCACCTCCAGGCCGTCGCCGTCGCAGAGACAGGCATCGGCCCCCGCAGCGAGCCCCGCTGCGAACCCATCCGCGGACGGTGCGAGCAAGAGCAGAAACGCGCGAGAGTCGGAGGCGAGCGTCTGGATCACCGCGATATCCACCGAGCGCAGTGGGTCCACCACCGCAACGATGAGGGTGGGCGAGAATTCGCGCAGAAGGTGTGCCGCTTCGGGATAACCGCGCTCAATTGCGGAGTACCCGGAAGCGAATAGGGCCGCCAGCACCTCAACGGTGCGGTAGCGGCGGGTCGCAATAACAAACGCCACCGGCCCTTCCCGTAGGCCCGCGCCGTCCTGATCCCGCACGGTCCGGGCTGGGGAGGGACGAGTCGGTGCGCGGCCACGTGCGCGGGAACGCGAAGGAGTGGCGGCGATGGCCGCGTTTGTCGCCTCGCGCGTCGCCGGGTCGGTCGTCAGTTCGAGCACCATATTCGAAGGGAGTGTGTGCGGGCGGCATTTTGTGATGGTGGACTTTCGGTGGGAAGACGGTGGAGGCTCGCTTTCAAGGCAAGTCCATCCCACTCGCATCCAGGGAGGGTACCGCCGGAACAACCACCACTCGATGGCAACTCCACCCCGGCGCGGTCTCTTGGGGGCAACGCGGAGCACGGAAATAAATTACGCCCGGTGCTCAAAGGATGCGGACTTCGTGAAGATAGATCCCGGTCGACGAGTAGCGGTTGCCGCAGCGCCGGGCGGCGGCGGTGAAGACAGCTCCGCCGGGGCGCCAGGTGGAGGACAGGACCTGGCGCCGGCAGCGGCCACAACCGTCAGGCGGCGGATTACACCCTCGGAATTGAAGGTTCGCGTCCGGCGCCGTGCTCCCGCCGCTGTGGGCAATGGTGTCGATGTCTGGCTGCTGGACACCGAAATACGCCAGTCGTTGGCGAGCATGCGGAGCTACTCCGAAAAGGGACTCAGAGTTGGCGCGGCCGTCAGCGGGACCGTGCCACGGCCGCCCGGATTCTCCTCGCGCCGCTGGTCTATCCAGGCGAGGATCGGCGACTTCGCGGCCGACCAGGACGCCTATGTCGACGCGCTTCTCACCCTTCTCGAACGGCATCCAGCGCAAATGATCCTTCCCGGACACGACGGCTCCATCGAGGCGCTGCGCCGCAGGCGCCTTGAACTCGAACGCTACACAGCCCTCCCACTCGCTGATGAAGGCGCGCTCGATATCGCCATAAGTAAGGAGCGCACCCTCGCTCTGGCCCGCCACCTCGGTATCTCTGTTCCCGAGGGGATCGTTGCCAGCACGGAAGATGACGTACGGGCCGCCGCGGGTCAGATCGGCCTGCCGGTGGTGATCAAACCTGTGCAGTCCTGGGTGCAAACGTCCCGCTCCGGTGTGCGCCTTTGCAGCGGTGTCGCCACGACGGTTGATCAGCTGGCTGCGGTCAGCCGGGAGCTGCTCGATGGCGGGAACAGGGTGATCGTCCAGGAGTGGCTCTCCGGCCCAAGGGAAGCCGTGACACTGTTCTATGCCGGCGGGCAATTTCTCGCCCGATTCGCCCAGGTTTCGCATCGCGAGCGGCCGCTCCTGGGCGGCACGTCTGTGTTCTATGAAAGCATCCCGCTCCTGCCCGAACTTGTCCTCCCGGCCGAGGCGCTCGTGCGCGCGATGAACCTCGACGGCTGCGCCGTTGTTGAGTTTCGCAGAGATCGGGCAGGGAAGCCCGTCCTCATGGAGGTCAACCCCAGGATGGCGGCGTCCGTCGCACTCCCGATAGCCTGCGGTGTCGATTTCCCCCTGCTCACCTTCAACTGGGCGACCGGTCGTCCGCTGCCGCCCCCAGTAGCATCCTACGTGGTGGGCCGGCGGCTGCGCTGGCTCGCCGGTGACATCCGCCACTTGATGAGTGCAGTGAAACATCCCACGCACCTGGAGAGCGGCCCGCGCTCGAAGACGCTGGCGACGTTTGCGACTGATTTTTTCCGCCGGCCGGCGTTTTTCGACCCGTTTGATCCGCGCGACCCATTTCCCGCCCTTGTCGAATTGCGGGACGTCGTCGGGTCCCACCTGTGGTCACTCATAGGGACGCCCCGCCGTCCAATGCCAGGAGTCTCGTCATGGGAGTAGGCTCCACTGATGTCGTGATCATTGGCGCTGGTGCTTATGGCCTTTCGCTCGCCAGTCACTTGCGCGCGCGAGGCATCGACCACCGCATCTTCGGCCCGCCAATGGAGACCTGGAAGAACATGTCCCCGGGCATGTATCTCAAGTCCCAGGGCTTCGCGACAAGTATCTATACGCCCCGCCGCGACATGACGCTCACGGGGTATTGCCGCGCCCGCGGCCTCGAAGAAGTCGAGCCCATCGAGATCGCGACCTTTGCGGATTATGGCGTCTGGGTGCAGGGCCAGGTTGTCCCGCAAGTTGAGCCTGCGCGTGTGATCGCTTTGGACGGGGCTGATGAGCAGTTCATCGTAACCATCGAAGGCGGTGAACAAGTGCGAGCGCGACGCGTCGTCGTGGCCGTCGGGCTGACATCATTCGAACACCTGCCGCCTGTCCTCGCCGGACTCCCGGCGGAGATGGTTTCGCACACGGCTCACGTTTCGGACTTCTCGCCCTTTGCCGGGATGGATGTGGCGGTGATTGGCGCGGGCCAGTCGGCGCTGCAGGCAGCAGCGCTCCTGCATGAACACGCTGCCCGCCCCCGTCTGCTCGCCCGCGATGGCGTGTTGTGGGGCGGGAAGATGGCCAGCCGACGGACCATCCGGGAGCGTCTCCGCCGGCCGAACAGCGTCCTCGGCCCGGGCCGCAGGCCATGGGTGCTGGAACACCTGCCCACCCTCATGCACTACGTGCCCGACGAGCGCCGCCTGCGCTTCACGCGCGACCACCTTGGTCCGCTCGGGGCCTGGTGGCTGCGCGACCGCGTCGATGGCCGCGTGGACGTTCGCACGGGGGTCTCCGTCGTCGCTGCGAAGGCGACCGGAGGCAAGCTCCGGCTGCAAACGTTAGACCGGGATGGCCATCACGGCGAAGAGGTCACAGACCACCTGGTAGCGGGGACCGGATATCGCGTGGATGTGGACAGGATCCGATTTCTCGCGCCGGCACTCGGGGTGCAGATCGAGCGCATTGACGGATCTCCGCGCCTGTCGCGCCATTTCGAGTCCTCGGTGCGGGGCCTCTACTTCGTCGGCCCGGCGTCGGCGGCGAGCTTCGGCCCGCTCTTCCGTTTCGTGGCTGGCGCAGCCTATGCGGTCCCGGCCGTGGCAAACCACCTTGCCCGACCGTCGTTCCTCCGGGCATTGACGCCCGGCCGTGGCGTCGCCCCGGTGGCCCGCAGGACTCGTTAGGTTCAGGGCGAGGCCGATCCGTCTTCGGGCTCTCGCCCAAGCGCTGGGCTTGCGTCGCGTGGCCGGGTGGGCTACTTCACCGTGAACGTCCCGGCGTTCGAGTTCCAGGAATAGACACTCCCCCATCCGGGACTGAAGACGCCGATCATGATGGTGTACGTCCCTTTGCGTGCATAAGACGGGATCGCCCATGACTGCTGAAACGTCTTCGTGACGCCGGCCGTGAGGGAAACGTTGTCATAGTACCGCTGGAACACCTTGTTCCAGTTCGAGTCATAGACCTCGACATCGACCAGCACCCGCGTCGTGACGCTCGATCGCACCGACGCCCAGACCGCCTCAGAATGTCCGGGCAGGATGCTCGCTGCGGAAACGCGGGCAAACGTTGTCCAGGAAGCTGTTGCCGGGTTGCCAGAGGGAGCTGGGGTGGCGGTCGGGACCGGAGTGCTCGTTGGGCGTGGCGTTGGTGTTTGCGTGGGCGCCGGGGTGTTCGTAGGACGCGGCGTTGGGGTGTTGGTAGGTATTGTCGTGGGCGTGTTGGTAGGTATCGTCGTTGGTGTGCTCGTTGGCGTGACCAGGGCCGGCGAGGAACTCGGCAGGGTGAGGGGGCCGGCGGCGTAATAGGCTGTGGCTTTACTGCGGAAGTAGCCACCATCGTCGTCGGCGGAGAGGGAGAGGGCGGTATTGCCGTCGATGGGCTGGGGGTTGGTGATGCCATCGCCGGTGGCATCGCAGGCGCAGGTAGTGCCGGCGGCACCACCACCGAAGAGGAGTGCAACGACGCCGGCGTCGGCATAGTTGGCGAGGTTGAGGCGGGCGGGGTCACCGAGGAGCCACTCGGGGCGGTTGTCCTGGTAGTGGCCCCAGGTGTTGTTTTCGGCGCGCATGAGGGTGTTGCCGAGGGGGATCTGCCAGAGGACGATGCGTGTCTGGGAGAGGGAGCTGAAGGTTTTGAGGTAGAGGAGGTTGCGGGCGAAGTCAGCGGGAGCCCACCAGGCGTTGGGGTTGCCATAGACGAACTGGTAGAAGCCGGAGTCGCGGTCGCTGAACTCGGCGAAGGAGATGTCGAAGGGGGCGTGGAGGGAGGCATAGAAGGTAGCGGAGCGGGTGGCGAGGGCGACGATGGTGGCGTTGTCGGGCTTGGCATAGAGGGGGTCGACGCCGGTGCCCCAGTAGCTGAGGTGGTAGCCGAGCTTGACGTTGGGGGCGTAGGTATTGCGGAGGCGGAGGACAGCCTGGGCGAAGCCGGCCATGGTGTTGGGGAGGTTGGCGAGGAGGGGGTTGCCGGAGCCAGCGACCTGGGCGGGGACAGAGGCAGCGTTGTCGTTGGCGGCGGCCTGTTGGATGTAGCCCCAGAGGTCGGGTTCGAGGTGGAGGACGACGGAGTTCTTTGGGAAGGCGCCGGCTTTTTGGAAGAAGAGGGTGAGGTCGGCCCAGTAGGCGGCCATGGTGGAGGCGTTTTGGAGGTTAGCGAGGATGCCCTTGGCTTCGGGGAGGGAGTTGCCGGGGGCGGACTGGCGGAGCTGGTAGTAGGAGAAGACGGGGATGATGTTATTGGCGATGGAGTCCTGGATGTAGTAGGAGACGAAGGCGCCGTTTTGGTTCCAGGAGGCCCAACCGTTGCCGGTGTTGACGCCGCCGGCGAGGTACTGGTAGCGGAAGCCGAAGTTAGTGGTGGCCTTGAGGGCGGCGGCACCACCGGGGGCATCGCTCATGCCCAGTTGCAGCGTCGTTGGCCACCCCGCCGGCAACGGCGCCAGCGTGCCCGCTGCCTGGACCGGGGACGCGGCCCTTCCGTTGACCAGTATTGCGGCGACGGCCAGGACGAGGGCGGCGGCTCCCACGAACGAAGGCAGAGCGAGCTTACGAGTTCTCAAATGCAGGTCCTCCGGGCACGGTGCGGGGTCTATCGGCCCGGATTCATGATCGGTGCGACCCATGACAGCCGACACCGGCTTGCGTAACCCGCCGGTAAAATCTCAGTGGAGAAGTTCGCCGCGAAGAATGGGATCCGGCTGCCGTCGCGCCGGGCGCCCGATCGGCTGCAGAAGCGCTGGCCCCGCTCATGTGGGCCATCCCCCGCACTGGTTCGAAGTGCGCCTGCTGCGAGGGCAAAACGTGCGATGAGAATTTACGTTTCTCACCTTGATTACGCGATCGGATGACACCACTATGCCCGCAGAGGCACGAAGGTCATGTCCACGTCCGCGGCAAGCTCTGTGAGAAGTCTGGCGTCGTATCGAAAGCCGTCCGCGACCGTTGTTTGCGCCCTCTGCGGTGACAACGTGATCGACGGTGGGCCGCAGGTGGAGCATGGCCTCTGCCAGCGCTGCCTGCCGGTCGCCCTCAAGGGCGTGATGCGCCTATTGGCGGCGCAGGAGTAGCCCTCCTGGCCGGCCCGTAGCGTCAACCTGCGCTCCCCCCGGACCGGATACGGTGGCGGCTGGCGCCGTTCGTGGTGCCATTCTCTCTTCGGTCGGCTCTCATTGGCACATAGGCTCTCCACGTCACAGCTGCTCTGGCTTGGGTTCGCCCTGCTCGCGGTCTTCGCTGCCTTCACAGTTGCCACCCAGCCCGGCGGCAATGCGTCCCTGGACGCCCACCTTGGAGCACTCTTCCATCATCTCGCGGGGGGCGCCCGCTATCGGCTCTTCGCGCCGCTCCAGGCGCTGGGGTCGCCTTCGTGGAGCATCGTGCTGACCGCGCTTGTGGCCGCGGTGGCAGCGCGCCGCCGCGGCGTCGGGGCTGCAGTGATCGTGATCGGTGCCATGGGCGCGATGACACTGCTCGAAGGACTGCTTCGCGTCCGCGTCGCTTCCATTCCCTGGAACGACCTCCGCCACTTTGTCTTTCATCCGAGGGGCTATCACCTGGTCCACAGCACCTACCCGAGCGGCCACACGGCGCGTCTTGCGCTCCTTTCGGCAATGGCGGGAATTTCGCTCGTGCCCCGGCGGTGGCGTGTCCAGGGCCTGGCAGTCGCCGTCATGGTCACGGCGGGGATTGCCGTTCAGCGCGTCGCCGCCGACCAGCACACCGTCACGGATGTCATTGGCGGAGCTCTGCTCGGTTGGGGGTCCGCCTGCATCGCCGCGTGGGCCATCGGCGCGGGCTGGTATGTGCCCATCCGCCGGCTATTCCGAAGAGAGGCGGTCCCCACGCCCTCGTGATGCGGGCGGGCTGAGGGGCTGCTTCTGCGCCCTGCGGGTTCGTCCGGCACGCCCCAGGCTGAGACACGCGCAGGCAGCGACCAGCATGATGAGGGACAACTCGATCGCGGCGCCGCGCTGGATCCCCAGCAGCGTGCTCTCATCGATGACGCTGTCAACGCTGTGGAGCGAGACTGCGCGGATGGCGACGAACGCGCCCAGCGCCAGGATTGCTACGGTGGGGATGCTCCGCAGCCCGCGCGCGACCGGAAGGGCCGAGAAGATGGCTGCGAAGGCCACCACCGCGGTAACGGCGAGTCCCGCAACGGTGGCTTGCTGTGCGGCCCGGCGACCGCCATACCAACCACCCTTGTAGGCGTCTTCACGGGCGAGGCCCGCCAGCGAGTGGTCCCAGCCGAATAGCCGCGTGGCACCGAGCACGATCAGCGTTGCCGAGATCCCCAGCCAAAAGCTCTTCACGGGGCGAGGCTGGGCGCTCCGCGCTGCGAAAAACGCCACCGAGGCCGCGGCTCCATAGGCGAAGATACGGAGTGCGGGGCCGTCCATGAACGTAGTGATCACGGAACCACCCTGTCATGGACGGTGGGAGCGGACAAGAGTTTGGGAGGAGGGTTTCACCGTTCGCCCACGTGTGCTCAACGTCCGACCAACGGTGATCGCAAGTTGCCCGGTGGTGGCGTGCGGCTACCGCCGGTGACCGCGCGGTGACGCACCGCGCGTACTGATTAGTCCCCGTCCTAGTCCAATCGGCCGGTACAGGATCATCGCCTGCGGTGATTCACGAATCAGGGTTTTCCCGAATAGGATGATGCCCTCGGTAGAAGCCGTAGCGGAGTAGTTGAGCAGTGGTAAACGGGCCCACAGACGATCCGGTGACGATGGTGCTCCACGAACTGCGGGCGCCTCTCGGTCTCATGGCCACTGCCGCCCGGTGCGCTGCCGAGGAGTGCACCGACGACTTCCTGCGGGGGCGCTGTGAAGCCATCGTCGGTGCGGCAGAACGCTTGCTACGGACCGCCCACACGGTGTTCGCCCTCACCCAGGCTGCTTCCTTCGTCCAGCGCTCCACGTTTGCGCCCGCAGCTTCAGTGCGCGGCATCGTCGGTGATCTGCAGGGACTTGGGCTGTCCGCCCGCCTCGCCGTTGAAGGCGCGGCCGACGAATTCGCCTTCGAAGCGTCGCAAGACCAGTTCGAGACGCTGGTCACTTCTTTGCTGTCGAACGCGCAGGATCACGCGGAGCCGGGCACTAGTTTGGACATCTGCATCGGCCCGCGCGCAGACGGCCTCGCCATCGAAATCTCGAACACACTGGCAAAGCGCTCCAGGCACTCGGGCCTTGGCCTCGGCTCACACATCGCCGATCAGCTCGCGGTGCTGTTGCCCGTCACGCTTCATCGCCGGACGGACGCAGGACGCTTCAGTGTGGAGATCGTTCTCGCTTCACCCCAGCGCGGTGCGATGCCACAAACAGCCCGGCCCCGGCCCCGGCGCCTCACGAACGAAGGACATAGCCGAATCCCCGCACAGAGCTGAGCGTGGTCGGGTCGCCACCGAGGTGCGCGACCTTTCGCCGGATCCGCATCACGATCGTCTTGAGGTTTGCAACCGTCAGCACGCGGTCGCCCTGCTGCCCGAGCCGGACGATCTCCACGGGCTCGCCGCGCGCCGCAACCAGCATCGCCAGCACGCTGCCCTCGGACTTCGACAGGTTGATCGCCCGCCCGCCGCGGATGAGCGCGACCGGCTCTCGTTGGAACACGACGTCGCCAAACAAGAGCGGCGTTTCCCTCGGCCGGGCCTGCCGCTCAAAGCGCGCCCGCGCTGCCGCCGGAATCAGTACCGAGAGGAGCGACTCACGGGAGCCCTCGCCGTCGCAACACGCAAAGATCCCCGCCTCCATGAGCGGTGATTGGTCCGTGCCGGGCGGGAGGAGAGCAATCAGTACCGGCAGGCCGGGCCGGTACAAATTGGCGATCAGGCGGAGGTCTTCCGGCGCGTCACCGCAAACCATGATCAGCAGGTCGGGCTCGATATAAAACCCCGGCGAGACCGTGGTGGCACCCGCTGTGAGGGCAACCTCGGAGACGAACACGCCTAGCTCCGCCAGGGAGCCAAGCAGGGGCGCTCTCAGCGCCGGGCGACAATAGACGACGGACGCATCGAGCCGTGGCGAGTGGCCGCGAAGGGGAGTTGCTGTCGTCTCGGTCGTCTCTTCCATCGCTCTGGACGGCGAACGCATTGCGGTAAGCATCGGGACGCAACGTAGCCTCGGCGAGTTGAGTTTGCGTAATGGCAGAGTAAGGCGCCGGAAGTCTCCGGCAGATCGGGGGGAAGGCCCTGCGCTGGAAGGTGCACGCTCGCTCGGCCCGCGTTATGCAACCTGAACGTCGCCGAAGTGTAATCGATAGCGGCGGCGTCGGCGCGAGCGCGAAATAGGCTTATCGGTGTTATACGACTTGAAGCTGGTTTGGCGTGTCATGGTCCCCGGAATCAAGCTTCAAAAGGCCGAATCCGCAGCGTCGAACTCTCTGTCCCCACGACGCCAGAGAATAGGGTGTTCTTATATTCCCTGCCGTCGTGGCGCACACCGGGGGTCGGCTCCGGTGTACGCGGAGTATTGACAACGGGGCCATGCTTGGTTAGCCTTCAGCACCCTGTCGGAGTTCGATTTGGTCACCAGCAGCAGCGACTTTTAAAAGTTCGAACTCTTCCGCTGGCCCGGCGACGGGCGTTGGCGCTCGCAAGACCCACTCGCGGGGGCTCCGGAACGGCCACCATCGATCCGACTAATAGGACAGGATGTTTTCGGACAGCGTGAAGCCTCACGAGAACACAGGCGGCCCCACAGGGGCGACACACACGATCACACGCTCGGGTGCGCTGCTCGCCGGGATGACGCGCGCGCTGCTGCTCGAACTGTGTCCCGGAAGCGTGGTTGTTGCGGACGACGTAGGACTCCCGGACTGGGGGGGAGTGCGCCTCACCCATTGTGAGTCCGGGCGCTGGCTCTGTGTGCTTGTTGAATCCTCGCTGCCCGATGGCGTCTCCGCGGCGCTGGCAGCCGGTTGTTCGGCGGTGCTCACTGTCGGTTCGAGCCAGGATGATTTCTCACGGGCGCTTGAAGCTCTCCGGCCGGGCGCCCACGTGTTTGTCCCGTCCGAGCTGGTGAAGCTCATGGCCCAGCAGGCCGTGGCCGAACGCCGCCGCTGGGAACAGCGCGCACCCGCGAACGCCGATACCCTCGTCCGGCTCACAGACAGGGAGCGCGAGGTGTTGCGGCTGGTTTCCGCAGGAAAGTCGAATCTCGAAATCTCGGAGACGCTCACCATCTCAACGAACACGGTCCGCAGTCACCTCAGGGCGCTCGCGGTGAAACTCGATGCCTCAAGCCGAACACGGATCCTGGCAAATGCGCGCGCCCTTGGCATCGCTGAGGCAACGGAGTTGGACAAGCGCAGCGACCCCCGGCGGCCACTTTCGGCGTGAGGACACGATGGCAATTCTAGTGCTGGAAGACGACGACGACTACGCAGAGATTATCGCGCACACGCTCCGTCGCGGCGGCCACGATGTTGTCGTGACCAACACGGTCAGCGCCGCGCTCAACTTCGCCCGCCACCGGCAGCCATCAGCCGCCGTCCTCGACGTCATGCTGCCGGACGGATCGGGCTTGGAAGCGTGCATGAAGCTCCGTGAGAGCTTCCCCAAGTTGCCGATCTTGTTCCTGTCCTCGCTGGACCGCTCCGCCGACGTCGTAAGCGGGTTCGATGCGGGCGGCGACGACTATCTCGCCAAGCCCTTCAGCCCATCGGAACTCCTCGCGCGGATGCGGGCCGTGCTACGCCGCGCAGGCGCGGAGGTCGCTCCCGACGCGCGTCCAAGCCAGCGCATCGACTCCAACGGCCTCGAGCTCGACCTCACCAACCAGACGGCCACGTACCAGGGCGCCAGCCTCAACCTCACCCCGCTGGAGGTCGAGATCCTGTGGCAGTTGGTGCGATACCCCGGCCAGGCGCTCTCCCACGCGTTCCTCACTGAACAGATCTGGGGATACAAGAACGTCAACGATGCAACGCTGCTCAAGGGCCACGTGAGCTCGATCCGGCGCAAGCTCCGTGATGCGGGCGGTCTCGAAGACATGGTCCGCACCGTCCACGGCGTGGGCTACAGCTTCACCCCGGTGTAGCCGTCTAAGAAGGGATCCGGCACGAAGTGAAATTGGTTATCGTTTCAGAGGACGCTGTGGCGGCGTCCGTGCTGGCCTTCGCTGCGGAAAGGCGCGGCCACCAGACGGTGTGTCTCGATCGGGTCGGCCAGCTTTTCGACCGGCTCCCGTTTGAACCTTCGCTCATAGTCATCTCGCTCGATGGCGGTGACCAGACGGTATTGGACCAGGTCGCGCGGGTGCGCTCGCAATTCCCGCAGACCGCCCTCTTTGCCACTGCCGAGCGGCCGCCGCATTCTCTCCCGCTCGATGCGCTCAAGGCAGGTGTGCACGAAGTCATTTCCGCGCCGTACAACCAGAACGAACTCGTCGTGCGCGCCGAAACATGGCTCGCCTCCCGCACGGGTGCTCCCGCTGTGACCGATGCGTTCGAGTTGGGCGACCTCGAGGTTGCACTCGAGCGCTATCACGCAACCAAGAACGGCAACGTCCTGCCGCTGACCAGGCTCGAACTGCGGCTGCTCTACTGCCTTTGCGAGCATCATCCCCATGTTGCCCCGCTGGAGCGGCTGCTCACCTTCGGATGGGACACGCTCGGTGACCCCGATGCCGCTCTGCTAAAGACGCACATTTCGCACATCAGGCGGAAGCTCGCCAACGCCGGCGGCATCCCCTTTGAAATCCTCTCCCGCCAAACGGTGGGCTATGTCTTGCGGGTCGAGGAGTGAGCAAAGGGGCAGCCACGTCGACCAGGCTTCAGATCCGATGGTTCTCCCTTATTGAGAACGCGCACAGCCGCTGGATAATGAAAGCCTGAGGGAAGGCGTCAGGCGGGATCAGGAGGAACGATGAAGCGGCTTGTCGAGCGTGCAGCCAACTGGTTTGCCCCGCTAGTCTGTCCCGGCTGCGAAGAAGGCAGTGGGCTCATGCGCGATTGTGCCACGGGTCGGTTCGAGCGCTGCAGCATCTGTCAAGGTGGGCCCGCCACAGAAGAGCGTCGGCCTCCGGTCAACCTGGGATTGCAGCGGCAGGTGGGCACTCAAGTGGGGCGCAACCGGCACCTCCCGTGATCGTCCGCCATCATGCCCCGTCTCGCAGCGCGGGTGACCGGGTGCAGCCTGACCGCCTCCCGGTCGGTACCATCGCTCAACCGCCCGGCCGCGCGCGCCCCGCATCATCGGCACCATGAATGCCTCCCTCCCACGCGCACTCGCGTCATACGATCGCGCCCGGCGAGCAGGGGATTCAGGCGCCTCGCTGCGGGCGCCCGGTTGCTGGCCATGGTGACCGCGGCGGCCGCTGCAGCCCCCAATACAGTCCCTCGCCAGCGTCGCGCGTGCGATTCTGGGCTCGCCCGCGGGGCCGCCTTTATCATCCGTGATTCGTCTGACTCTGGCCGCGGCATCCACGCCCCTTCAGCTCTTCCATGACTCCCGAAGGCGCAGGCTTCACGTCCTTGCCGGAAGGGTCTGCCCTGCCAAAGCCAGCTGACCCCATGATTCTGGCCCTGGCGCTGCCACTTGCGGAGATCGGGCAGCGCTACGTGGCCGTGCAGCACGCGGCCGCCGAAATCGTGGCGGGGATGGAGGCGATGGCCGAAAGAGTGCGGGAGCTTGCTGCCCAGCCCACAGCCTCCAGTCGCACGGCGACCGAAGAACTTACTACCACCACCGTGGCGCTGGAGGTGTCGTTCAGCGACGACGGCACGCTCCTGGATTTCCAAGACCACCTTATGGAGCTAGAGGGAGTCCGGCGCGTCTCCGTCATCGGCGCGAAAGACAACGTCGCGAGCATACTCGTCGAGCTCGAACCGGCATCATCGCCGGAGACCCCGCTCGAGGTGGGGGCACCAACGGTCGTCTGTGTCCGGTGTGGCCGCATGCTGAGTGCCGGCACCGCCGAGATTTCTCACGGCCTTTGTCCAGACTGCACCCGCGACTTCCTGGGTGACATCCTGTAGGCGCTGCTGAGTCTGTGCTCCGCCGTGGCCGACTTCGGCTAGCGCCGGCTCCAGCGCGTCCACCGCTCCCGCGCTGCGCCCACCAGGCTCGTGAGGCCGTCGCTCGCGGCAGAAGAGCTGCGCGTTCGCGATGGCCGCCGCCCTGGAGCAGCGTCCGGAGGAGGGCCGGCGCCGGCCAGAGCGCGCCGCGCCCCTTCAGCGGGGACGGCCGCGCCGCGCGTCATCGCTGTCTGGAGCTGGGCGGTGATGGCCCCAAGGAGTTGGCGAAGCTCAGACCGCTCCTCATAGTCGCGCTCACGTTCGCGAAGCAACGACTGCACCTGTGCGGCGAGGATGTCACGCGTGGATCGCGTCTCCTGGAGCAACTCCTGCAGGTGATCGAGGGACCGCTTCGCCTCCTGCTCCTGACGCTCAGCCGCGGCCAGCCTTCGCGCCAGCACGAACACCCGCTCACCGGCCTGCTGGAGCAAATCCGACTCCCGCGGCGTGAGCGGGCCTGGCGGCGGCGCAATCCCGAGGCTCGCAGGGGGAATGGGCTGGTCTGCTGTCGTTGGCTCCATGCGTGCGCCCATCCTATCGCGTTGTGAGCCTGAATGCTTTGCGAATGCCCGCGGGCAGCGGCCAACCTGTCCTCAACAGTCCCTTGACGCCGCGGCCCCACGATCGAGGGCTGAGACGACTGGAGCATTCTCTTGCCTGACGGCCCCTCGCGACACCCGACCACGCGGCACTACGCCGGACCGCACCTCGCCATCGGAGGAGTGCCGATTTTCTCCAGTGGTATCGAAGACACCGTGGCCCTGGTCATCGAGCGGCTGCGCGCGGGTAAGACGACCCGCATCGCGACGGCCAACCTCGACTTTCTTGCCCTGGCGCGCCGTATCCCACAGCTGCGCCATGACCTGCTCACCTGCGACCTCGTTGTCGCTGACGGCGCTCCGGTCACCTGGCTCGCGAAGCTGGCCGGGGCCAGGGGGACTGGAAGGATCGCAGGCGTGGACCTTGTGCAAGCGGTCTGCGCAGCCGCCGGGCGAGATGGCGGCCTCCGCGTCGCCCTCTACGGCTCCGAAGAGCCCGTCGCCGCTGCCGCTGCGCGGTATTTGGAAGCATCTTTCGCGGGAGTCACGGTCACCGCACAAATTTGCCCGCCGTTTCGGTGCCTCACGCCGGCAGAGCACGCGGCAGACGTTGCGCGGCTCCGGGAGTCGAATGCAGATGTCGTGCTGGTCGCGCTCGGTTGCCCCGCGCAGGAACGCTTTGCAGCCGATGTTGCCGCGTTGCTCCCCGGGAAAGTGTGGATCGGCGTCGGCGGGAGCTTCGACTTCTTCGCCGGCCGGCGGCGGCGCGCGCCTCGAATGGCGCAACGGCTGGGCCTCGAATGGGTAGTGCGGCTAACCCAGGAGCCCCGGCGCCTCGCCGGACGCTATCTCCTTCGCGACGCGCCCGAATTCGCCCGCCTCGCACCGGGAGTGCTTTTTGAGCGGGTCGCCTTCGGGCCGCGCCAGGCAATTGCAACGGTCGTGTCACCGGAGGCCGAGTAGCTGGAGTGACCGCCCGGAGGTGAGTCCACCGGACGAGGGATTATTTCAGCCTATGTTCCTCGATGTCACGGCTCCTCAACTGGCCATCAACACAATCGGACCAAAGTTACTGCACGGGAACTCTGGACGTTGTGAGGTGCGCGCAGTTGACAAAGCTGGCGGTGATTGGATGTGGGTATGTCGGGGCTGTGTCCGCAGCCTGCTTTGCTGAGCTCGGTCACGACGTGGAGTGCGTGGACATCGATTCAGCGCGGATCGCAGCCTTGCAAGCCGGCCGCAGCCCGATTTTTGAGCCGGGCCTCGAAGCGCTGCTCAAAAAAGGCGTGGAGAGCGGCCGCCTCACCTTCCGCGACTCCTACCCGAAGGTGTTCTCGGCCGCAATCGTCTTCGTCGCAGTCAACACGCCGGGCTCGCACGAAGGCGCTGCGGATCTCCGCGCAGTCCGCGACGCGGTCAGCTCCGTCGCTGCCCGCATCCTGCCCGGTACTGTCCTCGTCAATAAGAGCACAGTGCCGATCGGTACAGGTGACCTGGTGGGCGGCATGGCACGCCGGAGTGGCGCCTGCGACGTGAGCGTTGTTTCCAACCCGGAGTTTCTGCGCGAAGGCTCAGCGGTGCACGACTTCCTCCACCCCGATCGGGTTGTGCTCGGGTCGTCCGACGCCGCCGCCCTGGAGCGCGTCGCAGCCCTGTATGTGGGGCTCGGAGCGCCAATTCAGCGCGTTGATATTCGCACCGCCGAGATGATCAAGTACGCCTCCAACGCGTTTCTTGCCACGAAGATCTCTTTCATCAACGAAATCGCCTCCATCTGCGAAGCCCTGGGCGCGGACGTCACTGAGGTGGCCCGCGGTATGGGCCTCGATGCCCGTATCGGCGGCCAGTTCCTCCGCGCCGGGCTCGGCTGGGGGGGCAGCTGTTTCCCGAAGGACGTGCGGGCGCTGGCCCACATGGCTGCCGTCCATGGCACGCACCCGCAGCTGCTCCGCTCGGTGATCGAGATCAATAGCGACCAGAAGCTGCGCGCCGTGCAGAAGATCAGACACGCTGTCGGCGAACTTGAGGGCGCTCGCCTGCTTGTGCTCGGCGCTGCTTTCAAGGCCGACACCGACGACATTCGTAACTCGCCCGCAATCGAACTTGCGAACCTGCTTCGCCTCGAAGGCGCCAGCGTCTCGATTTTCGACCCAGTTGTCACGCCGGATGCCATCACCGCCAACGCCCCCCAAGTCCGAGTTGCCTGCTCGATCGCTGCGGGCGCCGAACGCGCCGACGCAATGGTGGTCGCGACCGATTGGCCGGAGATCGTGTCCATGGACCTGGACGGGCTCGGGCCAACCATGGCTCGCCGGATCCTCATCGATACGCGGAACTGCATCGAGCCCGAACGCGCCCGCGCCGCTGGATTCGACTACACCTGCATCGGCCGGCCCCAGCACGACGCCTCCACGAATGAAGTCGATAGGAATAATGGCGAATACAGCCTGAGCGGTCCTGTGGGGGCGACGTGGCAACGTCGCTAACTGCTCACGAGAACATCGGCTCCGTCGAATTCGTGCTGGAAGGTACGAGCATCGTGGAGACGCTTCCGCTTCCATGGTGGAAGCGCAGCATGGATGTCGCCGGTGCGATGCTCGGCCTCATTGCCGCTTTTCCGATCATTGTGGTACTTGCGCTCTATGTGACGCTTGATAGCCGCGGCGGGCCGTTCTACCGCCAGACCCGTGTGGGCATCGGGGGGCGCTGCTTCACCTGCTGGAAATTCCGCTCCATGCGCCGCGACGCCGACAGCATGCTCGAGTCGTTGCTCGCCCAGAACGAAGCCTCCGGCCCCATCTTCAAGATGAAAGACGACCCCCGCCGGACGCGCGCCGGGCGGCTCCTGCGGAAGACCAGCCTGGATGAGCTTCCACAGCTCTGGAACGTGCTCCGGGGCGATATGAGCCTCGTCGGGCCGCGACCTCCCACCGTGCCGGAGGTGCTCCGCTACGACGAGCACCACCTGCAGAGGCTGATAGTCACACCAGGTATCACCGGACTCTGGCAGGTTACTCTTCGCGGACGCCACGACTTCGGCGACATGGTCCAGCTGGATGTCGATTACGCCCGTCGTCGGAGTGTCTGGCTCGACCTCCGGATCCTGCTGATGACTGTCCCAACAGTGGTCTTCGGCCGGGGGTCATGCTAGATGGCGCTTCCAATCAGCCCGGGCGAGCCGGCCCGCGCATACGGATCGCTGCGTATTCTCGTCGCCGGCGGCGCTGGATTCATCGGCTCTCACCTGTGCGCCGCCCTCCTCTCGGCTGGTCACGAAGTTATCTGCGTGGACAACCTCATCACCGGTCGCGTTTCGAACCTGCGGGCGGTCGCCCTCCATCCTCGCTTCCGCTTCGTCCACCATAACCTCATCGAGCCGGTTGGCGAGCTGGGTGTGTTCGATCGGATCTACCACCTCGCCAGCCCCGCCAGTCCGCCCGGCTATCAGCAATTTCAGGTAGAAACGTTAAGGGTCAATAGCGAGGGCACGCGCCACCTCCTGGATCTCGCGCACCGCTGTGGGGCTGCTCTCCTCTATGCCAGCACCTCCGAAGCCTATGGAGACCCGTTGGAGCACCCGCAGCGCGAGAGCTACCGCGGCAACGTGAGCTCCACGGGACCACGCTCGATGTACGACGAAGCTAAACGCTTCGGCGAGGCCATGATCATGGCGTACGTCCGCACTCTTGGGGTCGATGCCCGCATCGTCCGCATCTTTAACACCTACGGCCCCCATTCAGACCCGCTCGACGGGCGCATCGTCCCCAACTTCATCACCCAGGCGATCGCGGGTGCACCGCTCACCCTCTATGGCACGGGAACGCAAACGCGCTCTCTTTGCTACATCTCCGACCTGATAGCCGGGCTGGTCCTGGCCATGGAGTCCACTGCCGCGACCGGGGAAGTGATCAATCTGGGCAATCCCGAAGAACACACCGTGCTTGAGTTTGCGCGGCTCGTCATTGAGCTGACGCGGAGTCGTTCGGGCGTCACGTTCACGCAGGCTGCCGTCGGCGATGACCCTCAGCGCCGGCGCCCCGACATCACAAAGGCCTTCAGCATGCTTGCCTGGCAACCGTCAGTCTCGCTGCGCGATGGCCTGCGCACGACGATAGACTACTTCCGCGACGAGCTTGCACACTCCGCTATGCCGGTGGGAGCCCTTGTCTGATGTCCGCTGGCCACGGGAACGACAAGGTTAGGGAGGGCGGTGGGCGCCACGGCTCAACCGTCG
>Ga0307373_10006276_pt1 | contig 18996 bp, 17 predicted proteins | sample OX2MG_FD_202534 | JGI IMG/M metagenome (GOLD analysis project Ga0307373, IMG submission 202534) | Soil microbial communities from Risofladan, Vaasa, Finland - OX-2 | ecosystem: Environmental > Terrestrial > Soil > Coastal area > Acid sulfate soil | place: Finland: Risofladan, Vaasa | collected...
CCCGCTGACTGGAGCGGACCGGCCGACCTCTCGGGGGTCGGCCGGTCTGGCGCGTCCGGGGAGCCACTGCGGGTGTCGGAGGGTTGGGACATTCGGCCCTGGTGGGGGAAGCGAATCGCGCTCACGATGAGACCATGAGATCGACACCCGACGACCACCCAGAACGAGGCGCCACAGCCGTCGAACTGCTCGAGCTCGAAGCCCCGCAGATCCTCGAGCTGTTGGCGTCGCACTCGCTCGGTCGGATCGGGTTCGCGCACGAGAGCTGGCCGGTGATCGTTCCGGTCAACTACGCGTTCGCGGACCCCGCGATCGTCATCCGGACCGGTCCCGGAGCAAAGCTCGCGAGCGCGCCGTTCCACGCCGTCGCGTTCGAGGTCGATGACGCAGCTCCAGACGGGAGCTGGGGATGGAGCGTGCTCGTGCAGGGCACCGCCTTCGAGATCACGTATGCGAGAGACGACCAGTCGCGTCACTTACGTGATCTGGTCGGTCACCCAGCAGCGCCCGGCGTTCGCGATCACTGGCTGACGATTTCCGCGCTGAAGATCAGCGGTCGCTCCTTTGGAGAGCCACCCGACTTTCCGTCGCGATCGACAGATGTCGACCAGCGCAGCCCATCACTCGGTCTGGGCAACCTCCTTTAGCGAGTCTCGACAGAGCACACCGATGTCAAGAGAGCCTGAATGCAACAGACGAGATAGAGGAGCTACGTGATGCAAGGACTGATAACAGGCATCGTGGTTGCCGGCATCGCGCTAGCCATCCTGTTCGCGCTCGCGTTGCACGTGGTCCACCAGTACGAACGAGGAGTCGTGTTCCGATTCGGACGCGTCACGGGCGAGAAGGCTCCGGGTCTCGTGATCATCTTCCCGATCGTCAACGTGCTGCGGAAGGTGTCGCTCCGCATTGTGACGATGCCCATCCAGTCTCAAGGAATCATCACCCGGGACAATGTGAGCGTCGACGTGTCCGCCGTCGCGTACTACCGAGTCGTCGACGCGACTAAGTCGGTCGTAGCGATCGAGAACGTCGAGGTCGCCATCAACCAGATTGCGCAGACCACGCTGCGCAAGGTTGTCGGCCAACACACCCTCGACGAGATCCTTGCCGAGACCGACACCATCAACGTGGACATCAAGGACATCCTCGAGGTCGAGACCTCCGAGTGGGGCGTGCTCGTCACCATCGTCGAACTGAAGGACATCCAGCTTCCCGACACGATGAAGCGAGCTATGGCCCGCCAAGCTGAAGCTGAGCGCGAGAAGCGAGCCAAGATCATCGCTGCCGAGGGCGAGTTCCTCGCCGCGACCGCGCTCGGGAACGCAGCAGACATCATGATGGAACACCCCCTCGCCCTGCAGCTGCGCAATCTGCAGAGCCTGATCGAGATCGGTGTGGACAAGAACTCGACCATCGTGTTCCCGGGACCGCTGATGAGCACGATTCAGGAGATGGGTGCATTCCTGTCCCGAGAGACTGGCGCGGCAACCAAGCTCGCCGACCGACCGTCTTCCGAGCGAGCCCCGAAGAGCCCCGAGGGCAACGGATCAGAGCCGTCGCCGGCCGGCGCGCCTGCCGGCTGAGCGCGACGAGCCCGGCGAAGCGGAGGTTCTCGCCGTGGTGCCGAGTGAGCATCCTGAGCGACGGGTTGACGAGCTTATCCATGGAAGACGGCATCCGCATCTCGGTGCGGCAAACGAAGGGAGTGCATGATCAGCTTGGCAGCACTTGGCGAGATCCTCCGCCGCTTTCGTTTCCACGGTGTCCCCGGTGCGTCCGTCGCATCCGGCGTCCCCGTTGATCGCGCTGCAGTACTCGACTCGGGTTGCGCGCGATCGAACGTCACCGCGTCCCAGCTCTCGAAGCAGCTCTCGCGGGATTGGAGCTGCAGCTTGACGAGCTCGAGCGGGAGGATCGCGTCGTCACCCGTTGGGCAAAGACCCGCCGAGAAGCTGAGTAAGCGACCTCGGCCAGTGGCAAGAGCTCACCTTCAGGGCACTAATCGGGCTGGGGCGCCTGCACAGATCGGGCTTCGACGCTTCTCCAACCGTGCTCAGCAGCTCAACAGATCGTGAGGTCGCTCGCGAGCTTCAACAGATACGCGGGCACCGGGCGACAGCCCTGCATCACCGTCTCGAGCGGACGCAACTCGACGTTGTCGTCGTGCCAACTGACGAGGGAGGAAAAGGCTCGATCGTGCGCCGCATCGACCGCGGCGGCCCCGAAGCTTGTCGCCAGCAAGCGATCCGCGGCGCTCGGCATCCCACCACGCTGGATGTGCCCGAGGACCGTGAGGCGGGTCTCGTATCCCGTGAGGGCCACGAGGTCGGAGGCAACCGTCGCCCCCACAGAGCCCGTTCCGGTGGCGCCGCAGTCGAAGAACTCAGCCCCTTCTGCGACGACGATGACCGACGAGGTCGAACCGGCATCGTGGTGTGACTGCACCGCCTTCGCCAACTCGTGAATGCTCATCAACCGTTCGGGCAGACAGATCGCATCAGCACCTGCCGCAAGGCCTGCGCAGACCGCTAGCCATCCCGTCGAACGGCCCATCACCTCCACGACCATCACGCGGTCGTGGCTCTCACCAGTCGTATGGACGCGGTCGATCGCTTCGGCCGCAGTCGCCACCGCGGTGTCGAAGCCGATGCACCTCGTCGTGCCGGCGACGTCGTTGTCGATGGTCTTGGGGATCCCGATGATCGGGATCTCGATGCTCGCGATCGAGCTCGCAGACCCGAGCGTCCCGTCGCCGCCGACGACGATGAGCACGTCCAGCCGTTGCCGCTCGATGCTCTCCTGGACAGCGGCGACGCCTCCCTCGTGCTCGTCCGGGTGGTAGCGCGCCGTTCGCAGCATCGTCCCGCCGGTCTCCAGGATGCCTCTTGTGCTTGCCGGCGTGAGGGTCTCGACATCGCCTTCGACGACCCCCCTCCAGCCATGGTGGAAGCCAACGACATCGTCTCGCGCGGCGTTCGCTCTCAGCACCACCGCTCGGATCGCCGCGTTGAGGCCCGGACAGTCACCACCGCCGGTCAGCAAGCCGATCCGCATCTCGCTCTCCTTCCCGGTCGCACCACCTCAATCTCGCAATTCGTCGGTTCCACAGGTAGGGCCGAAGGTCACGAGACACCCGTGGAACTTGGGACCTCCGGCCCTACTTCGCGCCGGTCGGCACGTCCACGATTGACTCGGCGAGGAGGCAGCAATGTCGACAGTGGATGCTGGGACGATCAACGACGTGGCCGCCTATCCGGCGGCATGGGAATTCGACGGTCTTCTTACCGATGGGACCGCCGTCCGCGTACGACCCATCACACCGTCAGATGCCGCAATGCTGGTCACCTTTCACGCCCGACTGTCGCCACAGACCGTCTACCGCCGGTATTTCGGCGCACACCCACTCACACACGGCGAGGCAGAGCACTATGCCAACGTCGACTACAGCGAGCGCATGTGCTTCCTTGCCGTCGTGGCCGATCAACTCGTCGGCTTCGCGAGCTACGACCGCCTGTCGCCTGAACACCCTGCTGCGGAGATCGCGTTTTGCGTCGCCGACGAGGTCCAGCGCAATGGCGTCGCGACACTGCTCTTCGAGACCCTCGTGGCCTACGCACGTCGGGTTGGCATCTCGCATTTCGTCGCCGATGTCCTCGCCGACAACGCGGCGATGCTCGATGTCTTCGAAATGATGGGCCTGGACAACACACGAACCCAGGAGCAAGGGACTGCTTCTATCGACCTCGACTTGACGTCGACCCCTCGCTACGTCGCGACGTGCGACGAACGCGAAGCAGTCGCGGAGGCGGCGAGTGTCAGAGCGATTCTTCGTCCGCGTTCGGTCGCTGTCGTCGGTGCCGGTCGCGAGCCGGGCAACGCCGGCCACGAGATCCTGCGGTCGCTGCTCGGCGGTGAGTTCGCCGGCCGGGTCTACCCCGTGAACCCCAACGCCGTCGCAGTCTGCGGAGTACCCGCGTATCGCTCGCTCTCGTCCCTCCCCGAACCGGTCGATCTCGCGATCGTCGCGGTGCGACCCGAGCTCGTCCGACAGATCGTCGGCGAAGGGGCGGCGACCGGCGTCCGATCAATGCTCATCGTGACCTCGGGCTTCGCCGAGACCGGTGACGCAGGAGGCACGATCGAGTCGGAACTCCTCGCCGTCGCACGCCGTCACGGGATGCGGATCGTGGGCCCGAACTGCCTTGGCGTCATCAACACCGACCCTGCGACCTCGCTGAATGCGACGTTCGCAGACCTCAACGTCGTTCCCGGTCACCTTGCGCTCGTCTCGCAGTCCGGAGCACTCGGCATCGCTGTGGCCGAGCAGGCGCGCCGGGCCGGCCTCGGATTGTCGAGCTTCGTTTCGATCGGGAACAAGCTCGACGTCAGCTCGAACGATGTGTTGTGCTATCTCGAACGCGACGCCGCGACCTCCGTGATCGCCCTCTACCTCGAGTCGTTCGGCAACGCACGCAAGTTCGCCCGCATTGCTCGACGCGTCGGGCGGCAAAAGCCAATCGTTGCCCTGACCGCCGGACGCTCCAGCTCGGGAGCGCGTGGCGCGCGCTCGCACACGGCCGCGGCTGCGACACCCGACGTCATGGTCTCCGCCCTACTGAATGCCGCAGGGGTGATCAAAGTGGACCACCTCGAGGAGCTCGTCGACGTCTCGAGCGTGCTGCTATCCGGCAACCTTCCGAGCGGTAGCCGGGTGGCACTCGTCGGGAACTCGGGTGGCCCGCTGATCCTCGCCGCCGACGCGTGCGAGAGCACCGGACTGGCCGTCCCCGAGCTCGGTGAGGCGACGACGAGCCTCCTCCGCGTTGTTGCCGATGCCAAGGCCGCGGTATCCAACCCGATTGACCTGACCGCGGACGGCACCGGCGAGCAACTCGCGCATGCCCTCGAGCTCGTCGCTGCCGATGACTCGATTGACGCGATCGTTGTCGTCGTCACCGCACTGCCGGCGCTAAGCGGTGAGGCCATCCATCGCGCTGTCGGTCAAGTCGCCCGATCGACGTCGAAGCCGGTCGTGCTCTGTGTTCTCGGAGACGCCGGCCCGGAAGTCGTGACGTCTCGATACCCGACGATCCCGACACCCGAACGGGCGTCCGCTGCGGTTGCCCACATCTGCAGGTATGCGGAGTGGCGGCGACATGACGAATCCGCCGAGCCGGCGCGGTCGGCTGCGGTCGCGTCGAATGCCATCCTCGCGTCGGTACTGAAAGAGCACCCGGCAGGAGGCTGGCTCGAGCTCGATACCGCGGAGCACCTCCTCACTGCCTGCGGGCTCCCGATCGTGGCGACCTACGGAGCTTCGAGTGCGGACGAGGCCGCCGACCTCGCGCAGTCGATCGGCTATCCCGTCGTCTTAAAAGCGCGATCCGGCGAGATCGTCCACAAGTCCGACGTCGGGGCGGTGGCGATCGGGCTCGAAAGCGCTGGCGCGGTGCGCTTCGCGTACGACCTCATGGCCGCCCGCCTCGGCGGGTCAATGGGTGGTGCCGTCGTCCAGCCCATGGTGACGGGTGGGATCGAAGCGATCGTGGGCGTTGTGACCGATGCAAATTTCGGTCCCCTGGTGATGGTGGGACTCGGGGGTGTCGCGACCGATCTCCTGGGCGACCGAGCGTTCCTCGTTCCACCGTTCGGAGACGATGCGGTCGAATCAGTGCTCGGTGCCCTCCGCTCTGCTCCGCTGCTCAATGGATATCGAGGTACCGCGGCAATCGACCGCGGCGCCCTGGTGCGCCTGATTGAGCTGGTCGGGGCCCTCGCGGATCAGATTCCGGAGCTCGCCGAGATGGACCTCAACCCGGTCGTCTTGTCGCCGGAGGGCGCCCTCGTGCTCGACTGCAAAGTCCGCCTCGGCCCAGCCCACACGGGGCCAGGTCCGCTGTTTCGGGCACTGCGCGCCCGACGATGAGCGCTTGGCGGCGTACGCCTGCTGGCTCTCGGCCACGCCTTGTGGCATACCCCGGGAACCGAGTCCCGGCCGGCAGGTCGCCGAAAAGCGGTCGTTTGTGGGGCATAAAAGCACGACCGGTCAGGCAAAGAACCGCCGTAGCTGCCATAGGACGGACTCATCCCCCGTCCCCGCCGATCGGGAACGTCGACGGTGAAATGGGAAGGCAGCTCGCTCGCCAGGGTTCGGAAGCTCTCGGCTGTCTGCCCGGCGCCGTGCAGCAGGACGAGGCCCTGCCCCTCCCCCTCGACGTAGTACCCGATCGTCGCCCCGTCACGAGACGTCACGGTGTCCGTGGGCCTGCTAGTGCCATCACTCCAGTCTCCCCTCGGGGCGCCTGGCCCAGAAGCCGAGGTTCATGTAACGGGGCGCCGACGTCAGGAAGAGGCAAACGTTGCCTGACGCGGCACTAAACGACCTGCGCAAGTGCTCTCAGCCGTCAACCCCGACGAGCTCCGCGAGGTCAGCGAGTCGACTCGAATACCCCGACTCGTTGTCGTACCACCCGAGCACCTTGACGAGCCGGCCGCGCACCATCGTCAGCTCTGCATCGAAGATGCAGGACGCGGGCGAGCCGATGATGTCGCTCGAGACGAGCGGCTCGTCGGAGTACTCGAGAAGCCCCGCAAGCCTTCCGGACTCTGCCGCGCTCCGATAGGCCTCCTTGATCTCGTCCACGCTCGGCTTGGCAACGAGGAGCGCAACGAGATCGGTGATCGAGCCGTCGGGCACCGGGACGCGGAGGGCGAGTCCATCGAGGTGGCCGACGAGGCTGGGAAGGACGAGACCGGTCGCGCGCGCCGCGCCGGTCGTCGTCGGCACGATGTTGATCGCCGCGCCACGTGACCGACGGGGGTCCTTGTGCAGGGCGTCCACCAGGGACTGGTCGTCGGTGTACGCGTGCACCGTCGTCATGAATCCGTCCTCGATCCCGAACGCATCCTCGAGGACCTTTGCCAGCACCGCGAGGCAGTTCGTCGTGCATGACGCGTTGGAGATGATGAAGTGGCGGCTCGGATCGAACTCGTCCTCGTTCACTCCGACGACGAAGGTGGCATCCGGGTGGTCCGCGGGGGCGGAGATCACGACGCGGCGAGCGCCGGCCTCGAGGTGCTGCGCTGCCTTGTCTCGCGAGGCGTACTTGCCGGTCGATTCGACGACGACGTCCACGCCGAGATCGCCCCAGGGGAGCGCCTTCGCCACAGGCTCCGAGAGCATCGTGATCGCACGCGACCCCACGGTCATTGTTGTGCCGTCAACGTGGACGGCTTCGGGATAGCGACCGTGCACCGAGTCGCGCGCGAATAGACGTGCGAACGCCTCGGGTGCTCCTAGATCGTTGATCGCCACAACGTCGATGTCGTGTGCTGGCTCGAGCGCCGAGCGCAGCAACGACCTACCGGTGCGTCCAAATCCATTGATCGCCAGCCTGATCGTCACCGCACACCCTCCCGCTTCCGGAGCGAAGGATCCATCAGGACCATCTTGGGAGGTCGGTGGTCGTTCGAGTAGGGCCGAATGTCACCTCCCGATCGCCGACACCTCGAGCCGCGCTCCAGCCGTGCTCCACGGCGCGACGCGATCTGTCGAACCTTTGCCTCGAACGGGGACCTTCGCCCCTAGTCGCCGCACCTGCCGAAAGCGGACCATTGGGGTATGAGAACGCACGCACCCAACGAAATGAGGGATCTCTCCCTCGCGGAGTGCCCCGCTCGGCTCCGTTTGGCCGATACCGGCCGCCTCGCAATCACCTCGAGAGCACTCCCCCTCGTCGTCCCGGTGGAGATCGACGACGTCGGTCACGAGTTGCGGATCAGGTCGCTGCTCGGTGATGCGGTGCCGCTCCAAGAAGGAAACGTCGTCGCGCTGGAAGTTGGGACGTTCGGGGACGGGAGATATGACGAGTGGAGCATCTCGGTGCGCGGCGTGCTCCGTCGCATCCCGCCGCAGAGCGCGGAAGAAGCGGCCCTCACCCAGGTGCTGTGCCGAGCGCCTCTCTTCGCCCTCTCGATGGAGCTGATCACCGGGTGGACGCGGACCCCGAGCGCGAACGAACACTGCAACCGCGAGGAAGGACCATTCGCCGAACAGCCACGACGGGCAAGGAGATGACGATGCAAGAAGCGTGGTTGGAGGAGCTCGACACCGAAGAGTGCATCGTTTTGCTCAAGGGGGAGGTCGTCGGTCGGATCGCCTTCGTGCATGAGGGACTGCCCGTAGTGCTGCCCGTGAACTACCACCTGTTGGAAACGCCGACCGGGATCGTTCTCACCCTCCGCACGCGACCCGGCGGACCGATCGACCGAGCGCCACGGGCCGTCGCGCTCGAGATCGACGGCATCGACCACTCGCGCCAACGCGGGTGGTCGGTGCTCGTCCGTGGTTCGCTCCGACATCTTGCCGCCCGCGACAACGAGCTCCAGGAGCACTTTCGTGTCGTCCCGTGGCTCCCCGCCGAGCCGGACGTCTGGCTCGTGATCGAGCCCGTCGAGATCTCTGGTCGTCGGCTGCAGGCGGCCACGGTCGAATGGGCCTTTCGCGCCGGCGGGTATCTGTGATGGGCACTACATCGCACCCGTTGCAAGTGTCGGCGCGGACGGGGCGAGCACTTGGGCACCCAGCACCATCGGCATCCGCGAACCCGGCGCCGTGAGCTGACGGGCACGTCCGAAATGAACTACGAGTGCTTGACTGACCCCGTCCGTGCCTCGGCATCAGTGAGGCCGACGCGAACGAAGTGTTTGACCTGCTGCCCACAATTGGGTCGAGAAGTCCGAGCGCTCCCCGGTGTGCTCCAGCGAGCTCGCAGGCCTGAGCGACGACGTGGTCGAGCAGGATGGCGCCCCCCCACATCGCTCTCACCCGCACGTCGTGTCGCCTACGAGCGGGTGAGCACCACCTTCAGCGCCTTCGTTTCAGCCGCACGGCCGAACGTGTCGTAGGCCTCCTCGAACTGCTCGAGGGTGAAGTGGTGAGTCGCGAACTGCGCGGCGTCGAGCTGGCGGCTCGCGACGAGGCGGAGCAGCGTCGGCGTCGAGTAGGTGTCCACCAGTCCGGTCGTGACTGTCATGTCCGTCGTCCAGAAGCGCTCGAGGTGGAACGTTGCTGACTCGCCGTGGACGCCGATGTTGGCGACGTGACCACCGGGCCGTGCGAGCTCGGCTGCGAGCTCGAACGTGGCGGGTGTGCCGACCGCCTCGATCGCGACGTCGGCACCGAGACCTCCGGTCAGCTGTCGGACCGCTTCGATGGCGTCCTCGCGCCCGTTGTTCACCACGACGTCGGCCCCGAACTGCTTGGCCGCGTCGAGCCGAGCGTCCGCAAGGTCGATCGACACGATGTGGCTCGGGCTGAACAGCCGCGCGCCGATGACCGCCGAAAGACCGATCGGGCCCGCTCCCACGATGGCGACGACGTCGCCGGGACGGACGGTGCCGTTCAGGACGCCGACCTCGTACGCCGTCGGCAGGATGTCGGCGAGCATCAGGATCTCCTCGTCGGTCGAACCCGACGGGACGGGGTAGGTCGAGGTGTCAGCGAATGGCACCCGTACGTACTCGGCCTGCGTGCCGTCGATGTTGTGGCCGAGGATCCATCCTCCGCCGCCGATGCACTGGCCGTAGCGACCCTCGCGGCAGAACCGACATGCCCCGCACGCGGTGATGCACGACACGAGGACGCGGTCGCCGACCTTCACGTTCTTCACGCCGGCGCCGACCTCTTCGACCGTGCCAACCGCCTCGTGGCCGAGGATCCGCCCATCGGTCACCTCGGGCACATCGCCCTTCAAGATGTGCAGGTCGGTCCCACAGATCGTCACCGCGTCGACTCGCACGATCGCGTCGGTGGTCTCGAGAATCGTCGGACGGGGGACCTCTTCCCACGCCTTGCTACCTGGTCCGTGATACACGAGCGCTCGCATGGTGCCTTCCTTTCGTCGTCCGTTTGTCGTTGTTCCGGCTTCTATCACTGACGATAAGGAAGGCTCCTCGCGGCTCCCAGAGGCGAAAGTCCCAACTTGGACTGCCGTCTGAGATCGTTCGACGCCATCCCGACCAATAGCTCAGGGCTCCTCGATGCAGTCCGCGACGCGATCGAGGAATGTCCTCGCGGTCGACGCCGCGACGAACCGCCCGACGAGACGATCAAAGACGAGCCCGGCCAGGCCGAGTGGGGGGCGATAGCGGCCCTCCAGTTCGAGCTCGCTCGATCCATGCACACCGGGGCGCACTTCGAGGTCGGCCTCCAGCGTCGGCAGGAGTCCCGCCGCTCGTGTCGGTGTCCAGCGGATCGAGATCACAGTTCCCCGGTGCGGATCGATCGGCGTGAACGACTCCACGCGTACGGGGACCCGCAGCCAAGACAGGGATGGATGGAGCGCGAGCGGGATGACTCCTTCGTCCTTGTTGGCGAGGTCGCCGTAGGCGAGTTGGACGACCCTGTCGGGCTCGATACGGAGCCTCTTCTCGACCACCTCGAACGGGCGGCGCACGGCTCTCGTGGCCCGGAGCCGCGCGAGTTCGGCAGGGAGCCACTCGATCGTTGCCCGCTGCCTCCGCGCTTCTGATCCTTCTGTCGGTGGAGCTTGCGTCATGGCCAACCTCTTCTCACCCGTCCTTGACGGGACTGGACCCACGCGACTCACGGTATGGATCGGCACCGCCGATCGACAGGGCCAATGGTCCTAATCTCCGGTCGACTCAGAGGAGGCGCAGCCCTCTCAGTTGACGATGCGCTTTACGAGCCGTTCGCCGGGGTGAAGGACATGTGGCTCGCCCTTGATGAGGAGGGTGACCGGACCGACCGCCCCTTCGAGCGCATCGATCTCGACGCGGTCGTGAGTGATACGGAGGTCGAGCGGCAGACCCCGGTAGCGAAGGCTGAACGCCAGCGACTCGAGTTCCGCGGGCAGCACCGGGTTGAGCCAGAGGGCGCCCGAGCGAGTCTCGAGCCCCGCGTAGCAGCGCGACAAGATGTCGACGGTGCCGGCCATCGAGCCGAGGTGGATCCCCTCACGAGTAGTTCCCCGGTTCAGGTCGACGACGTCTGCCGAGAGCGCCCCCGACAGGTATGCCCACGACGCTCTGCGATCGAGGCGGGCGGTGATCCACGCATGGACGACGCGAGAGAGCGACGATCCGTGGACGACCCGAGCACGGTAGAACTCGATGGTCCGACGCATCGCGTCGGCGTCAAAGCCATACCCGAGGCGGCCGAGCAGGCCACGAAGTTCCTCGGCGGAGAATAGATAGAGCAGCATCAGTACGTCGGGCTGCTTGCCGACCTGATAGCGGCGAACGGCGTCACCTTCGGCTTCGAGCATCAGGTCAAGGCGGGCGATGTCCCCGTATCGGGCGCGGTAGCGATCGAGATCGATCGGCTCGAGACGCTCGTAACCGTCGAACTGCGCGATCACGCCATCCATAAATGGGACGTGCAGCCCACGCGAGACCTCACCGAAGCGATCGAGCTCACCAGGGTCGAAGCCGATGCGTTCGAGACACTCGGTCTCTCTGGACCGTTGCGCGAGCTCGACCAGTTCGATCGACCGTTCGAGCAGCCATGCGGTCATCACGTTCGTATAAGCGTTGTCGTCGAGACCTGGTTCGGAGCGCCACGGATAGCCGTCGTGGAACTCGTCAGGACCCATGACGTCGCGGATTCGGTAGCGCCCGCAGTCCGGATCGAAGCGGGCCAGGTCGGCGAAGAAGCGAGCGACCTCGACGATCACCTCGATGCCCGAGCCGAAGAGCTGCTCGAAGTCGCCGGTGACGTCGAAGTAGTGGAGGTAGTTGTACGCCACGGCGAGCCCGACGTGACGTTGAAGGCTGGAGTGATCGTCAATCCAATGCCCCGACCGCTCGTTGTAGATCGCCGTTGGCGTGACGTCTCTGCCGTCGCTCGCGCTCTGCCAGGGGAACATCGCCCCGCGGTGGCCTGTGTCGTGCGCTGCGTCACGCGCCGCATCGAGTCGCCGATACCGGTAGTCGAGCAGCGACCGTGCCACCGCGGGCAAGCGAAGGCTGAGCTGCGGCAGTACGAAGAGCTCGTCCCAGAACACGTGTCCGAGATAGCCCTCGCCATGCAGGCCTCTGGCTCCGAGACCCACGTCTCGGTGAACGACGTGGCGAGAGGCAACTTGGAGGAGGTGAAAGAGGTGGAGATTGACGATCCGCTGCACTTCGGTGGTGCCGTCTTGGGCATCGATCGCCACCCGAGCCCACGTCCGCGCCCATTCTTCGCGGTGGCGGCGCAGCAACTCGGAGAAGTCGGTCGACCGCCTCGCCGCGGTGCGCGCGCTCTCGAGCGCAGTTGAGATCGCGGCGTCCTTCGACGTGTAAAGGGCAAGGACTTTCTCGCAGGTGACGCGCTGCGCCTCGGCGACCTCGAGGAGGTAGGTGTGTTCGACCGCACGATGGGTCATCGCAAAAGCGGGAAGGACGCCGGACCCGGCGACCCGGAATCTTGCCGCCTCGGCGACCGTGACTTCCGATTGCGTGGTGCGCACGGCGAGGTACGCGACGTCGGGTTCATCGCATCCCGCGGCCGTGACCTCGAGATGCCGATTACCGATCAATCGCTCCTCGACCGTCTCGGCGTCGCGGACCGCTCCATCGATGCCGGCGCGCAGGCCGAGCGACCCGGACCAGTTCTCCGCCGTCACGTCCACTGAGATCGCAGCCAGGTGCGGATCGGCCGCCGAGACAATGCGGCGCTCGAGAAGCGTCGTGATTTGGCCGGAACGGTCGACCATCCGGTAACGGCGCTCTAACACGCCATTGCCGAGGTCGAGGATGGCGCTGTGGTGCTCGATCTCGGCATCGGCGTCTCCGAGCCAGTCTCCGCCGTTCGCCGAGACGTCGAAGCTGAGCCAGTTCGGCATGTTGACCAACACCTCTTCCTCGAAGTGTCTGCCTTGGAGCGTGCTCGACAAGCGGTCGAAGATCCCCGCGACGTAAGTGCCCGGGTAGTGGACGCCGTCGTCGTGTGCGCTCGCCCGGGCCCCCCGAGTCGCGAAGTAGCCGTTGCCCAATGTGAGCAGCGACTCGCGCACGCCTTCGCCGGAAGGCTCGTCCCCGCTCTCATAGAGCAGCGTCGGATCGCCGGAAGGACCTGGGCCGACAATCTGTAACTCGGCGAGATCGCTCACCACGATCTCGGCCTCGGTCGCTCCACGCGTGCCGTGAGCCCGATCGAGAGCAATAACCCGACACCCTGCCGCGGCTCCTGCAGTTACCCCGGATGGCGCATCCTCGACAACGACACACGCTCGAGGGTCGAGGCCGAGCCGACGCGCCGCCTCGACGAAGGTGTCCGACTCGGGTTTCCCCTTGAGGCTCATCGCTTGCGCCGCGCGTCCGTCGACGAGGACATCGATCTCCTCTTCGAGATGCGCGAGGCAGATGACCTCGCTCCCGTGAAGGCTCGCCGTGGCGATCGCGATCAACAGACCGCGTGCCCGAAGCTCGCGCAGGAAGCTGACCGATGAGCCGTACGGCACCGGACCGACTTCGGCGAGCAGCTCGCGGTAGCGGACGTCCTTGCGGGCGGCGATTCCCGCGATGCTGAGGACCTCCGGGCCGTCATCCGGTCGACCTTGTGGAACGGCGAGCCCGCGATCCTCGATGACCGCACGAGCGCCGTCGATCCGCAGCCGACCGTCGACGAGACGTGTGTAATCCTCCTCGGCGAACGGGGCGATGTGCCGATCTTGACCGAGCTCGGCGAAACAGTCGGTGAAGGTCTCGCGCCACGCGCGACGGTGCAGTGAGGCGGTGTCGGTGAGCACGCCGTCGAGATCGAAGATGGCGCCGCGAAGCCCCATGAGGTCCAGCTCTCTGGCGCCTTCGCCGACCCTCGCCGAAGGGTCTCCTGTTGCAACCGCAGAGTCGACGAGCGCCCTCTCGTTCGAGCCCTCAATGCTCACGGGAGACGAGTCGACCTCGGTCGGGCGCGACAAAGGGCCCCGCGATGAGACAGCTCTCGGTTCCTGCGACCGGTCCGACACAGGAGTGCCTTCGGTCTCGGTCGCCGCTACTGCTTTGCCGTCGAGGTGCCCCTCGATCCGTGCACGATCAACACCGGGCAGTGCGCGTGCGCAGCAAGGTGCTCGCTCACCGAGCCGAGCAGCATTCCGGCAAAGCCCCCATGGCCGCGACTACCGACGACGACCAGCGCCGCTGTCTTCGAGAGGTCCTCGAGGACGAGGGCGGGGTGCCCTTCCACGACGGAGGCGGAAACGGGACGGTCGCCCCGCTCGCCGAGCACCGAATGGATCGTCTCGTCGAGCGTCGTGCGGGCATTGACGGAAAAGTCGAAGTCGTCGGGCCACGCGGGATATTGGCCATAAGCGATCGGGTACTCCCAGGTCGTCACTACCTCGAGTGGCAGCTCACGAAGATCAGCTTCGCGCGCCGCCCATTCGAGTGCTTCTCGGGAGGCGTCCGAACCGTCGATGCCGACGACCACGCCGTGCACGGGGGGATCTTCCTTCATAGACATCGATCTCTCCTCGTCCAACGATGAGCAACCGACGAGGTTGCTTCGACTCGGGGGACCGCGGTTTGCGGCTGACCTGACGTTGGCGGGTCGCTCCAAGGAGCGATAGGGCCGATTGGCCCTTTGCATGAGCGACTGACCGCGTCGGCGGGCTCACCGAGCGTAACTGGTGACTTTCGACCCTGGCGAGACGGGCACGAGGTGGCCACGCTTAACCACGAGAGGAAGGTGAGAATCGTGATGTGGTACATGGGGTGATGTGGTACATGGGTGGCGCAGTTCACTGGTGGGGATGGCTGGTCGCGACATTCGTGACCCTCTTGTTCTGGGGCGCGATCGCCGCGGCGGTGCTCTTTCTCGTCCGAAGCGCAACCACCAGCTCGCGGACACGAGTCATGCCTCACGGCCCGGATGACTCACCAGAACGGATAGTCGCCCGCCGCTTCGCCGCGGGCGAGATCGACGAGGACGAGTTCGCAGGCGGATCGACGCCCTGCGTCGCACGACCTCCACAAAGAGCTGAGCGCAGACCCGACACCTGGCCGACGAACAGGGCATCAGATCGGATTGGGACTTTGTGCCCTAGCGTCGGGGCGATGTCGAGGTAACGCTGGAGCGAATCCGCCGTTCAACGACACCGAGAGGAAGTGCAGATGGCACGCGTCTTTTTGCTCGACGACCACGAAGTCGTTCGTAAGGGCCTGCGAGATCTCCTCGAGGAGGAAGCGGACATGGAGGTGGTCGGAGAAGCAGGAACCGCGGCCGACGCGCTCGTCCGAATCCCTCTGTGCGCCCCCGACGTCGCGGTGCTCGACGTCCGGCTGCCCGACGGTGACGGTGTCGCGGTGTGTCGAGAGGTCCGCTCTGCGATGCCCGAGCTCGCCTGTCTGATGCTGACGTCGTTTGCCGACGATGAGGCCCTGCTCGCCGCGATCATGGCGGGCGCCTCCGGATACATCTTGAAGGAGATCCGGACGAACGACCTCGTCGCATCGGTGCGCAAGGTCGCAGCCGGGGAGTCGCTGCTCGACCCCGCCATGACGAAGCGGGTGATGGACCGCCTTCAGGCGGGCCCCGTGCTCGACAAGCGACTCGCCAGCCTGTCGGACCAGGAGCGCCGCACTCTGGACCTCATCGCCCTCGGCAAGACGAACCGCCAGATCGCCGAGGAGATGTATCTCGCCGAGAAGACGGTCAAGAACTACGTCTCCAACCTCCTCTCGAAGCTCGGCATGTCTCGGCGCACCGAGGCCGCTGTCTTCGCCGTGAAAACCGCTCAAGAAGGCGACCTCCGCCGCTGATCCCCGGCCCGCGAGAGACGACACCATGACCCCGCGGGTCCAACCCCACCGATGAGCATCTACTCCGAGCTGCTACGCCTCGCGCTGGCACACGACCACGACCACGATGAAGCCGGCGTTGGGCCGCTCGTCGCGCGTCTGGTTGAGCGACGATCACAGCTCGAGCAGTCGCGAACTGAGCTTGCACCGAGCGCGTCACGGGCGGCCGAGTGGACAGCGGACTTGATCGCACATGACGTCGCACTGGTGGAGCTGTGCGAGCGCCTCGGCATCATCCAAACACTCACCGACGCGGCGGCCCCACCCACCGAGCGCGATCGCCTTCTTGCAGTGGTCGCCGCGCGAGTCAACCTCGAAGAGCTCGGCCCGTTCTCGGGAGAACTGCGCTCGTAGCAGCACGGACGGCGTGCAGGCTGCACGCCGATCGGATCACCGCATCCTGATCGGGTTCGAATCCCTGGCTTGCGGGCTGAGGTTCCGAACGGATCTCGGGCACCTCCTTCTCGCGATCTCAATGCACCCGGTCCGTGCGCCCGCCACGGGTAAGGACCTTCGCCTCTATCGACGCCCCCTCCGCGAGGAGCTTGATAGCTGGACCAGACGCGCCCAACGAGGAGATCCGATGAACTGGTTCCAGAGCACGAGCGGAGACAGCACCCGCGAGCTTCCGAGCTACCTCGCTCCCCCACGCAGCGGACCCCTCCGCTTCGCCAGCACGTTGAGAACGGCGGCCGAGCTTGCCGCCGACGTCACGCCTGAGGATCCGAGCGCCGGCGTCACCGCTCCCCGATCGATCCCCGCTGCTCGCCGGACGTTGGTTCTGACTGCCACGGCGACGCGGTAGCTCGTCACTTCTCGAGACAGGAGAAATCACATGGCGCTCGACCCGAACCAACCCAGCGCGCTCGGCAACCTCACCCAGCCAGAGTGCCTCGAGCTGCTGGCGTCGGCTGATCTCGGTCGAGTCGCCATCGTTGCTGACGGCCGGCCGTTGATCTTCCCGGTGAACTTCGTGCTCGATGGAGAGCTCGTCGTGTTCCGTACAGACGCCGGGACCAAGCTCGATCACGCGAGCCTTGATCGCGTGGCGTTCGAGGTTGACAACGTCGATCATCAGCGGCATGAGGGATGGAGTGTCGTGGTGCAGGGCATCGGACGCGAACTCACCGATGCGCTGGACGAAACCTCGGTTCGCGAGCAGGCGCTGCCGCTCCGACCGTGGGTAGGTGGAGCAAAGGACCACTGGATCCGCATCGTCGAGCCCCGCTTCAGCGGCCGCCGCCTCACTCAGAAGGGCGCGGCCCCGGGGCCGACGAGTCCATGACCACAGTGACTCGGCCGGGTCCATGATGATCGAGGTCGACACCGTGGCCAAGCGCTTTGGCGACACCGACGCCCTCGCCGGAGTCACGCTGTCGGCAGATCGGAGCGAGGTGGTCGCGCTGCTCGGACCGAACGGAGCCGGCAAGACCACGCTGATTCGCGTCCTCACGACACTTCTCGTGCCCGATTCGGGCCACGCTCGAGTCGCAGGCTTCGATGTGGTTGACGAAGCGAAGCGGCTGAGGCCCCTCATCGGCCTCGCCGGGCAGTACGCGACGGTGGACGACCTCCTCACGGGCAGGGAAAACCTCGAGCTCGTCGGACTTTGGTACCACCTCGACAAGGTGGAGTATCGCCGCCGCGCGCACGACGTACTCGAGCGCCTCGGATTGGCGGACGCCGCGAATCGCCAAGTCCGCACGTACTCGGGCGGAATGCGTCGCCGGCTCGACATCGGCGCGAGCCTGGTCGCGCGCCCTCCGGTGCTGTTCCTCGACGAACCGACGACCGGTCTCGACCCGCGCACACGCAATGAGGTCTGGCACTTCGTCGAAGAGCTCGTCGCCGAGGGAACGACGGTTCTGCTCACCACGCAGTACATGGAAGAGGCGGAACACCTCGCGCGTCGGATCGTCGTCCTCGATGCTGGCTGCGTCATCGCTCAGGGCACGGCACGCGAACTGAAGGAGCAACTCGGCGGCGACACCGTCGAAGCCCGCGTCTCTAATCCGAGCGACCTCGATCGCGCCGCTCAGGTGCTCGCCGAGTTGAGCGGGGCGGCTCCCCGCATCGATTCTGACGAACGCATCGTTCGGGTCCCAACCCACGAAGGGCCCACGATGCTGCTCGAAGCCGGTCGCCGACTAATCGAGGCGCAGATCGCGCTGGACGACCTCGGAATTCGCCGCCCTTCACTCGACGACGTCTTCCTCGCGCTGACCGGCCCGGCCGCCCCTTCGCAGCGTGACAACGACATCCTGCCCATCCTCGAAGGAGCCGGGGCAGTCCAATGAGCTTGATCTCTCGCTCCGAGCTCGCCGGGAGGGAGCTGACGATCCGCTTGGCGGCACGCGATATCGGCGGTGTCACGAAGCGGAACCTGCTCCGAATTCTGCGGACCCCGCAGATGCTCGTCATCGGCGCGCTCCAGCCGGCACTGCTGCTCGTGCTCTTTCGCTATGTCCTCGGCGGGGCCATCAGCGTTCCCGGCGCGAGCTACGTCGACTACGTCGTCCCGGCGATCTTCATCGAGGCGGTGCTCATCGGGGGGATGACGACGGCAATCAGCCTCGCGGACGATCTGAAGAGCGGCATCATCGATCGGCTGCGGAGCCTACCGATGGCTCGCTCGGCCGTTCTCGCCGGACGGACCCTGGCGGACCTCAGTCGCAGCCTCCTCTCGCTGGCGATCATGATCGTGCTCGGGCTCGGAGTGGGGTTCCGGTTCCATGCGAGCTTCGGCGCCATCCTCGGCGGCATGGGCCTGATCCTCGCCTTCGGCTACGCGTTTTCCTGGCTCTACGCGACGATCGGCCTCGCGACCAAAGATCCTGCAACAGCCCAAGTCGCCGGCATTCTTCCGTTCTTCGTGCTCATGTTCGCGAGCAACGCGATCGTGCCGGTCGCCACGATGCCCGGCTGGCTGCGACCCTTTGCGACCAACCAGCCATTCAGCATCACCATCGCTGCCGTCCGCACACTCCTCGAAGGAGGGGCCGCAGAACACTTCGTCTGGCTCTCGCTCGTCTGGAGCTGCGGGATGTTCATCGTCTTCTTCACCGTCGCACTGCGCCTCTTCCACCGCTCCGTCTCCTGACCCCTCCGGTGGGGCCTTTAGTCCCTCTCGGAAGGGGCCTATGGCCCTGGGAGGGGGTTCTCCACTTCTCCAAGCTGGGAAGCGAGCCA
>Ga0307373_10006279_pt1 | contig 18990 bp, 21 predicted proteins | sample OX2MG_FD_202534 | JGI IMG/M metagenome (GOLD analysis project Ga0307373, IMG submission 202534) | Soil microbial communities from Risofladan, Vaasa, Finland - OX-2 | ecosystem: Environmental > Terrestrial > Soil > Coastal area > Acid sulfate soil | place: Finland: Risofladan, Vaasa | collected...
CATCACCTTTCCAGTGTCGTCCTTCAGGACGCACTGTATCGACTTCTCGTGCAGGTCTAGCGCGGCATACATGCTAGTGGCTGTGGCTTTCCTACGCCTTATCTTCTGCGAGCATCCCACCTGCTTCATCGACGAGGTGGTTCATGAGGGTGCATCGTCTTGGGTGGCGAGCATAACGCCAAGAACCAAGGGGGCAGACCCAATCACCACTGGCCAACCCCTTGCTTGAATTTCTGCGCCGCCTCCTAAGTTCCCTATGCCTGATCTGTCCTCATCTACAAGTACCGACGGTAATTTCTCTTACTTTCTCTTCGCCAATTATGCCGTTTACCTTTTGTTGATCCGGACGCCAGGCGAATCAGTTGCCCCGCTTTCGGTCCAGGGATAGTCTAACGCCTGGCAGAGGCACCACGATTCTTCCCCCGTTTGACGTGTGGGGGAGTAATGCGGCCTTTTATCTGCAAAACACCCACCTCCAAGGTTATTACACCAACCTTTTTGAGTGAACGGATTGAAGAACTGGGTTCAAATCCCCCGTCGAGACGCGCAATAGGGTCCGCGACCGTGTGGATAATGGGAATTCCAGAGTAGGATAGTTCGCCCTGGGAATCACCTCAGGTTCCCAATCGCGAGAATCGTGTCCCAGGCTTAAGAGATGGTTTGCGAGACACGCGACGAGAACGAATGAAAGCGTGCGTTGTCTTCGATACCCGATACGGTAACACGGAGACGGTGGCAAGATCTTTCCTCGCGGGATTGAAGGAAGCAGGCATTGAGGCCTCCTGCACCAACGCAAAAGACGCAGACGTCGATTCGCTCAGACAATATGATTTGATTTGCGTTGGCGCGCCAACCGAGGCATTTAGTGCGTCCAAGCCGATGAAGGAGTTCCTTGGAAGGCTCGACAGCGTCGGTCTTTCCGGAAAATCTAGTTTTGCTTTCGACACGAAGCTTAATTCACGTCTCTCTGGCAGCGCAGCTAAGTTCATCGAGAAGGAATTGAGTGGTCTAGGACTTCAGCCACTGGCCCCACACGAGTCAGCGATCGTCTTCAGTCTGAGAGAAAGAGGCGCGATCACTGGCGCGAGGCTCAAGGACGGAGAAGATGAGAGGTTCGAGAAGATTGGAAGGCAAGTTGGAATGGCCCTCGCAGCGAAGGGAAGAGTGGTCCCCGCCTGAGCATCGCCTTTCGCCATGAGGAGGCGAATCTCGGTTGACGCCTTCATCCGCAAAGAAGGCCGTGCTTGGAGCCGTCGTTGCGATATTGATCCTGACGGTGTTGGAATTTCCTCCTCCGATAGGCTTCGAGACCCGGCCGCAGTCTGACGTATCCTCTTTCTGGCTTGTGTTCTTCTTAGCCATAGTGGTCGTTGAGGTCGCAACAATCCCGTTGATTTACCGGCGCCCCGGCTTCGGGCGAACATTCGGCATCCTAGCAGCAGTCCTCAACATTTTGCAGATCGTCGCCGACCAGGGTCACCTGATGCAACCGGAAGTGGCGCCTTTCGGTTATTCGGCCCTCGAGGGTATGGTGGGAGTGGCCTCTCTGGCGCTGGCCTATTTTTCATGGACGGTGATGGCCACTCGGGGCCCTCCGAACCTCAGCTACAAGGAGGCCGCAGTGCATGCCTGACCCTACGATAAAACTCGTAATCTTCTCGGCTGCCTTGGGGATGAACATCGTCGCGGTGCTCGCCGCCTTTCTGTGGCAGCTATAGGAGGGATGAAGTGAGCTGACTAGCGCGAATCGGCTCGGGTTCTGGTCGGCGGTCATCACAGCAGTAATGTCCGCGATATTCTTTGCGACAGGAATCCTCACTCCGGCAGGTCAGGTCCGTTTTGCGTACCGGCTGGGCAAGGTTCGTGCATCGCCTATCCGTATGTCAATGGATTAGCTTCCTTCGTTCCCGTCGACTACGCGTGGCTTTATCCAGGATTCCTGTTGGCCTTTGCATTCGTGGTGTTAATGGCGTGCATCCATCACCGCGCCTCAGATGACAAGAAGGTATTCAGCCAAATAGGTTTGTCGTTCGCCCTCGTCTACGCGGTCGTGATCACCATCGACTACTTCATCCAGTGGACTATGGTTGAACCCAGCATCTTAGCTGGACAGACGGAGGGTCTCTCTCTGTTCACGCAGTACAATCCTCACGGGATTTTCATTTCTCTCGAAGGTTTGGCTTACCTGATGATGAGCGTCTCTCTTCTCTTCGCGGCTGTTGTTTTTGCCGGAGGAAGGCTCGAGCGCGCGATAAGGTGGCTTTTTGTCGCAAGTTTTGTCTTGGCCGTCGGATCTTTTGTAGGTCTTTCTCTGCTGGGCTATGACATCGTTGCGTTTGAAGTGACTGTCCTCCTGATAAACTGGATAGTGCTGATAGTCTCAGGTGCGCTGCTGGCTGTCGTCTTCAAGCGATCAAGCATCTAACATGCCAGGGCCAAATCTAGGATCGCCTTTGGACCCACCCGTTGTCGAGGAGGTTCAAAGCCATCTTAAGATGACCGGTGGATTCGCAGCTCTAATCTGAGGCGCTCATGTCAGGAAGAAAGCCGATTCTTTTCCCCTGCTGATGGCCTTTTCGAGCAAATCATTTTTCCATCAAGAATCGAGGACAATTCTTCTCTTGATTCGGTTTTCAAGGGAAGCCCATTGCCCCTCTTCGGTCCGAGATGGTCTAGCGCCCGGCCGGGGCACCATAATTCTTCCCCGTTTGGCCTGCGGGAGAAGTTCAACCTTTCATTAACAAGATGCCTGTTTCCGAGGTAACTAGACCGGCCATTTCGATCTCAAAGAACTTGGTTCGAATCCCCGCGCGTAACTCTCCTCGCACGACTTGTCTTCCTTTCGCTCAGGAAGGAGACTAGCAGACCGGGAATTCCATGCGCCTTCAGAACGTCACATTTTGCATTCTCGATCGCCCAGGCCCGTTTCTCGTCTCCAGGCTGGAACCACGGGGGCGAAATACAGACGATGCTTATAGCCAAGCAGTTGTGCCACTTTCGACTCGAGAGCCGGTTATTGAAACCTCAAGGTCGGACGGCTATCCTAGTCGGACTTCTCGTCGTTGTGCAATTGGCCGCGATTTCCACCGCTCTCCCAGCTCATGCCGGAGGACCCACCCTTGTCTGCCCTCCGGGGCCACCCTATGTTGGTATATGTACCGTCATCGGCCAGCCGGACTTCTCCACCCTGACCGCGGGCCAACCCGCGAGCGCGACCGCTATCGGTAACCCAACGGCGGTCGCCTTTGATTCCAAGGGAAACCTCTGGGTCGTCGATACCACCAATAACCGGGTCCTTGAGTATGCACCTCCCTTTTCGACTGGTGAAGCCGCTAGCCTGGTGATTGGCCAGAAAAGCCTCACCGGAACGGGGGACACCTCGCCATCAGGGGGGCTGTTCGGCCCCACAGGCGTTGCCTTCGACCTGAGCGGGAACCTCTGGGTGGTCGACTCCGGCAACAACAGGGTCCTCGAGTTCAAGTCTCCGTTCTCTGACGGAGAGTCGGCATCGCTCGTCCTGGGGCAGCCCACCTTCGGCGGCTACATCGGGACGACGACAGCGGGTGGGTTGAACTCTCCTTCGTACGCGGCCTTCGACCCTAGCGGGAACCTATGGGTGACCGACCAGGGCAACAACAGGGTCCTAGAGTTCACCGCCCCGTTCTCTACCGGCCAGAAGGCGTCCGTTGTCATCGGCCAAGCAAACTTCACTGCGTTCGCCCCGTCGTCAACTACAACTGCGAAAAGTCTGTTTGAGCCTCTCGGACTAGCGTTCGATTCGAAGGGGGACTTGTGGGTGGCCGACGGCGGAGACCACCGGGTCCTCGAATACACCGCCCCGTTCTCAATTGGTGACACTGCTGCCAGCATGGTCATCGGCCAGTCGAGCCTCACGACCTCCTCCACAGGGCTGAATGCCTATGCGATCGCATTTGACTCGAGCGGCAACCTCTGGATCTCAGACGGGATCAGCGGAGTCGCAGAGTACCTAGCTCCCTTATCAACGGGCGAGGCAGGCAGTCAGGTGGAAGGTCCAAAAACCGTCTCGGGCGGCGGCACATCGCCAGGCTCGAGGCTGAGCGACCCTCAGGGCATCGCGTTAGATGCGGCGAATAACTTGTGGGTTGCGGATTACGGCCACGGCAGGGTCGTAGTGTATGGCAGTGACGTCTATCTCACGACGTCCAGTTCATCTTCTTCGTCAACCACAACCTCAGGGGGAGGAGTCCCGGTGTTCCCCTACCAACTGGCGATAGCTACAGTCTTCACCTTTCTTCTGACCGCTTCTTACCTGCTCGTTCGTCATCGCACAAGGCAATGGGATAATGAAACGAAAGTGGCATCGCCTTCCACCTAGCATCTGGCAAAAGAAGCCATGGGGATTCATGACTGGCTCGGGCACGCTACGTTTTTCGCTTTCTACATCGCTGTCTTGGTTGTCTACTCTAGAACCGTCTCACACCCAGAACCGGCAAGAAATGCTCATCTTGGGCTACAAACTCGGTAATACCGCGTGCCGAGGAAAACTAGCGTAGAAATGCCAACCGTCAGAGGGCTCAACATAGTACGAGCTGCCAAAGCCGCTGATCGTCGCCGCGAGGTGATGCATGACAACAAGCGCGATTGCCATCAGTCTGGGACTGTCGAGGTGAGACCGCCTCTCCTTCACATTCACCGTTTCATTGCGGACCGAGACGGCCACCAATCGACGACCTTCATTTCCACTTGGTCAGTATCTCTTCTCTGTTGAAAGTGGACGTGCTCAGGAAGGAGAGGGCCAGATCACTGATCAGCACAATTCCAGAGATGATTAGGAGGTTATCGAGACCGAACGTAATGATCCCCTCTGCTCCCGCAAAGAAGACGGCCATGAACGGAATGAACATGAGGACCCCAACCTGGTTCGCACTCCGAACATCGGTCAAGCGCGATGACGCAATCACGGTCAATTCAATACTAAACACTGCTGCGAGGGGAGCGAGGAGTAACAGCATGACTCCAGAATTCCAGTTGGGAAAGTAGTAGTAGGATAACAAGTTGTGCGTCAGGTAATCCATCGATGCCATGAAAATTGAAGCTCCTGCCCAGATTGAGAGAATAGGCGGTACGAACGCTGCGATGCTTTTTCCGAGGAGAACTTCGCCGTCGGTCGTGGGGGTCGCAAGCAACGGCTCTAGGCTCTTCTCAATCTTTTCACCAACTATGCTGTACGCCGCAATCGAAGACGGCAGTATAGCTGCCAAGACGACAAAGAAGTAGGTGAGCGAGTCGAGACCCAGTGAAAGTGTCGTGGAGTTCCCAGCGGCTACTTGGCTCTGGATGATGCTTGCGAAAGCGACCGTGAGTAGAAGGGGAACTATGATGATGTAGGCGAAGATGCTCCTCTTTCTGCTGAGCACCTTCAGCTCCTTTGCTGCGATAGTGAACGCAGTTTCCAGATTCATTCTCGCTGCTCCCTCACAAGTTTGAGATACGCGCCTTCCAAGCTCGAAGCCGTGACAGAGACGGATTGAACGTTGCCTCCTGCCTCTACAATCGCACGCACGATGGCTGGATTTTCCTTGTTGGGGTTTGCAAGTTCGACGGTCAGTCTGGAGTCATCCCGAGTTACTTTTCCAGGAGATATTCTATTCAGCGCGTCCAGAATTGCGTCGTTCACCTCATCCAATTGAATCACAGTCTTCCTCTCGCCGACGGAGTACTCGAGCTCCTGAGGAGTGCCCACAGCCATCAATCTTGTGTTCAGGATCCCTATCCTGTCGCAGACCCTCTGGGCCTCGTCGAGATTGTGCGTGTTCAGAAAGACGGTCTTCCTCTGCTTCCTTAGCTCAAGAATGAATTCCCTCACCGTCTTCGCGGATTCAGGGTCGAGGTTCGCGGTCGGCTCGTCCATGAAAAGAACTTCTGGGTCGTGTACGAGCGCTCGGGCTATCGCAAGCTTCTGCTTCATCCCCTTGGAAAGAGTCCCTGCCGCATCATCTTTCTTCTCCCAGAGCCCCAGCATCTTGAGGAAGCGTTCGATGTTTTCCTTTCTCCTGGGCTCAGAGCACTTGTACAGCTTTCCGTAGTAGTCTAGATTCTCATACGCTGTCAGACTTTCATACAGACCGACGTTGTCAGAAACAAAACCGATGATTTTCCTTATCTTCATGGAATCGGACTTGTTTCCGACTTCGAGGCCTGCAATCCTGGCGCTTCCGCTGGTCTTTGATATCAAACAACAGAGCATCCTGACCGTTGTCGTCTTGCCCGCACCGTTTGGCCCAAGGAAGCCGAAGACCTCGCCGTCGTCCACGCGAAGCGTGAGGCCGTCGACGGCGGTGACGCCGCCGAACTTTCGAGTGAGATTATCGGTCTCAATCAAATCGCGTGACCCTGAGCAGGGTCTCGTGACACGATATACGTCTTCAACGGCTGAAGGACCCCACTCTTTCTTCGAGCAGACCGTCTATCCGTCAAGGAACGAGCGCGCTCTTCGGTCGGAGAAGTCGCGCCGATTGTTGACCTATTTCGTCCGAGTTAAGCCAACGCCCGGCCGGGGCGACACACATGGTTAGCTCGTCCCCCGAACGGCTGCAGGAGCGACTCGACAGGAACGGGGAAGGGGAGAATGATATACCTATATCCCGCGTTTTGCGTTTCGTGTTTGATTGCTCCGGATAAACAGGGCTCGCAGTCTCCGTCCCGTCTTCGTCGCGGCTCTCCTGCTCGTGGCCCTCGTTCTGCCGTCTGCCCTTCTCGCGCCGCTCGCCAATGCCCAGACGATCCTCGCGACGGTGGCGAAGGTGCCCGGTCCCGTCGCCGTCGCATACGACTCCTCGAAGGGCGAGGTCTTCGTAGCGAATTATCAGGACGACACCGTCTCGGTGATCTCCGACGCGAACAACTCGATCGTCGCGACGGTGCCCGTGGGGATTGATCCCTTCTCCGTCACATACGACTCCTCCAAGGGCGAGGTCTTCGTGGCCAATAATGGCAACTCCACCGTATCGGTCATCTCCGACGCCACCAACTCTGTCGTCGCGACGGTGCGCGTCGGGTCGGGCCCTATCGCCGTCACATACGACTCCTCCAAGGGCGAGGTCTTCGTGGCCGATCACAACGACAACACCGTCTCCGTCATCTCAGACGCCACCAACGCCGTCGTGGCGACAGTGGCGGTGGGAGTTACCAGCGTCACCGGCGCTTACACGCCCCGTGCCCTCGCATACGACTCCTCGAAGGGCGAGGTCTTCGTAGCGAATTTCGGAAACGGCACCGTCTCCGTCATCGCCGACGCGAACAACTCGGTCGTCGCGACGGTGTCGCTTGCCTCGCTCGTCTCAAACGTGGGTAATGGGCTCACGGTTGCAGGGACGGAGCCCATCGCCCTCGCATACGACTCCTCCAAGGGCGAGGTCTTCGTGGCGAGCATCGGCAAGAGCCTCGTATTGGTCATCTCCGACGCTAACGACTCGGTCGTCGCGGCCGTGCCCGTTGGGTCCGGTCCCGTCGCCGTCGCATACGACTCCTCAGTTGGCGAGGTATTCTCGGCAAGTTCCGAAGACAACACTATCTCGGTCATCTCCGACGCCACCAACTCGGTCGTCGCGACTGTGCCCGTTGGCACAGGTCCTTTCGCGATCGCATACGACTCCTCCAAGAGCGAGGTCTTCGTGGCGAATGTCCAAGACAACACCGTCTCGGTCATCGAGCCTCCTGCAAATTCCACCACAGCGACGTCCTCGTACTCTGCCTCTTCGGCCACCTCGGTCGCTTCGAGCGGCCAATCTGTCCCCGTGCTGAGTTCCAACACCATCGTGTTTGGCCTGATCGATGGAGGAATACTGGTTGGTTTGATGACCGCGGTGCTGCTCTCCCTCCGCCGCCGTAGGAGCCGAACCCCGTCGTCGACGACTTAGACCAAAGGCAACGCCCTACGGCCTGATGTCGACGGCGACTGGATGCCCCTACCTGTTGTTAAATTCAAGTACCAATGCTTGGGGACGGTGGGTCGGACGCATTTGGGTAGATATCCAAGCCTGGGCATCCACATGTTCGCGCGTTCGAGAAGCGGTTCGAGCTCGTCGCCCTCGCGCGGATCTGACCAGATGCTACGGTCCCTCGTGCTAGCCTCCGGGTGAGTGGATGCGAATCAGGACAATCCTAATCTTAGGAGTAGTCGTGCGCGAGGCGTTCAGCTTCTGGACGGGACATCCCTTCGATTTCGAGATCTGGGTGAGAACCGGTTACTGGGTCGTGAGGGGACTCAGTCCGTACGCCCCGTTGCCGTTCGCGCCCGGCGTGAGCTTCGCAAACGACTTTGGCAACGGCAGCAACGCCGCGATCGGATATCTGCCCTTCTGGCCCCTTCTTCTCGGCGCGATCTACGAACTCTACTCTGGGGTGGGCTCGGGCAACAGGTTCGTGTACTACTTCCTTGTGAAGCAGCCGATCATATTTGCAGACGTGCTCCTCGCCTTCCTCTTGTTCGTCTACGTGAGGCGACAGAACCCCGACCTGGCGCCGAAGGTATTGGCGCTGTGGCTCTTCTCTCCCATCACGATCATCATCTCGTCGATATGGGGGACGTTCGACTCGATGGCGATGGTCTTCGTCATGATGGCGCTTCTTGCGCCCGCGGGAAGAGCCAGGTCGGCCTGGGATGGGATCGCGACCTTTGTGAAATCCATCCCTGTGATCTTTATCCTTCCGCTCTCATATTCGCGAGAAAACAGATGGGTGAACTTCGCCATCGCCCTCGGCATACCGGTGGTCTCCACGGCGGCCATCGTCTTCCTGGCGGGGTGGCCCGTGACAGGCCAGCACTATACGGTCCTCAGCACGCTCGAGAATACGCTTCAAGTCTACGGCTTCCCCCTGTCACTATGGGGGACGTGGGTCTTCCTGAACACCGTGAACGCGATTTCCAATTCGATGTTTCAGAGCGTCTTGAGCTGGGGCGTGTTCCTCTGGATCCCCGCGGTGGTGGTGGCGAGCCTGGGCGCCCGCCGCTGGTTCGGATTCGGGACCGACCGAAGCGTCGTCCAGTCCATGCTCGTCATCATCCTGACGTTCCTCCTCGTCCGCGGGCAGGTGAACGAGCAATACTCGATCTACTTGCTCGCGCTCCTCCTTATCGACGCCACCCTCTGGAATCCGAAGAGGATGAGGCTCTTCTATGTGGTCTCGGCCGTCGTCATCGCGGCGATCGTCACGAACAACGTCTTCTTGATCAGGTTCCTCTCACCGGTGTACCCGAACGCCTTGCAGGTGGAGGCCAACCTGATCGCCTCGACGGGTCAGCTGAGGAACGTCCTGCTCTACGCCGAGGGGCTCGCATTCTCGGGGCTGAACATCTGGTACCTGGCCGCTTTGATTAAGGAGAGGAGGCCGAGGGGGTACGAGCCTTGAGACCGCGGGAGTCGAGCGGAGAGAGTTGGAAGGCAGGATAGTCGGAGTCTTCGGGACGGACGCGAGCGAGAAGGCAGGCCTCCTCGATCCCATCACGAAGAAGAGCGAGGCGGAGGGGGGCTTGGTCGTGCACCGGAGGGTCGAGTCAGGCGTAAACTACTCGTTCCTCGAGGACGCGCAGTTCCCGGAGAAGGTCCAGGGGTACTCGCGGATCGCCTCCATCTCGGACTACGCGCTTTACGTCCTCCCGAAGTTCGGGAAGATCGCGCCGCCAGACGGAGAGCTGGCCGTCGTCATCGACTCGTTCGGGTTGGACGGCTCGATCTTGGCCATCGACGAGGAGCCTCCTTCGGCGATAGGGACATACTTCAAGGGGACGAGGCTCGAGGGCTTCGGCGCGAGCAGCCGCAGCTCCAAGTCCTCCGTGTTCGACCTCGCCGCGGTCAAGGAGGGTCCCAACGTGCCGCCGAAGGGGACGCTGGTCTACATCGACAGGGCCTTCAGCGTCAAGGGCGTCGGCTTGGTCGTCCTCGGCTTCGTGCTCGGCGGGACGGTGAGCATCCACGACGAGTTGCGGCTCATCCCAGGCGCCGAGGGGAAGAGGGCGGAGGTGAGGGGGATACAGGTGAGCGACGAGGACCAGGAGAGCGTGGGGAGGGGTCTTAGGGTGGGGCTCTCGCTCAAGGGGGTGGAGCTCAAGGACCTGGACAAGGTCTCGTGGATGGACGACGGGAGCTTCCAGGTCAGCGAAAAGGTGTCCTTCGACTTTACGCAGAGCAGATTCTACAAGCAGGCCGTCGACGGGAGGGACATGCACCTCCAGCTCCCGGGAGAGATCCTCACCTGCAAGGTCAAGGCGGAGGGACTCGGAAACGGCAGCGTCGCGGCTTCGCTGCCGTCGGTCGCGCCGGTCTGGGAGGGAATGCGAGTCGGTCTGGTCGACCTGAACGGCAAGGGTCTGCGGGTGGCGGGCGGCGGAAAGTGCCGGGCGCAATCTTGAACAACGATTATAGCTCGGCTCTTCCAGGTTTCTCCTGAAGTGTCGCCCGGTAAGAAGGAGGTAATCACCCTCGGCGGAGGCTGCTTCTGGTGCCTAGACGCGGTCTTCACTGACATCAAGGGGGTCGAGCAGGTGCTCTCGGGATACTCCGGGGGGCTGGACGCGAACCCGACGTATGAGGATGTGTGCTCGGGCGCGACCGGCCACGCGGAGGTAGTCCAGGTCACCTTCGACCCTGACCTAGTCTCGCTGCGCGAGCTTCTGAAGGTCTTCTTCACCCTCCACGACCCTACCACGAAGGACAGGCAGGGAAACGACGCGGGGACGCAGTACCGCTCGATCGTCCTCTATCGGGACCAGGCGCAAAAGGCGGCCGCCGAAGATGTCATCAGGGAGATCGACTCCTCAAGCGTTTGGGACGCGAAGGCCGTCACCGAGCTCAAGCCTTTCGAGGCGTTCTACCGGGCGGAGGACTACCACCAGGATTACTACAGGAAGAACCCCCTTCAGCCCTACTGCCTGTTAGTCATCCGCCCCAAGGTCTCCAAGCTGAGGAAGAAGTACCTGGAGATGCTGAAGGCCTCGTAAGGCCACAAGAGCCCTTTTTACGCCTGGGCTCAGCCGACCCGGTGTGCGCGGGATGGTGGGGGTCTGCGGGACTCCAGGGACGGGGAAGAAGACCGTCAGCCCGATCGTCGCCAAACTGATGGGGCTCCCAGCGCCCATACCCATCAACTCGCTCGCGCCGAAGGGAGGGGCCGAGGTGGACACCGCCCTCCTGCGGCGCAAACTTCTCGATCTCGACCCGCCTCGCGCCGTCCTGTTCGGGCATCTCCTCCCCCACGTACTCAGAAAGTCCGAGGCGGGGTTCGTCGCCGTGCTGAGGTGCGAGCCCTCCGTGCTCCGCGAGCGGCTGGTGGAGAGAGGGTACCCCCGCGCGAAGGTCACCGAGAACGTGGAGGCGGAGCTAATAGGCGTCGTCCTCGACGAGTGCGTCAGGAGATTCGGTAGTGCCCTCGCCAGGGAGTACGACACGACCTCCACCTCGCCCCAGGCCGTCGCCAGCGCAATCGTGAGGGACGCGGAGACGGCGAAAGCCTCCGGGAGGGGGGCCGCCGCCGGGGCGAGGCGCGTCTGGATCGACTGGACCTTGGACTACGATTCTTCGACCAAGTTGAGGTCCCTCCTCGCGGGGAGCAGAGACCCCCCTGCCTCCACCTGAACCAGGATTGGCTTTTGGAGCCTGGTGAGGCTCACGACCGCCTCCCCCACGCCAAGGGTGGAGACGTGCGCCAGCTGCTCCGGGGTGAGGTTGAGCGAGTCGCGCACCAGCCTGAGGTCCTCCGCCCACGCCACCCTGTGGATTATCCTGACGCCCGAGTTCTTCACCACCTCAGACGCCACCTGGGTGGGGAACTGCGCGATGAAGAGCATCGACTCCCCGAACTTCCTGAGCTCCGATATCATCCTCTCCCCCACGCTCGGCGGGTCCTCGTCCCGCCTGACCGGCGCGATGTTCCGCGCCTCCTCGATCATCATGAGGTGCTCCATCCTCACCTTCCTCGCGACCCTCATCTCGTAGACCAGTTTCATCAGGATGTCGGCGAAGATGCTCCTCGAAAGGGTCTCCCTGATGTTCCCAAGCTCGACGCAAAGGACCTTGTCGAGCAGCTCGTCGACCGTGTGGCTCGAGGGCGAGTTGAAGGCGCGCCCGACGTGCCCCTGGGTTAGGGGGACTAGCCTCCTGAGCAGCGCGACCTTCGTCTCGTTGTCGTACGCAGACCTCAGGGGATAGCTCTCTATCGTGCTCACGAGAGAGGCGAGCGTCGGGACCTCCCTGTCAGCCGCCTCCCCAAGGCACCGCTGAAGCGCGTTCCTGAACATGTACGCCTGCGGATGGGTAAAGTGATACGTGTCCGAGAATATGTCCGTGACCATTTCGACGTGCTCCGCTGGCTCAGTACCCGGCCCCATGTCCATCGGGTTTATCGCGAAGTCGTCCTTCCCAGGAGACAGCACCTGCCCCCCGACCGACTTCACGAGGTCCGCGTGCTCATTGTGCCAGTCGAGGATCATCACAGGCAAGCCCATGGTCGCGACCTGGCGCACTATCACTCCGGCCGTGGTCGACTTGCCCGAGCCTGTCATCCCCATGAGCGTCACGTGGCGCTTTAGGTCTTCCAGCTGGAGCCTGAACTCGTGAGAGGTCCCTGAGCGCGCCTTTAGGCGCCCCAGCAGGATGCCCTCTCCCCTCTCTCCCGACTCCTTCGAGTTCGGGATGTAAAAGTCGGGGGCGACGCTCATCGGGGCCACGCTAGGGCCGTGCCCCTCGAAGGACTCGAGAGTGCTGAGCGTCTCGGAGTCCGCCACCTGGCGGAGCTTCGGCTCCGCGGGCAACAGGAGAGCCTGAGCGAAGCCGACCAGCTCGCTCCTCGTCAGCCGCCTGACGGAAGAGTTGGGCAGCCCGACCGAGAGAGTGGCCGCGAGCGTCGCGGCGTTCTGCTCGCACTCCGCCCGGGCCTCTTGAAGCTCCTTCCCATGCGCGTCGACCCACGTGCCCACGACCAGGTCGAACTCAAAGATCTGGTTCTCCTCGTCCTCGTCTTGCTTCGAGGGCTTCACCATCATGGTGTAGATGAATGGTATCTTCGCCCTGTGCAGACCGTCGAGCAGGCCCTTCATCCGCTGGTGCTGCAGGGTGATCCTCACCGCCGCGGAGTAGTCTATCTTCGACTCGTCGACCGAGTCTGTGAGGCGGACGCGCAGGAGCGAGAACAGCCTGATGTTGTTCGACCTCGTCGTCGCGAGGTATCTCCCCTCGACCACGGAGACCGAGTCTAGCCGGATGGGGACGCCGCTAGTGAGCTTCCACCTGAAGCGAGAGAAGAAGTTCCCCGCTCCACGCCCCAGGCCAGAGATGGCGTCCTCCTCCGCGACCATGGTCTCCAGCCTCACCAGTGGAATGCGCTGCTGAAGAGGTCGTTGAGGCTGGAGGAGATGGATGTCCAGATGTTGGAGGTGAGGCCGCTCGCCTGCTTCAGGATCGAGTCCACCCCTCCCACGAGAAGCGAGAGGGCCACGAGCGCCACAGAGAGGAGAAGCGCCTCCTCGATGAGCTGCGCCGCCCTCCTGTTCCTTTTCAATCTTGGGAGAATCCTTTCGATTATCATCTCTAGAATATGTGCGGCGCCTATTTAATCTCCCACGGCGCTGCGGTTAGGCACCCAGGCTGAAAGACGCGAGCGGCCCCAAGAAGTAGACGACCCCCGTAAAAGCAAGGAGGGATATCGCCACGTTGACGTAGGGGCGCTGAGGGGAGAGGAAGAGCCCGAGGCAGATTGCACTGGGAAGCAGGAACACCGCCCCCTCGTACGGCGAAAACGTGGACGCAGCCTGGGGTGCAGTCCCCAGGGTTATCTGGAAGGTCGAGATGACCGGGGCGAGGGTGGAGAGCATCCCGACGACCACCCCCGCGACGACCGAGACGATCAGCCCCCTGAAGGCCATGACCTTCTTCTCCATGGCGCGCTTCTCCTTGAGAAGGGTCCACCTGTCGAACATCGCGGATAGCTTCTCCGCGCCCCTGCTCGCATCGGCGGAGCTGATCCTTGCGAGGGTCGCGATGAACCGGAGGAGCTCCCCCGAGGAGCCTGAGTCCTTCATGAGGCCCGCGAACGCCTTCTCGACGGGCGTCCCCAAGAGGATTCTCTTGACGGCATCCCGCTCCGCGCCGTCCTTCGAGCCCGAGAAGACGCCCACGAACGCGGCGGCGAGCCCGAGGCCTCTCGATGAACGCTTGAGCACGGTGCGGAGCCTCCTCATCACCTCGAGCTCCGCGGCGGTCGTCGCCGACCCTGGGGGAGCGCTCACGCCTTGTCACCACCCCACTTGACGGAGCTTCCCGAGATCGCGAGCGTCAGGTCGAGCACGACGACCTCCAGGACGACTAGGGCGCCTATCGCCACATGGCCCGTCGCCTTTGTCATCGCCGCGAACAGCATCATCATGATGGGGAGGAAGAACGCGACAGCTATGAGGAGCGGCATCTTCGTTTCCTCGTCGAGTCCGGCCGAGTTCAGTATCCCGTCCAGCTCTTCGCTGCCCTCCTCGACCCTGGCCCTGTCCACCCCGACTACCGAATTGATGACAGTCCTCGCGGACTCCGAGAAGACGTGGCTCTCGGGCCGGGCGCCAACCGTCGCGGAAGAGGCATCGTAGCCCAGCAGCACCCGCCTCCTCACCTCCGCCAGGAAAGAGCTCAGGCGAGGCTCCTCCGCTCGCAGCGCCAGGAAGGTCTTGCTCCGGGAGGAGGTGGCCTTTAGGTAGATGTTCGAGGAGGCGGCGAACGACGGGGCCTCTAGCGTCTGTTGAAAAGCAGCCATCCGCACTATCCGCCTCGGGGCCGTCGAGACAAGGTATCCCGCGCCCGCGGCTGCCATCGCGCCCAGGACGAACGAGACCGAGCCGATGCGCAGCTGTCCTCCGACGAGGACGACGAGCACGAAGAAGGACGCGGCCACGCCGAGCGTGAAGAAGATTGCTCTCCTCTGGTCGAGACCTACCTCTTCCCAGGACTGGACCTTCATCCCGTCGCGGCCCTCGCGCTTTGAGCCCCGCCGATCCTCTCGATCTGCATCTCGAGGCTCGAGAGGAACGCCTCCCTGGTCGTCGACGGAAGGAGGAGGTCGAGCTCCTCCCATGAAGCCGTCCTGCGAAGCAGACCTCCGGGCGCGCGCGTGTACGTCCTGCGAAGCCACGGCTCGACCTCACGTTCCCCTTGCTCCGGGGCCGAGCGTCCCGACATCGTCGATATGCTATGCACGCACCTCCGGGAGGAGAGCCTCTGGGGCCTGAGCATCTGGACAATGATCCCAAGGTCCAGCAGGTTCGCCTTCGAGATGCCATGAAGCTCGAGCCACCTACGGATCGCCTGCTCCGGGGAAGACGAGTGAAACGTCTGCAGCCCCCTGACTCCCGCCGACAGCGCCTGGAAGAACGCCCTGCTGTGCTCCTCAGACTGTATCTCTCCGAGTATCACCATGTCTGGCGATCGGTGGAGTATCTTCGTGATCTCGGCGGACTTTGTGCGCTGGGCCTCGCCCCCTCTCTCGAAGGGGTCCACTCGCAGCTTCATCTGGTGGTATCCCCGTTCCAGCAGGTCCTTGCTCTCGACGGCGTCCTCGATGTAGATCCTCCTCAGCCTCCGGTCAAGAGCCTCGTCCAGGGCGTTCAGGAGCGTGGTCTTCCCAGTACCCGTATCCCCGACTATCGTCACGTTGACCCCTGCTTCCAGGGACGCGAGTAGGAACGCCGCTGCCTCGACTGAGAGCACGTCCATCGCGACGAGGTCGTGCAGGGTGAGCACGTTTGAGGTGAGCTTTCGCACGTCGAGCGAGAACCCGCTCACGGCGAGGGGGTCAAGGTCGAGCGACACGCGGAGCCTAGTGCCGAAGACGTCGAACTCGTTCTTGAGCGACGGGTTTGCGTAGTCCAGCGTGTAGCCCTTGAACGTGTCCATGTGGGTCTCGAGGGCCCGCCTCTCCCTCTCTGCCAGGAAGATGCGGCTCTCGCACCTCCCATACTTCGCGTGGTCGAGGTAGACGGTGGAGTTCGGAGAGTCGAGGAAGAACTCTTGGACGTTCCTGTCTCTCGAGAGCGCGAAGACGGTCGGAAGCCCCACCGCCTCGAATGCGGCGAGGCGAGAGAGCTCCCTGACCATCCCGAGGTCGCGGATCCTCGAAAGCTCGTGAGCAGCCATCTGGCTGAGGACCTCGATCAGCCTCGTGAAGGTCAAGGGTTTGACGTGCTCCGGGGAGAGCCTCTCGCTTATCCTACCGACGGCAGCCCTGAGCAAAGCGAGGTTCTCCGCCCCGAGGACGGGCACTACGTCGTAGAGGGTCGCCTTCGTTCCCCCGTCGCCCTCTTCTCTCCTGATCTCACACCTGAATAGTCCGTTCGGGTACGACTCTATCAGCTCAGAGTCTGAGGACTGGAGGAGCTCGACCAAGAGCGGCCCGGACTGTGAGCCTTTTCCGTCCTTCTTCCGAGCGAACAACAGAAGGGCCTTCTCGACCCGGCCGATCATCCCTGAAAGAGGTCGGGCGGGTAAAAAAGCGCCAACGCGTGGACGCTTAAATCCCCTACGCGCATCTTTCGCCGCATTTCGAATGGTAGAGCTGATCGAGTATGTCATCGTCTTCGGGATCTCCGTGGGCGTTGCTGGCGCGTGCGTGATGCTCGTAAACGGGGCGCTGCCAGGGCTGAGCGAGGTGGCTGCCGTGTCCACCGCGGACCAGGTCGCCGGCGCCGCGAGGATCGCTGTCATGGAGGACAGGAACGTCAGTCTGCTGCTTCCGCTCCAGAATTCCTCGGTCTCCTGCTCGGCGGGCTCGCTCTCGGTCTCGATCAACGGCGACTCCCGGGCGTATGAGGTGGGCTTCCCCTGCTCGTTCGACTTCCAGGGCTTGAGCGGCGCGTGCACCCTCGTCTTCTCGGCGCCCGCCGACGCTCTCCGGCTTGGGGTGACCTGTTGAGTTGCCGGCCGTCTCTGTCTCCTCCCAGCTCTCGGAGGCCGTCTACTTCGTCTCGATAATAGGGCTCTCGGTCCTCCTCGCTCGCCCCGTCTACCTCGTCTACTCGGGCTCGCAGGAGAGGTCGGCACAGGTCGTAGCCTCGGGCATCGAGGCGATGATCGACTCGATGTCGCCCGGGACTACCGTGGTCACGAGCCTGGAGAGCTATCCGGGCGTCCAGCTCTTCGTGGCCCTCTCGGGGACGACCGTCGCCGCGTCCTTCGGAAACGCGACGGCCACGGCCCAGGTCAGGTGGGAGCTCCCGCGCGCGACGCTCTCTCCCGGAGCGACATATGTCTTCACGCTGACTGGAGGCGAAGTGATGGTTGCGCAGGCGCGCAATGGTTGAGGATTACGTCGAGGTCTGCATCGCCCTGGTGATGCTGGCCAGCACGACCCTGCTCGCGCTCTCGGTCGTGCTCTCGCACATCGCGCTCGGTGGCTAGAGCCGAATGCAATTCATCGACATCGCTGTCGCCTCGGGGTACGCCGCCGTCTGCCTCTCGCTCATAGTCCTGATGAACCCCGTCGCGCCTCGGGAGGCCGCCGTTGGGGCCGGGGCCCTGTCGGCATTGGACTCCGCCATCTCGTCCTACATCGAGCACGTCGGCCTCCCTTTCCTCGCGACCTCATCCGAGGCCGCCATCTGCAGCTCCGCGGCCGAAGCGAGCAATTCGACCCTGGCCTTCGACGTGGTCGTGCAGGGCGAGGGCTGCGGCTCTTCCGTGGCGCCCTCCTCTCCCCTCGCCTCCTCGTCCTTGACCATCGACCTTCCCTCCCGCACCGTGGTGATAGAGGCTTGGCTCGTAAGGCAGTAGCTGCGACGCTCGCATCGGTCGTCCTCTTGACCGTCCTCGTCGTCGCCGATGCGACTGTGATGTCGGCGCAAGACAACCTGGCGTCGACCGTCCAGACATCCCAGATCGAGTCGCGGGAGCTGCTGCTGGAGCAGTCCTTGGCCGGGAGCGTCTCGCTCCAGGTCCTCGCGCAGGCACAGGGCTACCTCTCGTCCAACCCCGCGGAGTGCGACGGCCTGCCGCAGTACGCCGGGTCGATATCTACGTCGGGCGAGTCATCAGGGGAAGACTCCGGGATTGCGTACACGGCCAACGCCACCGCTAGCGAGTCGCCGGCTTCCTCCCTCGAATCGCCTCGAGGGGACAATCTGACGATCGTAGCCCCCTTCGCCGGAGATGTCCCCGGCGCCCTCAACCTTCAAGAGGTCTTGAGCGTCAAGGAGGTGGGGGGTGGCGGGTCGGTCTCGCTCGAGAGGAGCGAGACCCACACCCTCAATCTCCCTATCAAGGTCGATTTCGCATCCTCGCTCTGCACCTCGACCCTCGGCTCTCTCGCCGCAGCCCTCTCTCGGTCGCCGTGCAACGCGACCCTAGAGCAGGATGCCTTCGACGCTGTGCTGCCGGCGCTCCACGAGGATGCCGCCGCCCTGGGGTTCACCCTGGCCGCTGGCTGGGGCTCTGGTGGCTCCTCTTGCTCGGCGACCTACTGGGTCACGCTTGTCGAGCCTGGAGTTGCGGGAGCGACAGGAAGCTTTGACTGGACGGTCCGAGGCTCTGGGACGACAGCATAGGCCTGAGCTCGTCGTAGATCGCGTCCCACCTCGGCCTGAAGAGCTCGCAGAACTGCTCTCTGACGGTGTACTCAGCCACGTTGACGCAGTTGGCGGCTTCCCTCTGGGTGAAGAGCCTCTTCCTCGACTCGCTCTCCGAGACCGCAACCTCCGCCGCGTAGAAGCTCGTCGCGGCGAGGGCGCAGGGGCTGTGTCCGCCCCTCACCGATGAATCCAGCATCGCGAGCGCCCTCCTCGCCAGATGGAGCAGCTTGTACTGGTAGCCGGGAGGCGCGCCGAGCTTCGCCAGGGCCTCGGAGAGGCGGGCTGCCACCCTCCCGAGGTGCTCCTCCGCCCTCATCGCGCTCGCCCTCACCGGGGAGTCGAACCCCATCCTGATGAGCGTGGACGGCCTGACGTTGTGCCCCAGCGCCCTGTGGGCGGCGACCACCTCTCTC
>Ga0307373_10006280_pt1 | contig 18990 bp, 16 predicted proteins | sample OX2MG_FD_202534 | JGI IMG/M metagenome (GOLD analysis project Ga0307373, IMG submission 202534) | Soil microbial communities from Risofladan, Vaasa, Finland - OX-2 | ecosystem: Environmental > Terrestrial > Soil > Coastal area > Acid sulfate soil | place: Finland: Risofladan, Vaasa | collected...
AACGGCCTCCCCGCGACGGCTCGTCTTGCGCCTGGTCATGTTCGACCTCAGTAACGGTTTCTTTAAAAGGTTAGCTGACTCGTTCGATGATCCGTCATCACAGGAACAGAAGGCACGGACGACGCAAACGCTTGAACTGCCTTTGACCGAAGAAAGGCAGGAGACCACAGAGGGAGCAACGCTCGATGCCCCCTCGATTCGCTCACTTCGCAGCATGTTCCTGTTGCTCGATCAGTGGGACCGCGAACTGGAACGGAGAAAAGCAGAAAAATCTTCCGAGGAATGCGAAATCGCGATTGACACCAAGATTCACTGAGTGCATTTTGAGCAAAACAGTTTCCGATGCGGAGGCCAACGTGAAACCAGCCGTCATCTATGCACGGGTTTCGAGCAAAGACCAGGAGCGCGAAGGCTATTCCATTCCCGCGCAACTGAAACTTCTCCGAGAGTATGCCCGCACGCATGAATTCCAGATTGTGCACGAATTCATTGACGTGGAGACGGCCAAAACCACAGGCCGCAAGCAGTTCGGCGAGATGGTGCGCTACTTCCGTGAGAATCCCTCGTGCCGCATCGCCGTTGTCGAAAAGACTGATCGCTTGTATCGCAACTTCCGTGATTGCGTGACGCTCGAAGATTTGGAAGTCGAAATCCATCTGCCCAAAGAGGGCCAGGTGATCGGCAAAGACTCCAAGTCGCAGGCGAAGCTTGTCCACGGCATTCAGGTGGTCATTGCGCGGAACTACATCGAGAACTTGCGCGAGGAAGTGCGCAAGGGCATGCGCGAGAAAGCCGAACAGGGCATTTATCCGAGCCGTCCGCCTTTGGGCTACCAAAACAACAAGCTCGAACACACGATCGAGATTGACCCGCAGAAAGCGCCCATCGCAAAGCGCATGTTCGAGCTGTACGCCTCCGGCCAGCATTCCCTTGCCAGTGTACGGAAGATTCTCAAGGATGAATTGGGCCAGCTTCTCGCCAAAGGCTATCTCGAACGGTTGCTCAAGAATCCGTTCTACAAAGGCCAATTCAACTGGGAAGACAAACTCTACAACGGCACGCAAACACCGCTCGTCAGCGCGGAACTCTTCGAGCAAGTGCAAGCCGTGTTTCGCGGCCACAACAAGCCCAAGTATCGCAAGCATGACTTCGCTTTTTCCGGCTTGCTGCATTGTGCTTACGACAACTGTGCGGTGACGGCGGAATTCAAAAAGAATCGGTACACCTATTACCGCTGTACCGGCTATCGCGGCAAATGCGATCTACCCTACTTCCGCGAGGAAGACTTGGGCGACCGGCTTGCCGTTACGTTACGTAACATCCACATTCCCGACGATGTTCTTATTCAGCTTGAAAAGTCCTTGCTCACTGATAAAGGCCGCGAGGAAGCGATTAGGAAAGAGCAGGGCGAACGCTTGCAGCGGAGATTGGCCGCACTGCGGCACCGGATTGATCAGGCCTATCTCGACAAGCTGGACGGCAAAATCACAGAACAGTTCTGGAACCGCAAATCAGCCGAGTGGACGAGCGAGGAACAGCAGGTTTTACAGGCTTTGCAAGGCTTGGAGCAAGCGAAGCCTGAAAAGATGCTCGATGCGATGAGGACTTTAGAACTCGCGAATAAGGCGTATTTTCTGTATGTTAAACAAGAACCTGCGGAAAAAGCGAAATTGCTCAAAATGGTGCTTTCGAACTGCTCAGTGGATGCTGCAAGTGTTTATCCCACATATAGAAAGCCCTTCGACCTGATCTTTCAACATGCCAAAAATGAAGAATGGCGCGCCCGGAGGGATTCGAACCCCCGACCCTCTGCTTAGAAGGTGTGACAGATCACTTTACGATACGTGGCCTGCTTTGTTCTTCTGCAACTTACGTGCATGGTGTTAGACGGTGTTCGGCACGTTTTCGTGCCATTCTGCTCTCAAACTTGCTCCCATATTTTGTGCCGTGACTGTCCGCCAGAATTTTAGAGGGTCAGTGACAGGGAGGCTCTCGCATCGGTAACATGGTATGCAAACATCATCTGATGGCCTAACGAAGTTCTCAGCGACCTAGGGCGCTACCAAGCACGCGTTCGGCACGTTACGACCCCACGAATCAGTTGCGAGTTGGTTCTCGTCCCCGATATTATTCTGCTGAGGGTTCCACTTGGATGGAAGAACGAAACGTCAACACTTGGGAGGAATTTGAAGACGGTTTGCAGCGTGTACGCCAAGAGTACGAGCAGTCGGCTAGATCATTAAAATCGTCACTATTGTTCCGCGGCCAGGAAGATTCCTGTTGGTTACTTAGGAGCACTCTCGATCGAAATCGAGAGCGGATGCTGTTCAAGGACTACTATCGCATCATCGCAAGAATTCGACCGCAGATTGAGACCTTGACAGGCAACGAATGGCCCATCCCCAGCTACCCCGACGTAGAGAACGCCGTAACAGACTATGACGCGTTCAGCATAAAGCTTTGGAGTGGGCAGTGTCCCGGATACGCTTACATGGCGTATTTGAGGCATCACGGATTCCCGTCGCCCCTCATGGACTGGTCAAGGTCTCCATACGTTGCTGCATTTTTCGCGTTCAACAAGGCGATTAAAGATTCTGGCAGTAGGGTCTCCATTTACGTTTTTGGAGAAATGTCTCACGTGTCAGGCAATAGGATGCCAGTGCTTTATCGCTACGGGCCATACGTAAAGACCCACCGCAGACACGTTTTGCAACAGAGCGAATATACGCTGTGCACTAGCTTCGACGATGAGTGGCGGTTTGAGAAATACGACGCGATATTTGACACAGGACGGCATCAACAGGGTCTCTGTTGGAAATTTACGATGCCGACGACAGAGCGAACGAAGGTCCTCAGTCTATTAGACGAATACAACCTTAACGCGTTCTCTCTTTTTGAATCTGAGGACAGTCTGATGGAGACATTAGCAGTGAGAGGCTTCACGTTTGAGAACTGAGTTGGGCGCTGCCAGTCTTCTTTGCTGGTCATGCCCACATATACCCGGAATTTATTCCGTTTTAGAAGCAGTCGGATCTTCTCCCGGCTTTTCCGTCCCCGGATAGCCCGAGTGTGGCTTTATTCTCACCCAACCTGCCCAGTTGAACGCATCAACCGCGCCCGTTAAGCGATCTAAACGGATCATCACGTATGGACCGGAAACAGGTTTACCCCCGATCATGTCCATGAACTGCCAGCGTTCAAGCAAAATCAGTTTCACGAACCACACGATAAGACCCCAAAAAGCTGTAACCGATGCGACAATGATGCTGGTTGCCATAGGCCACCTCCGCCCGCTGTTGTACCACGACCACGAATCCTAACGTGGTAGAATCCGCGTCATGCAAACGCCTCAACCTGCCCCAGCGCCGAATGTGGGTATGCTCGTTTTGTTGGGGCTATGCGTTTGGGCCGCGATGAAGGACCGCGCTTACAAGAAAGCGGGCGGCGTTAGGCCGGACAAATTTGAGAAAATTGTACTGGCGGCAACGGTTGTTGGTTGCATTCTGGTCATATCTCTTATCGCTCTTCGTTCACCGGGAGCCGCTGGCACATTAACGCCCATACTGGTTGTGACGGTTCTTGGAGTCTGGGAGATACAACGCTGGCGTATACGAAAGAAGAGTCCAGCTGGGAGGACGCTAAAATGAAGGCTCCGGTTAGCTTGCTAGTACTCCTCTTCATTGGCACACCAGCATCTTCCACACTCGCTCAGGACACCGTCAGTCTCAAGGATACGTTGGCGTGGATGCAAAACACACTTGATTCTGGCGCTGGAAGTCTGTACATGAGCCAAAAAGATGGGTCCACTGAAAAACGTGAAGTGACGCTGCAGGATACGAAATCTTGTGAAGTCAGTTTTCAATATCAAACCGGACTGCTTGCAAATTTCAGCTATGGCATCATCACGAAGCCAACTTTCAAACTGGTTGAAAAGTTCAATTTCAGGGATATTGATCCGACTACGGTTCAGTCCGGCAAACCAACAAAAGGCGGCAAGCCCGCTGACACCATAGGACCCTATGTGATTTTCTTCGCCACGACGAGGGACAACGCAAAACTCATTTCAAACGTTAGGGATCTCCTGCCAACGCCACAAATATTCGCTTCTGATTCGTTGACGTTTGAACTCCCCTATCCATATGCTGACCGTTTTACCAAGGCGTTCAAACATGCCGTAGCTCTGTGCGGTGGGAAAGCATCAAGTTTTTAGGAGAGGTGTGATGCAAGGAACACCTTTGAAGAAAATCCAACGCAGAAAAGGCACCTTCGGCGGCTATATTGTACTCGGGTTTCAATATGCTGGATCGAGTGGTCCCGGCTGGTGGTATGTGACTATATTGCAGCCGGGGCGCGACCCCGTGCATGACTATTGGGTTGATGACGCGGCGGTCATAAGAGAAGCAAGTTGCCGCATGGATTATGGAGGACAACTGCTATTTGAGAGATCGCTTGATCCCATTGTGGTGATTCCCGAGGAAAGCCAGGCAATTCTTGACGCCATTCAATATTGGAATTCCGCTCCTTAAAGCGAAAACTCGCTGAAAAGTATTGATTGTGACTCGGTTTAATCAATACTTCCGGGGAGCGGTGAAGACCTAATCCCTTTGCGATAAGGCGTTTAGAGAATTACGGTCGTGGGTTCGACCCCCACCGCCCCTACCAATCATCCTTTTTCCCAACAAGAACTTGGCGGTTTGTCGAGGCGGCAAAAGGCGGCAATAAGAGCCTCAAGGGTGGCACCAATGGCTCGAATGAACGAATCCCTGCGGTGTGGCACGACAATCGATTCGGAGAACCAACCAGGTCAAGTGTCCGCACTTCTCTCAAGCACCCGAGCGCGACTTTGAACGCCGGGTCAAATTGAGTAGTTCAAGAAAATCTTCATTTGGAAGAGGTGGTCGCTTGTCGATATGCGACATGTAGCACGATGAGTCTGGCCCCCAGTCGAAATATAAGCCACAATCTGGCTCTGCGAGCTGGGCGGAGATCTCACGAGAAATCTCAAGAGTCTGCGAGAATAGCATCATTCTCTCTCGGTCTCCGAGCAACTGGGCGAACACTTCCATTCGGTAGCGTCCCTCAGTGAAGCGGAAGGAGCTCCCATCTCTTGGAGCTAGAAAATGATGATTGGCTGATATCCCTGCTTCGCCAACAAACAATCCGCTGCCGCGAACCAACCGTTCATCCCCGTAGACCCAAATGTTGAAATTCTGACGCGTCTCGTTGCGTGAAAGCGCAACGTGCATACTTTCCACGACGCGACCCCGTTTCGATGTCGCGAAAAGCAGAGTTCGCAAATAGACTTTTGGTAGGTGCGTTTCGTCTCGCGAACGTGGAGTATCCGGCCCGAAATATATAACCGTTGGCTGAGTCATTTTGACAGTGCCACGGCGAAAGAGTGTCAACCATGCCGTTACTGATGAAACGGCAAGCGCTAGAACGGAAACGGTAATCGAGAATGGGTCAGGCATACGGTCCACCGTACTGTAGAACCTTTTCGAATAAACGGGAAGGGTCGGGTACCGTCCTGTCTAAGCGGCCACGACTGCGGCCTCCTGAGACGCAACTTTGCCTTGGCGACTTTATCGATCAAAAGATGGAGCGGGAGCCGATGCCGATGAAGAGCGGTCCCCCCATTCAGTCATTTTACTTTTTGCAATTCCTTGAGCGGAACTCCATCAAAAAGTCCAAAATCGTCCGCCGCCCAATCCTTCTTTCTTATCGGAAAAGAGCCACTGAAGGAACATGTGCGAAAAGTGTCGGCTTGCTCGCCGTATTGCCTTGCTGTGTCGTCATCCGGTCCCCACTTTTGGTGCGTAAATCTCATTGGGATAAATCTGATGTGGCCGGGTTTGCCATAGCTCTCACCGCTCTCTGTAATCTTGTAGCGACTGTAGACCCACAGGATTTCTTTGGGAGATTCATACTTGTCACCAATCCGCCCATCAACAACATCGATACGATCAGGTTTTCCAAACGACAGTTCGACCTCGGACATCGTCATATTCGGACGAAGCATCGCAGGATGATGATGCAAGAAAAAGTATACGGCACCGACGCCGATCAATATCCCGACGAATAGGCCGCCAGCAAAAAGGGCTACTTTGTGGAGCATGAGTTTGCCAGATGATGTTGAGGGTTTTCTCGCTGAGATTTCAAATACCTCCATGCCGCCTTCCGGCTTGCTAACAGTGACATAGATACGATCAAATTGGTTTTCGGGCACATCAAGGTTGTCGACGCACTCTTTGAGACACTCTAGTTCTGTCAGCGGGGCGTCGACGTTTATGCACAGCCATGTTTCGTCCGTACCGGAATACTTCTTGGAACATTTCGCATCCAAGTTCTCTCGTATGCTCTCGCAAATGGAGTCGTCGGGCGAGCCAATCACTTTGCCCAGCCTAATTTCGCCCGGTGCAATTGGCTTTTCAGCAGCAGCTTCGGCGGTTGCCTTTGCCTCTCCTTCGGAGTAGTAGGCAGTCACCACCTCGATTCCGATTGTTTTCTTGTCAATCCGGTACAGGCGGTCAGGCTCATTGTTGTCCGGATTGCCGGGTCGATCACTCACGGGTGTTTTTCCCAGCTTTTTGAGTAGATCATCCGCAACACTTTTTTCGTGCTGCTCTTTGTTTTTATCTCTAAGTCGCATTGTTTGCGCTGGTCTCCATCACGGCATGAGCGCATTCAGATCGCCGATCAGTTTTTCCATTCGCTCCAACGCATCTTTGAAGCCGGGAAGTTTCGTCCCCTCGTCGCCTCCTTGAAACAACCGTTCCGCTGGCTGCTCGTGACTAAACTCCGGGTGTCGGGGCGTGAGAATCGCAAAATGCGCCTGCACTTCTTTCGCAACACGCTCGGGGGCACCCGCAGGCTTTGTCGCAGGTACTTGCTCTTTAGCTCGCAAATCGTAAGTCTCGTTCACGAGTGCCACGTAGAAATCTCTGCCCAACACATCTTCTATATCGGCTTCCGTTTGTCCGGTGTAGTTGTCTAGGGTTAATAGATGTTTGTCTTCCAGGCTTTTTCTGGCGTGTTCGATCTTCTGTTTGTGCCCCGCTTGAACATCCACAACAGCCGCAATGTGCAGGTTGTTCCCACGGAACAGCGACACGAATCCCGGAATCCGATCAATGCCCCGGACCGAACAGATGACCCAGCGATAATCGAGCCCGGGCTTTCCAGCTTTCTCCAATTGACGTGAGAACCACTTCAGATAGAGCAAATCGGAAGACCCCTCAACAAGAAGAGTGTGTTTTCCAACGAATAAAGTCTGCGTGATCTCGTAATCGAGAACTCGTTGTAGCGGCGATACTGTATCGGGGTCAGTGCTCAAAACATCCGTACTTACCTTCGTTCCCAGTAAGTGCTCGACGATCTCTCCGTCTTTCTGTTTCTCCTTCTTCACGACATCCTCTACGGTTCGAGCCGAGAGTAAATTGTCGGCGTCGATCATGAATGGGGAGTGGGTCGTATAAATGACTTGATAGTAAGGACGAAGCTGCTCGTTGATGTAACGCAACAGGTCGTTTTGCGCCCTGGCGTGGAGAGACAATCCCGGCTCATCCAAGAGAATGATCAGGTTGTTGCCGTAAGTCTGCTTCAGTTGGTTAAACCAAACCAGAAATGAGAAAAACCAGACGAAACCACTGCTTCGTTCATCGAAACTTGTGTCGGCTCGATGGCGGCGGTTGTCAATTCTTGTGCGGAAAATCCAACCTGAATTGAACGGCGGCTTGTCTCCCGTACGGGCAGCATCCAACCTCATGTCCACATCGAGATGCTTGTTCTGTGACCAGTACCTGAAAATCTGGTCGGTGACTTGGTTCGAAACAGCTCGCAGCTTCGAATTGAACTCTTCGTAGGTTCCCGACCCGTGGACCTTATCTAGACTGGTTCCGGCGAGGGCGAGCACCGCCAAAAACACTCGATCTTGGTCGGTCATTTGATTTTGTGCTTTTCGATTCGTAAGAGCGTCAACCGAGACAATACCGGGCAGCGTTAAATAATTATCAAAGTACAAGAACGTGGGCACCCGTTCGTACACCGCTGTAATAACGGCAACGTTGACATCGTTGGGATAGCGTTGTTTGAAGGTGGTGAGCAACTTCTGCTGCGAAGCGCCGATTTCTTTAGCTTCCTCCACAGCCTTTTGGATGGATTTGAGATCAAAGCCGCCCGAAATAGCTTTCTCCTCTTCTGATAGTTTCAACTCGCCTATCAGGTGCTTGACCGCAGCTCCGTCGTCCGTTTTTACCGCTAAACGTACCTGGTTGTCGTACCCTTTGGTTAGCGTAAAGGTTTGATCTGCAATGATTCCTACACCAAACTGCTTCTCCAGCGCCGTCACATCAGCTGCGTCCAGTCTCCATGTCGTGGTGACGGCAGGAGGGTTGGCAGGAATCGGCTGCTCGGGACGCCATTTCCGCTTGGGATAGTCGGTCGCAGGTTCCAACTGTGCCTTGCTTTCGACATCCGGCTTCAGTTTGTAGAGAGCCTTCAAAAGGGCCGTCTTGCCGGATTCATTTTTGCCGACAAGACATGTGACATCTGTGATTGGAAATTCGGTGGAATCCTCTATACAGCGAAAATCTTGTATGCGAACACTCAGTAGGCGCATGAGACCTCGTCTGTTTGTTTCGGTGACTGTTGTGCGACCAGGAACTGCCACTAAGATAACATGTTCATCAATCGGATAAATCCATGCTGATCGTAATTCCCGCCAACCTCTAAGCGAGGGGCTAGGGCGAAGAGAGGGACCATGCGAGTGTACAAATTCATGACCGCTGAGTTCGCCATGAAGAGCCTTCGGGAAAAACGGCTGAAGATTTCACTGCTTGACGATCTAAACGACCCTGCTGGCCCTAGCAAATGTCGGGCTTTTCGGTCTGCTCGATCAATGACTCATGGCTGCGGAAGCAGCGCGCTTTGTTCCCTGAGAGGATTCCCGCCGCTTCGCACGTAAGGCACCGAGCGCGGATCGGACTTCGAAGCGCACACCTTCCGCGTGCTGCAAGTAGGCAATGATTTCAAACAAGTTGCGCGCCTGAGGGTTGCCCCTGGGGCCGAGCATCCGCATCAAACTCTTCGCTGAGCGATGGGTAACGTCGCTCAGTTTAGTAAATCCAACTGTAGCATTGATGAAATCGCGAAGAATGATCTTGCCGGTTTCCACGTCACCGGAAAGAAAGTTCTCGATTCCTTCTTGGAGAAGCGCCTTGCGGAAACCAGCATCGCGTTTTACGCGCGCCCGAATTGTTTCCTTGAAATCTCGTGTCAAAGCCATTGGAGTCACCTTTCTGTCCCTTTTCGTTGCTTATAGTCCTGCCACCTTGCCAATGCAGTAGCGATGTCTTCCTGCTGGCGTTTTTTCGTTCCGCCGCCAACGAGGATCACAAGCCGGTCGCCATCTTTTCCCAAGTAAATCCTGTAGCCCGGACCAAAATCAATCCGGTACTCATAAACACCAGCTCCAACGCCCTTGGCGTTGGACAAATTGCCTTGTTGGATGCGTGCCAAAGCAGCCGCCACCTTGGCCGCCGCTTCTCTATCCAAACGATCAGACCAAGCGGCATACGGACTGCGTCCGCCGCGGTCAAGGTATTCGCGTACTTCGACCATAGCTAGTAGTAACACATACGGTACCATTGTCAAGGCTGTCTAAGCGGCCTGTGCGTCCGTCGTTGGTGCGGGTCTCGTGCAGGACGGAAGCTGAAGGTCGATGCCTTCGGCCTGCACCACTCCAGCTGAAGTCTACAAGCCCAAACCCAATTCTGAGGCCGAGGCGCAATTTAGCCTGCTAAGCGGGCGGCGATGAGCTTCCTTCCGCGCCGATTGCATGGAGGATTTGGGTAGCCGTTTGCTGAATGTGTTCCAAGCTGGCCGTTAGGAGCTTGGCGTCACCCTCATAGAGTTGGATGTAATCTTGCGCTGCCGATCCGGTCTCAAGCCCGATTGCTTGGCAGACAACGAATGCTACAGCCTCGGCTTCCGTCTCGCGGCTCTGCTTTGAAGTGCTGGCGCGGCGCTCGTCACGGTGCATCAATTCGTGTGCGACCTCATGCGCTAGCGTGGCGAATTCCTCAGCGGGAGCCTGGTCCGGTAACAGCGTGATCTTGCCTCCTGCGGAGGTGCCGCGAGCGGGAGCGATGTCCTGCGAGTATTCGAGAAGAATGCCTTGGTCACTGACGAATTTGCCGAGCCGGTCGCGGAATTCACGGGGATCGCCATTGACGTTGCCGATTTCAGGAAGTCCTTGACCACCCGTCTGGCTGATGTCGAACACATACGCCGCCCGGAACCCGACAGCGGTTGATGATTCATCGGTTTCTTCCACGCTTTGGCTCTTCGCGCGAACGATTGGCGCAAGAATCAAAATGCCTTTCTCGCCTTTTTTGACGAAGCGGCCAAGCTTATGCCAAGTCTGAAAGCCAGCAACGTGCGTGGCCGTTGGTTTCTGCGATGCAATAAGCATTACGTTTCGCAGGCTGTACCGATGGAAGCGGCCAATCGCCGCAAGATACTGTGTCAACGTTTCGCTGCGACCCTCGTTGAGCGCTGCGATGAGCTGCTCGATGGCCTTGTTTGTGATTTGTTTGATTTGTTCTGATTTCATGTTCCGTTCTCCTGTGAGGTGATTTGGTTCCTTCACACAGGCAGAGGAACCAAAGCACGGGGCTCACAGGAGAACGGAGAAGTGTCGTGATCGATGTTTCGAGGCTGTAGCGGGTGGCAACGGGCGTGACAGGTCGTTGTTCACCTGGCGCGACCGTGTGCTAGCGAAGGCCTCTTGCCTGGACGCGTACTAAAGATTCAGGATGGAAGTCCCCGTTCCGCGCGAGTTTGGGAGGAAATCACTGAAGGCGTTCCGCAAGTGAGGAAGCGGGACTGGCATGCCGCGTAACCAACCTAGTAAGCCCACGTGCCAATATTCGCTCCGAGAATTTCGATTCTCACGCCGAAAGCGGCTCCGGCGCACTTCAGAGCGTTGTTGTATATGACTACATGTGTGGTATAGTTAGACCATATGCTTGATCTGCGTTCCAAAGCGCGCCAGCGGCTCCTGGCCTATTACTTCACGAATCCCGCAGCACGGCTCCATCTGCGGGATTTGGCAGAGCGGTTGAGCATCGATCCGTCCAACCTATCTAGAGAACTGCACCGCTTGGAAAACGAAGGGCTCTTTCGGTCAGAAGTGAGTGGCCGACAGAAGTATTTTCAACTCAACCGCGAGTATGCCCTTTTTGATGAGGTACGCAGTATTGTAGCGAAAACCATTGGGGCGTTACCCCTAATCGCACAATCCCTCAAGAAAATTGAGGGAATAGGCGAGGCATATTTGTACGGCTCGTTTGCACGAAACCAGCAGGACGCCTCCAGTGACATTGATGTCCTCGTGATTGGCAATCCTAAAGGTGAAACCCTGGCCGAAGCCATGCAAAAGCTTGAGCGGCAACTCGGACGTGAAGTCAACTATACAGTTCTGACGCGGAAAGAATTCGACTCGCGACGCACTCGGAAAGATGCTTTTCTCGAAAACGTCTGGCACAATAAGCGCGTTTCACTCGTAGGTCAGCATGAAAAAGCTCAAGCTACACAAAGTTGACTGGACGCAAATTGACCGTTTCCTCGCAAGCGCCGATAAGAAGCTCGCCTCGGCCCATAAAATCCTAGCTTTTGACGAAGAGGCTTGTCTTCAGCAAGCCTACGAAGCAATGTTAAAGGCTTCCCTGGGTTTCATGTTCAGCCACGGATTTCGCGCCAGGAGCCAGCCTGGGCATCATATTGCGATCATCGAATTTGTGCGGGCGCGCATTGACAAGAAACATGCTGGCCTGCTGACCGTCTTCGACCGTCTCCGGCGGAAGCGGAATATGGCCCTCTATGACGACACTGGTTTCGTTTCTCACCACGACGCCGAACAAGCACTCGAATCCGCCAGCGATTTCATGGAAGTTGTCCGTGCCGACATCACGGCACGAAAACCCCGACATACAAGCCCACAGGGGCTCCGATGAGCTATCGGCCTTATTTTCGAACGGCTATTGATGAGCTTGAAGCTTTGTTTAAGGGAGCAGAAGGGGTCGAGGCTCTTACAAAGATTCGGGATGAACTACAATTTAGAACAACGCAGAGAGCCCTCAACCTACTCCGCAAGGTACAGGAGGCGATACAAGCCAAGGAGCTGAAAGTTCCCACCCGCAATCAGACAATCGAAGCGAAAAAGAACGATTCGATTGAGAGCCCACGCATGCATCAATCCCCCGAAAACGGACCTACTCAAGCGACTAGAAAACCTCCGTCTCCCATTGGGGAGGCTTCGGTTAACCAGGTTGACCATAGCGTAGGAGTAGGCTCCCAAACAGGAGCATCATCACGTGATTCGATGCTGACAAAGGAGGCTCATCGAGCACTTGAATCCGAGCCACGAACGGTAATCTCTGAAAAGTTGCCAACTGAAAATCATGCCAGGCTCATAGACCTACTTACGTATCTCGAACATCTGGCAAAACTGGGTGAGAAACCTGTTTTCGCCTTGAAGGACTATCAACAGCTAGCTTTCTTTGAAGCAGAGCTCAAGGGACAAATCGGTATCACTCACGATGTATCGAGTGACGAGGGGCTGATCTGGCTGAGGATCGAACGCCTTCAGCGTACGGAGCCCCCTACGCCTTCTCAAGAGATTCGGGACTGGGTCGTCCTCAGTCGAGATCCATATCAAGCACCCAGGATCCAAAATGTCCTAACTCGTACTGTAACTACATCGGAAGCGGATGAATTCGTGAGTAATGGAAGGGCTGGACCCGATGACCGATCACCGTCTTTGAAGTTGCGCGATGGCAACCAAATGGTCGACGTGATCTTGCGGTTGGACGCCCAACCCTCTACTCAATCAGCAATCACAAATTACGTGTCCGCTAAGTGGACCCCTTGGGCAGAGGCTGAGAAACCAAGAAGAACTACTATTGCGATCTATGACAAATTCTTCAGCCTGTATCAGTCTCTGCAAGCTGAAGGAGTCGAGCGTCCCCTTGAAATTGTTTGGGGCCTTGGAACTGCCCGGTGGAAGGTGCGCACCCAAGAGATAGATCACCCGTTGATCGAGCAACTTGTAGAAGTTGACGTGGATACCGAATCGGGAGTCATAACGATTGGGCCCCGGTCTGCAATGCCACAACTTGCCTTGAAACCGTATTTCAGTCTTGAAGTTGACGGCGTTGATGCGACTCTTAGTTTCGCGAAACACTTCTTCGAAGCCATGCCTGCTGATTTAGAATTCTCGCCATTTCAGCGAAACACTTTTGAACCCGTTCTCCGCTTTGCCGCGACTCACTTGGATTCGTCGGGCCGATATTACCCGGATAGCCTAGAAGATATAAATGATCGGACCCTACCACCCATTACTGGATCGTTGGTGGTTACTGATACCTGGGCCGTTTACGCTCGCCCGCGCTCCGCAAGCTTCTTTATTGAAGACCTGGATCGCTTGCGGAAGGCCGTGGCTAACTCGCCGGACCTTCCTGGCCCCAGCAAGAAGCTCGTCGAGCCCCCTTCTTCCGAGACAGCCTATTCACCGACCCTGGTAGACATTACCAAGGCGACTCTGGGTGGTCCTCAATCAGATTATACCTTAGAGAAAATCGCCCAAGCGTCCAACGAAAACGAGCAGGAATTCTTCTTCCCAAAACCGTTCAACGCAGATCAAGTTGCCATAGTCCAACGTCTTGAAGAGGCTGATGGCGTCGTTGTCCAAGGTCCGCCGGGTACGGGAAAGACCCACACTATAGCAAACATTATTTGTCACTGCCTCGCGACTGGTCGCAAAGTTCTGGTTACTTCAAAAGGGGAAGCTGCACTTGCGGTGTTGCGCGAACATATTCCCGAAGGGATTAGGGACCTGACCATCAATCTGTTGACCAGCGAACGCGAGGGACTGAAGCAGCTTGAAAGAGCAGTTGCCCTGCTCGCGAGCACTGCAACTCAGATGAATCCCACCACCCTGGAAAGACAAATCCTTTCTGGACAGCAACAGATTGTGGATCTGAAGAAGCGCTTAGTATCAATCGATGCCGAACTCGCAAGCTTTGCTAAGAAACATTTAGGCAAGATTCCTCACAAGAGCAGTGCCGATGGTCTGCTTCCCATCGAATTGGCCCAACTCCTCGCCACCGATGCTGACCGGCATTCATGGCTGCCGGACAGCTTGAGCTTGGAGCCCAGATACAATCCACTTTTCGATGAAGATGACATCTCTGGCCTGCGCCATGCGAGGCGTCTGCTTGGGGAAGACATACGTTACGCCACGACAAGGGTGCCCACGTTGGCAGATCTTTCTGACGGTGGGCAGATAGTGATCTTGCATGAAGATCTTGTGAACTGCGAGCTCATAGAGCTCCAGATCCAGAAAGCTCATTTTTCTCGGCTTCGTCTATCGTCACCGGATTCTGCGGAAAGATGTAAGGTCTTATCCGAGTCTATCAAGCAGGTGATCTCTCTTTGGGACACTGTCGACGAACTCGTTTGGCTTAAGCCTTTCGTAAAGCAGTGGCTTGATGGCGGGCCAGAAACTGAAAGGGAGAAACTGTTTGAAAGCTTGTTGGTAGCAGTGGGCGACATTCGCAAGAAACGCACGGATATGCTCGCGTACGCGATTTCTTGTCCTGATGCTAGTACCGGAGACACAGAAGTTGTCGATGCGGTCCACCGCGCGGCCACCGGTGAAAGACCATTCGGCATAATGCCTTTCGGTAAGGCTCAAGCGCGTGAACGTTTTTCCTCGATTCGAATTGAGGGCCGAATCCCGAATTCAATGGAGGACTGGTTTAAGGTCGAACGGTATCTGGCATGGAGGTCGAAGGTCTCCTCCACGATCGCCCGCTGGAATGTGATTGCCCCAGAATATGGGCTACCACACCTGCAAGATCAGGGGGACGTTACCGCACGTTGGTTATCGGAGACCCTCTACAAAATTGACAGAGCAAAGCTTGCGGTCGGGCAACATTCTGTTCTCATCAAGCGAGAACTCCCAGATTTGTTCCCGCACGGATTGGACATCGAACTCGTTATCGGCTCCCGTGACCACGCTTCTAAAGCTATCGAATCGATAGAGGCCAATTTATCTGCGATACGTTACGGAACATCTAGGAACCTCCGAAACAATCACATCCAGAAACTAAAGGATTCGTCTGGCCCAATCGTCGAAAAAATCCGCGTATTCATGACGCAGACTGTCGGAAATCCAGACATTTCGGCTGGACGAATATCTGACGAATGGCAACAGTTGTGTCGAGAAATAGACCGTGTGCACAATTTGAAGCCGTACTTTGAAACTGTAAACAGAGTTGCTCTTCTTATTAAAGAATCGGGGGCACCGCAGTGGGCCGAGTTCGCCCTTCGGGAAGAAGCGGGGATTGAGGATAAGTGGACTCCAAACTACTGGTGCGAAAGCTGGTCTTGGATGCGATTTCGCTCCTATTTGAAGGAGATTGATGGAAGGGATCGTTTTCGTCAGCTATCGATTCTCCGGCGAAAGCATGAGGGGGAAATCCAACAAGCATTTTCAGAAGTCGTGCGACTGCGTACGTATCTGGGCCTGAAACGAAACATGAGCAATCAAGTCGAGGCTGCTCTGAACATGTTCATGGCCGCCCTACGCCACATCGGCAAGGGAACCGGAATACGAGCAAGGAGATTTCGGCAGGACGCTCGGAATGCGATGGAAAAGTCGTACGCGGCTGTGCCTTGCTGGATTATGCCCACGTGGCGTATTTCTGAGAGCCTCCCGTCCTCTCTTGGATCATTCGACGTTGTAATCATAGACGAGGCTTCTCAGTCAGATATAACTGCCTTACCGGCACTGCTCCGAGGGAAAAAAGTGCTGGTCGTTGGAGACGACAAACAAGTCAGCCCCACGGCAGCGTTCGTCGAAGAGAAGAAATTGCTCCAGCTCAAACACAACTATCTTAAAGAGCAGCCTTTCGGTCCCCTAATGTTGCCTGGGTTTTCGCTGTATGAACTGGCACTCGCAACTTTTCCCGGAAAGCGAATTATGCTACGAGAGCACTTTCGTTGTGTTGAGCCGATTATCCGATTCAGTTTTCAGTTTTACGAGGAGCCAATAGTACCGGTTCGAATTGCCAAGCCCTCGGAGCGTCTGACACCGCCGCTGATAGATGTATATGTACCACATGGCCGAAAAGACAAGCGTCAGATAAATCTGGCGGAAGCAGAAGGCATTGTGGATGAAATAGAAAGGATCGTTAAAGATCCAGTATTCGCCAAAAGGACAATAGGAATAGTTTCCTTGCTCGCCGCCAAGCAGGCTTATTACATCCAAACTCGCCTACTCGAAAGGATCGGTGAAGAAGAGTACCTCAAACATCAGATAACTTGCGGTGATTCTGCCACGTTTCAAGGAAAGGAGCGCGACATCATGTTTGTCAGCATGGTGGAATGCCCTGTGACATGCAGCACGAAAACGGCTCTTCTTTTTCAGCAACGCTTTAATGTGGCCTTATCACGGGCAAGAGATCGCATGTATTTATTTCATTCTGTCACTGAGAACATGCTAAAACCCGACGATCTAAAGGCGCGAGTATTGCAGCACTTTAAGAGACCTATGCCAGCGGTGAATGAGGCTTCAAAGACACTCCTGGAGCAGTGCGATTCTGACTTTGAACGAGAGGTTCTGAAACGCCTCCTTGATCTGGGTTACCGCGTAACACCGCAAGTTAAAGTCGGGCCCTTCTCGATAGACATGGTTGTTGAAGGCGATGCTGATCGACGTTTAGCCATCGAGCTTGATGGTGATAAGTACCATACGCCGGAAAGATGGGCGGACGATTTGAGTCGCCAGCGCGTAATGGAACGCGTCGGTTGGAGATTTTGGCGCTGTTGGGGGTCCAGCTTCCTTTTGGACGCTCAAGGGTGCTTCGCTGATTTGATTGCGACGTTAAATGAACTTGAGATTCGACCATCCGCCTTGGATACCGGACCCGCGTCTTACACTGAATTCCGAATCATCGAAGACATGTCAAAAAGCGAACCAAAAACTGCATCAAGTCTCGTAGAAGAAGCGTCAGTCGAAGTGGGTGATCGCGTACTCGTCACATTCAATGACGAGCCCGGTCGCCAGCACACTATTGTCATAAGTCCTGACGGAACGGATCCAGGTATGGGAATTTACTCGAAGAAGCATGTCGTGGGAAAAGCCCTGTTAGGAACGATGGTCGAAGACGAGATTTCCATCACACTCGAGGATAAAGTCCTGATCGCAACTGTTCTTGGCATCGAAAAGCCATCTCAGTCTAACTAAGATCGCTTGTGCGAACGCATAATACCGATGACTTTTCTTTTCGCCATGCCCCAGCAATCCAGATTGCGAATGTAGCGTCATAGAACGGATTTCGCACTGCCGAACGGGTTCTATTGACGCAAATCGGCAACCGAGTATATAGATTGTGCATTCCCCATGTCCCTCAGTGGGCAGGAAGCGAAGCCGACCTTTGGGTCGGCTTCAGTGTTTTAGCCCTTTTGAAAACCCCTTAGGGCCACTAGCGCCCAATGTTGAGTCCCTGCACAACGGTTTGTTCTGCCCCTTGTCGCAAAGTCGAGGATGGTTCGATCTTCTGAGTAGCGAATTCCGGCGCGCGAGTTTGCTCCATCGCAGATCGGTGCGACACGTCGCGCGAGAGTTGCTCGGTAAGATGGCTCTTGTCGTTCGTATAGATTTGCGCATCGTAGCGTCCGCGTGACACCGCTACATAGGCCAAACGCCGGTTCACGAGTTTTTCGCCTGCTTGCTCGGTGTCAACGTGAACCAGCACGCGGTCGGCGGTTTGACCTTGGCTGCTGTGGCTCGTTACTGCATAGCCGTAGTCGAGATGCGGATTTTCTTTGATGTTGAATGCGACGGCCCTGCCTGAGTCGAGGCGTAGTTGCAGGTTGCCGCTATCGTCGATCTTTTCAATGGTGCCTAGCTCGCGGTTCGCGATGTGGCGCTCCCGATTTGGTGCAGTGAACTGCACGCGCTCGCCTCGACTGAATGTACGCTCGGCCTCGCGGTAGAGCGTAACGCCGTGCAACCGGCGCGGGTCGTAACTCACCTGCTCGCCGTTGTCACGCTTCACCCTCACCAGATTGTCTCTTTCGTTCACGCCCTCGACGCGGGCATACTCTCCTGCCCCGATGCCGTGCGTCTTGCTGCCTCTCGTGTACCGTACAACGTCGCCCACTTCGTATTGCGCGGCCCACTGTCGGTCCGCGCCGGTGATCTCCTGCCGCGCAACGAGCACACGCTGTTTATATTCGTGCGTGTCCACCTGGCCCGAGTTCTGCATCGTCCGGTGAATAATCTCGTTGATCTCCCTGCGTGATTGATTGTCGGGCGAGACTACCAGCGTCCATTCGGGCTTCTTCGAGTACTCGCGTGCGATTTCCCTCAGCCGCTCGTTGTGGTCAGGGATTTCATGCACGCGGCCCTGGGCGTCAAGTCGTTTGATTGCTTCTCTCACATTGCCACGCGACAGTTGCTCCACCACTTCTTTGAGTGCCGGGTCTTTCTGCCGCACGATCTCATCAAGCCGTGCCGTCTCGATCCCCGCTTCCTGGAGTTGCTGATAGGGTTTGCCCGCCTCGACCGCTTCATGCTGACGCGTGTCGCCGACCAGTAGGACCCGGTCGTTTTCGCTTAGCCGATGGAGGAACTCATTCATCTGCTTCGTGCTCGCGAGACTCGATTCGTCGAGAATGCAGAGGCGTTTGTGTGCGTCGTGCGGCTCTTCGCTCCGTGTCAGATGCCGTTGCAATGTGCTCGATTCGATTCCCGCTTCTCCGAGTTTTTGCGCTGCGCGCGATGTTGGCGCGAGGCCTTCCACCTTATAGCCCTCTCGCTCGGCGGCTTCGCGGATCGCAACTAAAGAAGTAGTTTTCCCCGCGCCGGCGACGCCTTCAAGCGCCGTCACCTGATCGCGGCTCGACAGGATTTGCTCGACC
>Ga0307373_10006282_pt1 | contig 18989 bp, 23 predicted proteins | sample OX2MG_FD_202534 | JGI IMG/M metagenome (GOLD analysis project Ga0307373, IMG submission 202534) | Soil microbial communities from Risofladan, Vaasa, Finland - OX-2 | ecosystem: Environmental > Terrestrial > Soil > Coastal area > Acid sulfate soil | place: Finland: Risofladan, Vaasa | collected...
GACGAGATGTTGACGATCGCGCCGGCGCGCTGGCGGCGCATCACCGGCAGCACGTGCTTGCACGCCATTACCGTGCCGCGCAGGTTGATCGCCCACACCCGGTCGAGCGCCGCTTCGGTGATCTCGGTGAGCGGCTTGTCGCCGCCGGCGATGCTGACCCCGACATTGTTGTGCAGGATGTCGATGCGGCCCCAGCGCTCGACCGCCGCCGCCATCGCCGCCGCGAGCGTCGCCTCGCGGGTCACGTCGGCCTCGAACGCGACGCACTCGCCGCCCTCCTGCCGCGCCAGCGCCGCGGTTGCCTCGGCCGCGGCAAGGTCGCGATCGACCGCGAGGATCGCCGCCCCCTCCTGGGCAAAGCGCAGCACGGTGGCGCGGCCGTTGCCGATGCCCTCGCCGGGGCTCTGCCCGGCGCCGACGACGACGGCGATCTTTCCCTTCAGGCGCATCGCGGCCTCCCTGCACAGCCGGGTGCAGCATCGCGCGGCCGCGCCGGCCGGGCAAGACGCTCGGCTTTACTTGGCCGTGGCGGCGCACTACGTACCCGGCGGGTGTCGGCAACAGCAGGACGCGCGCGATGAAGCCGCTTTGCTTCGTGCTGATGCCATTCGGGAGAAAACCCAACGAACAAGGCCAGCTGATCGATTTCGACGCGGTCTACCAGGAGGTGATCGCGCCGGCGGTGGGACGGGCCAACCTCGAAGGCATCCGCGCCGACGAGGAGCGGGTCGGCGGCACGATCCACAAGCCTATGTTCGAACGGCTGATGCTGTGCGAATACGCGATCGCCGACGTGACGATCGCCAATCCCAACGTCTATTACGAGCTTGGTATCCGCCATGCGATGCGGCCGCGCAGCACGGTTCTGCTCAGCGCCAGCGGGACCCGGCTGCCGTTCGACCTCGCGCTCGCCCGGTCGATACCCTACGGCCTCAATGGCGACGGCCTGCCCTCGAATGCCGAGGATGACGCGCACGCCATCGCCAAGCGGCTGGTCGATCTCGGCACGTTCAAGGGACCGGACAGCCCAGTGTTCCAGCTTGTCGAAGGGCTCAAGGCGGTCAAGATCGCGCACGAGAAGACTGATGTGTTTCGCGAACGCGCGCTCTATTCCAACGAGATCAAGAACCGGCTGAAAATCGCCCGCGCGCTCGGCGGCGAGGCCGCGCTGGCGGCGCTCGAAAAGATCGCCGGCGACCCGACCCTGCCGCAGATCGAGGACGCCGATGCCGGCATCGTCGTCGACCTGTTGCTGTCCTATCGCGCGGTCGACGGCTACCGGCAGATGGTCGATCTTTACAAGGATGCGGCGCCCGAGTTGCAGCGCGTGCCGATGGTGCAGGAGCAGTACGCGTTCGCGCTCAACCGGCTCGGCCGCGGCGTCGAGGCCGAACGCATCCTGCTCGACCTGATCAAGCAGCGTGGCGCCAGCAGCGAGACCAACGGGCTACTCGGCCGGATCTACAAGGATCGCTGGCAGAAGGCGCGTGACGCCAACGAGACATTTCAGGCCGCGGGCGAATTGAAGCGGGCGATCGACGCCTATGTCGCCGGGTTCGAATCAGACTGGCGCGACCCGTTCCCCGGGATCAACGCGGTCACCCTGATGGAAATGCAAGATACGCCCGACCCGCGCCAGAAGGACATGCTGCCGGTGGTGCGCTACGCAGCGCTGCACCGGGCGCGGCGCGCGAGCGCGGATTATTGGGACTACGCGACGATGCTCGAACTCGCGATCCTCGCCAGCGACCGAGAAGAGGTGGGGAACTGGCTCGCCGACGCCGTCGCCGCGCTCCGCGAGGCGTGGGAGGCAGAAACCACGAAGCGCAACCTGGGCCTGATCCGGCAGCGTCGCGAGCAGCGCGGCGAGAAGGCAGGCTGGATCGCCGAGGCCGCGAACGAATTGCAGAAGGCCGCCGATCGCCTGCGCGCCGGCGGCTAGCGCGGTGTCCCGGGCCTCCGGCGGCACGGGGGGGGGCAGAAAATTGGGGCGAGTGAGCGGATTCGAACCGCCGACATCCAGATCCACAATCTTCCTCAAACCTCTATCGTTCCTTCACGGAACCTATCTACAAGGTGCTGTCAAACATTGACTTTTCGGCTATACGCGACGAAGGTGAGGGCACGTTACTAACCTCGCCTATTGTTGGGTAACAGGGCGGGGTAGCAACCCAAACGCTACCCGGATGACATCCAGATGCCGACTCTGAAGCTCACGCAACTCGCCGTCGACCGGTTGAAACCGCCGGGCTCAGGACGGGTCGAATATTGGGATTCGCAGCTTCCTGGCTTCGGCCTCAGGGTTTCCGAGACGGGCCGAAAGACCTGGATCGCCCTGTACCGCGTCAGCGGCAAGCTGGTCCGCGAGACGATCGGGACCGCGGCGCTGATCCCGAAAGTCGACGAGGCCCGCGAGCGTGCCCGGGCGAGCCTCTTGCTGGCACGCGGCGGTAAAAATCCAGTGGCCGAACGTGAGGAGCGGGCGGAAACCGAGCGTCGCGCGCTGGATGCCGATCGCACCCGCGCCCGCAACAGCCTCGGCGTCGTGCTCGACCGCTACCTGGCCGAGCGGGCGAAGCTGCGGCTGCGCCCGAGCACCTTTGCCGAGGTCGAGCGCGCGCTCGCCGTCGACGTCAAGCAGGCGCTCGGTGGCGCCGGAATGCCCCCCCTGGGCGATCGGCCGATCGCCGACATCACCCGCCGCGACATCCGCGAACTGCTCGACGGGATCGTGGCACGCGGGAAGGCACCGCACGCGCACCACGTGCTCGCATACCTGCGGCCGGCGCTCGCCTGGGCGGTTGACCGCGAGATCATCACGTCCAACCCTGCAGAGGGAATCTCCGATCCTGACCCGCGGCGGCGCGAGGCCCGCACCCGCGACCGCTACCTCGACGACGACGAGGTGCGGCTGTTCTGGCAGGCCTGCGACCAGCTCGATCGACCTTTCGGGCCGCTGTTCAAGTTGCTGCTTCTCACCGGGCAACGTCGTGAAGAGGTGGCCGGCATGCGGTGGTCGGAGCTCGACCTCGTAAAGCGGGTGTGGACCCTCCCGCGAGGCCGCGTAAAGAACGAGAAAGGACACGTCGTCCACCTCTCTTCCCTGGCGGTCAAGATTATCGAGGCGTTGCCAAAGGTGCGCAGCGAGGCCGATCTCGTGTTCACCACGACCGGCAAGACCGCCGTGAGTGGGTTCGGCCGGGCCCAGCAGCGCCTGGCTGCGGCGATGCTCAAGCTGCGGAACGCAGATTTGATCGAGGGCAGCGATGCCGCAGCAGCCGAGAAGGTCGAGATAGCGCACTTCACGATCCATGATCTGCGGCGCACGACCGCGACCGGAATGGCCGGCATCGGCATCGCGCACCATGTGCTCGACAAGGTGCTCAACCACACCAGCGGCAAGATCAGCGGCGTCGGCGCGATCTACAATCGGTTTGAATATTTCGACGAGCGGGAGGCGGCGCTGGCGGCTTGGGCGCGCCATGTCGAGACGCTCATGGGCGAAGTGCCTTCCAACCTTAGACAGCTCAGCGAAGCCCGGTCACGTCGCGCGAGGGTATCGCAATGATCAACCACTCGGCCCTTAGCGAGACGTTGGTCGCTGGCCGGATCTCGTCGACCGACGATAACGTGCACGCCCTCGCCGCCGGCATCGATACACTCGGGCACACTTATCGCCTGCTCAAACTCGCGGACCATCAGCTATCGCTGAAGGCGCTACTCGGGCGCCTGCAAGAGCTCGCGAAACATTTGAGGGCTGCGGAGAATCTGCTCGACGAGCCGCTGCGCAACACGTTGTGGCCGCACTGCGCCGCGGTCGACAATATCGCCACGGGCATAGGATCAGTGATCCGCGCCGCCGAGTCCTTGCTCCCCTTGGTTGAGCAGGAAGCCATCGCGCCGGTCGGCCGCAACCGCCGCAAGCAGGATGTGGAGACTGCTCTCTTCGTCGGGCTTTACGACCTTTACTGCGAGTTGCGAGGCAGTGAGGCAAATGCGGACCCCTTTTACCGGTTCGCGAAACGCTGCGCGGCTGAGATTGATCCTAAAGTGAGGCTGCCGTCCGGAGAGTCCTTTCGGAAGCGGATCGACGCCGCACGAGAGAGGCGAGGGGCGGAAAGATCAGTGTTGTTTCCGATAGTGGTTTTTCCATGGAAAGAATAGTTCGGCTTCGAGACGTGATTATTCCAATTTTCTGAGCAAGAGCCGCCCCTTATATCGCTAAGCCTCAACTTGCCTTTGAGGTGATGCGATGGCCTCGCAAAATGACAACCCGAACGATTTGATCCCGGCGCGCCGCGTGAAACAAAAGTGCGGCGGCGTGTCGGACATGGCAATTTGGCGCTGGGCGCGGGAATGTGATTTCCCCGCGCCGGACATGGTGATCGGCGGCCGCCGCTATTGGCGGGAAGCGTCGATCGACGCTTGGCTTGCCGCTCAGGCAGCGAAGAAGGGGGCGACGCCCACGCCGCCGCGCAAGGTCGCGTGATGATCCGCGTCCGACTGCCGAACCGCCGGCGGGCGATCACGCATGATCTCGTCGTTGGCCGCGCCCACTACACCGCGACAATCGGCTTCGATGAAATAGGCCGACCGCGCGAGTTGTTCCTCGATGGCGCAAAGGCCGGCAGCGACATGGCTGCGGTGCTCGACGACGTGGGCGTTGCGGTGTCGGTCGCCCTGCAGTCGGGAGTCAACGCCGCTGCGATGGCAGTGTCGGCGGGCCGCGCCGGCTCGCCGCCGACGGCGATCTCGATCATCGGCGCGGCGCTCGACTTGCTCGCCGCATACGAGCGAGCCGAACCATGAGTGCCAGCGATCGCAACAATCGCCTCGTAGTCTTGGCGGCCGAGATCGTCGCCGCGCACCAGGACACGATCGCCGCGACGGGGCAGGCGATAGCGCGCGCTGTCGATGCCGGGCGTTGCTTGATCGAGGCCAAGCGGGCATTGCCGCATGGAGGATGGCTGCCTTGGCTGAGACGGGAAATCGGATTCTCGGCGCGGGCGGCGCAGGGGTACATGCGCCTTGCCGAGATGTCGGCCGAAGATGCGCAGCGCGTTGCGCATTTGAGCGTCCGGCGAGCGCTCCACGAAATAGGGGAACACCGGGCGTCCGCAAAGAAACGAGAGATCGGCGATGATGATGCGCGATGGCAGCGGCGGCGGGAATTTGCCGACCTATGGTTAGGCGCCTCGCCAGCGGCACGGCTGCGAATGCTGCAATACCTCCAAGCCCGCGGCGAGTTCCGGCAAACGACGGAAGCCGAATTACATCTTATCGTCGCTCAAGGCTGTCTCCGGGATATGGACGACCCCGGGCGGTGGTATCGATGACCCCGGGCGAGGCGCTGACCGCGCGGCTGGGCGGCCGGTGGCATGGCACCTACGGCGAAGCGCGCTGTCCGGCGCACGATGATCGGTCGCCGTCGTTGTCGATCAGAGACGGCGACCAAGCGCCGCTCCTGAAATGTCATGCAGGATGCGACCAGCGAGCCGTGCTCGCCGCGATCCGATCCGCTGGGGGCGCGGTCGAGAAATGCGAGCCCCGGAACAATCACACCGCTACCGAGCGGCACCGCCGCGAGGCCGAGACCCGCGAGCTCGTGTCGAAAATCTGGCGCGAGGCGCGGCCGATCGCCGGCACGCTCGGGGAAAGCTATCTGCGGGAACGCGGCATCACCGGGCCGCTTCCGCCGACGCTCCGCTTCTCAACTTTGAGGCATAGCGACACGGGCCTTTTCCTGCCGGCCATCGTCGCGGCGGTGCAAGGTCCCGACCGCTCGCTTACCGGGCTGCAGCGCACCTACCTGCGTGGCGACGGCTTGACGAAAGCGCCCGTCAACTCGCCGAGGAAGATGCTGGGCAGCGTCCGCTGCGCCGCTGTCCGGCTCGCTGCTGCCGAATCAGAAATGGCAATCGGCGAGGGCATCGAGACGGGCATGTCGTACCAGCGCGCGACCGGCATCCCGACCTGGGCAGCCCTGTCGGCCTCCGGCATCACCAACATTGTGTTGCCGGCGCTGCCGCTCGCCGCGACAGTCCATCTGCTCGTCGACCTCGACCCGGCGGGCGAAGGCGCTTGCGCCGCCGCGGCTGAGCGGCTGAGCCGAGAAGGCCGCCGCGTCCGGCTCTGCCGCCCCGTCGCCGGGAACGATTTCAACGACGCGCTGCGCGGGGCGGCTTATGCCTGACGCCACGATCGCCCGTGTCGAAGAATTCACGGCAAAACGGCGCTTTCGGCCGACGCGGTTCCGCGATATCCGGCTAAGCACCGACCGCGCCTACCTCGTCAGAAACTTGATCCCGCGCGAGGGGCTGACTGTCATTTGGGGCCCGCCAAAATGCGGCAAGACGTTCTGGGCGTTCGACCTCGCCCTCCACGTCGCGCTGGGCTGGAAATATCGAGGCCGGCGCGTCCAAGCGGGAACCGTCGTTTATATCGCCTGCGAAGGCGAGAGAGGACTCGGCGCCCGAACCGAAGCGTTCCGCGCCGAGCGCCTGGCGGAAACCAATGATGCCGATCCGCCATTCTTCCTGCTTCCGACGCGGCTCGATCTGGTGGCCGATGTTGACGAGCTGGCCGGCGATATCCGAGCCGCGATCGATAACGACCGATGCGCCGCGATCGTGATCGACACGCTCAACCGCTCGATTGCCGGGAGCGAAAGTCGCGACGAGGACATGAGCGCCTACGTAAAGGCGGCCGACCACCTCCGCGAAGCCTTCGGCGCCGCCGTCGTAATAATTCATCACTGCGGCGTCACCGGCGATCGGCCGCGCGGCCATACCTCGCTCACCGGCGCAGCGGACGCCCAAATCGCCGTCAAGCGCGACGGCAGTGGCAATGTCGTCGCAACCGTCGAGTTTATGAAGGATGGCCAAGAAGGCGACGTGATCGCCAGCCGCCTCGTTCCTGTCGACCTCGGCGTCGACGAGGACGGAGAACCCATAACGAGCTGTATTGTCGAGCCCAGCGAACCCACGACGCCCGCTCCCGCGCGCGCCAAGCTGACCGGGAGCGCCAAGCTTGGCCTCGACCAGTTGCATAACGCCATGGCGGCGGGAAGCGAGGAAATACCCCGATCGGAGCACGTCCCGCAGGGCGTCACAGGCGTCACATTGACCGTCTGGCGCCAGTACCTCGAACAGGCCGGCATCATCAATCGCGAGGGCAACCCCCGAGAGCAGTTCCGGCGCATCCGTGTGACGCTTCAGGAGCGCGGATTTATTGGGGTTTGGGGCGATTTCGTATGGCTGTCACATGCCGTCACAACGGCGTCACAGTGACAGATGTGACAGGGCGTCACACCGTCACACCCTTAAAGGGTGGTGTGACGGGTGTGACACGTGACACCTGCGAGCGGTCCCGGAGATCGGCAAAAAAACCTCTGCGAGTAGTTCCAGCGCCGGTTTCGGGGGGCGGTGTCGGGTTTGCGGGGCGATCGAGCCGGAAAACCGGCCATCCTCGATGACTGGCAGACTATCGATCTGCGTATCTATGTTCATAACAACCCATAACATCAATCGGTTGTTGGGTGAAAACGCTTGCGGTTCGGCGTTCTGGGTAGCATTTGTGTAGCGCTGAAACGCGATGAGGCGCCTCAAATGCCCGATGCACACCGGATAGGGCCGTACAGCCGGCCGCATAGACTGGCGATGCTCGACGGTCGCACCCGAGAAGCCAGGCTGTTGCAAGAGACTCGCGACGCACTGATCGAGCACGTGGGCGGCTCGCCGTCGGCGACGCAGCGGGCGCTGATCGAACGGGCGGCTTGGCTGCAGTTGCGGGTTGCGCAGCTCGACGTCCGGATCGCCGAGGGAGCGACGTTTAGCGACCACGACTCGCGGACCTATCTCGCCTGGTCGAACAGCTTGGGGCGCACCCTGGCCGCGCTGGGCCTGAAGCCGGCCGCGCCGCCGGTTCCGCGCCTCGCCGACGTTCTGCGCCGCACGGCGGCTGCGTAGGGAGAAAAAGATGAACGAGATGATGGAGTTGCGGAAATCGCTGGGCAGCACCATGGTCGCCGTGGAATTGGCCAAGCGGGCGCAAGCGGCGCTCGAAGCCGCGATCGCGCGGGTTCGGGAGCATGATCAGCGCGACGCGAACGATCGCCTTGAAAAGTTAGAAGGCGCGCTGCGTTCGCGCGAGCGGTTGCACTGAGATGGCCGCCGAGATCGCCCGCCTGGCCGATCGCCGGCCGCCGCTGCCTGCGGATCGGCAGGCGCTTGCGGACGCCAACGCCGCGGTTGTCGACGCGCATCGCATGCTGGCTGAGGTCGACGCGCCACTTTCGAGGATCACCCAGGCGGCCAACGGCATCGCAGCCGCCGAGCGCCGCTTGGCCGAATGCCGAGCGGCCGATGATGCCGAGCTGGCGACGTGGATCGCCGCTGGCGCCAGCGGGGAGCGCCCGAAACCGTCAACCGATACGATCACCGCCGAGCGGTCGCTCGTGCTGGCGCGGGGCGACGCGAGCGCCGCGGCAACGCTGCGCGCTGACCTTGAGGGGCGCCACGCGGCGGCTCTGGCGCGCCACCGAGAAGCCGCAGCCCGACGCGATGAAATCATGAATAGCGCGGCGCTGGCTGCGGCGCAGAGCCTGCTGTTGGAGTACCGCACCGCAATTGAGCAAATGCTGCGCATCGAGAACACCCTGAACGGCGTGGCGGCGAAGCTGTTTGCGATCGCCGACCGCCACGCTACCCGGTCGCCGGCCAGCGCCATCGCCGCCGGTGCGGCAATTCGTGCGGGCATCGCGCGGGCGAAACAGGAAGCTGGCGTTGTGCCCGATCTGTCGATCGGCGGCGCGTTCATCGACGCGCTGGCTTCTGATCCTGGCGCGACACTGGAGGTTAAGCCATGAAGCTGATCGCGAAAATCATCAGCACGAGCCGCCAAGGCGGCGCGGTGCACTTCGACGCGATCGTGCCGCCGGTCACCGTCGATGGCGCCGCGGTCAGCCTGCGGCGCGCCTTTGGGAAGGCCGTTCCCGTCGCCGAGCTCGGCAGCTTGGCGCCGGTGGGCAAGATCGCGGACTGCGTGATCGCGCCTGACGGTGCCGCGCACATCACCGGCGTCCTCTCCGACCAGAAGGCAAGCAAGCTGGTCGACGAGGCGGTTTTTGTCGCGCTCGAACTCGAGGCGGAAGCCCGCAAGGGTGCCCTTGAAATCACCTCGGCGCGGCTCACCGACGCGAGCAGCGAAACGGCCGACAATCTCAACCGGCTGGCAAAATACTGGAGCCCGGAGACGCCGGCGCCGGAGCCGTGGCAGCCTCGGATCGACAATCCGAGCGACGCGCTCGCGTTTCAGCTGATCAAAGAAATGCGCCCGGTCGCGGTCGGGACTGATCAGGTTTGCAAATTCTGGGGGTCACAATGCCTGATGTTACCGTGAAATTTCTTCTTCAAGCGCCGCCGCATCTGCGCGGCGCCGGGATTCAACTGCCCGACGGTCGGGGAACCGTTCATGTGCCGCCAAACGGAATTGTCGAGGCCACCGCGGTCGAGGTGACTCCCGACAACATGCCGGGTCCTGTGCTGGTGCGGAATGTCCGGGATGTCGAGCAGTTGCTCAACATGGGATTCAAGCACATCGCCGGCGCTTTTGATCCGGAGAGCGGCCCGCGGCCTGCTGGGTGCTACATCGGCGAAATGCTGTTCGACGCCGCCCTCGGGCGCCCGCTCTGGTGGACAACCGAAGGCTGGCGCGACGCGACCGGCAATCTCGCTGAAGATATCTGAGCGTGCGGGGGGGCTGCCGCCACAGCGACTCCGCCGGGCCGGCGCTGGGACGGGTCCACCCGGCGCCGGCCACCCCTTTGAGGCGGCGATGACAGACGGCGTGCATATCACTCCGGCGGAGGCGATATCGCACCCTGACCTGCTCGGGCCATATTTCGCCGGCGACAGCTGGGCCACGTGGCGCGCGGTGCTCAAGGCCGCTTGGGCCGAGCCGCTCTCCGCTGACGAGCTTGCGCTATTCCGCGCCGTCGCTGGCGACAGAGAGCCGCCCCGGCATCGCGTCCGCGAGCTTGTGGTGGTGGCAGGTCGCCGCAGCGGGAAAGACAGCATAGCCTCCGCTATCGCGGCGGCGGCGGCGATCGACGACTACAGCGACAGGCTGCGGCCCGGCGAGGCCGCCTCGATCCTTTGCTTGGCCTGCGACCGCGACCAGGCGCGAATTATCCAGCGCTACACGGCAGCGTATTTTCGCGACGTGCCCTTGCTGCGACCTTATGTTGCGCGAGAAACCGCCGATGGTCTGGAATTGACCACCGGTGCCGAGATCGTCATCGGCACGAACAGTTTTCGGGCGCTCCGCGGGCGGGCGTTTGCCTGCGCTGTTTTTGATGAAGTCGCGTTTTGGAGGGATGAAACATCGGCGCGGCCCGACGTCGAGACTTTCAACGCGGTGTCGCCGGGACTGGTGACGCTCGACGGGATCATTGTCATCATCTCGACGGCCTACCGCCGCTCGGGGCTCGTGTACAACAAATGGTCCGCGCACTTCGGGCAGCCAGGCGACGATGTGCTCGCGGTGTACGGCCCCAGCAGGGCGTTCAATCCCACGCTGAAACAATCGATCATCGACGCCGCGCTCGCGCGTGATCCCGAGGCCGCCGGCGCGGAATGGTTGAGCGAATGGCGGAGCGACCTCAGCGACTTCCTTGATCGCGAGCTTGTCGACGCTGCTGTCGACCCGGACGTCGTGGTGCGGCCGCCGCGCCCCGATGTCAGCTACCGCGCATTCGGCGACCCCAGCGGCGGCCGAGGCGATAGTTTCGCGGTGGCGATTGCGCACAGCGAGGGTAATGCCGCAGTGCTTGATTGCATTTGGGAGAAACGGGCGCCCTTCGATCCGGCCGGCGCCGTCGACGAGATCGCCGACCTGCTACGCGCCTACGGCTTATCCTCGATCACCGGCGATCGTTACGCGGCGTCCTGGGTTTCAAGCGCCTTTCAAAAACATGGCATCCGCTATGAGGCGAGCGAACGCGACAGGTCGGCGATCTATTTGGACGCGCTGCCGCTGTTTACGGCCGGCCGGGCGCGGTTGCTCGAGCATGTGCGCCTCACGCACCAGCTGATCAATTTGCAGCGCCGGACCAGCCGGATCGGCAAAGACCGCGTCGATCACGGGCCTGGTGGAAACGACGATGTCGCGAACGCCGCTTGCGGCGCTCTGACGCTTGTCGCAGGGCGCTGGATGGCCGGGGCCGGCATTTTTGAATTCTACCGCCGCGAGGCCGAGGCGCTGAAGCGGCCCGCGGCCGTCGAGCCGGCAACCTGCCCTTACGCGCCGGGGTCGGTAGAGCACGCGGCATGGCAACGGGAGAACGGCAAATGAAAGCAAACAATCTGCGCGAGGGTACAGCGGCCCAGGTCGCGCCACCGCCCAAGAGCGGGCTGGCGGTCATCACTGACGAGGGCGGTCGCCGGCTGCAGCTTCGCGAGGGCCTGACCCTTTTGGAGGAGCAACGGCTGCTTGTCGCGATGGGGCCGCACAGCGACAACCCGCGCGCCCTGCAACGCGCCCTGCTCGCGGCTCGCGTCTTAGCGATCGACGAGGCCTTCATCCTGGTCCCGCAGAGTTTCCGGTCCTACGAGGCAATGTTGCAGCTGGTCGGCACCGCCGGGCTGGTCGCCGTCGTCGCGCATCTGGCACCGGCACCGGCTGGCGATCCGGTCGCGGTGTTCGATGGCGAGCCTGGGGATTACCGACTGTTCCCGCATGAGGGTGGTGTCGGGCTCTGGCGGATCGATGACGACGACGCCCCGACCGAAGACCCGGAGCTTGCCACGGCAAAAAAATAGCCGGGCACCCCCGGGCGCGCGCCGTCATAACGCTGGTGCGGCAGGGGGTGCCCTGGGCGGTGGCCGAGCAAATGACGCCGGGTGAATTGTTCGGTTACGCGGTGGCGCTCGGCGAGTCGGAAGGCGGCGAGTTCGATTGGGGGAAATTGCAATGGCGAACGAAGTAGCAGCGCGGGCGGCCACCTTGATCAGGATGCTGCGTGACGCGAACCCGAAGCTGGCGGCCGAGCTCAGTGGGATGCCTGTCCGGGAGCGCGGCGACCGCCTCTATTCAGGCGACGAGCTTCGCGAGACCGCCGACGGCATGACGAGTCTTGACACAATGATGCGCTCGGCCGGCTGCGCGAGCGACGAATTTTCCGCGCTGCTCGACCGATTTTTCGAGCGCGGCGATGCGGTCAGCCTCTTCTTCATTTCGCAAAATCTGTTGCGGCGCGCTGAGAGCGTTTTGCTCAGCCACGGCGCTGCTGAGGGGCGGGCATGATCCGGACATTCAAAAGTCTTGGTGCGCTGGCGCGGCACCTCGAAGCCGTGGCCGCCGCAATGCCTGAGGCCGAGTATAGGATCCTGCGCCTGGCCGGCGCGACGGTGCAGCGGATCGCGCGCGACAAACTCGGTCACTACCAAGAGGGATGGCCGGAGCTGGCGTCCTCGACGATCGCCGACAAAGAGCGCAACGGCTGGCCGGTGCCGTCACCTGAGCTTCGCAGCGGAGCGATGAGCGACAGCATCACCTTCGAGGTCGGCCCGCGGAGCGTCACGATCGGCAGCGAAAGCCCGATCGCGGCGTGGCAGGAGTTCGGAACCTCGAAGATGCCGGCGCGGCCGTTCCTCGGCCCTGCGATGATCGAGGCTGAGCCTGAAATCAAGGCTATCGCCGTCGGCGAGGTGATGCGGACCTTCAGGGAGCGCTGATAATGGCTGCTGATACCTACGTCGTCTCGACTTCGCTTGTCCTCCGCGATGACCTGATCATCGGGCTGCGGCGCGCGGCTGAGGCTGCGGGAAAACTCGACAGCGTACTCGTCAACATCGAAAAGCGGCTCGGCACGCTTGGCCGGGGTGGGGCAGCCGGGTTCACGGCATCGCTCGACGAGATGAAGGTGTCGGCGACGGCGCTGAACGATACCCTCAAAACGCTCAAGGTGCCGCCGGTCCAGGAAATCGGCCTGTCGTCGCTCAACCGGTCGCTGGGCGTCGCCGAGGGGCGTGCGGCTCGGCTTAAGGAGAGCTTAGCCACGTTGCGCATTCCCGAAGCCGCGGCGAGCCGGGTGCCGCTCGGTGGCGGTGGCGCTGGGGGTGGTGCCGGGCGCGGCGGCGGTGGGCGCGGTGGGCATGGCGGCGGCGGTAGCAACCTGCTGCTCGGCCGCGGCGGTCACGGCGGCGAAATGGGCAGCGAGGCGCACCGCTATGCCGGCTACGGCGTCGTCGGCGGGATCGCCTACGGCACCTATGAGCAAGGCAAAGTCTACAGCGAGACAAACGCTATTCTTCTCGGCACGCAGCAGCCGTTCGACAGCCCTTACCGGAGCCGCATCGAAGCGGCCATTCAGAAAGTCTCGGCTGCGACGGGCATGAGTTACACCGAAGCCGGCGAGAGCGTCAAAAACACCATGCTGGGCTTCCCCAACATCCCGTTTGACCAGCGCCTCGGCATTGCCGTGTCGAGCGCCGAATACGGGATGATTGAACATCTGATGAAGCCGGAAATTTCGGTGCCCAGCGCCGTCAAGGCCGGCATCGGCCTGACCCACATGGCCGGCAACTATTCACCCGAGGCGGTGGCCCGGATGCAATCGGACATCGCTGCAATCTCGACTCGGACGCCAGAGAACCTCGGCCGCATCGAAACCGCGGCGAGCTACGCAATGCCAATGGCGCGCGTTGCCGGGATCGCACCGGAAACAGTCTTCGGCATCATCACCGCGAACCAGATTGCGGGCGTCACAAACACCAAAAGCGGCACCTGGCTCGGCTCGCTGATCACGACCGGGCTCGACCCCAAGGGCGGCGTGGCGGCGCTGATTTCGAGCAAAGCGGGCCGGCGGCGCGCGGCCATGATGCGCCGGCTAGGCTTGATGGACGAGCATGGCCGGTTTACTGGCATGGAGTATCTGGAATCCGGGCGCCTTGACCTTTTGCAGCAGGATCTGCAGCAACATCTCGAACGGATCCCGAAGGCCGAGCGGGCAGGCGATATGGCGATCGCGACAGGCAGCATTCAGGCCGGGCGCCAGCTGGCGCTGCTCTCAGAGCCGAATGTGGCGCAGATCGCCATGTCCAATATCGACCTGCAACACACGTTCCTGCAGGAGGGAATCGGTAAAGCGCTCGACAAATACACGAAGGCCGACCCGACGCTTCAGCTCCACCGGACGCTGATGAATTTCACCAACGCTTTGGCGAACATCGGCACCGTCACCTTGCCGCTGCTGACTTCGGCGCTGAGTTCGATTGATCACACGTTGAGCGCCCTGATCCCCGGCCTGCCTGGCGCGCACAAGAACGCGACGCCCCGCGATATGGCGACGTCGGGTGCGGTTCTTGGCGGCGGCATCGGGTATCTAATGGGCGGCCCTCCGGGGGCGCTGGTGGGCGCTGGCATCGGCGCGGCTACTGGTGCCGGGGTCGGCCTCGGCTACAACAGGAAGACCAGCCGCCTTTTCCCCTGGCAGACGCGCTTGGCGATGTCGCTCGGCGGACCCCTCTCATCATGGTTCGGGAGTGCGCTCAATCTTGGCACGGGCGCAGCCGGAGGTTTCCCGAGCGAGCCAATCGGTTCGGTGGCGTCCAGGGTGCACGGGATCGCCGACCCGCTGGCGCTCTCGGGGCGCATGGCGGCGACCACTGCGGCGATCTCGCAGACCGGGGCCAAAAACGAACACGCGACGTTGCAGATCGGCGCGGATATCGTCGCGGCGATCCGCGCGCTCCCGGCGGGCATCCGGGGCGCCGTCTCGGCGGCGCTGGCGCACGAGGCCGGGGCACCACCCAGCGATGCCGGCGGTGTCAGCGGCCGAATTCATCCGCTCTACCCGGCGACCGCGCGCTAGGATTCGGCGCCGCGCCGCCCCACCTGAAGATCGGAGGTGCGCGATGCGTGTTTATTATGGCCTCTTCGGTCGACGGCGGCTGCGGCCTTACGGCGGGTTCTGGGCGCCCTTCCTCGGCGGTGCGCTGGGCTTCGGCCGGCGCGGTCCGTGGTTCAAGCTGAGCGGTCGGCGCCTGCTTCGAAAGCTGCTCCGCTGATGGCGGCCAGCGGGCGCGAGCGGGGCGTGCAGGACGCGCTAGTCGGGGTCGGCGGCTAGTTGGATAGACTAAACAGCTTCGGCGCACCAGCGGGCTTCCTACGCGCTTTATCGACTGGCGGATCGTGCGGTCGGCGATGCCCGTCTTGGCCGCAGTGTCGGCGGCGAAGCTCGACGCTTCCGTGTGGCGGAAATTGCCACTCGGCACTATGGTCGCATCTTGCGACCATTGCGGATTTCCAATCTTAAGCTCGCCCTTGAGTTCCTCGCCCATGCGGCGCTCGGCGCGGACCTTCCCAGCATCGCGGCGACCAGCGCACCCCACAGCCAGGAGGGGGCGGCGTGGATTTCGGCGAGGTGCCGGACGTTCTCGGAAAGAGCGTTGACCATATGGTCAACGGCCTTGGCAACCTCAGCAGCGCGTATTTCGCGACGAACCGTCTGCTCTTCCTTTTCGCGCCCTACTGCTTTCGCATAAGCACGAATATCGGGAGCCCCGAGCGCGTGCATTCCGCGTTCGAGCGCCGACAGCTCGCCCTGCGCGTTGCTGGTCGCCAGCAGCATGTAGGCGGCATCATCGTCGAGGCTTGCGCGCGGCCCGCGATCGGCGCATCATCGGCCGCGGCCCTTCAACAGGCTATGCGCACAGAGCAATGACCAAGCTCAAAACACGTCCGGCGGGCGCCGTCGTATGTCCAAGCTGTGAGGCTAAAGGACGGCGCGGACGACTCTGTGCGTCTGTTGAACCGCCGGGCCTCTTGGCGTCCCTTCAACAGGAGCACAGATCATGTATTCAGACTATCCCGACTCACCGGAAGCCGTCGCCCTCGGCCTGCTTGACCGCGTCCTGGAACGCGGCGAGCCGCAACAGCGCTCGAACCGCCCGACCGAGCGGCGCATCATCGACCTCTATGTTCAGTGCCTCGCCGCGGTCAAACACGAGCCCGGCGCCGCCGACCCCGCATGGCGTTGATGCGGATTGTAACCGTCTCCCCGTCCACGATGCGCCCCTCGATCTCAATTTTCTCGTGGTCATAGACGGTTGAATTGAGGGAGGGCGCAGAAATGACGAACAAAGAAAGCTTAAAACTTCTCCACGCGGTCGACCGCCTGAACAATGCGCGGAATCTCGATGGCAGCGGCGCTGCCGCCGAGAGGGACGAGTCGGAGATGTTCGACTGTGGTGGTTGGCATGCTCGGCATCCCAGCTATGCGCGAATGCTACCCAGATCGCTACCCAAGGCCCTCAGATCGCCCGAACTATGGCAGTAGTTGCGACCTGATTTGTGGTCTAACTATTTGAAAAAATTGGGGCGAGTGAGCGGATTCGAACCGCCGACATCCAGATCCACAATCTGGCGCTCTAACCGACTGAGCTACACCCGCCGCCGGGGCGTGAGGTAGCGAATTGCCCGGCTAAAATCAAGGTGGGCAAAATCAAGTGGTGGCTCGGCCGACGCGCGGAATTAGCGTGGCGTCAGCCCGCCGGCACCGGTTGCCATGCGCCGTAGCACTGCTGGACGTAGGGGTAATAGCCCGCCGGATTGTAGCAGTAGTACCAGACGTTGGCGGATGGTGCTCTATAAGCGTAGCCCGGAGACGCGTAGTAACCCGGGTAGTTCCAGTCGTACCAGCCGCTGTAATCCGGCCCCCACGAGCCGAATCCGCCCCACCCGAAATCGTCGCGATTCCAATCGTCCCGATCGTGCCCGCCGCGCCAGGCAACGCCGCCGTGCCAGGTGTGGCCACCGTGCCAGGCGCTGTGTGCTGGCGAGGTGTGTGCCTCGCCGCCGTGAGCATCACGAGCAGCGTCGTGTGCACCGCCGCCGTGGAAATCGTGGTCCGCGGCCAGCGCCCGTCCGTTCAGCGGCACGGCCAGGGCGAGAGCTGCGGCCGAGACCACAGCCGCCCGGCAGCACCAGCGTCCGCGCCCACGATTCCCGTTTGTGGCGGGTTGGTCCTCGATGCGATCCATCGTCGTCGCTCCTCGTGTTCTGAAATCGCGCTGTGCCCACGGAACAATGGCCACCGGCGAGGGTTCCTCGCTGGATCGTGGGGCTTCCGCAACGGGTCCGGCCCGCCTACCTTTGACGCCATGAGCATTTCGCCCGAAGGGTGGCGGCGGTCGGCGCTGCTGACGCCAGCGCAGATGGCCGGGGCCGACCGCCTGACGATTGCCGGCGGCGTGGCCGGCATCACCCTGATGGAGAATGCCGGTCGCGCGGTCGCCGATGCGGTCTCGCGGCGCTGGCCGGTGCGGCCGGCCGTCGTGCTGTGCGGCCCGGGCAACAACGGCGGCGACGGGTTTGTTGTGGCGCGCATCCTGGCCGAGCGCGGTTGGCCGGTGCGGCTCGCGCTGCTTGGCGACCGCGGGGCGCTGAAGGGTGACGCGGCGCTGGCGGCGGCGCGCTGGCCCGGGGCGATCGAGCCGCTGTCGCCGGCGGTGCTGGACGGCGCGGGAATTGTGATCGATGCCATGTTCGGCGCCGGGCTGTCGCGCGACATCGACGGGATCGCGCGTGACGTGATCGCCGCGCTGCCGCGGAGCGAACCGCCGGTTGTCGCCATCGACATTCCGAGCGGGATCGCCGGCGCGACCGGCGAAATCCGCGGAATCGCGCCCCAGGCGAGGCTGACCGTAACCTTTTTCCGCCGCAAGCCCGGTCACGTGCTGATGCCGGGCCGGATTTATTGTGGCGAGACGCTGGTGGCGCCGATCGGCATTCCGGCGTCGGTGCTCCAACGGGTTGCGTCAAGTGTCGCCGCCAACCATCCGCGCTGGTGGGGCGGCGGGCTGCCCCGCCCGGGCGTTGCGGACCACAAATACGCGCGCGGGCACGCGCTGATCGTCGGCGGTGCGGAAATGACCGGGGCGGCGCGGCTGGCCGCGCGGGCTGCTGCCCGGCTCGGCGCCGGGCTGGTGACGGTCGCCGCGCCGGCGCCGGTGTGGCCGGTCTATGCCGCGGCGCTCGCCGGCATTCTGGTAAGACCCGTCGCGGGCGGCGACGATCTGCGCGGGCTGCTCGCCGACCCGCGCCGCAACGCGGTGCTGATCGGGCCCGGCGCTGGAGTCTCGCCGGAGACGCGTGAGCGCACACTGGCGGTGCTCGCGGCAAAACGGCGCACCGTGCTCGACGCCGACGCGTTGAGCGCATTTTCCGTCGATCACGCAACCCTGCTTGCCGCCATTCACGGCGACTGCGTGTTGACCCCGCATGAAGGGGAATTCGCCCGCGTGTTCGATCCGTCCGGTAGCAGGCTCGACCGCGCAATCCGCGCGGCGCGGGACAGCGGCGCGGTCGTTCTGCTCAAGGGCGCCGACACCGTGATCGCCGCGCCCGACGGTCGCGCTACGATCAACGAGAACGCACCGCCCGCCCTGGCGACCGCCGGGTCGGGCGACGTGCTGGCCGGCCTTGTGCTGGCGCTGCTGGCGCAGGGCATGGCACCGTTCGAGGCGGCGGCGGCGGCGTGCTGGTTGCACGGCGCGGCGGCCGCCCGGTTCGGGCGGGGGCTCGTCGCCGAGGACCTGATCGAGGCGCTGCCCGCGGTGCTGGCGGCGCTGGAACCGGCCCTTCCTTCGTCCGTAACAGCGGAGAATTCATGAGCGATCGCACTGGCGCCGGGTTTTTCGACGGGGTCTTCGACCGCACCTTCACCCGCGTGCGCCGCGCTTGGCGCGAGATCGCCGGCTCGGCGCGCGGGGTTCTGACCGGAGCGCCGCGCCCCGACCTGCCCGAGGACGATGCCGCCCGGCTGCGCCAGCAGATGCTCAGCTGCCTCGACGTGCGCGCTGGCGAGGTGACCTCGCGGGCGCGGGCGGCGCAGCTCGGCCGCACTTATCTCGCCCTCAACCAAGGCGGGCGCGAGCGGTTTTTGCGCCTGCTCGCCGACGATTTCGATGTCGACCATGAGGCGGTCG
>Ga0307373_10006284_pt1 | contig 18984 bp, 14 predicted proteins | sample OX2MG_FD_202534 | JGI IMG/M metagenome (GOLD analysis project Ga0307373, IMG submission 202534) | Soil microbial communities from Risofladan, Vaasa, Finland - OX-2 | ecosystem: Environmental > Terrestrial > Soil > Coastal area > Acid sulfate soil | place: Finland: Risofladan, Vaasa | collected...
ACATCATCGCGGCAGATCCGGATGTTCCCGTCGCCTCCCAGGTCATGCATAACCATTCAGGCGAGCCGGTCGGTTGTGCGTGCCGATACCAGGACTACCGGACCGCCCACAAGATCGTGGACTGCTAGCAGCGCGCTCACCTACCCGCCAGTTCTGCATGGTCGACGGGCCGAGGAAGCATAGAGCCGATGGGCGCAGATCTAGCGGATCTGTATGTCTGCGGACGCCGGGGATGCCGAATTGAATGCATCCTTGTCCGGCCACTCATTTGTCGAGGCGATCAATCCGCTTGCTACTCGTCTTGGTAGTCCCGGAATGAGACCGGCGCTGCCGTCGTCCCGCCGTTCCAGGGTTGTCGTCGTTCCCTACTCGAAGCCGCAGTTGGGATACAAACGGTGTCGTGGACGGCACCTGTGGGGTGCCTAAACTCCGCCTGACCTGTGACCTGCAGCGATAGATCATCGGCACCACGCAAGTCATCGCCTAGGATGCCGACCACATCTGCTGGCAGGCCAGCATCTCGCTGAGCGGGAGGCGCGGATCAGCAACCCGCCCCCGGCCGAGATCTGGCTGACCTTGCGCGGAGGATTGACAGCCGCTCATCCTGGCAGTCGGATGTGCTGACCGCCCATCCCCGGAACGGAGTCCTGGCCTCCATGGTTCAGCGCACCCAGGTTGTCTTGACCGATGACATCGACGGCTCCGAAGCCGACACCACCATCAGGTTCGCAGCGGACGGAACTGCCAGCGAGATCGACCTGAACGCCGCGCACGCCGAGGAGTTCCGGAACGCTGTCCGGCCGTTCATCGACGCCGCAGGCAAAGCTGGTGGCAGCGGCACTACCCGGCGTGCCAGTACCGGCAGAGCGGTGTTAGGCTTTGCCGACGGCGAGGTCTGTCACGTGCTGGCCGAGCGGGGCTCGCGATAGGCCCGGCCATACCGCCTGGGCCAGCAGGTCCTGCACTTGCCATAGGTCTGCATCAAGGTCGCTGCAGAGCAGCTCGATCACCAGCGAAGCGTATTGGTCCCGCAGGGCTTCAAGGGTGCATGGCCACTGGGATATGACATCTGGCGTGGCGGGGCGCAGTTTGCCGTCCTTGGTCCGATGGAGCTTTAGCCCTCGGAGTTCGGCGAGGGCATTTTCGACCTTGGCCAGTGTGACGGCGGATTCTTCGATCTCGGCCAGCTGGGGCCTGAGGAAGCCGGCAACTGTCACCGGCTTGCCGCGGCCAGGGGCTGGGCCGCCAGATCGCCTGGCTGCGGGCTGGATCATGCCCGGAATCGCCGAGCCGAACTCACCCAGGGTGGCGATCAGCGTGGCCACTGCACGCGCCCTCGGCGTGCCTGCGAGCGCGGTCTTCAGGGCGCTTCTGATGTACATCAGGCTGTTGCCCGCCGCGGCGGCGCTCAGGCCACGCGCAAGGCCGCGCACATCTCGGGGGACGGCCTCGGCGAGCGAGCGAAGCGCGACGTCGACGAGTCGCCGCTGCCATTTCGGTGCGGTAGCGGCGAGCCCGTCGTCAAGTAGATCGGCTGCAATCTCGGGGCCGACCGGGCACAGCCATCCTGGCCAGCCCGGACGCTTGTCGGTGGTTTCGACAACCTCGGCGATGAGGTCCCGGCGGTGATCGGGGCCTTCAGAGAACAGGCGCCCGGCAGCGAAGACCCACGTGTTGCGCCAGTGAGGACTCGGTGCCGTGATATGCATGCGGCTGCGGACGTCATCGTCGGTGCCATTGCTGAGCGCCCGGGCGGCCATGAGTTCCTGGAGGCTGCGGACCTCGAACGTGACGGTGTTGTTCTCGGCGGGGACAAGGAGCACGAGACGCTGCGTTGCCGCTGTGACGATCTTTCCGGCAAGCGCGCTGGCGTCTGCTCCAGCCGCGTGACCGAGTTCCAGCAGGCGCGCCTCGGCCAGGCTGCGGAGCTCCGGCATGGGGAGCAGGGCACGGGCGTCGGTGGACGTCTCGGCGCGAACCTGAAGGGCCAGTCCTACGGCCTCATGCAGTTGGGTGATCGAGCCCCGGTGCTGGGTCAGGAGCGACGCCAGGGTGGTGTTCTTCGCTGACTCCCGGTCGTAGACCGTCTCGTAGTAGCGCCAGAAAAGCTGGAAGCGGTCGGGCGGCAGGTTGCCGAGTCGTTCAAGGATGAGAGTCATGATCAGAACCTGGAGCGGCGTTTTCATGAGCCGTGCCATCGCCGGGTCAGTCGCGTGCTTCTCGAATCGTGCGAGCACCTGGTCGCGGCGGTCCAGGTCATCGGCCAGCCTCCGGAACGTGACCAGGCGCCCGTACTCGACGGCGGACTCGCCGTCGAGGTACCGCAGGTCGAACTGGGTGAAGTGCCCCGGTGCTACGCGCTCGATGTAGCCGGTGGGCCTGGTGGTCAGGATGATCAGCAGGTCGGCATCCTGCCGGTCTGCTTCCTCGATAAAGGACTCGATCTCGTCGAGGACACGGCGCCGCACCTCCGGGGACGTCACCTCGTCGAGGCCGTCCAGGACGAGAAGCCATGGCCACCAGCGCAGCCACCGGTTCAGGGTGACTGGCTTGATGTCGAACTCGGCGCGCGAGGTCACCTTCTCGGTGAGCCAGCGCAGCAGGGACTTGTCTCCGCTCGGCCCGAGGTCGTCGGCGAGTTCGGCGAGGTCAACACGGATCGGCCACCGGCGGTTCCTGGGCGCGGGGAGGCCGAGACGGCCGAGGGCGGCGCGGGTGCCATCCATAATCTCGTTTGTCGTGCCGCTCCTGGCCTCGCTGTCCATGAACCGGGTCCGGTACAGCTGGGTGATGAACCGGCTGACGGTGCTCTTGCCGTTCCCAGGCTGGCCTGTCAGGACCAGGTGCCTTTGCTCGCCCGCCGGGGTCATGGATGCCCTGAGGACGGTATCGCCTCGGGAGATGATCTCGCGCAGCGCGGTCGTTTCCTGGCCGTCGGGGCCATCGGCTCGCAGGTCGATTATCACGTTCTCGACAGACTGGCGGGTGCTGCCTCCCGCCTCACTGAAGTTGACCCACCTCTCGGTTCTGAGTGTGTTCCGCGCGTGTGCGGTGAGCACCGGGTGAAGCTCCTGAGGGTCAAGATGCCCTGACAGTGCTCCGAGCCGGGCCAGGATGTCCCCGGCCGTGAGCATCGCCGGGAACGCGCAGCGGATTCCCTCCTCGACGGTCAGCAGTGCGTTGATCTGGTCACGGTGCCAGATCTTCCAGTCCCGCAGCCCGCGGGCCCTGAGAGTGCGGCGGGTACTGCCTGTTTCCTCGCCGTTGACTCGCTTGCGGATGACCTCGTTAAGGCTGTCGATTCCGCCGGTGCCGGCCGTGCTCGACAGCCGGACGTTGGTCACGAAGACGATGTACTGCGGGAACCTGCCACGGTTGCTCGTCTCGCTCGTCCACATGTCGAACTCGGCCTCGATCTGCTTCCTGAGCCAGGCGGCGTTGCCCTGCGGGTCTGCGGGGTGCTCGCGCTGCTTCGCCTGGATCACGACGTATCCGTCCCAGGAGCCGGAGCCGAGCCCTGTCGTTGCCGACCAGTTCACCGGACCCTCGTAGGTGGCCTCCCGGCCGCCGTCAGGACCTGACCCGAACACCTCCATCCCGGGACCGAGAACCTTCAGGGACAGCGCCACAGCCAGTTGCTCGAAAGCACGAGGACCTAGTTCCTCGAGTGGGTAGTCGTGCGCCACAGCACCTCGCCCATTGCCGCCAACGTGATGCAGGAATCATTCCATCGCGAGGCGCTCACATGGGCCTAGACCGGTGCGTTCGCTCCGCCGCCGCGCGGCAGTGATGCCCTTCTAGCCTGCGGCCACGCGGAGTCCGCGGCACTGTCGTGAACACCTGCTAAGAGAGCTGCTCCACCGTCTCGACGGTCTGTCAGCCGCGGCGAATTTCAGGCGTCGCCGCCAAGCACGGGCCGTCTCCGGCTCACTCAGGGGGAATCCTCACCGGCTCAGCATCCGGGAACCTCTGCCCGCCGCGAATCGCCGGCTGCATTTTGGTCATAGGGCGCTGCTGTCGGTGGCTGGCGGCAGGATGGCTGCATGGTTGCGCTTCGTTCCCGGCGGCTGGAGTCGTTGTTCGGTACCAGCCTGGACGCGCTGCGCGCCGAGCACGTGCATGCCCTGGTGAGCTCTTCCGCTGAGGAGGCGTTCGACCTGGACTTCAAGGCTGCCTTGTATGGCCGCGGCGACTCCGAGCGGCGTGCTCTCGCCGGGGATGTAGCGGCCCTGGCCAACACGGCAGGCGGAGTCATCGTGCTGGGCGTGGCAGAAGACGACCAGGCACGGGCTGTGGCCACGCCCGGGGTGCGGGTCACCGACGCGGAGGTGGCCCGCATCCGGCAGGTGATCGCGTCGCTGGTGGCCCCCATGCCCGTGGTCGACGTTCTCACCGTGCCGGGCTGCGGCGCCGAACACGGTGCTGGCGTCCGACCCGGTATCTCCCCGGCGAGCCGGGCCGATACCGGGCCTGCGGGTGGCGCAGCTGAAGAGCAGGCCCGCGGGTTCATCATGATCGCGGTGCCCCGCAGCCCCGCTGCGCCGCATGCCGTCCTGGTCAACGAAGCCCTGCGGTATCCCAGGCGTAACGGCGCCACTACCCGTTACCTGTCTGAACCCGAGGTAGCCGCCGCCTACCGCGAACGCCTCGCAGGTGCCCGGCGCCAGTCAACGCGCATCAGCGAAGTACAGCGGGAGGCGCTGGAACGGCTCAATCCAGCGGGCCTGCCCTGGGTCGTGGTCACGCTGGTCCCCGACCTTCCCGGAGACATACTCATCACCAGCGAGACCCACAGGGCTTTCAAGGACCAGATCACCGCACAGTCCGCGACGATCACAGCGGCTGATATCAGGTTCCGCCGGGCAACCGTAGGGCCGCGCCGGCTGCTGGCGGACGGCACCATGGACAACTCGCCTTACGCCAAGTGGGTCTCGCTTGACCTGCACGCCGACGGATCGGGGGCCTACGGCGTGTGCGTGCTGGACCTGCACGAACGCCGCCGCCAGCAACCTGCGCCGGAGGGCGAGCCGCAACTTCAGATGATCCACGAGGAGGCCGTGGTAGTTGCCGTCCTGTCGGGCGTGCTGCACCTGGCCCGCCACGCGCGGGACCGGGCCGCTGCGGGCGGCAGCGCGCTGCTGCGCGCGCAGATTTATCCCATCTCCCCGCAGCGACCGACCGAGCTCGGGCACCTCCACTCGGTGGGCTTCATCGACGCACTCGGTACCCAGGTTCTGACAGCGCAGCCGCCCGCCGCTGAAGCGGCAGCTCCCCTGGATGACCTCGCCCAGCCTGGTCCCGCGCTCATCCAGGTCAGCGCGCTGCTGGTCAACGAGATCGGCCATGCCTTCGGCATCGCCGAGATCGGCCACATCTCACGCGACGGGCAGATACGGCGGCGCCACTGGGCCCATACGCCGATCGCCGCCTGGGCGGAGCAGCACGGCATCGAGCTCACCGAAGACACCCTCACCTAGGACGGCCCGCTGCTGACGCGGCCTCGCGTACGGTGCTATGTGCACAACCAAGCTGAAGAGCTGCGGCGGGACGGCCCGGTCAGCGTCGGGCTCGGCACCGTCCGGGGAACCCGGGGCGGGATCGGGAATGCCCCCGGCTGTTAGCTGCCCGCGGCCCGCAGCGCGTCCGGAGACGCGTAGATGAATCCCCATGCCTGTGCCAGGCCAGCTAGCTGTTCCTCGACCAGGACCTGGCGCTGCCCGGAGGGAAGGTTCAGCGGGGCGGTGATCCCGAAACCGCCCTGATGGCGGTGGGTGTCGCTGGTGGGCGGCCCGAACGCTGACAGGTCGATCACGTCGTTCAGCTGGATCGTGCTAGGGGTTGAGTCGTGGTAGGGGCTGACCTTGAACTCGAACTCGACCCGGGGCGGCCCGGCTGGCGGCATCGCGAGCGGCGACTCGACGGCGGTCAGCGGGGCGAGCAGGGTGGCGGTGGCCCAGGCCACGGTGTAGAAGCTGGCCAGCTCGCTCACGGTCAGGCGCAGTGCTTCAGGCCCATCGGGGGGGCGGCCCCTGCCTCTGCCAGCGCCGCGGCCCATGGCTGGAAGTTCACGCGGAGCTCGGCGACTCCCAGGACGGCGGTGAGGTACAGGCCGTCGGGCAGCTGAGTCATGACCTCGGCCGTCACAGCCGGATCGCCGCCCGGTCCGGGCACCGTCGTGCGGCAGTGCGCTGACCGGTCGCTTTGCCACGTGCCCTGCCCCGTGGGCCGCTCCCAGCCCGATGCCGCGAGCTTCGCTCCCCGCCGCTGAAACAGGCCCTCAACCCACGTGGAAAGCTCACCGCCGGTGAGCGTGTCTATCAGCCGCTGGCGGCCGGGGATACCGACTTTCAGCGGCGGATCTGTCAACCATGGCAGGCTCGCGATCACGCGGATCTGCAAGTCGGTCGGGCCCTGCACGGACCAGCGGCTGGAGTGCCAGGTGCTGAAGTCGGTGCGAGGGACTGGCTCCCACGACCAGCCGGCCCGGCGGCCCGGCCGCGTCAGGCGGCCCGCACCCCAGGATCAGCTATCCACTGAGACTTCGGTGGCGTCGCCAGAGATCAGCGCAGCCTGACCGCCCGCCGCGCCCGCGTCGCCGGCAACCGGGAAGCCCGCTGCGGCGAGCCCGCCGCCGCGGGCAACTCCCCCGCCCATCCCTGCGAGCGCCTCCCAGACCGGAGCCGCCACCGCGATCGCCGGCCGGCCCGGCACCGCTGACAGGACCACTGGCTCACCGCGCGAGCCTCCCTTGAAGGCCTGAGCTGCGCCCGGCCCATATTCGGTCACCTCGTCGACGGGAGATCCCAGTACCGCCTTACCGCCGGCCCGGCGGTAAGCATCCTCGAAAGCGGCCTTGTAGCAGGGCGCCCCCTGGCCAACGGCTAGCACCGGCTCAGGCGGGCCCACCGGCCGGCGGTGAGCGGTCTCCAGCAGCGACAGGATCGACGCGCCGTCCAGCGCGTTCCAGCCGCCGCTGACAAGCCGCTGCACTCCCTCCGGCTCCAGCCAGCGTGTCCCGTCATCATCACGGACCGGCATCCGGACGCCCTCGGCCGGGGTACGGCCCCGGATCACGAACAGCTTGTCGGTCTCACGCTGCCGGGGCACATGGATCGCCAGAACGCCCGCCTGATCACCGTCGGGAAGCCACTCGATCTCCAGATCGCGGATGTCCGGATAGACGCGGGCGCGCAGGATCATCCGGTACTGCTCCACGTTCACCGACCGGCCGGGCACCGGCGCGAGTCGCGCGAGGACCTCCCGTGCTCCTTTTCGGGCCGTACCGTACCCGATCAGCAGCAGCCCGCCCCGTGCGTTCGCCAGCGCCGCGGCGTCCTTGCACAGCTCGGCATCCTGGGCAGAGTGGCCCAGCTTGTACGGTCTCTCCTTTGCATCAAGCCACACGCACTCCCGCAGCCCGATCACCGCGCCCAGCCCGGCAGAACGCAGAGCGCCAAGCGCCCCGGCAGCGTTGCGAATAACCATGACAGCATTCTGGCCGGCCAGGCCATCGCACCGTCGGACCGCGCGTTTGGCAGGCTCCAGCCGGCCACCAGCGAGGGCACGAGCCGGCGCCGCAGGTCAGGGATCACGAGCCAGTTCTGGCATGGCAACGGCAGCTCAAGCTCAGCCATCGGGTTAGCGCGTCCGTTCGCTGCCGCGGTGGCTAGAGTCCTCTGGGGCTGATCACGACGATCGTGGTCAGCTTGCCGTCGTGGCCGGTGAGATCGCGCTCGATCGCGGTCGGATTCGGCAGGAGCTGATCTGGGTCGTAGACGAAGCAGATGAGCGTGGCGTAGTCGGGGTGCCCCTGGTACTGGGCCTTGTCATCGATCAGCTGGTGTACCAGGTCGCGCTGGCTGAGGCTTTTCCGTGTCATCTTCGTCTCGATGACGATGCGCTCGGGTTTCAGCAGCAGGTCTGACCGGGACTGGACGCCGCCGTAGCTGGGGTTCCACTCTTCTGGCCGGATGTCGTCGAAGTGCAGGCTCAGGATCCCGCGCAGCAGGTCTTGCAGGTCGTATTCGTCGGTGACGGCAAAGGCCGGACGGTGGTTGTGCCGTTTCTGCAGCTGGGCGATGAGCAGCGGGAACCGTCGGCACAGGCTGACGACGAACTCGGCGGGGCGCTGTCCTCCCAGCCGGAGATCGCCGACGGCCTCGACGACGGCCCGCTGGAGCGCGATGCAGAGGATGCCGCGCTCGCCAAGGCCCTGCGGTGCCAGGAGCGTCGTGCTGGCGCATTCGAGGAGCTGCCGTGACATGGTCTCGCGGCTGACTGACGTGACGGTGCCAGCCACGCCATCGTCGATGAGGCGCAGCCACAGGAGGATGGCGGCGTCCATCGCATCACGCGGCTCCAGGCGGCTGCCCGCTGTCCGGGGTACCCCGGCGTGCCATGCTGCGAGTGCCTGCAGTACCACGACCCACGTGCCGGACCGGGGCAGGTACTCGCCATGCGATTCAAGAAGGCTGCGCAGCCAGCTCAGCGGCGCCTCATCCTGGCCCGCCAGCGCGTGTCCGCCGACCGCGAGGCCAAGCAGTTCTACCGGGCGGAAGAAGAACGAGTTGCGGTCGGCGGGAACAGGGTCGCGGGTCATCAGGCGGCGCATGCCGTCCAGCCAGATGCTGGCGGCGTCCTCCGCGGTTCCGGGGAGCGGCAGACGGAATCCCACGGCTGCCAGGATCGGGGCCTCAGCCCGCCGTCGTGCGGGGAGCCTCGCGACGGCGAGAGGTTCAGCCCAGGCCTGGAGCAGGGTGTCGCTGCGGAAGGCAGCCCATTCGACGAGGCCGGCCTCGGGAGCTTCCGGGTGCCAGGACTCCCGCATGCCGTGGCGGAGGTCATCGAGCTGCGCGGCGAAACTCCGCGCCAGGGCGGTACCGGTCACAGGAACCACTTACTGATCCGGAGCCGCGTGTCCAGAAGGGCAGGCGACCAGTCCGGGACGGCTCTGAGACGGGCCAGCTGCCGGGCGATCAGCTCGGAGTAATAGATGGTCACGGGGTCAGCGGCAGGATGTGTCGACCGCCACGACAGGCCGGTGAACTTGAGGACCTGCTCGGACAGGTAGTGCAGGTCGGTGAAGGTGGAATGACGGTGCAGGTGGACGTGCAGCGGCCGGGGCAGCGGCAGCCCGGCTCGTTTCACGAGACTCGGGCCATTCGTGGTGATCAGCCGCGAGTACTTGTCGGTCTGGACGATCAGCCCGCGATCGGGAACGCAGGCCCCCTTGAGTCCCCGTCCGGTCTTCCGGCCGGCCTGTGCCGGGTCGATCAGGGCGAACGGGTGCTCGTGGGAGACGGTGACGAACGCGAACTCGATGTGCTGTCCCTGGCCGGCCGCGTGCACGGCGTCGCGCATCAGCAGGGCGAAATCGACGTTGCGGGGAGGCTGGGCGGCGTGCAGGACAATGCGCACGGTGTCGCCGTCCTGCCAGCCGTTCCGCTGCTTGATCTCGCTGATGATCTCGCGGGTCGAGTCCCGCAGCACCTGCGGGTAATCCGCGTAGGCGGCCTCGCGCGAGAGCTGACCCAGCAGGTAGTTCCCGTCGCCGCGGAAGACGGTGGTGATGCCGACGAACCGCTGCCGCTCCTGCAGCCGTGAATCGGACAGCTCAGCGGTCCCGATCCCGATCACCAGCTCATCGGCGATGGTGAGATCGTGATCGACGGTCCACGGGACGCCTTTCATCTTGGCGTACAGGGCGATGGACATGTTCTGCAGGATGTACGGCAGGCTGCCCAGCCCGGCCGTGACGTTGCTGAGCCGCGCATGCTGGGCCGCCACGCCGGCCATCAGCAGCATGGCCTTGCTGTGCAGGTAGGGATTCTGGTCGACGGGCAGGTCGCCGTCGCGGTCGGTCACGATCACGATCGCGGCGTCGGGCAGGTCACCGCGAGCGAGCGCGCCCCGCAGGGCCGCGCAATAGTCCCGGGCGGGTGTCCCGCCTGATCTCGGGACGGGAACAAGGTCAAAGCGCGGGTTGACGAGCCCGAAGGTCTGGGCGAAGCCGCCCTGGAAGCCCTGCTGCCCGGGCACGCCGTCGCGGAGGTAGCGGGTGAATGTCTCGGCCGCGCCCTGGGCGGCCTGCGGGAAGACGACCAGGATGCGCGGGCTCGGCCGCGCGAAAGTGTCGCGGCTGAACGGGCCGTACTTTTCCAGGCCCGGCCAGGCGTACCGGTGGCGCTTGCTGCGGGCCGGGTCGAAGCAGTAGTCGAGTTGCCGGGCCGTGACCACGCTTGCGTAGTCAGCCGAGTTCCTGACCGCCAGCGGCGCGCCAACGGTGCACGTCAGGCCGCTCGCCAGTTCCAGGGGCCGCTTGCTGAGGACCTGCCCGACTCGTGTTATCTCGCTCCGCAGCGCTGGCCCGTCCAGCAGGGCGCCCATCTGCTTGTCCCGGTACTTCTCCCAGGCCGGGTAGTCCCTGCCGAGCAGGTGCCGCAGGCACCGGGCGAACACATCACGCCGGCCTTCCAGCATCACGGACTTGACGTCGATTGCCGTGGCGCCGTCTGTGCTCTCGCTCAGCTCCACCCGGCCGGCCCGCACGGCGGCGATGCGGCCGACCAGGCGGCGCTGGTCCGGGTCGGGGTCCCGGCGGACCACGAACAGGCCCGTGAGGTCCACGCCGGCATCCCGCAGCTCCTCCAGGCCGGACACGATCTCCCACCGGGTCGACAGGTGAACCGTGATCCCGACGAATGGCGAGCCGTCTCGTACCTCCAGGACCCGCGCGCCCAGCGCGTACTTCGGCCAGATACGGAAGTCCGCCAGCAGCGCGTTATCGACGCGCAGGACCCGGGCGGCATCGCTGAGCAATTCCTGCCGGCGGCCCAGGAACGTAAAGGGCCTGCGCCGCAGGGGCTCATAGTCGGGAAAGGAACGGACAAGCGCCTCGGTCGTGAGACGGGCCAGGAGCCGCAGGTTGCTGCCGGCCTCAAGCTCGGTCCAGGCGGTGCCTGCGGGCGCGGCGAGGCCCGCAGCCAGGGGCAGGAAGAACAGCTGCTCCCGCTCCCACAGGACGCTCCACTTCGGCGCATGCGCCTGCCGGACCGCGCCGAGATCCTCATCCTCGGTGATGTCCCGTACCCACGCGCCGAACGCATCCGCCCCGAACGTGACCGGACAGATGTTCGTCGCCAGTTCCCGTGTGCCTGCCACTTAAGCGCCCCGCGAGGAAGACCGGCTGCTGCCGGCGACTCGGTAGTTGATACGCCAATGTACCGACAGCCACGACATTCGCGAACGGACCGAGAGACCGTCCCGGCGAAAACGGTCCAGATATCAGCACTTAACCTCCGGATTCTCGTCCGAGGCGGCTCTGACGAACCGGAATTGAGAAGTCACGCCACCCTCCAGGCGATCCGCACCGCTCAATGGGCCGATAATTGCGCGCCGACCGCATGTTCGCCACCGGATCTCCCACGGCGGCCGAGAGGTCGGCTGGGATCGCCCGATGAAGCCTGAAACGATATGCCCAGCCATCCGCGTCGTCGGTCGGCTCTCGCTGGATCGACCACGTTTCTGCCCGCCGGAGCGCATCAACGCGCTGTTGCACCTCGTCGATATTGATCCGAGCCTGGCGGAGCTTAGCCCACCAGGGCGCGCCTCCGGATCAGTCAGCCATTCCCCCATAACGCGATCTTGCCAGGTCCCGCGCAGTTGGGCCGATGAATATTAGAGCGGTCCTCTCTGAACGCGACGCTCAGGATTGATCCCCAACCGCGAGACAGCCGCCAGCAGGCACGACTGGTGGTCTTGGAACGGCTGACTTACCTCTGCCGGGGTCTTCCTGGTTACAAGGCCCTCACGCCTCCGGTGGCTCCTGGCGGTCACCCTTGCGCGTGACCTCGGCATCGGGGGCTCGCTCGCGAACCATTTCAATGCCCTTCCTGATCACGTCCTTCAGGCCGTCGTACGCATCGGCTACCACCGGATTCGCCACCGCGCCTGCACGGCAGCCACAACGATCTCGGTCACGTTCCGCTGCGCCTGCGGCGTCGGCTGCGGAGCGCATCAGCGTCCAGCACCACCGCCAGCCCTTGACCAATTCGACGCGAATGCCGTGTCAGGGCTCGGCTTCAGGTTCTTGCTCCGCTGAAGACCCAGGTTGCGGCAGGTGCGGTGCTCGTCCGCCCGGGGCGGGAACGCGACGAGCCAGCACGTCACTGCCCAGGGTCCTGATCGGCCCGACCGCTGCTGGGGGAGTGCGCCGGTCCAGGCATTCCGTCGCCGCCTCGAAGATGACCTCCTGGCCAAGACGGTCGACGCTGGAGGCGCGCCGGAGGAAGCGAGAGCTGGTGACCCCGATGTCACGAAGCCTGGCTTCGAACGGACCCGACGGGTCCCGATCGCCGTCGGCCGCAGACGCTCCAGCCGCATTCGACGCGGCGGAATCGAACGGGTGAACACGCGCCAGGCGGACAGATCTCGCGAACCCGCGAGCGCGAGTGACTGCCCTCGCGGTGACAAGGACCCGGCTAGGTGCCTGAAGGGCTACAGCGAGGTCACCCGTGACGCCGACCGTGCGGACGCTGGCTGTCCTGGCCGCCGCGCAGCCATCGAGGACAGAAGCAATGCGCTCTTCCGGAGCGACCGCGAAAGAATCCGGCGCGCCGGATTCCGCGGAGAGCGACCGGACCGGGACCAGGATGCGCCGGACGCGGGCAGCGCCGCGCGTCTGCTCAAGGTTGGCCGTGGCCAGGCGGGCGAGGGTATCGGTGGCATGGTGGACGGCGGCCATGATGTCGGGGACGTCTGCTGGTTCGGGAGCCAGTAATGCGGCCGGGCGGACTGGCTGGGAGGGTCCGCTGGCGAGGCTCCAGCCAGGGTCGGCGTAGGTGAGCCTGCCCGTCAGCAGCGCGAGGTCGGCGGCCTCCGCAGCGGCGCGTGACACGCGCCACCGCACGTCGGTGGTCACCTCCCTTAGCGCACGGGCGGAGCGCTGCCACGCGCCGCGGGTGAGCCAGACATCTGCAGCCACGGCCTTGAGCCCGCCGCTGGCCTCGGCGGAGCCGTGCTGCGCGGCCCTGCTGGCCAGGACCGTGAACAGGATGTGGCAGTGGTGGCTAGTTGCCGTGCCGGCCTCTGCTATCCGGCGCCAGGAAGTCACGGAGATGGCCGGGGAGCCCGGTTCCAGCCCGGCCGCTGTCCAGGCTGCGCGGCTAGCCCGCTCGGAGGTGGTGATGATGGCCTCGCACAGGTCGGAGACCGGCTGGCGGCCGTCGGGGAGACGGCGGGCTGGCAGGGCGCTGGCGGGGATGGCGTACAGCAACTCCCGGTCGCCATCCGAAACTGGTTCGCGCTGATGCGCCGCCTGGACAGGGGCGGCGGCCTGCGCCAGCCACTGGCAGGCCAGGCTCAGCCGCCGGGCAGCGCCCGAAACCCGCCATTGGCGGGGGGCGCGGAGGACCCGGGGTCGAGACTCAGTGCCGATAGGAGGCGAACGGTGGATCGTGCCTTCCCGCCCTGAGAGAAATCGTAAAGGCTCAGACCAGCCAGTTCGGGTGCCGGTAAAGCTCGTGTCACCAGGTACACGCGAGCCCGTTGACCCGGCGGTCGCCCGGAACATCGGAGGGGCTGATTAAGCTCTCTCGTCGCTGAACGGCAGCGTGATCGACAGTGATGGTCGTGGTCGGCCGGCTTGTTTGTTGATCTCCACGGTGAGGTCCAGTCCGGTGTCGAGGATCGCGGACAGGTCGGTGTGGTCTTGTGCGGCGGCCGTGACGATGTGCTGGTCTCCGGCGTAGATCGCCAGTGGTGCTGGTTGTGGTTCGCCACGGAGGGGTTCCAGGGTCAGCGATCCTGTCCAGGTAGGCAGATTGGGGGTCAGAATCGGTAGGTCCACGGCGACCGTTCCGGTCTCCAGGAGCGTCTTGAGCAGGCTGCGGCCGCGTTCGCGGGTGTAGTCGAGCAGGTCCAGAACCTCGGAGGCCGAGGCGTCATAGCGGGTGCGCCACTCGGCTATGCCCCTTCTGGCGATCCAGAGCCGTAAGGTCTCGCGCGTGGCTTCGAGGTCGGCGGGGATGTGGCCGATGATGGCATGGCTCAGTCGGCGCGACCGTACTCCCGAGGTCATCAGGATCAGTGCCCGGGCGTCGTCTACTCCGTAGCGGATGTAGCTGCCGAGGCTGGGGCACAGGCGTGCGTCGGCGTCGGCGGCGTCAAGGCGTGTGTTGACCAGTTCGACCAGGGCGCCGATGGTCCAGGCAAGGTAGTGCTCGAACTGCCCGGTCACCGTGTTGACCATCTGCTCAATCCGCCAGGCAGGATCCGATGCGGCGGCGAGATGTGTTTCGGCGAGACCGGGCAGGGAGACACCCGCGAGCCAGTCGGTGAGCAAGTCGACTGGCTTGACTGGGATCTCGGTCCCCCTGGGGGTGACGCGGAACTCCCACAGGGGGGCTTCGCGGAGCTTCAGTAGCCGATCGATGGTGCGGGGCATCCGGATGGCTAGATGGGGCTCGTCGATGCTGCTTATGACATTGTCTCGTTCCTGCCTGATGATCGTGTTGGCGAGCTCGCTGGCGAGGTCATCGATGGTGCGGGCAGAGCCGATGGAGGTTCCGGCGCGGGGCCAGCGGCGGCGGGCTCCGGCTTCGGTACGCGTGTAGGCACGGCGGACGCCTTGAGCGACGCGCAGGTAGGTTGCGCGGGCTTCGGGCGAGTGAGAAGAGGCGAGAGTGGAATCGACGATGGTCGTGGCGGTGCCCGCCTCGGCAAGGTTTGTTCCGTTCTCCTCTTCGATGGCCAGGGCGAGCCAGACGAAGCTGATGAAGTCGCTGGTGGCAGGAGCTTGAGTGCGGAAGATCGCGTCCTCGTCGGCACGCATCTGCTGTTCGAGATCAGCGAAGGCGCCGAGTGCCTCCTCGCTGGCCAGTGAGGAGGCAACTGCGAGCGCTTCGGCGTCGGGGCTGAGGTCTCGGAAGTCCTTGTCGGTGGGTGCAGCTGCGCGTACGAGGACGATCCAGCCCTCGGTCTCCTTGCCAGCGCGCCCCGCGCGGCCGATCGCATTGACCAGGCGGGCGCCGCGCAGTTGTGCGTCGTCCGGTTGTCCTTCGTAGGTCTGGTCGTAGATGACGACGGTGCGTACGGGGAGGTTGACCCCGTCCGTGAGTGTGGAGGTGCAGGTGAGGTAGGGCAGGATGTCCTCGCGGACGGCTTCTTCTAGGGCTTCAAGGATTTCGATGGGCAGGCCAGCATGGTGGAATCCGACGCCGTGGCGCAGCGCTTCGACGAGAGGGTGGTCGTCGCCGAGTTGGAGCCGGACGAAGTCGACCAGCGGGACCATGACCGGGAGTTCGTCGAGTTGGTTGGCCAGCCCTTTCGCAAGCATCTGGGCTTGTTTGCGAGTACTGGCTACGACCAGGACCGATCCGGCGTGGCCGAGTTCTACGATCATCTCGCTGGCGATCATGTACCGCTTGGTGGAACGGGTATCGTCGCTCAGCAGTCCGGCCTGGACAAGCTCGGGGGTCTTGGCCTTACGAACCAAACGCCAGCCCGTGTCGTCCTGGGTGGACAACAGGGTGGTGCGGCCGTCGGCCATCCGCAGGCGGATCTCGCCGCTGAGAGGCGTGATAAGCCGGTACGGCCATGTTGTGCCTTTGGGAACGGGCTCCGCGTGAGTGTCCTGCCATTGGGCCTGGGTGGTGAAGGCGGCGTGCAGCCGCCGGGGTCCGCGCCACTGGGATTCGTAGCGTAGCGCCTGGCCGTCGGGGCTGAGCCATTGCGCGATAGCACCAGCGTTGCCCATGGCGGCGGAGATCAGCACGATCTGGTGGTCGGTATCGCGGCTGAGGAGGTCGAGCAGCGCGATCGTGGACTCCAGCGTGAACCCGCGGCCGCTTTCCTTCAGCAGCTGGGCTTCGTCGAAGATGAACATGCCGAACCGCTCAAGTACGGCTGGTGCGTCGTGGCGCAGCAGGTGAGCCAGTCGTTCAGGTGTCATCACCTCAACGTCGCCTGCCTCGGTGCCGGCCAGGGCATCCCGCACCTCGGACATGGTAGGGAAGTCGGGAAGTTCGGGGCCAGTTTCCTTCTGGAGGATGCGTACCCGGGAGGCCATGGCTCTGCGGACCTCACGGCACAGGCTGCGGGTCGGTGCGACGTAGCAGACGCTGCGGTTGGTCCGGGCCAGGTGCTCGACCGCCAGCATCTGGGCCACGAGCGTCTTGCCGCCGCTGGTCGGGACCGCCAGCACCATGCGCCGCACGCCGGGATCGAACGGTGACCGCTGGCCGGTCAGCAGCTCGCGTTGCGGCTCCCACAGGGTTAGCACCGGCGGGCTGCCGATGGTGAACGCCTGGCGGACCAGGGCGGGCACGGTCGGCGGAAGTACGGCCGGGTTCCACAGTGAACCCGCTTCGGCCTCCCCCGACAGGGCGAGCAGGTGCGCCGCCACCCAGCGCGCGTTCAGATCGCCAGGGCCTGCCTGCCCGGTGGCAGCTGTCCTCAGCCGGACCCTGCCGCGTTCGAGCCGGGCGCGGTCACCGCGGGCGAAGTAGGCCAGGAGATCATCCGCTCCGAGCACGACCATGTGGGTGGGGCCGAACGCGGTCGTCGTAAGATCCTGAAGCTGTGATGCGCGGGCCAGGGCGGCCAGTTGCTGTCGCCACCGGTTGAGCCAGGTGAACAAGGTCCGCGGCTGGAAGCCTAGGAAGGCAAGGCCGGCTTCGAGGGCCAGGGTGCCCAGGTGATCGAGCACCGGCGCGTCGGCGTCGATGTCGATGTCGGTCTGTAGCCGGTTCATGATCGCAGTAGCGTTGGGGTCGAGGCCGCCGCGCCGGTTGCCGATGGCGGCGGCGAATCCGAAGGAGAGCCGGTCGACCCGCGACCAGTGGTCCTGGTTGAGCGCCAGGTCGAAGAGGTGGGCGCTGACCTGGAAGGCCTGCCGCTGCCGGGCGACGGTATAACGCTCGCGGGCCTGGTTCACCGACGCCACGGCATGCAGATACCAGGCGGCGTCAAGCAGCCCTGGCGGGATCTCGGCACGTTCAAGGATCAGCTGTACCTCGACGTTGGCCATCAATTCCTGGAGCTGCTGCGCGGTCGGGAGATTGGTGCGTCCGGCGAGCGCGTCTGTCAGCAGCCCGAGGTCTAGAGCCCGCTCCACACGATCTCCCTGACGCGCGTGGCGAACCCGGGAAAGTCCGGGATCGCCACGACGATGCTCTCGATCTGCCCGGGCTTTTGGAAGTGCGGGAAGGCTGTGGCGATTGAGCCGAACGAGCTGGGCTTCTTCGGCGCTCGTTCGGCTGAGGTGCCCACCGACACGCCAGCACCAGCCCGGTCACTGCCATCAAGCCAGAGCTCGACGATGTCGGCGTAGAACTCGCCGAGCGGGCTCTTCTCCTCGACGGTCTCCGGACCAGCTAGCTTAGCCAGGTACTCGTTTCCGCGGCTGGACAGCTGCTGGCTGGCTCGCCAGATGGTCGCCGAGATTCGCTTCTGCGCCTCGTGCTTCTTGATCTCCCACAGCCGGAACACCAGGGTGCCGTCGTCAATCTCATAGACGACTAGACCGTCGCCACCAGGTTCCAACGGGTCGGGTTTGACGGAGTGCGCGCGCACGAGCCGGCGCCCGTCCCGGCAGACCAGTCGCTCCTGCATCAGCCGGTTCCACAGGAGCTCGGCTACAAGACCTTGCAGGTGGTCGTCGTTGGCCGGCTTGTCGCGTAGCCCGAATCCAAGCTTGGCGTAGGTCTCCAGGGCCGTCTTGCGGGCTCCGGTCTCTTCCGGGCCACCATCACGGCGGGTGCGCCACCGGGTCAGCACCGGTGACTTGCCGCAGCGGATCCGCATCGCGCCATCGGCCAGTAGCTGTGCTGCGGACTCCCGGTCCGTGCCGGTCAGTTCCAGGCCGCCGATGACGTACTCGACCTTCGAGTTCTTCGGGCTCTCTTTCAGCGCGAGCAAGTCGGTCAGCGTCGGGGGCGTGGTCTGTGCCGTGCCTGCTTCTGTTTCAGTAGGAGGCATCAGCCAGAGGCCTTCCTGCGGCGACTGGCCGGGTCCATCGCGGAAGTGATGCGTGCGGCGGTTTCGGTACCGAGGCGCGCGTAGGTGCCGAGGCTGGCCAGGTGCTGGTGCCGGCTCTTGGCCTGCAGCTCTGCGACGGTGTGGCCATCCTGGGCAGCAGAGCGCTGTGGCGCAACTGGTGCAGGGTCCACCCCTGCCGTGCGGGTCGCGCTGACTGGCGGCCCGCTAAACCAGATCCTGACCGTCCACGAGAGTGGCAGTGCCAACCACGGTGACGATGGTCATCACCAGATCCAGCCAGGCGCAGCATGACGCCCGGCCGGACCGGGAGTCGCGAACCGACGCCGGGTGCTGCCGGGAGACCACTAGCCACGGCCGCTGATAGCTTGAGCGGAGCGTCGGTATCCACCGCACGCTGCTGTGCTTGGTCTCCGCCCTGCTGGACCCCCCAGCCACGCTCCGTGGTTATCCAGAGCGACCTCATCACTGAACCGGACGTGCTTCTACGTTCACATATGCGGACTTGCTCATTGGAGTTCTGCCTGGCTGCTCAGCCATCGACTGGCGCTCTCCAGGGGTGGCAAGACCTCCTGCCTGGCGACGTGGCAGTCATACCAGCCATTACGGTTTGCGAATCGCGGGTTAGGGTCTGAATAAGCCTGCCAGCGCCAGGTTCCGTAGTAGTCGCGGTACGTATCGGCGTAGGTGTCCGTAAGGCTTCCGAACTCCACGAAGGAATGCGTCTTTGCTCCCCGAACGAAGGCGAGGGCCGCTGCAGTCTCGCCTTCGATATCCCCGCCGATGCGCGTGTCAGCCTGCCTCATCGTCACCGATGCCTTCTCCTGCCAGTACTCCTCATAGGTCGTACAGGGCGTCGAGTGCCCCTGCCACCGCGTCGGGCACACCGGTCTTGTCAGCGGCCTCGACGGCGGATCGAACGTCCATGATTCGGGTATCGAGACGCCGCTTTCTCGCGATCAGCGACTCGTCGGGCTGAGCCATGAGGGC
>Ga0307373_10006286_pt1 | contig 18982 bp, 19 predicted proteins | sample OX2MG_FD_202534 | JGI IMG/M metagenome (GOLD analysis project Ga0307373, IMG submission 202534) | Soil microbial communities from Risofladan, Vaasa, Finland - OX-2 | ecosystem: Environmental > Terrestrial > Soil > Coastal area > Acid sulfate soil | place: Finland: Risofladan, Vaasa | collected...
CGATTGGTGGCGAAGCGGAAGCTTTGCCCGCCGCCCCAGCAGAATCCCGCGACGAAGAGTTTGCCATTCGAAGCAGGAAGCTTCAGCGCATAGTCCGCGACGGCGTTGAGGTCCGCGGTGATCTGATACGGATTCAAATGGCTCACCGCCTCGGTGGCCTGTCCCTGCGGAAAATCCTTGGTGCGGCCGCCATTAGGTCCCATGCCAGAAAGCAAATCGGGCGCAACGGCGATATAGCCAGCCTCAGCAACCTGATCGGCAAGGTCCTGCGCCCAGTCCGTCATGCCAAAAATTTCGTGAATGATCAACACTACGGGAGTCTTGGACGCAGATTCGGGATAAACGACAAAAGTCTCGACGGCGCGGTCGCCATGCTTGACCGTCACCCATTCGCGGTGACGCGGCGACTTCTCGACTTTCGCTTGCGCCCAATCCTGCGCTGCGGCGAGCGGAGCACACAGAAGAATCAAAGCCAACGTCAGGACGGTGCGTTTCATAGCGGCCTCTATTCGATGAACCTGGATGCCGCGCACCAAACGCGCAGCTTTCATTTCGTGGCGATAATACACGCGGCGGCGCCGTCATGCAATTTTGCACGCCCGATATGTCCACGCCGATGACCGCCGCCGGCGACATCATCTACGACGTCCTTTGCGAGCTTGCATACATTCAGCCGCGGCGCGAAGCTCCGCGCTCAGCGTTTCTCGAAACCCTCGCCGCCGAATCCGAAGCCTTCAAAATCGTCATCACCAATCAGCCCCAGGGCAGCATCCCCACCTCGTTGTGGGCCTCCTCCTACTTCATCTTCGTCGACTCGCTGTAGGTTCGGGCGCAGGCCGCTTAAAATCCTGCAAAGAAAAACAGTCGTTAACGCGCGGTCGATGCTTGTAGCGCCTGTAACCTGCCCTTATCGCATAGTCCAGCTACCCTGCTCATTTCCTTTTCTGGTGAAGTAAAATCCGTAACGTTACCTTTTCGAACGGGGTAGAAACCATACTCAACCGCGTCGAAATTCACTATCTGGAAGAATTGTGGCCCCTCCAAGTGCAAGAATAGCTCATCGTTCGTTTTCGCGGACGCCGATACTGATGGATTGGAGGTAAGGAGCCACGTACACCCAGTTTCGGTGTCCAGAATGCCGGACCATTCGGTTCTGCTGCTCGGGTGCAACTGAACCAACTGAAACCGACCCTCCGGCGGTGCAGATAAAACAGCCGCCCTAACTCCCTTCTTCGGTGCGGCCCAAGATAATACGGCGAAGGCCAGTAAGCCGCACATCGCCCCGTACAAGGTATTCTTCGTTTTCATGCTTTCTCCTTTGCTGCATCTGGGTCTTCCGAAAAACATTCGCAATTCTGTACCTATGACTCAGCAGTCGTCACTAGTTTTGTGCGAAGATATCGCGCATCGATGGATCTCGCGCCGCGTCAACTCGCATCTCTTCGCCGAAACTTGATCGCCTGGTATCGCGCGAATCGGCACGATTTTCCCTGGCGGCGCGGACGCGACCCGTATCGCATCTGGCTCGCGGAAATCATGCTGCAGCAAACGCGCATCGCCGCCGTGCTGCCCTACTACGAACGTTTCCTCGAGCGCTTCCCGAATGTGCGCGAACTCGCGCGGGCGCGGGAAAACGAAGTCTTGAAATATTGGGCGGGCCTAGGCTATTACAGCCGCGCGCGCAATTTGCATCGCGCTGCAAGACAAATCGTCCGCCAATACGCCGCAAAATTTCCCTCTAACGTCAATGCAGCGCTCGCGCTCCCCGGCATCGGCCGCTACACCGCTGCGGCGATTTTAAGCATCGCGTACGACGCGCCGCTCGCGGCGCTCGATGGCAACGTCGCACGAGTCCTCGCGCGGCTCTTCGCTGTCCGCGGCGATCTGCGCGCGCCAAAAACTTGGCAACGCCTTGCGGACTCGGCACAAGCTCTTCTGCCATCGCGCGCGCCCGGCGACTGGAACCAGGCCATGATGGAACTTGGCGAGACAATCTGCACGCCGCGCTCGCCCAATTGTGCCGCTTGCCCCGTCGCTCGCCATTGCAAAGCGCGCGCCCTCGGCATCACGGACAAATTGCCCGCTCCGCGTCAGAAACGCGCGCCGGCCAACGTCCACATCGCCGCGGCGGTTCTTGTCGATGCGCGCGGACATACTTTGCTCACAAAAATTCCCGGCGCACACGATTCGGTGCTCTTTTCGCGCCTGTGGCAGTTCCCCGCTGTCGCCGTCACGGGCAACGGTAATTCCGGGCACGCTCCAGATGGCGGTTCAGCCAGTCATTCGACGAAAAGCACGGCAAATGAACTCGCCGAGCACTTGCGCGCCTCTCTGGGAATTGCAAAGCAGCCGCTGACGCCGCTGCCCGTGGCGGCGCACAGTGTTACGTTTCGTAAAATCACGCTCGCGCCCTTTCTTGCGCGCGTTGCGCGTCTGCCGAAGCGTCCGGGCTGCCGCACTTTGCCGCTCGCAAAACTGGCGCGTCTTCCCATATCGAGCGCCACGCAAAAAATCGCCCGCGCCGCGATCGACGCATTGGCCCAGTAACACGTTCGCTCCCGCGCGATTCGAGAAGCAATTTTGCGCGGCGCCTCAATGTTAAAATCGTTGGATGGCTCACGTCCTCTCAGCCGCGCCTGCCGTTAAAGCGGAGCCTCTTCCGGTCATCCAGCGGTATTTCGAAGTCTCGCTTTTCCTGCTGGTCGCAACGGGCATTCTGGCGCTGATCGCCACGGGAAAACTCGACATGGTGACGACCATTGCGGCGCCGGTCGCGCTCGCTTACAAAGGGTGGGGTATTGCGCGCGGGCGTGGGCCTGAGCTGACGCATCGCAACGCGACTGCATTTGTCCTTGGCTATTTCGTTTTCTTCCCTGTTGATCTGTGGGTTTTCTCGCGCGACCTGGCCGCCGCCGCGCCGAATCCTCTGCTCTACGCCGCGTTGCTCGCCGCGATTCACCTGCTGATTTTCGCTTCGATTATTCGCCTTTATTCCTCGCGCACGGTTCGCGACTATATTTTTCTTGCGTTGCTGGCCTTCGCCGCGATGCTGGCGTCGGCCATTCTCACGGTGAACACGACGTTCCTTATCGCTTTGGCCGTTTTTCTGCTGCTCGCCGTCTCCAGTTTCGTCGGACTCGAAATCCGGCGCAGTTCCGAAGGCGCGGTTTTTCCGGCGTTAGACCCGGGAAGCGCGGCCGCGCGCCGACTCCATCGCGCTCTGGGATTGACTTCCGTGCTTGTCGCCGCCAGCGCGCTGGTGATAGGCGGACTGATTTTCTTCCTCATCCCGCGCTTCACCGCCGGCTATATGAGCGCGTTCAACCTGCAGCCCACGTTGATGACCGGCTTCACCGACAACGTGGAGCTCGGCGAAATCGGCGTGATCCAGCAAAGCAGCGCGGTGGTGATGCGCATTCGCGTGCAGGGCGATGATGCGGCGCGTGCGCAGGAAATGCACTGGCGCGGCATGATCCTCACGAATTTTGACGGCAAGCGCTGGTTCACGCCGGCGACCGATTCCGTTGTGGTCACTCCGGATGGCTCGGGCGCTTACCAGTTGGGCGTCGCGCCGCTTCCCGCGAATTCTTTTTATCTGTTGCGCTACACAGTGCTGATGGAGCCCATCGCCACGGACGCCATTTTTGTCGCTGCGCATCCCACAACGATCTGGGGGCGCTTCGGATCCGAATCTGGCGGCGATCACGCGCGAAGTTATCTGATCTTCAACCGCACGGGCACGCTCCTGAATCCCTTTCACAATGCGGTGGCCGTGCATTACGACGCTGTGTCGCAGGTCCCCATGGTTCTGCCGCGACAGTTGCGCGACGCGCCGACCGTGTATCCGCCGGACATCAGTTCCACCTATTTGCAATTGCCCCGGCTCGACCCGCGCGTCAAACAGCTTGCGGAACAAATCACCGCAGACGCTCCAACGCCGTATGACAAGGCCTCGAACATCGCCTTGTATTTACGCACGCGCTTCGGCTACACGCTCAATCTGTCCGACATGAATCATCGCGATCCGCTCGCATATTTTCTTTTCGTCAAGCGCGCCGGCAACTGCGAATACTTTGCCTCCGCCATGGTCGTCATGCTGCGCACGCTGGGCATCCCCGCGCGGTACGCCACCGGATTCCTCGCCGGTGAATATAACGACCTGGCGCACGATTACATTGTCCGCGGCAGCGACGCGCACAGTTGGGTCGAAGCGTACTTCCCCGGCTATGGCTGGATCACTTTTGATCCCACGCCGCCGGGAGACGCGAAACACAATGGCGCGTTCGCGCGGCTGGGAATGTATTGGGATTGGTTCCAGTTCAGCTGGAATGAGTGGATCATCAACTACGATTTCGCGCACCAGCTTTCATTGGCCCGCAACATTCATCAATCATCGCGCGCTTGGTCTGACCGCGCCTCGCAGTATTATCAGGCGAAGCGCCGCGAAACGATTGACCGCTTGAAACTCTGGCAGGAGCGCCTATCGAATTCCCCGTACTCGCTTCCGGGCGCGCTTGTATTTCTGCTTCTGATGCTGATTTATTTTCGCGGACGCGCCATGGGTGGCTTCGTCGCGATTCGTTGGAGTTTGCGCGCGCACCGCGAGGGCAAATTGCCGCCGGACCTCGCTGCATTCGAGTATCGCCAGATGCTGCGCCTGCTCGAACGCCGCGGCTGGCGCAAATCCGCCGCGCAAACACCGCTCGAATTCGCCGCGTCCATTCGCGTCCCCGAATTCGCCGGCCCCGTCGCTGAGATCACCGAAATGTATCAGTCATCCCGCTTCGGCGCGCATCCCGCCGACGCCCGCCGCGTCATCTCACTGCTTGCCTCCCTCAAATCCGTCCGGGGCCCACGAACTAACCCGATTGGGGCCAAGTGATCACGCTATCTTGGACAGCATGCTGGCCAGGTGCTGTGAGCGGACACACACAGTGAGGTGTGGCTCCTCGATATTCTGGGGCCGCATTACCGCTCTCGAAACTACGCCGACGAGCTCTCCCGCGCGATTCACAACAGGACCACCGCTCATTCCAGGATGAAGGTTAGTATCAACCTCAAATACTTCAACTTTTGCTCCCCCAGAACCGTCTAGAGGAGGAAACGACATATCAGATGCGACAGTGCACCCCCACACTCTCGCATTTAACATGGGCTTGCACTCCGCTTGCTGGACAAGGTCGCGGTAGGTCAGGGGATAGCCAATCGCAAGGACACTCTGGCCGTAGAGCGCGGGATTCGGACTAATGTTGACCGGAGACAACTGGGGATCGGGATCTTTCAGCTTTAGGACAGCAAGATCAACTGCTGGTTCAGTGGCTACAATGTCAAACGAGAAATATCGCCTCTGTCCCATTGTCTTTGTGAGGTAGCTTCTTGAAATATCGATGCCGCTGATCACGTGCATTGCTGTCGCAAGAATCCCGCCCTGAGAGATCGCGAAAGCAGTTCCGATAACCCGTCCTGAAACAGATTGTGCATCGAGGGCGTAAAATGACTCGTGGACTTTGTCGAAAACGGCTTGAAACATGTTCGGACCATTCCAGCTAAGACCTTGACTGTCACCCAATATTACTGAAGGCTTTGTGACTGCGGCGGCGCGGATTCCTACTTAATCTCCAGCACTTCTTTTTCCTTCGTCGCGGACAGGTCTTCGACCTTCTTCGTTTCCGCGTGCGTCAACTTCTCCAGCTCATCGAGCGCGCGCTTCTTGTCGTCCTCGCTGATTTTCTTTTCTTTTTCGAGCTTCTCGACGGCTTCCTTGATGTCGCGCCGGATATTCCGAACGGCCGTGCGGTGGTTCTCCAGAACTTTGTGAATCATCTTCACCAAATCTTTTCGACGCTCCTCCGTCAGCGACGGAATCGGCACGCGCAGCACTTTGCCGTCCGAAGTCGGATTCAGCCCCAGATCCGAAGTGCGAATCGCCTTGTCGATCAGCGGCACGGCCGTGGGATCCCACGGCGAAATGGTGATAATCGTCGGGTCGGGCACGGAAAGCGAGCCGAGCTGATTGATGGGCATCGGCGTCCCGTGATAATCGACGCGAATGCTGTCGAGCAGCGCCGTGTTCGCGCGGCCCGTCCGCACGCCCGCCAAATCCTTGCGAAAATCCTCGACCGCCTTTTCCATGCGCGTTTTCGCCTGCGCCAGTGCGTCTTTTGTACTCGCAATCGTCGTCATCAGTTCAGCCTCACGCTCTTATTTATCTGCAGCTCTGCGATAAATCCCTTCGATTTTCGAGTTTCGCTTTTCGATTTTCGTCTCGCCCTGCCTTTTCACGCTGTAACCATCGACCCGACTTTCTCTCCCATCACCACGCGCTGCAAATTCCCCGGCACGTTCATATTGAAAACCAGAATCGGCATCTTGTTGTCCATGCACAACGAAATCGCCGTCGAATCCATCACCGAAAGGCCTTTTTGAATTACGTCGAGATACGAAATCTTCTCGAACATCCGCGCGCCCTTCACTTTTTCCGGGTCCGCGTCATAGACGCCGTCGACGCGCGTGGCTTTCATGATCACTTGCGCCTTGATTTCCATCGCGCGTAGCGCTGCCGCTGTATCCGTCGAAAAATAAGGATTGCCCGTGCCCGCCGCGAAAATCACGATGCGCTGCTTCTCCAAGTGCCGCGTGGCGCGCCGGCGAATAAACGGCTCGGCCACTTGATGCATCTCAATCGCGCTGAGCAACCGCGTGTGGCATCCGAGTTTTTCGAGCGCGTCCTGCAGCGCCAGGCCGTTGATCACCGTCGCGAGCATGCCCATGTAATCGCCCGTCGCGCGGTCAATCGTGAACGCTTTCTGCCGCCCGCCACGGAAAATATTTCCGCCGCCCACCATGATGGCCACTTGCACGCCCAACGCGTTCACTTCCTTTAATTCCTGCGCGATTCCCGCCACTGTTTCCGCGTGGATGCCGGAGCTCAGCGGGCCTTGCAGCGACTCGCCGGAAAGCTTCAGAACAATTCGCTTATAGACGGGTCCGTGCCCATCTCCAGTTTTCGGATTCGCCTTCGCGCTAGCTTTCGCGTTAACGTTGGCGGCAGTTTTCGGCGTGGGCATCTCTAGGGCTTCCCGTCTTCCATCGCATGCTGAAGGATTGGCGTCCGCTGTCGCACGCATTCTAGCAGAGATTTCCGCCGCGGGCACACACGTCTCCGCGGCGTTGCGTCGACCGCAAAATATATACAGCAGGATTAGGTTTGAGACTTAGGAGCCCGAGGAGGACGGCTTCGCGGGAGCGCCTGCCGGCGCGGGCGAAGCGCCTTGCGGTCCCGCTGAATCCTGGCCGCTCGCCCCGAGCGCGCCCGCGCCATCCGACTCGCCCACCTTGAAGCGCGCGTAACGGCGCACGGCGATATTTTCGCCGAGCTTGGCGATCGCCTGATCGATCAATTCCTTCACCGTCAGGCCTTCGTCACGAATGAAGTGCTGCTCGTATAGGCAATTCTCTTCGTAGAATTTCTCCATCTTGCCGCTGACGATTTTTTCAAGTACGGCGTCCGGCTTTCCAGTCGCGCGCGCCTGTTCCTTATAGATTTCGCGCTCGCGATCGAGCACTTGCTGCGTCACTTCCTCGCGTCGCAGAAAGCGCGGGTCGAGCGCCGCAACGTGCATCGCCACGTCGTGGCACAGCCTCTGGAAATCCTCCGTGCGCGCCACGAAATCGCTTTCGCAATTCAACTCCAGCAGCACCCCGATTTTTCCGCCCGCGTGGATGTAGCTCGAGACAAGGCCCTCCGAAGTGGTTCGCTGCGCTTTTTTCTGCGCGGCGGATTGCCCCTTCTTCCGCAGAATGGTGGTCGCCTGTTCGAGATCGCCCTTCGCTTCGATGAGCGCTTCCCGGCACGCGGCAAATCCTGCGCCCGTGCGCTCGCGCAGCTCTTTTACGAGTTGCGCCGGGATATTTGGTGTGTTTTCCGGTGTCGCCATTTTCTGGTCCGTACCCTTCCGAATCAATTCCGAAATTGTTCGTTGATCTTGCGGTTTCGAAACCTGCAGAGCCGTTCCGCGCTACGCGGCGCCATCTTTCGCGATGTCTACCGCGGGAGTTTCCTCGGCGGGCGCTTCTTCCGTTGCAACCTCCGCCACGGGCTCGCCTTCGACGAAATCGCCTTCCTGCTTTTCGTACTGCTCGTAGGCGCTCGTATCCACGTACTCGACGCCCTCTTCGCCGCCCTCGGCGCCTTCGGCCGCTTTCTGCTCGGCGATTTGCGTTTGCTCGTATTGCTCGCGCCCGGCGAGAACCGCGTCCGCAATTTTCGACGTGAACAGGCGTATCGCGCGCAACGCGTCATCGTTGCCGGGAATCACCCAGTCGACAAGGTCCGGATCGCAATTCGTATCGACGATCGCGACCACGGGGACGCCCATGCGCCGCGCTTCTTTCACCGCGTTCACTTCCGCGTTCGGGTCGATCACGAACATCAAATCCGGCAGCGTGGTCATGTTCTCGACGCCTTCGAAATTCTGGTTCAAGTGCTTCAATTCGCGATCATGCCGCGCCGCTTCTTTTTTTGGCAGCGTGGTCACGCGCCCATCCTCGACCATGGCTTTCAGCAGCTTCATGCGCTTGATGGATTTCTGCAGCGTCGCCCAATTCGTCAGTGTCCCGCCCAGCCAACGATGATTCACGAAAAACATTCCGCAGCGCTTGGCCTCTTCGGCTATCGCCTCCTGCGCCTGGCGTTTCGTCCCAAGAAACAGGATGGATTTGCCGCGCGATGCATGATCGCTGACTTGCCGCGACGCTTCGCGAAACATTTTCAAGGTTTTTTGCAGGTCAATGATGTGGATTCCATTGCGTTCGCCGAAAATGTACTCCTTCATTTTCGGATTCCAGCGGCGGGTCTGGTGGCCAAAGTGCACTCCAGCCTCCAGCAATTCCTTCATCGTGATTTCAACCAATGTTCCTCCTCGTTGGATGGACGCTTCGATCCCGGCTCGCAAATCTTAGCGAACCGGAACAGCGTCCTTTTTTGCCGGTACCTTGCCGGCCGTGAATTAGGCCAATCGCTCGCGATTATTTACTGATGACCGATACAAACGCCCGATGCGAAACGCTCGACCTTGATTATGCCGAAGAATTCTTCGTTCAACCTCAACTCGAAATCCCAGCTCACGGACTGCAAAAAAATCCCTGCAACTCGCCGCTTTCGTTTAGCGCTTGCTGAACTGGAAGCGACGCCGAGCGCCCTTCTGTCCGTACTTCTTGCGCTCTTTCATGCGTGAATCGCGCGTCAGAAAACCATTTTTCCTCAGCCCTGGCCGCAGCTCCGCGTTGAACACGGACAGCGCGCGCGAAAGTCCCATGCGCACCGCGCCAGCCTGACCGCCCACTCCGCCGCCTTTCGCGGTCGCTTTCACGTCAAGCTGCTGCACGGTTTCCGTGAACTTCAGCGGCTCGACTGCGGTCGTCAGCCACGCAACATTCTTGAAATATTCCTCGACCGCGCGGCCGTTGACCGTGAACTTGCCCGAGCCCATCTTGATATACACGCGCGCTACCGATTCGCGGCGCCGGCCCGTGCCGAAAAACTGTTTTCCTGCTCCCTCATCCGAATTTGGCGACGTTCCCAAAATTCCTCCGAAAATCCTGTTCTGGAAGTTTACTGCCCTTACGATTTCTTGTTCTCGAGCTTCTGCGGCGTTTGTCCCGCGTGACGCGCCAGCTGTTCCTCGCCGATATAGATCCGCAGCTTCTTTGCGCGGCGCGCGCGCAATTTGTTCTTCGGCAACATGCCCAGCACCGCCTCGCGAATCACGAAGTCGGCGCGTTGCGGCATCAGGCGCTTGATCGGCACTTCCTTCAACCCGCCCGGATAGCCGCTGTGCGTGCGATAAATTTTCTGGTCGATTTTATTGCCCGTCAGCCGAATTTTCTCGGCGTTGACCACCACCACGTGGTCGCCGCAATCGAGGTGCGGTGTGTACCGCGGCTTGTCCTTGCCAATCAAAATGCTCGCGACGCGCGCCGCCAACCGCCCCAGCGCCTGGTTCGTCGCATCGATTACAAACCAATCTTTTCCCGCCGTCAGTTCCTCGACGTCCCGGCCCCTTGGAATATACGTGCGCATCTGCTCTGTGTGCCCTCTCGGTTAAAAGACAAACGTTAACGATACGTTATACGCACATTTTTGTCAACGCGCGGCGGTGGCCCGGAACTAGGAAGCGGCCACATTTCTCCCCTTTTTTACTGCGTGCCCGCGCTCCGATTTGCATGGATTCGCAAACCCAACTCATGGCACGCTTGGACAGGGTGAGCAAATGAAAAGAATACTGGAAATATTGAGCAAGCCTGCCGCGATGGCCAGCGGATGGACCAGCTCAATTCTTTGTTTCAGCGCGGCGATCGGGTATTGGGTAGCCGGGGAGCACCGCAGAGCGATCGCCTGGGTCGTGCTCGGCGCTGTCGAAGTCGCCGCAATTGTCCTGTAAGCCTGTTACTGAGCGCAAGGCTCCGCGCGCGCTGGCCCGCGACCAGAATCACCCTCGCAACGCGCGGGCCGGATCGGTTCGTGACGCGCGCCACGCCGGCAAGAAACAGGCCGCCAATGCCGCGACCATCATCACCACAAACGCCGAACCAAACGCCAGCGGGTCGCGCGGGCTCACTTTGTACAGAAGGTAGCCCATCAGTCGCGTCAAACCCAGAGCGACGGCTGCTCCAAGGACAACGCCACCGCCCGTCAACGCCAAGCCTCGCAACATTACCAGCCGCATCAGATCTGATCCGCCTGCCCCCAGCACCATGCGCAGCCCCAGTTCGCGCGAACTCTGCGACACCGCGTACGACATCACGCCGTACAGTCCGATAGCGGCAAGCAGCACCGCCAATCCACCCAGGACTCCGACTAACGTCACCGCAACCTGTTGCGGCGATGTTGAACGATCCAACTGTTCTTGCAGAGTGATCACCTCGTAGGGCGCGAGATTCGCGTCCAAGGCGTGCACTTCGCGGGTCAGCGTGGCAGCCATCACCCGCGGACTCAAGGACGTTCGGATGTTCAACCCCGGTTGAATTGCGAAATTCTGGCGCAGCGGAACATAGAAAAACGGTTTCGGTAACTCGCGAACGCTTTCGTACTTGGCGTCCTTGGCGACGCCAATCACGCGCATCCATCGGCCTTTGACCTGAACGCGTTTGCCGATCGGATCGCCGCCGCGCCAAAATTGCGCGGCCATCGTTTCATTCACCACCGCCACCAGAGCGCCCTTTTCGTCATCCGCGCGCGTGAATTCGCGACCAGAAACAAGCGGGATGCCCATGGTGACGAAATAGTCCGGCCCTACTTCGTTGTAGTCCACTGTGGGTTGTTCTCCGAGCGGAGGCTGATAACCATCAACGGCCATTGGTGTGGAAGAATAAGGTTTGTAGCCCAGCGGTGCCGTCCGCGCGTATGCGGCCGATTCGACACCCGGCAAAGCCCTGACGCGATCAATCAGTTCGTTTTGAAAATTCCTCGCGCGCCCCGCGTCATATCCAGCGGAAATTAAATCTACAGCGGTATTCAGCACTTCTTTGGTAGAAAATCCCGGGCTGGCCGTTCTGATTTTTTGCAGGCTCTGCAGCAGCAGTACCGTTCCCACCAACAAAACAAAACTCAGCGACACTTGGACCAGAACCAGGCTTGAGCGGACCCACGTTTTTCCGTGGCCTCCAACGACGCCCGCGGTTTCGGCGTTCAGCGCTCCGGCAAGATTGATGCTGCGAGCCTGAATCGCGGGAACCAGACCCAGCAGGAGCGTCGCGATCAAGCAAACCCCGGCGCTCAGGGCCAGCACGCGCCAATCGAGTTCGCCCGGCAAATACATCGACGCGCCGCCGCGCGCTGGGAAAAGAAGAACGAGCGCGTGACGACACCAATACGCAACGATGAAGCCGCCGGCCGCGCCGAACGCCGCCAATACCAGGCCTTCGGTAAGAAGTTGCCTCAACAGCCGGCCGCGTCCGCACCCAAGCGCGAATCGAACCGTCATTTCATGCCGACGCGCGAAGGACCTGACCAGCAGCAGATTGGCGATATTCGCGCATGCAATCAGGAGCACAAAGGCAACCACCGCAAGCATGATTCCGAGCGTCGGCAGCAGCGTATTTGCGTTGTTGAAGGGCGTCTGCCACAACGGCCACACCTTGATGCCGCGGCCGCGATTCGTTGCCGGATAGTCGGCTTCCAGGCGTTTCGCGACAGCCGAGATTTCCTCCTGCGCCTGTTCGCGAGTCACGCCCGGTTTCATTCGCACGTAACCTTCGATCCAGCGCGCGTCGCGGTCCTCCAGCTTGTAACCACCCGCTTCAAAAAGTTCCTCCATGGACACAGGGACCCAAAACTTCATGGCCCAGCCCACGAACGTGCCGTAAAACCCCTCTGGTGCAACGCCGACAATCGTATGCATCACGCCGTTGAGCCGCTGCGTTTTCCCGATGATTTGCGGATCGCCGTTGAACCGATCTTTCCACAGTTGGTAACTGATCACCGTCACGGGATGAGCGTTCCGCCCGGAGTCTTCGCCCGGCTCGAATCCGCGTCCAAGAATCGGGCGGACCCCGAGCGCGTCGAAGTAATTCGCCGATACGATGCTGCCGGTCACGACTTCGGCCCGGTCGCCGATACCGAGCGTAATCCCCATTATTTTGCTGACAAAAAACGTGTCCATCAGCTTGCAGTTCTTCTGAAGATCGACGAAGTCAGGCCATGACACAGCCGTGCGGCTGTTGTCGGCCCGCGACGTCCCCGTGATGGCGAGCAGCCGCTCCTGGTGCGATACCAGCGGATACGGGCGGAACAGCACTCCTTCAACCCAACTGAAAACGGCGGCATTCGCGCCGATTCCCAACGTCAGGCAAAGAATCACCAGAATGGAAAAGCCCGGGCTGCGCCGCAGCATTCGGAAGCCGAAGCGGGCGTCTTGCAACGTGGTTTCAATCATGGGCAGCCCCCTCCGGTCGCGGTAGACCTCCTTGGTCTGCTCAACGCCGCCCAAGCTGCGAAGCGCTTCGCGGCGCGCGTCCTCGGCGGACATTCCTCCGCGCATGTTCCGTTCCACTGCCATTTCCACGTGCGAGCGCAGTTCCGCGTCAAGGTCTTCGTCGAGATCACGACGGCGGAAAAGCGCGGCGACGCGGCGCATCAACACGCGGCAAAATTCGCGCATGGATTAAGTCGTCCTCAGCACTCGATTGATCATCGCCGACATGCGATCCCAGCTTTCCGCTTCCTCCGCGAGCTGCTTACGCCCCGCGCGCGTCAGAGAGTAATACTTGGCTTTGCGATTGTTCTCCGAGACGCCCCATTTGGACGCGATCCAGCCGCGTTGCTCCAGACGCAGCAGCGCCGGATAGAGCGTTCCCTGGTTCAATTGCAGCAGATCCTTGGACACCTGCTGAATGCGCAACGCGATGCCGAAGCCGTGCATCGGCCCCATCGAATCGAGCGTCTTCAGCACCAGCAAATCGAGCGTTCCCTGCAAGACTTCGGCTTTGGAAGTTGGCATGGACTCCTCTAGATGATCGAAAGGAAGTCTATCACACCTATGTTGACCGTCAACAGGAGTTTGCGTTGAGCAGAGGTTTGCGTTGAGAGGGGGATTTGCGTAGGGCACGAGGTTGCGTCGAGAGGCCGCCTGTGCCGGTTGCCGGAATACGTTTTTTAGGGGGTCGCAGCTTCAACTGCGACATACCGCGCCTGTTTTTCAGGGGGTTTCAACCCCTGAAGGCTTTCGGATGCGAGCGAGGCCAAGCCAAGTTTCGCAGCACAGCGCTGGCTGCCGCGATTGCTAACACTGGCCCTACAACGGATCCCCAGGTACCGCGGGTCGCCTCTATCGTCGCGAGTACGTACGCCGCGACGAGCGCCATAATCGCTGCAATTGCCGCATCTAAGACAACGCTCTTGACTCTCCAGGACCGATGGAGCACCAAACGCGTCAGCGCGCCCGCACCTATCCCCAGGAGACTAGCGAAGACTACGTTGATTACAACGAGCGCGATGGCGCCAGATGTCCCGATCATTAGCGACCTCCCTTGCACAAGGCGCTTATCTGGTCGCGCCTGTTTTCAGGGGTTTAACCCCTGAAGGCTTTCGCTGGATTTCACCGTGCGGTCACAACCCCAACGGGAAGCGTTTCGAACGAGGGCGCGAGTGAGCGGAGTTTTGTATCGAGGGCATACAGACTGTGACTACTTGGGCGGCTCAGACCGGATTCTTTGCCGGACTTTCAGTATGTCCTCCTCGAAGGCGGCGGCTTCTGCTTTCAATTTTTTCCGTTTGCCGGGCCCCACATTTGCACTAAGCATTTCGCGCTCGATTCGCGCGCGCTCGCTCTCGAGATGCGCCAGTAATTCTTGATCGTCTTCGTAAAGTTCGCCAATGGCTCGTTCGACCGCGCGCCGCGCCGCTACACGGTAATTCCTCCCCTTGCTTTTCCGCCGCCGCATCACGCGATCATGCCACAACTGCTCGTATTAGCGGGTCTGCATCCTTGTCAGTTTGTTAAAAAAAAGCAGTCGCTGTCATCCCGAGCCGCCATGCGGCGAGGGATCTGCTTTTTCCTTCCGTTTCTGCAAACTGCGCCCGCTGGCGACAATAGGAATGGCAGTCAAGATACATTTGTCAACGACCTGCTAGTGCGCGTTGGCCGCGGCGGGGCGAACTGGACGCGCGGGGCGCGGCGGCACAACCGCGGGGACGGCAAGGGAGCGCGCGCCGTTTTTGCCCACCGTGCGAATCGCGAAGAAGTGGTTGTCGGGCGAGACGCCGTCGAGCACGCGCGTCATGATTCCTGGCGCCGCGTCGTTTATGTTTCGAGTTGGCTGGGCGTTTGCCGGCGCGCTGGCGTTCGTCTCTTTGGCCGCGCGACGTTGCTCGCGGCTGCTTCCCGGCACTGTCGCGTCGTTATAGCCGCGACTGTTCGGCACAGTCGAAGCCGCCTCCTGCGCGGCATCCTCGGAAATAAAATCGTAGACCGACCAGCGCGGGTCCGTCGTTTCGCGCCACAGAATTTCGTAGCCGGCGCGCTGCGGATCCGCGGGCGCGGACCAACGGATCTGCGCATATCCCATCGCCGTACCGAACTGATGCGTCATGGTCACTTGCGTCGGCGGCGCGGGTGCGAGCGCGAGTTCGCGCAGCACTTCCGTGTTGTCGAGAGCGACGTTGCCCATGAATTTGAAGTCGAGAAACTTCGCGAAGTCGCCGTACTCGCGCCCATTTTCCGTGCGCGGCGTTTGATGCTGGTGGTCGTAATTTTCCTGCGGCTCGGTGAAGCGAATCGCCGGCAGGCCCGCCGCGACAAACGGCATGTGGTCGCCGCCGCGTCCCAATCGATCGAGGCGGAAAATCAGGCGAATGTTGTCGCGCCCGTCGATTTCCTCAATGGCGCGCGCGAGTTCGCGTGAAGGCGAATCGACGCCGTCAGGCCCGCCGCCGGAAAAAACGCGCACGCGATGCGGCCCGCCGGGAGCAGGATCCGCGCCCACAATGTCGTTATTCAAGTAGCCGCCGACGGTGTAGCCATTCGCCTGCAAATATTTCAGCATTTGCTGCGCGCCGTAAAGGCCTTCCTCTTCGCCGGAGAGCGCCGCGAAAAGCAGCGTCGCGCGATACGTGCCCCCTGAAAGCAGCCGCGCGCCTTCGAGCGCCACCGCGACGCCGGACGTATCGTCATCGGCGCCGGGCGCGTCGGCATTGGGGTCGTTCGTCTGCGATGGCCGCGAATCAAAATCTCCGCCGACCAGGAAAACAGTCTTTGCGAGCGCCGGATCGCTGCCCGGAAGAATCGCGTACACATTTTCGAGGTGAAGTTTTTCCCCGCCGCGCGGCAGCGCCACGTCAAATTTGTCGACGATCACTTGCAAGCGGCCGCCGGAGTCTTTCGCGATGGCCTGATAGCGCGGCACGATGTGGTCGCGCCCGCAGCCGATGCCGCGTTTCGGATCCGTCCACGACGAAAACGAATCGCGGGTGCCGCACGCGACTTGCCCGTTGATGATGGCGCGCATATTATTTTCATCGATCGACGAGCGCGCGATTCGGCCCTCGGGCCGCGGCAGCAGCTTCGGCGTCGGCGCGCCGCCCGGAGGCTCCGTGGGATCTTGCGCGTGAAGCGCAGCGCCGAAAAACAAAACGCCGAAAAGCATCGCTGCAAAATAGATCGCCGAAAAACGCCGCCATCCAAACGAACCGGAAAATGTGCTCACGCTCGCCACCTCGTCACAGAATTTTTGCGCCGCACGAAAAATTCACGCCGCGCGCATGGAGTCTATGACGTGCGCGAGTGCTCCGCAAGTTTCTTCGATTGTGAAACGGAGCGGCCTTTGTCGTGCGAGATCTTCGTTCGTGCAGGGAGTTATCGAGGCGCAAAAACGCGGGAGAAGCGTATCCGGTCTGGGTTCGCCAGACCGGCCGCCAAATGCAATACTTCCGCGCGACGAACTTAATCCGAGGAAGTGACCGCGGTCTTTGTTGCGTTGCTGCCGCTGCTGGCGGCGGTACGCGAATAAGACTTGTCGAGCGAGCCGGAAGCGTCGCCGCTCTTGTCGATCTCGATCGAGCCCTTGAAGTATGCGCCGTCCTCGATCATGATGCGCGCGGTCGTCAAATCGCCCACCACCGAGCCATCCTTTTTGATTTCGATGCGGTCGCGCGCCCGCAAATTGCCCTTGACGTTGCCGTAGACGACCACTTCGCGGGCAATAATGTCGGCTGTGACTTTTGCGCTTGCGCCGACGGTCAGCTTGCGATCTTCCAGCTGAATCAGTCCTTCGACACTGCCGTCAACGCTCAAATCTTCGTTGCCGGTGATTTCGCCCTTCACGTGCAAACTCGCGCCCAGCCGCGCCGCAGCGCCACTCGACGTTGTTGACGGATACATCGGCTCGTTAGCCATTGACTTTGCCTCCCAATTTGGCGGTTGTGTTTTCGATGCAGTCGCTGCAGGCTTCTCCGGGACCGCGGATTTTGCGGGCTCGCCTGGGCGAGCAAACGGTTCCGGTTTTTTTTCGTTGCTACCCCACATATGGCCCCTCCTCGGGTTCCGAAGGCGTACACGAATACCAACGAAGCGTGCTTCAGGCTGAGGGACTCTGAATCTAGTCTCTGCTCCACACCGGCGCAACACAAAATTTCGCGCAAAGTGTCGCGCCCAGCAACCGCCCAAACGGCCAGTTAAATCGCGAGCCGTTGCTCTTGTAGGGGCGCTTCAGCGAACTGATCGCGCGGTTGTCATTCCGAGGAGCCACGCGACGAGGAATCCGCTTTTCGCTGCTTCGAAGCGGCGTTGCTTGCCTTGTTTGCCTAGGCAAAGGCAGGCGCGGAATGCAGTGACGAAAGCGGAGAGACCTTGACGAGCCTGACCCGCGCGCATGAGACGGCAATTTGCTCCGCCATGGAAAGGCATTCGTGTGCCGGCAGGACAGGATGCTGCACGCGCTCGGGAAATTCATCGTAGGTTCGACCGTCCAGCTTTCTGCCAGCGACGGATTTTCGCACGCCGCCCCATTGCTTGAAGAAGAATGCGACGCCATTCTTGCGGCATTGGTTCCTCACGGAAACAACCCACTCTTTTTTCATGGGCCGGGCGCCGGCGCCGCTTTCGCCTCCGACGATCACCCAATCGATTCCAGCGAGGTCCAGTTGACCGAGACCTTCGAGCAAAGGTTCGACGGAAAGAAAGCGGACGGCCGCGTTCGTTTTTCGGAGATGTTCAATGCGCGGGAGGCCGTATTTCTTGTCCTCGGCGCTGACGCCCCACCAGATGTGCGGTTGTTTCGCTGCGAAGCTCAGGGTTGAGTTCAATAACTTCTGGATACGCGCGGAGCGCTTGGTCAGAACCTGATACGTGTGCCAATTGGCGGCGACCATCACCTTCGCAACGGCCAAGATGTATTCGTCGGGGACGGTGTCATGAAAGAGATCGCTCATGGAATTGACGAAAATCATTTTGGGAACGCGCCAGCGGAGCGGCTCCGCGAGCTTCTCGGGCACGAGCCGCAGATCAAAGCCCTGTTCGTAGGGATGGCCTTTGACGCCGCGAAAGCGCTCCGCAAACGTCTCGGCGTAACAGTGCTTGCAGCCAGGGCTTATCTTGGTGCAGCCCCGCACCGGGTTCCAGGTTGCGTCTGTCCATTCGATTGCGGAGTTGGAACTCATAGGCGTTTCCAGCAATTACCTAAAACGAATTCGGTCTGCACCACTAATTCCAGTCTTCGTCGATGTGATTCGAAGAATCGTGATTTCGTTCCCTTCCATCGGCCTTAATACGGATCGATAGTGCTTCGGGATAAATGGAAGATACCAAGTTTGTTCACACAACTCATCGAAACTGACGTCCTTGCCTCGGAACTTTAGTAACAGAATATTCCTCAACTCTTCCTCGGTCGGGGTCTCGGAAATGAGAACTCCCTGAGACTCCCCCGAATAATCAAACGTTCCATCTTCATCACCAAGTGGCCACATGACTTCCTTCATCAACAGCACGGCTTTCGCGTGATTGCTTGCATGGAGAAGATAATACTTTGTGCGACCGCCTCCTTGTGAATCCTCGGGATCGTAGCGAATTTTGAACGGGAGGACGAATGGACATTCTAAGCGAGATTTGAAATACTCAAGGAAGGCTTTCTCCCGTTCAATGCCGTGCATGTTAACAAAGGGCTGTTTGCGCCATCCATTGTCCCCGAATAACTCGTCCACATTTGACTGCACCAATGGATTGGACAGGTCCATATTTATACGAAACCACATTAGATTAATCAGCGCCTCCGTGCGGTCTCGATGGAGGATGGTCTTGATTACCGGAACAGATAGCGGGTGTCCATATAGATCGATAAGGAAAAAGGATGGACCCGGCGTAGTCAGGGTCGCGAGCAGGTTCGGGATGAAAGATCGCGAGTCCACGCAACGAACATTGACATTCAGATTTTGTGGGTATGGTTGGAGACGTTTGAGGCTGTTTTCGAGCTGCTCGACGTGTTCCCGCTT
>Ga0307373_10006288_pt1 | contig 18979 bp, 16 predicted proteins | sample OX2MG_FD_202534 | JGI IMG/M metagenome (GOLD analysis project Ga0307373, IMG submission 202534) | Soil microbial communities from Risofladan, Vaasa, Finland - OX-2 | ecosystem: Environmental > Terrestrial > Soil > Coastal area > Acid sulfate soil | place: Finland: Risofladan, Vaasa | collected...
CGCCTGCACCTCGGCGCGACGTCGATGGACGTCGAGGACACGGTCGAGATCTACCGGCTGCGCCGCGCGCTCTCGGCGCTCGGAGCGGCGCTGCGCCGGCTCCTCGGGCGGTTTGGCGAGCGCATTCGGGAGCACGCGGACCTCGCGTGCATGGGGTTTACGCATCTGCAGCCGGCCGAGCCGACGACGGTGGGGTATCGCCTCGCGCTGTACGCGCAGGACCTCCTTGCCGACTACGATCATCTGCGGTTCGTCTTCGAGCAGTTGCGTGCGAAAGGAATGCGCGGAGCGGTCGGGACGAGTGCGTCGTACGAGGCGCTCCTGGGCGGTAACGGCGCGTCGGAGGAGATGGAGCGGCGCGTACTCGCACGCTTCGGGCTCGAGGCTCGCGACGTGAGCAGCCAAGTCTACTCCCGCTCGCTCGACTACATGCTGCTTTCAGCGCTTGCCGCGCTCGCCGCGTCGCTGTCGAAGTTCGCGGCCGACGTTCGCATCTTGAGCGCTCCACCGTTCGGCGAGCTCTCCGAGCCGTTTGAAGAACGGCAAATTGGCAGTTCTGCGATGCCGTTCAAACGCAATCCGATTTTGAGCGAGCGCATCGATTCGCTGGCGCGCCTGCTTCCTGCCTATGCATCGGTCGCCTGGCAGAATGCCGCGACGAACTATCTGGAACGCACCCTCGACGACAGTGCTAACCGGCGGACGATCTTGCCGGAAGCGATGCTCTGCACGGACGAGCTGCTGGCACTCGCGTATCGCGTGGTCGATCGCGTTCACGTCGACGAGCGGCGCGTCGCGCAGAACCTTCGGACGTACGGTCCGTTCTCCGGCACGGAGGCGGTCATGATGGAGGGCGTGCGTGCCGGCGCCGATCGCCAAAAGCTGCACGCCGAGCTTCGCGATGCCGCGATGTCGGCATGGGCCGCGCTCGAGCGTGGAGAGGACAACCCGCTCGCCCAGTTGCTGGCCGAGAACGCCACGCTCAGGGCGTGCGTCGACCCCGCGGAGATTCGCCGGCTGCTCGACCCGGGGGGTCACGTCGGCACGGCGCCCGTTCGCGCGCGCCGGCTCGCGGAACGCATCGATGCGCTCGCGAAGTTCCCGGAGCAACGCGAGGTAGGATGATGCAGCAGAGCAAGGGTGCGGAGATCGCACGCGGCAAGACCAAAGTTCTCTACGAATGTGCCGGCGAGCCGGAGCGGCTCATCGTGGAGCAGATGGATGCGATCACGGCGGGTGACGGAGCGCGCCGCGACGTGATCTCCGGCAAGGGCCGCCTTGCCGCCTTGACGACCTCGCGCGTCTTCCGTTTTCTCAACCGGCGCGGCTTGCCCACGCACTATCTCGGAGGTGGCGAAGACGTAGACCACAACGCGATGCTCGTGCGCCGTTGCGCGATGATTCCTCTCGAGGTCGTCGTGCGCCGCGTCGTTGCGGGCTCGTATGCGCGGCGTAACCCCGGCGTGCCGCGCGGCACTCGCCTCGAGCCGCACGTCGTCGAGTTCTTCCTCAAGGACGACGAGCACCACGATCCGATGATCGCCGTCGACGAGATCGTCGCGCGCGGCATTGCAAGCCCGCAGGAGGTGGAGCGGCTCGGTGCGCTCGCGCGCGCGACGTTCGACGCTCTGGAAGAGGCGTGGCAAGACCGCAACGTCACGCTCGTCGATTTGAAGGTAGAGTTCGGGCGGCTGACGGGCGGCGAGCGTAACGGCCAGCTCGTGCTCGCCGACGTGGTCGACAACGACTCGTGGCGTATCTGGCCGCAGGGACGCGAGGAGACGATGCTCGACAAGCAGATCTATCGGAACCTGGCGCAGAGCGACGCCGAAGGTCTCGCGCGCGTAAAGCGCGCCTACGAAGAGGTTGCCGAGGCGGTCGCCGGATTCGACTCACGTTGATCGACGTTGCGCTGCACGGTGACGAGCGGCGCCGCATCGCCGAGGCGCTCGGGCGCGAGCCCACGCGCGTGGAGCTGTACGCATTTGACGCACAGTGGAGCGAACACTGCAGCTATAAGTCCAGTCGAGCGCAACTGAGGCGCCTTCCGGCGAGCGGCGAACGCGTCGTGCTCGGTCCGGGTGAGGATGCGGGCATCCTTCACCTCGGCGAGCACGAGGGGGAGCGCTACGCCGTCGTCGCCGCTCACGAATCGCACAATCATCCCTCGCAGGTCGTCCCGTTCGAAGGCGCGGCAACCGGCGTCGGCGGCATCGTGCGCGACGTGCTCTGCATGGGCGCGCAGCTGATCGGGATAGCGGACGCCCTGCGCTTCGGCGACGTCGCGACGCCCGGTACGCATCAGCGGCACGTCGCGCAGGCGGTCGTGGACGGGATTTCGGCCTACGGCAATGCGATCGGCGTGCCGAATCTCACCGGCGACGTCTTCTTTCACGAAGGGTTCAACGAGAACTGCCTGGTCAACGTGATCGCGCTCGGCCTGGTGAAGGAGAGCCAGATCGTGCACTCATTCGCGCCTCCGGGAAGCGAAGGTTGGCCGCTCGTGCTCGTCGGTAAGGCGACGGACGCAAGCGGCTTCGGAGGCGCGTCGTTCTCATCGCTCGCGCTCGATGCAGAGAACGACGCTGCAAACAGAGGCGCCGTTCAAGTGCCCGACCCGTTCCTGAAGAACGTGCTCATGCGCGCGACGTATCGCGTCTTCGCGTTGCTGCGCGAGCGCGGAATCGCCGCGGCCTGCAAGGACCTCGGTGCGGGCGGCGTGATGGGATGCAGCGCGGAGATCTGCGCTTCCGGGGGTTACGGTGCGCGCATCGACCTCGACCGCATCAACGTCGCGCAGGCGAACCTGCCGCCGGAAGTACTCGCGGTCGGCGAGACGCAGGAGCGCATGCTCTTCATCTTGCCGCCCGACGTCGTCGCGGACGTACTGCGCGTCTACAACGAGGAGTTCTCGCTTCCCGAGATTGCGTACGACGCGCGTGCCGTCGTCATCGGCAGCGTGACGAAAGAGCCGCGATACGTACTCAGGCACAACGGGCAGACGGTGATGGACGTCGACATCGAGCTCCTTACGAAGCCGCTCGAGCTCGCGGTCGCGCGCGGCGAGTATACCAGTGCGCAGAGGCTCGAGCCGCCGCCGCGCGTGGCCGCGTTTCTCTCGTCGCTCGACGGATGCTCGCGCGAGCCGCTCTACAGTCGCTACGATGCCGTGGTCCGCGGCTGTACCGTTCTGCCGCGCGGTTATGGCGATGCAGGCGTCGTCGCTCCCATTCCAGGGTCGTCACTGGGCGTTGCCGTTGCCGTCGCTGGAAATCCCCGCTACGGAGTCGTGGATCCTCGGCTCGCTGCCGAATGCGCGGTCCTCGAGGCGGTGAGAAAGGTCGTCGCCGTGGGCGCGCGCCCGATCGGTCTCACGGATTGCCTCAACTTCGGCAATCCCACCAACCCCGAGCACTACGCCGAGTTCGTCGCAGCCGTGGACGGCTTGGAGCGTGCGGCGCGTAGCCTCGGCCTGCCCTTCGTCTCCGGAAACGTCAGCTTCTATAATGAAAGCTCGGCGGGCAAAGCGGTTCCGGCATCGGCCATCGTCGCATGCATCGGCGCGATCGAGGACGTCGCGCGCACCGTCACGCCCGCGTTGAAGCGCGCGGGCTCGGCGTTGTGTTTCGCGCAAGACCTCGATGAGGTACTCCACGCGATGCAGGAGGGGCAAGTCCTCGCATGTCGTGCGATAACCGGCGGCGACGCATGCGCGGCAGCCGTGGAGATGGCATTCGCGTCGGCGCGCGCGGGGAGCGCGCTCGGCGTGTGCATGCCGGACGGCATCGCGGGAGTGGATCGCGGCGGCTTCCTCGTGGAGACGACCACCCCGTTTGGAGAGCGGGTTGGAAGCGTGCTCGACGAGCCGGCGATCGTATTCGGGAAGACGAGATGGAACGTTCGCGCTGTGCACGACGCGTGGATGCGACCGCTCGCCGAGATCTACGCGTGAAGCGCGTCGCCGTCGTGATCTTCCCCGGCACGAACTCGGAGGAGGAGACGGTGCGGCTGCTCCGCGCATGCGGCGCAGACGCGCACTTGGTGCATTGGAGCCGCGCGCACACGCTCGGAGCGTACGACGGCTACGTGCTTTCCGGAGGCTTCGCGTATGAAGATCGCATTCGCGCCGGCGCCGTGGCGGCGCACGACGCAATGATGGATCCGGTGATCGACGGCGCGCGCAACGGCAAACTCGTCATGGGGATATGCAATGGTGCGCAGATTCTGCTCGAGGCGGGTCTCGTTCCCGGAACGGGGGACGCGCGCCGTCCCACGGCCGCATTCACGCACAACGTTCCGCCGCACTTCATTTGCAAGAAGGTCTACGTCAAGCTGGCGGTCCAGCCGCGGCGCTCGAGCATAACCGCCGCGCTGCCCCGGGATGCGGTGCTGCCCGCGTGGGCGGCGCACGGGGAGGGCCGGCTTGCCGCGCGGGCTTGCGAGATGGAAGAACTCGAGACGGGCGATCACCTCGCCTTCGTCTACGCGCACGCGGATGGCCGCGTCGACGATGCTGCGACGCCGAACGGGTCGGCGCTGCACTGTGCAGGGCTCGTGAATCGGGAGGGCAACGTTCTGGCGCTCATGCCGCATCCCGAGCGCGTCTTTCCGCCGCACGCGGCGCTCTTCAAGAGCTTCGTTCGTGGAGTAGAGGCCTCGTGACGCAGCGCAGAGTCGCCCTCCGCCTGAAGGTTCCCGACACGACCGCGTACACGGCGCTCGTGGCTTTACGGCGCCTCGGCGTGCCGGTGGCGCGCGTCGAACGCGCAACGCTGATTGCCGTACCCGCGGGCGACGACGACGCGGCGCTCGAGTGCGTCCGGCGCGACGAGTCCCTCTTCAACCCGAATCTCCACGAGATCGAGGTCGTGCGGCTTGGCGCGCCCGGGGCTGGCGAAATCTGGATCCGCGCGGACGAGGCCTCATCGATGCAGGCATGGCGTCTCACCGACGAGCAGGGTCTTCCCGTTCCGCCGCCGGTCCTCGAGCGCGCGCGGGATGCCCTGCTGTGCAACCCTGCGATTGAAACGGCGGTCGTCGGCTCGTGAACCTTCCGTACGCAATCGCGACGCTCGGATCGCATTCGGCCCTGCAAATCCTCAAGGGCGCGCACGACGAAGGGTTTCCGACGCTTGCCATCGTCAACGCCGAGACGGAGAGCCTCTATCGTTCTTTCGGTTTCGTCGACGAGGTGATCTCGTTACCGCGCTATGCGGATTTTCCGTCGATCGTCGCGGAGCTTCAGAAGCGGCGGGTTATCATCGTGCCGCACGGATCCTTCGTCGCGTATCTATCGCTCGAGGAGCACAAGCGGATGACGATTCCGTACTTCGGGAACAAAGCCGTATTGGATTGGGAAGCCAGCCGCGACCTCCAACGCGACTGGCTCTCGCGTGCCGGACTGCTTCTGCCGCGCCAGTTCCACAGCGGAGCCGAGATCGACCGGCCGGTCATCGTAAAGCTCTATGGAGCGGCCGGAGGCAAGGGGTATATGTTCATTCGTGACGCGGTGGATTTCGAGGCGCGTGCAGCGCGCCTGCAAGAGGCGTACATCATCCAGGAGTACGTCATCGGCGTACCGCTGTACATTCATTACTTCTATTCGCCGATCGAGAACCGCCTGGAGATTCTCTCGATGGACCGCCGGTACGAGACGAACGTCGACTCCTTAGGGCGCATTCCGGCCGCTGCGCAGGAGGGCATGAACGTCGATCCTTCGTACGTCGTCGTCGGCAACCAGCCGGTGAGCCTGCGCGAATCGATGCTCGCGCAAGCGTATCTCATGGGAGAGAACGTCGTGCGCGTGAGCCGCGAGCTCTGCGGGCCGAAGGGATTGTTCGGCGCCTTCTGCATCGAGACGATCATCACGCCGGACATGCAGTTTTACGTGATGGAGATCTCGGCGCGGATCGTCGCCGGAACGAACCTTTTTATCGACGGCTCTCCGTATTCGTACCTGTACTACTCGGAGCCGATGTCGACCGGCAGGCGGATCGCTCGCGAGCTGAAGAACGCGCTGCTGAGCAATACGCTCGCGACGGTGCTGGATGATTCGAGCGTCCTGTAGCGCGGCGCTGCTCGCGATCGCACTCTGCATCGTCCCATGCACCGCGCGCGCGACGCTCGAGGCCGATCCGCACGTGCTTTACCAGCAGATGAAAGCGGCCTACGCAAAGGCGCAGGCCAACGGTTGGGACTACTTCGATCAGCTCTCGTACTTGTCGACGATTTTCAACGCCGGCCGCGCGTACTCGCTGCAGCGGCCTGACGACCCCGCGTACGGCGAGCTGGCAACGCTGACCGTCCAGATCGGAGCCGCGCTGCATTACGATCCGCTCACCAATCACGACGCTGCGACGTGGTACGTCCGCGAAGCGTCCGTCTGGGTGATGAACCACGTCAACGATCCGGATCTCGTTCAGTCGGCCCAAACCTTGCTCGAGCGGGTCGACGCGGAAGACGGCGATCACCCCGTGGCGCTCGCGCGCTTCGCTGACGAGGACGCCGACGCGCTCGCCCAGCAGTTTCCGCACGAAGTTCAAGCCGACGTGCTGCCGTTGGAGGCCGACTGGCGCGGATGGGAGCTGACGCACGACCCGGCCTGGCGTTCGAAGGCGCTCGCGCGTGCAGCGCAGCCGGCATTCCCCATCGCCAATCTTCCCGACTCGTATGCAGGCGCATTCGTCGATGCCGCACGGGCCGCGATCGCCAACGTTCCCGGCTACACGGCAGACGATCGTGCGAACGCCGCGATCGCCGTCGAGCGGCTCCGCAGGCTCGGAAAGCTGGAGATCATCGCGCATTTGAGCGTCATGCCGCACGACGTCTATATGACGACGCTCGCTCCTGCGGACGAATACTTCGGGCCGCTGCGCATGTCGGTGCTCGGCATCGAGAACGAGATGAAGCGCGTAAACTTCATGCTCGATTATCGCTACGGAAATCGTGAGAGCGGCGCCGCGCTCGAGGTCGCGCGCTCCGTTGACGACATGCATAGAGTCTATCCCCGCGATCGCGACATGGCGAAACTGCTCTACGCGTGCATCCGGATGCTCGGGCGCATGTCGACGCCGGCAGTGGAAGAAGAAGCGCGCCACTTGCGGGGCGTCCTCACGGTCGAATATCAGGACTCGCCGCAGGCGCAGGCACTGCTCGGAGATGCTCTACCGTGAACGTCGCGTAGCGTGAGCGCGGTTCTCGTCGATCGGATGCAGTTCGCCTTCACGGTGATGTTTCATTATTTGTTTCCCATCGCGACGATGGGCCTCGCGCCGTTCGTCGCGTGGTACACGTACAAGGCTGCCGGCGGCCGGGACGAGGAAGCGCAGCGTGCGGCGCGCTTCTGGATGAAGATCTTTGCGATCAACTTCGCTGCCGGCGTCGTAACTGGAATCCCGATGGAGTTTCAGTTCGGGACGAACTGGGCGGCATTCGCAGCGAGGACCGGAGCGGTTGTCGGGCAACCGCTTGCGCTCGAAGGCGTCTACGCGTTCTTCCTCGAGTCCGTCTTCCTCGGCGTCTTGTTCTATGGCCGTCGCTTCGTGGGCGCGAGGCTGCACGCGCTCTCCGCGGTCTTGGTGTGCCTTGGCGCATGGCTTTCCGGGTACTTCATCGTGTGCACGGATGCGTGGATGCAGCATCCCGTCGGCTACACCATCGTCCCCGATGGGCGCATCGGCTTGACGAACCTCGGGGCCGTACTGCTTTCGCGTTTCGCATTGTGGCAGGTTGCGCACGTTCTGACCGGTGCGCTCATCAGCGGAGGCTTTATCGTGGCGGGTGTCGGCGCGTACTATCTCCTCGCGCACCGTAACGAAGCGCTCGGGCGGCGATTCGTGCGAGACGGAACGATCGTCGGACTGCTCTTTTCGTTGATTGCGATCTTTCCGACGGGCGACGGAAACGGCGCCGACGTCACACGGTGGCAGCCGGCAAAACTGGCGGCTATGGAGGGGTTGTTCACGTCTCAAGCGGGCGCGCCGCTGGCGATTATCGGGATGCCGGATGTGAAACAGCAGCGTCTCGTCGATCCGATCTACGTGCCGCGTCTTCTGAGTTATCTGGCGTACGGTAACTGGAAGGCCAACGTTCGCGGAATCGACGCGTACCCGTCGGCGCTACGTCCGCCTATCGAGCTCACCTACTACGCCTATCATATCATGGTTGGGCTCGGCACGATCTTTGTCGCCGTGTGTGCCCTTGGCGGCGTATTACTCGTGTCGGGAAAGCTTTACGGTGCGCGCCCCGTCTTGTGGGCGCTCATGCTGCTGATGCCTTTCCCGTACATCGCAAACGAAGCGGGCTGGATCGTCACCGAGGTAGGCCGGCAGCCGTGGATCGTCTACGGCGTGATGAGAACCAGCGCTGCAGCCTCGGCCACCGTTCCGGCGGGCGAGGCGCTCTTTACGCTCCTAGGCTTCGCGGGGATGTACTTCGTGCTCGGCGTTCTCGTTCTGCATCTTATGCTGCGAGAGATCGGGAAGGGTCCGGTCAGCGCGCCATGACCATCGCAGCGTTTGCCTTGGTCGCGTGCATGTTGACCGTCTATGTGATGCTCGACGGCTACGACCTCGGCATCGCGACGTCGCTGTCGGCGGTGGCGAGAAACGAGCGCGAACGAGCGGCTGCAATACGTGCGATAGGTCCCTTCTGGAACGGCAACGAGGTTTGGCTCATCGCCACGGGTGCCGTGCTCTTCGCGCTCTTCCCCAAGGCGTATGCCTCGGCGTTCTCAGGATTCTATCTTCCATTCATCGTGGTGCTTTGGCTGCTGATGTTCCGAGGGATTGCGATGGAACTACGCGGACACTTCGACAGCGTCCTATGGCGAGAGTTCTGGGATGCGGCCTTTTCGGCATCGAGCGCGTTGCTGTTGGCCCTCTTCGGCATCGCACTCGGCAACTTGCTGCGCGGCCTTCCTTTGGACGCGCACGGGTATTTCATGGGGACGCTCGCGTATCTTCTCAACGGCTACGCGCTGCTCGTCGGCATCTTTGCGGTCCTCGTGCTCGTGCAGCACGGGCTCGCATTTTTGAGTCTACGTGTCGATGGCGCATTTTCTCAGCGCGTACGCGGCCTCGCCTCGCACCTTTGGTGGGTGAGCGCCGGCGGCTACGTCGCGGTGACGGCCGCGACCTTCGCGGTGCGCGGATCCACGCTCGCTCTCTCACCCGTGGCCCCGGTTGCGCTGCTCTCGATCGTTGCGTTACTGCTGTTGCGGCGATGGATCTTGCGCGAGCGTGACGTTGCCGCATTCCTTGCCTCGTGCGCGTTCGTCTCGACGCTTCTCGCGGAGGCGGCTGCGACGATCTTTCCGTACCTGCTTCCGGCGCGGCCGCTCGGACATGGCGGTCTCTCAATATACGACGCCCAGCCCAATCCGATTGCCCTCGTCACCGCGTTCGTGACCACGATCGCCGGGCTCACCGTCGTCGTTGCGTACTCGGCGTTCGTGGCTCGGCGGATGATGGAGAGAATTCGCGTTGATGACTGACATCGCGCTCTGCTGCATCGGCAGCCATTCCGCGCTCGATGTCGCCGCCGGCGCTCGCGCGCAAGGGTTGCGTAGCCTGGTCGTGACGGCCCGCGGCCGCGAGCGCACGTACACGCAGTATTTTCGGCGTCACGCCGGGCCGCCGCAGCGTGGCTGCGTCGACGAGGTGATCGAGCTCGAGGAGTTCGCGCAGATCCTCGACGCGGACGTTCAATCGTTGCTGCTCGAGCGCAATGCCATCTTCGTCCCCAATCGCTCGTTCGAAGTGTACCTGCGCCAACGCTACACGTACGACGAGATCGAACGAGGCATGCGGGTGCCGTTCTTCGGAAACCGCCGGTTGTTGCGCGCCGAGGAACGAGACGAAAGCGACAACCAGTATGCGCTCCTCCGGCGAGCCGGAATCCTCCACCCGCTGCAGTTTTCTGCGCCCGAGGAGATCGACCGGCTCGTCATGGTGAAGGCGCCGCACGCGCGCGTGACGTTCGAGCGCGCATTCTTTCTCTGCTCGTCGCCGCGGGAGTACCGCGAAGCGGCCGCGAGGCTCATCGACGAAGGCGCGTTGAGCGAGGCCGGCCTCGCGAGCGCCGTGATCGAGGAGTATCTGCTCGGGCCCGCCATCAACCTCAACTTCTTTTACTCACCGGTGTTACGCGAGCTCGAATTGCTCGGGACCGACATGCGGCGGCAGACGAACCTCGAGGGGCTGCGAAACGTTCCACCGAGTGCGTTCGATGCCGTGCGGACGATTCCGATGCGCCTCGAGGAAGCCGGTCATATCGCCGCGACGATGACCGAGTCGATGCTCGAATCGGCATTTGCGATGGGTGAGGCCTTCGTCGCGGCGGCGCGCGAGGCGATGCCTCCGGGCGTCATCGGGCCGTTCGCGTTGCAGTGCGCGATCGTTGCAGGCCCGCCGAAGGCGCTCGTCTGCTACGATGTTTCCTTGCGTATCCCGGGCTCGCCGGGAACGCGCTTCACGCCCTACTCGAGCTACCGTTGGCACCGCGACGTCTCCGTCGGCGAGAGAATCGCCATGGAAGTAGTCATGGCACGCGATGCGGAATGCCTCGACGCTGTTTGCACCTAGGAGTTAGGAGGTTTCGATGACGACCCACGTAGTAACCGAGCGCCCGGGCGCCGTAACGTTCAAAGGCGAGCCGAAGACGCTCGTCGGACCGGAGCTGCGCGTCGGAGATCCGCTGCCGCAGTTCACGCTGGTGGGAGCGGACCTCCAGCCGGTGACGCCGCAGCGTCTCAGCGAGGGAAAACGTGCGGCGCTGCTGATCGTCGTTCCATCGCTCGATACGGGCGTATGCTCCCTCGAGTCGAAGACGTTCAACGCGCGCGTCGGGGAGCTGCCCGAGGGCGTCACGGCGTATGTCGTGAGCCGCGATCTTCCCTTCGCACAGGCGCGCTGGGCGAAGGAGCAGGGCGACGTCAGGCTCCAGATGCTCTCCGATTATCTCGATCACAGCTTCGGACGCGCTACGGGTCTCGAGATCAAAGAGCTCGGCCTGCTTGCGCGCGCGGTAATCGTCGTCGGGAGTGAGGGTCGCGTGCGCTACGTGCAACTCGTGCGCGAGGTCGCGCAGGAACCGAACTACGACGAGGCGATCGCTGCGGCGAGGAGCGCCGTATAGTCTTCATACTCGACTTCGGCGCGCAGTACAGCCAGCTGATCGCGCGCAGGACGCGCGAGCTCGGCATCTACTGCGAGATACTGCCTCACGATACGCCTTGGAGTACGCTTGCGCCACGTGCTCCGAAGGCCATCGTGCTGACCGGCGGCCCGGAGTCGGTGCTCGTCCCCGACGCGCCCAGGCTCGATCCGGCAATTCTCACGAGCGGGGTCCCCGTGTTCGGGATCTGCTACGGCATGCAGCTTCTTGCGCGCGAACTCGGGGGGGAGCTCGTGAAGCTCGACCGAGCCGAGTACGGCCCTGCCATCCTGCACGTCGAGGCGCGCGAGTCTGCGCTCTTCGCGGGCGTCCCGGAGACGTCGCGCGTCTGGATGTCGCACGGCGACTCCGTCGTGCGGCTTCCCGCCGGGTTTGCGACGCTTGCCTCCACCGAGCGCTGCGCCGTTGCGTCGATGGGTGACGCCGCGCGGCGCATCTACGGCGTGCAGTTTCACCCCGAGGTCGTGCACACCGAGTACGGTCGCGCAGTGCTCGCGAATGCTCTGCACGAGATCGCCGCCGTGCCCGCCGATTGGGCGATGGAGTCGTTCGTCGACGAGTCGATCGCGCAGATTCGCTCGACCCTCGGAAACGCGCGCGCGATCTGCGCTCTCTCGGGCGGCGTCGACTCGGCGGTGGCGGCCACGCTGGTGGCTCGCGCGGTCGGCGAGCAGTTGACGTGCGTCTTCGTCGACCATGGCTTGCTGCGCGCCGGCGAAGCCGAGCAGGTCGTGGCGGCCTTTCGCGACGTGCTGCAGCTGGACGTGCGCGTCGTGGACGCCCGCGAGCGCTTCCTGCAGGCATTGCGCGGCGTGGAGGATCCGGAACGCAAACGCATCGCCATCGGGCACGAGTTCATCGGCGTTTTTGAGGAGGCGGCGCGCGCGATTCCCGGCGCGCGCTTTCTCGTGCAAGGAACGCTCTACCCTGACGTCATCGAATCGAAGACGCCGCAGAGCAAGGCCGGTCACAAGATCAAGTCGCATCATAACGTCGGCGGGCTTCCGGAGCGCATGAAGCTGGAGTTACTGGAGCCCTTGCGTTCGCTCTTCAAGGACGAGGTGCGTGCGCTCGGGCGCGTCCTCGGACTGCCCGAGCCCATCGTGAGCCGCCAGCCCTTTCCGGGACCGGGCTTGGCGGTTCGCATCATCGGCGACGTCACCGAAGAACGTCTGCGCATCGTGCGCGAAGCGGACGCGATCGTGCGCGAGGAGATCGACGCCGCGCCCCTCGACCCGCACCCGTGGCAGTACTTCGCCGTGCTGACCCCCGTGCGCAGCGTCGGCGTCATGGGTGACGGCCGCACGTACGCGAACCTCGTCGCGGTCCGCGCGATCACGAGCGAGGACGGCATGACCGCGGATTGGGCGCGCCTTCCGCCGGAGTTGCTCGAGCGCATCTCGACGCGCATCGTCAACGAAGTCCGCGGCGTCAACCGCGTTGCGTACGACATCACCTCAAAGCCCCCGGCAACCGTCGAATGGGAATGAGCGGGCGCCGGTGATGCGCGTGCTCGTCGTCGGCGGAGGCGCGCGCGAAGATGCTCTTTCGTGGCGCATCTCGGAGTCTGCGTCGTGCGAAGCGGTCTTCGCGGCGCCGGGGAATGCCGGAACGGCCTCCCGCGGCATCAACTGGGCTATTCCTGCGACCGACGGCAAGGTGCTCGCGCGACGGTGTTTGGAGGAGCGCATCGATCTCGCGGTTCTCGGACCGGAGACGTCGATCGCCGCAGGCGTCGGCGACCGTCTGCGTGAGGCGGGCGTCGCCGTCTTCGGACCGAACCGCTCCGCGGGGAGGCTCGAGTCGAGTAAGATCTTCGCGAAGCGCTTCATGCAGCGTCACGGCATCCCGACGGCGCGAGCGAGCGTCGCGCATTCGCTGGACACCGCGCTGCGCGCGCTCCAGGAGCGCGGCGATGGCGTCGCGATCAAGGCCGACGGACTGGCTGCCGGAAAGGGCGTGGTGGTCGCGCGCGATCGCGAGTCCGCCAGGGCAACGCTCGGGCAATGGTACGGGCCCTCGCGCGTGCCGGGTGGCGGGAATGACGTCCTCGTGGAGGACCTGCTCGAAGGGCGAGAGCTGAGTCTCTTTGCACTGTGCGACGGCGAGCGGCTCGTTCCGTTCGGCGCCGCCTGCGACTACAAACGCGCCGGCGACGGCGACACCGGACCAAATACGGGCGGCATGGGCGCGTACGCTCCCCCGTGCGGCTTTCCCGAGGACTTCGAGTCCATCGTCTGCGAACGCATTCTCGAGCCGCTGCAGCGAGGACTTGTCGCGGAGGGAGAGCGCTACCTCGGCGCGCTCTACTGCGGCTTGATGTGGACGAAAGACGGCCCGTTCGTCATCGAGTTCAACGCGCGCTTCGGCGATCCTGAAGCGCAAGTTCTCCTGCCGCGCATCGAAGGCGATTTCGCCGCGCTCTTGCGCTCGGTTGCGAGCGGAAAACTCGACGCCGATGCTGTCACATTTTCGCCGCGGTCGTGCGTCGGCATCGTCCTCGCGACGAGCGGGTACCCGGCAGCGGCAACGCCGATCGCAGGCCTCAGGCCGAACGTCGCGCTACCGGACGCCTGTCGTATGTTTTGGGGAAGCTCCGTTCTGCGAAACGGTGCCGTCGATGCGAGCGGAGGGCGCGTCCTGACCGTAACCGCGACCGGCGAGGACCTCGAGCGTGCGCGCGCGCGTGCGTACGAGGGCGTGCGCGCGCTCTCGGCGGCGTTCGGTGCGTACGATCTCTCGTATCGCACCGACATCGCTAAGGGTTCCTGTTTGCGATCGTGATCTCGGTCTTGCCGTTTTGGGAGTTGATGGCGACCGACGAGTTTCCGACTTTGAATACCGCGGTCTGCTGGCCGCTCGCGGAGGCCCGCATCATCTCGGCTCCGGCGGGCAAGTGCGACCGGTACCAGTTGTATACGGTATCGAACGAGTCGGTCGTCGTGGAGACCGAACCCGACGTTCCGAACGACGAGCCGCTCATCACCGCAGTCGCTCGGGGATAAGCCGGAACCGAGCCGTTGGCTGCGGCGCCGGGCGATGCCGCCGTTGACGCCGCCGCCGCGGGCGCCGCCGTCGACTGCTGCGTCGTCGAGCTCGAAGACGAGTTGCCGTGACTGCAGGCGATCAACGTCAGCGCCGCGAGCAGGGAGAAAGAAGTAGCGAGTAATCTCATGCTCGCTCGTTCCGCGAAGGACCGGGCGGCCCTCCCAGAGCGCGATCTATGGGGCGAATCGCTCTGCGTAGCGCGCGTTGGGCGCGAACAGAATGCGCCGATGCGGGTAGTCGAGATAGAGATCATAATACCGCAACAGATCCTGACCAAGGATCCCGTCGTAGTCTTGGATTTCGAACGAAGAAGGGTCGAGCGTCATGTAAAAGAGCCATCGAGAGAAGGTCCACGACGCAACCGTCAGGGGTCCGAGCTGGACCGGACGGTACTGGATGCGGCCACCGACGCCTTCGAGATGCCCCACGAACGGAGACGCCGCCTCCATCTCGGTCCCGAGTCCTCGATCGAGCATCACATTTGCGTGATTCTTTGCAAAGCTCGAGAATAGCATGCTGCGGTCGGCGCCGGTATCGACGAGAAACCGCAATCCGGATGCCGATCCGATACGTGCGGCGATCGCGGGGACCCCGTCGTCCAGAGCGATGGGAAGCGATACCGTTCCCGCGGGTTGAGTAAATGCATTGGGATCGATCGCTTCGACGGTTCCGTCGGCGTAATCGATGTGGAGCACGACGCAGTCGATGAAATCGAATCCCAGCAGCCCCGCGATCGGATAGTTACCGGCAAGCGAGCCGAATGGAATGCTTTCTACGTGCACGTCGTGCATCGTCAGCGGCCCGATAACGATCGATGGGATGACCGCGCTGCTCTCGACGTACGGGCCCGCGGTCTCTTCCGTGACGCGCCCGTACTCGGCGTAGCCGAGTGCCCGGACGATTCCACGGTCGATCGCGATGCCGCTCGCGCCGCTATCGAGCTGTAGGTTCACCGTTCGGCTTCCGATCTGAACCGGAATGATGATGCGGTCGCCGACGATCTCACCCGGAAGCGATGACCGTGGCTTTGCAAACGAAACGATGGACCGGCTTTGGGGCATCGCGAGCCGCGACGGGTCCACGGGCGATCCGAGCGCGACGTCTTGCAGGCGCAAATCGATCTCCTGGCGGCCGCCGTCGATCGATTCGTGCACGTGCCACGCAAACCGGATTCCGAGGGTCGTTCGATAGTCGTCATAGGCGTACATGACCGTGTGACCGGGATAGCGCACGACGCGCCGGTCGAGCGTCCACGTCCGAGCGTTGATGTAGAGATCTTCCAGCACGCCGCCGGGCGGGTCGACCTGGACGTCGTATTCGTCTACCGGCCGCAAGACGTGGCCGGCGAGGCGGACGCCTCGCGTGGGGCCGCGCGCGCCGGTGGCAGCGCGAAGGGCTGCGTCGTCGATGGCGAGGCTACGGTGAATCCCACTGTCGACAACGACCTCTGCGTTCGCATTCATGCTCCACGAGACGCCGCCGAGGGTTCCCTCCGCCTGCGTGCTGGGGCCGAGCGTCGTGTCGATGCGCTCGTCGCTCCCCGACACGATGTGTGTTTCGGTACCGCGCAGACCGCCTTGCACGATCGTCCATTGGAACGAGCGCGTTTGCGGACGCCCCGGCGCCCACACGCCTTGTGCGCTGCGGTATGCTTCAAGAACCCAGGCGAGATCGTTGCGTGCCGGCAGCGCCGGCGACGCCGTCGCAGGCTGCAGCAGCGCAAGTGCGAGGACGACGGTGGCGCTAGTGCTTGCACTACGCATGGTGCTGGAGCTGAAGCAAGTAGTGATTGGGAGCGACGATGAGGCGATCGTGCGGATAGTCGAGATATACGTCGAAGAAGCGCAAAAAATCGAAGCCGATGGCGCCGTCGACCGGGCGGTCCTGGCTCAGGTACAAGGGATACGTCGACGCGCGTACGAGCGGCTGCTGAAAGTCGACCGCTCCGAAGTGCACGTCGCTCGGCTGCGCTCTCCACCGCTCGATGCGTCGGCCAAAGGATCCGTTGTCGGCAAAGGGCAGCTCGTCGGACTGGCGGGCTGCGGTCGCCGGTTTCGGAAATACGTCGCTATGGGCTTCGACGAACGAGCCGAAGAACTCGCTGTGGTCGATCTCGTTTGCGAGCAAGACGTCGGTGCTCGTAACGTTTCCGACGCGCAACGCAAGGAATGGCAGCCCGTCATCGAGATCGAGGGGATAACTAATGCCGCCCGGTACGGGGTCTTGCGCGTCGAACTCGGAAACCGGCATGACGTCGATCGCCGCTGCATAGTAATCGATCTTGAGCACGTTGTTCGCGAGGAAGTCGTAGCCGAGAACCCCGACCACTTCGATGTGACGCGACCACTGAAAGTTGAACGGCTCGGCGCGAATCGCCACATTCGTTTCGGCCAATGGCCCGATGGTGCTGGCCGGGATCGAGGTCTCGAACGGAAACATGACGTCTGCGTCGCCGCGATCGACATGCCCGTACGTCGGCAGCCCGAGTTGCTCGGCGACGCGTTCGTCGATGACGTTCTCGTTTACCGCGGTATCGAGCAGCATGTCCAAGCCGCGGCCGTTGACCGTCATGCGCATGATGATCGTGCCGTCGTCGTACATTTGTGCCGGAATGCGCAGCTCCACGCTCGACGGTGGATTCCTCGGAGTGCTGGACGGCTGCAAGAACTGCGCGCGATCGACGGCCGCGCCGACCTGCATGGCCGTGCGCACGTAGTCGTCGTCCAATTGGCGCGGATCCCAGTCGTCGTGAACGTGCCATGCGGTAGTGAGGCCGCCGGCCGTGCGGAAATCGTCGTACAGGCTCACGATCCTGCGGTCATCGCCCGTCACCCACTCGACGCGGCGTATGAGCCCGGTGGCAACGTCGTAGAATATCCACTCGGGGTGCCGGTCCTCTTGCCGCTTCACGCGCACGACGTACGCGGGATTTCCGCCTTGCGTCACTCCGGCGACGCTCGCGTCGTTCTTCGGATCGGCGGCGTCCTCGTTGACGCGCTCGGCGAAGAACGTCAAGTTATCCGTGGTCGTCGTGGGCGTAACGAAGCCGTCATAGTCGCGGTGCCATCGCTTGCCGTTGCTCTGTCCGTACTCTTCGACGAAGGGCCCGCTGACGATCCGCGAGTGGTAATCCATTCCGGCGCGTTCCAAGTGCTCGGTTCCGGTCATGCCGCTGTCGGTGAATCGCCAATCCTCGATGACCGTGTCGGGCCCCACGGGCGTTCCGACGGCTCGCACGTGCGCGGCGAGAATCTCGGAGAGATGCTCGCTGGTGGGGACGAGGCCAGCCGGTGGCGCGTCGAGCGGGTCGCCGGGTTTCGCCGACCCGGTCTGCACGGACGCTGCGAGCAGAAATGCCGCAATCGTCGTGCTCATGAACGCTCTGCGCATGGCCCTACACCCCGCAACGCAAGTATGAAGCGTTAGGCTCCTTTGTTCGGTTCCCGCCGAGCACTCCCTCGGCGAAGCGGCTCGATGCGGAGCACGTTCGAACAGGCGTTCGGAAACCCGCGTCGAAATCGGAACAGAGTAATGCAGTACGAGTATCAGCCGCAACGCACGCAGCTCGCCGGAGCGCCGGCCGCTACGCATTCGTTGTTGGCACAGGTGCTCGGCATCTCGGCGCTGGGCTTTTGCATCACCGCGCTTGGCGCGTGGATTTTTCAAACGGTAGCGCCGGGGCTCGGGCTGATCGCGATGCTCGTCGGGTTCGGGCTGCTCTTTGGGTGCATGGCCGCGCGCAACAACGAACCGCTGTCGCTCGCGCTCTTCTACGCATTCACGTTTTCCGAAGGGATCGGGATCGCGCCGGTCGTCAGCCAGTACGCGCACAGCGTCGGCCCGGGCGTCGTCACCGATGCCGCGCTGACGACGGGGCTCGGCATGTTCGCGCTGGGAGCGATCGTCTACGCGACCGGTCTCGATCTGCGGCGTTTTCAGGGCTACCTCTCGCTCGCGCTGCTGGGGCTGATCGTTCTCGGCGTCGTCTCGCTCTTCGTACGCATCATCCATCCGGCGCTGTTTGCCTACCTCGTCCTCGCGATCTTTACGGCCTACGTTCTCATCGACTTCGCGCGGATTCGCGCCGGAGGCGGCGGCGCCACGCCGGTCATGCTGGCCGTCAGCATCTATCTCGACGGGCTGAACATCTTTCTTGCCTTACTGCAGATTCTGGGGGGTCGCCGGAGGAGTTAGATGTGTGGCGTCACCGCTGTCTTTGCTCCGGGACGTGACGCGGCGCGCCTTGCCTTCTTTGCACTCTACGCGCTTCAGCATCGCGGCCAAGAGTCGGCCGGCATCGCCGCGGCGGATGGTCACACGATACGCTCGCACAAAGCGATGGGATTGCTCGGCGCGATTTTCGACGAGGAGGTGCTTGCGGGGCTCAGCGGCCACATCGCCGTAGGGCACACGCGCTATTCGACCTCGGGATCGTCGATCGTCGTCAACGCGCAGCCGCTGCTCGAACGGTCGGATCTCGGTGACGTCGCCTTCGCGCATAACGGAAATCTCACGAACACGGACGAGTTGCGGGAGCAGCTCTTTTCCAGGACGTTAGAGGCATCGTCCGATTCGGAGGTCTTGGCCAAGCTCTTGGCGGAGGATCGCGGACCCCTGATCGATCGCATCGCGCGCCTGCTCCTGCGCGCGCGCGGCGCGTATTCGGTCGTGCTCTGCACGAACGACGAGTTGTATGCGTTTCGCGACCCGTGGGGCGTCCGTCCGCTCGTGCTGGGAGCCTTCGACGAAGGCGGCT
>Ga0307373_10006290_pt1 | contig 18975 bp, 9 predicted proteins | sample OX2MG_FD_202534 | JGI IMG/M metagenome (GOLD analysis project Ga0307373, IMG submission 202534) | Soil microbial communities from Risofladan, Vaasa, Finland - OX-2 | ecosystem: Environmental > Terrestrial > Soil > Coastal area > Acid sulfate soil | place: Finland: Risofladan, Vaasa | collected...
CCTCAGCCCGAACCGGTCGTCCTCACGCCGGGAGCGACTCGCGGCACCCTCATCGAATCGGTACCGGGCATGGCGTCGGCAGCACCATCAACGGCGGTATGGCCCGCTATGGCCGACGACGATCATGCGGACATGACGATGAGCCGGTCTCACCTCGACCGGATCAAAGGAGCCGGTTCCCTCGGTGAAGCGGTGAAGGAGGGACCACCCGTCCACGGAATCTTCTGTCCATCCGGCCATCCCAATCCACCCTCGGCCGTGCGCTGCCGGCAGTGCGAGGCTCGAGTGGAGGCAGCCGATCCGGTGACGATGCCACGGCCCGTGCTCGGAGTCCTGCGATTCTCCAATGGCATGGAGGTGGTGCTGGACCGCTCTGCGGTCATCGGGCGGTCTCCGCGGGCCGAACGGGTGAGCGCGAGTGAGATCCCGCAGTTGGTGGTGGTGCCCAGCCCCGAGTCGGGTATCTCCCGGAGCCATGTCGAGGTCCGGCTGGAGGGGTGGCACGTCCTCCTCGTCGACCTTGACAGCACCAATGGAACCGTCGTCACCTCGCCAGGGCAGCCACCCGAACGGCTCCGGCCGCGCGAGGAATGCCCGATAGTCCCAGGTGCCACGGTCACAATTGCCGAGGAGATCAGCTTCACCTACGAGGTGGGCTCGTGAGCCCCTCACGCGAACCGGCGCAACCACCCCGTCTCGACGGGTACACGTTCAAACGCGTGCTCGGCTCGGGCGGATTCGCCGACGTCTTCCTGTATGAGCGCGCGCTTCCCCAGATGCCCGTGGCAGTGAAGGTGCTGGTGGCTTCCGCTCTCACCGACGACGACCAGCGCCGATTCACCCAGGAAGCCAACGTGATGGCGCGCTTCTACTCCCATCCGTACATCGTCGGCATCCTGAACGCGACCGTGTCGGACGACGGCCGGCCGTACATCGTGATGGAGTACTACCCCAAGGACAACCTGTGGGTACGGGCCCGCCGGTCCCCCCTGTCGGTCACCGAGGCACTGCGCACCGGCATCCAGATCGCCAGTGCCGTCGAGACGGCGCACCGGGCGGGCGTGATCCACCGCGACGTGAAGCCGGCGAACGTCCTCACGAGCGAGTTCGGCGACCCCGGCCTCACCGATTTCGGCATCTCGGCTGCCAAGGGCATCGGCCAGCACGACGGTGGCGGAGAGAGCGGGCTGTCGATCCCGTGGTCTCCACCCGAGGCGTTCGACTCGGACGCCCTGCTCGACGAGTGCTCCGACGTGTACTCGCTCGGGGCCACCCTCTACAGCACCCTCACCGGGCGCTCGCCATTCGAGGCTGCCGGCGGGCTCAACGCCGCCGTCGATCTGATGCAGCGGATCGAGCGAGACGCACTCCGACCCACCGGGCGGGCCGATGTGCCTGCATCGCTCGAACGGGTACTCAGCCAGGCCATGGCGAAGCAGCCCGACCGACGGCATCCAACGGCGCTCGCGCTGGCGCGCGACCTGCAGTCGGTCGAGCAGGAGCTCCACCTCAAGATGACGACGGTGGTCGTGCCCGACGACGCCGTCGAGCCACCCGAGGGTTCCTCCGACCTAGGAGCCGACGAGACTCGGGCCAAGGCCCCTCGTTTCATCGATCCCACCGCTGGCCCCGCCGTGGCGACGTCCACTCGCCGCCGACCCTCGGTCGCCTCGGGCCCGATGGCGACGAGCACGCCCGGTGCTGGGTCTGCTACGCCTCCCGGGACCATCACCGGAGTGCCGGGGTCCGGCGACCGCTCCGCGCCCGCGGGCATGGGGGCCGCGCCCGCGGCCGGGACGCTGGAGCAGCAGGTCCATGCCGGTCGCGACCCGGTGCATTGGGAGCCACACCAGGTTGCCGGCACCCGTCGGCGGATCGCCCCGGTCGTCCCTACCGAGTCCCCTGCCGACACTCCGGCCCCACCGTCGGTACGGGAGCGAGAGGGTCGGCCGTTGCGTCCCGGGCGCGCCGTGGCCGCATTCGTGGTGTCGCTCGCGCTCATCGGCGTCGTCGTGGCCGTCGTCCTCGCCGGGGGCGGCTCCCCCGGTCCCACCGCATCGAGCACGACCGCACCCGTCGTGACGAGCGAAGTGCAACCACCGACACCGACCCAGGTAACGGCGGTTGCAGACGGGGCCCAGGTGACGATCACCTGGACTGACCCCGAGCACCAGCCCGGAGACCAGTTCGTGGTGCTCGAGACGATCGCGGGCCAGCAAGTCGCACCGGCTCCCCAGACCGATCGGACCAGCCTCGTCACCACCGACTCCGCCCGTGGCCAGCTCTGTGCCCAGGTGGAGCTCGTCCGCCAGGATGGTCGCGAGTCGCAACCGAGCGCGCCGAGCTGTACGTCGTGAACCAGACGAGCGCCGTCGTCGAGTTTTGCGGTGAGCGCCACGAGGTGGAGCCGGACCGTGCCTTCACGATCGGGCGCGAGGCCGACCTCGTCGTGGACACCAACCGGTTCCTCCACCGGCGGCTGCTGGAGCTCGCTCGTGCCGATCGCCTGTGGTGGCTCGCCAACGTCGGTTCCGCCCTGTCGGTGACCGTCGTGGACGGGGAGGGATCGGTGCACGCGTGGCTTGCTCCCGGAGGCCGGCTGCCGCTCGTCTTCCCGAGGACGACAGTGTGGTTCACAGCCGGACCGACCACGTACGAACTCGAGATCGTGGTCGCGGACGCGCCGTTCGACGCGGTGAAGCCCACTGCCGAGCAGGATGTGGCCGGGCCTACAACCTCGATTCCTGCTGCCCTGACTCCTGAGCAGCTTCGAGTCGTCGCCGCACTGTGCGATCCCCTTCTGCGTGTGCGCACGACGGGTGCCAGCCAGATCCCGACGAGCGCCGAGGCGGCGGCGCGGCTCGGATGGACCCTGACCAAGTTCAATCGGAAGCTCGACACCGTGTGCGAGAAACTCGCTGGACAGGGTGTGCGCGGCCTCCACGGCTCCGACGGCCGCCTGGCGGTGAATCGTCGTGCCCGGCTGGTCGAGTACGCCCTGTCGACCCGCCTGGTGGACGGGCACGAGCTCGACATGGTCGACCGCACACCTCCGGGCTGACCGGTCGGGCGCCCCGCAGATCGGGGTCGATTCGGGCACGGTCGTGAACGGGGAGTTGTGCCCGTTGACAGGTGCTTTGGTCGGTGCGAGGATCCCCCGGACAGCAGGCGGGGGGGGGAAGGCGGGGGCGTGGCCGGGACAGGGGCCATGGCATTGGGAGAACGCGTATTCGGTCGGCAACGCGCCCGCCGGGTCGCGCGCTCCCATTGGCGGGTGGCCATCCTCGCTGCGGTGGTGATGGCCTATGCGATCCTCGCTGCCATCTCCCAGGGCGCGACCTCGGCCGACGTCAACCTGAACGACGGGTCCGTGTGGGTGACCCGCAGCGCCAACGACGATGTGGCCCGCCTCAACCACCAGATCGACCAGCTCGATGCCCAGGTAAAGCCGCAAGGGTCGGCCCCCGACGTGCTCCAGGACGGCTACAGCGTCTTTTCGTATGCATCGGACATGGGACAGTTGCGACCCCTCGACGTCTCCGCCGTCACCCTCGGGGCGACCGTCAAGGTGCCGCCCGGCTCGAGAGTGTCACTCGGGGGAGGTACCGTCACCATCGCATCAGGGGGTGACGCCTGGGTGCTCCCGGCGTCCGGCGCCACCGCCTTCGACGTGCGGCAAAAGACCCTCACCGGCCTCGGAACCGACATCGCGGGGTACGACGTTGTCGCCGGGGTCGATGGCGTCGCCCATGCGTATTCCGTTCCCACCCAGCTGCTGAGCAACGTCACCCTCGGCCGGGCGGGGACGCCGTCGGTGGCCACCCAGCACCTGGCCACTGCCCCCGGATCCGTCCATGTGACCGTCACCGCTGTGGGCAGCACCGCCGCGGTGCTCGACGCCGATCACGGCACGCTCACGGTGGCTGGACAGGATCCCGTCACCATCCCGACCACCCCCGGTCGGCCACAGGACATCGAGGTGCAGCAGCCAGGGCCGGCCGCATCGGCCGTCTACGTGGCCTCCGATCTCGGGCTGTTCGCCGTGCCCCTGAACGGCGGACCCGCAAGCCGGGTCTGGGGTGCGGGTAGTTCGCTCGGGCCACCGGCCGCACCCGTCGACGTGGCCGGCTGCGTGTCGGCTGCCTGGGCGGCGCCGGCCCGGTACGTGTACGCGTGCGACGGAGGCCGCGCCCATGCGATCTCGATAGACGGGGTCAGCCCCGGAGCGGACCTGCGCTTCCGGGTGAACCGGGACGTCGTCGTGCTCAACGACCAGATCGGTGGCGACGTGTGGGTGCGCATCGGCAACGACCTGCACCAGGTGGCCGACTGGCAGCAGTTCGAGGCAAGCCTCAACCCGGCGTTCCAGAACAACCAGAGTGGGCAGGGACCGAGCAACTTCGCACAGTCGAACAAGCCCCCGAGCGCGCAGAACGTGAGCCTCGGGGCTCGCCCGGGTCGTACGACGGTCTTGCCCGTGCTTCTGTTCGACTCCGACCCCAACGGGGACGTCCTCACCATCGCGTCGACGGGGCCGATTCCCGCTTCCGAAGGCACGATGCAGATCGCTGACAACGGCACCGCCCTGCAGTACACACCGGCACCCGGGCAGTCCGGCTCGTTCAGCGTGCCGTACACCATCACCGACGGCGCCGGTGGCAATGACACCGCCACCGCCACCCTGACCGTGACGATCGACCCGTTCACGATCGAGACCCCGCCCGTGCAGCAGACAGCGCCGCCTGTCACGGTCACCCAGGGTAAGTCTGTCCGGTTCCCCGCTCTTGCCACTTGGTACGACCCCGAAGGCGATCCCTTCGAGCTGACCGGCGCCACGGCCGGCGGGGGCAACAGCGTCTACTTCTCGCCCGGAGGGGAGGTCACCTTCTTCGCCTCCGGCAGCCCCGGCCCGCAGACGGTGGACCTCCAGGTCACCGACGGCCCCGGGCAGTCAGCGCACCGCACCCTCACCGTCGACGTGAGCCCAACCGGGCAACTGCAGCCGCCGCAGACCAAACCCTTCCTGGCGCGGGCCACGGCCGGCATCTCCACCACCGTCGACCCGCTCGGTGTCGACTCCGACCCCAACGACGTGCCGCTGCGGCTGACGTCGGTACAGCTCATGAAGCAGAGCGCCGAGGTCCCCGGGCTGGAGGTCGTCCCCGACTACCAGAACGGGCAGATCCAGTTCCTGGCGGCCCAGCCGGGTACCTACTACCTGCAGTACGTGGCCAGTGACGTCCCCCCGACGGGGTCCGGGCCGTCCAGCGCGCCCACGACCGTCCGTGTCGACGTCGTCAGTGACACCGACCCGGCACCACCGGTGGCGATGCGACAGGTGGCCACTCTCGCCCCGGGGGCGTCCACCGACGTGCCCGTGCTCGACGCGGCCACCGACCCCTCGGGCGACGTGTTGGTCGTGCAGTCGGTGTCGGCGCCGGCCGGATCGCTCGTCCATGCCAGCGTGTTCGCCGGCAGCAAGGTCCACCTCTCGACGGCGGCGGCATTGACCGCCACCCAGGTCTTGACGTACACCGTCAGTGACGGCACCCGCTCCTCGTCTGCCGAGCTCGACGTGCTGCCGGCTCCTCTTCCCCCACCACCGCTGCCCCCGGTGGCCGAACCGATCTCCGTCACGGTGCCCGCCGGCGACGTCGCCCAGATCGACCCGCGCACCGTGAGCTTCGATCCCGCCGGGGGGACCCTTCACCTCGTGCCCGGCTCGGTGTCCATCGACAAGGCGGTGTCTTCGTCGTTCCCCGGGGGGGACGACGGGCAGGCGTTCATCGACGGTGGCATCGTCCGTTTCCGGGCCCCGGCCCAGCCCGGGCAGGTCACCGTCCTCTACGGTTTGGCCGATCCCGAGGGCCAGGTGGCGAACTCGAGCATCATCGTGAGCATCACGTCCTCGCTGACGGCTACCCAGCCGCCCACCCCGGGGCCGCTGTCGGCCAGCGTTGTCGCCGGCTCCCAGGTGACGATCCCCGTCCCGTTGGCCGACACGGACCCGGCGGGGGAATCGGTCGTGCTGGTGGGCGAAGCCAGCGCCCCGCGCCTGGGACAGGTCATCGACGTGACCCCCAGTACGCTCGTTTACCAGGCTTTCCCGCAGAGCCGGGGGACCGACACCTTCCAGTACGCGGTGCGGGACCGCAGCGGCTTGCAGGGGAACGGGGTCATCCGGATCGGCATCGCCGCCTCGGGGCCCGTCGACGAACCACCCGTGACGGTGCCGCAGACGGTGCCGGTCCCCGCTGGTCGCACCGTCACCGTCCCGGTCTTGCAGCAGGACTTCGACCCGCAGGGCTACCCGATTTCCTTCACGCCCGGAGTGAACTTGGTACTGCACGGGCTGCCGAACGGCTCGGCATCCATCTCCGGCTCGTCCATCGCCGTGCAGGGCCCCGCCGCCGGCCAACACGGGACGCTCGACTACTCGATCACCGACGGCCATGGCGCCCAGGCCGACGGGGTGCTGACCGTGGTCGGCACCAGTGACCCGGCGGCCAGTCAGCCACCGCAAGCGCAGGACATCGTCGTGCGCTACGTCAACCCATCGGCCGCGATCACCGTGACGGTCGACGTTCTGGCCCACGTGACCGACCCCGGCTCCGCCTCGGATCTTCGCCTCGTGAGCGTGACCGGCGGCTCGGGCCCGCCCCCGACCGTGACGGGGGCGCAGGTCACCATCCACCTCGCCCAGGAGGCGCAGGTCTTCGTGTACACCGTGACAGGGACCGGGGGCACCGCCTCGGCCACGATCGCCGTGCCCCCCAAGGGCACCGACGGTCCGCAGCTGCGCCCGGGGGTCGGTCCCATCACCACGGCGGAGAACTCCCCCGCCACCGTGTCCATCGACTCGTACCTCTTCGACCCGGCCGGCAGGCCCCTTCGCCTGACGTCGACCGCCGACACGTCGGCCGTCGACGGCTCCATCCGCGTCCTGAGCCCCACCACGTTCACCTTCTCCCCCCAGAGCGGCTATGCCGGTCCTGCGTCGGTGAGCGTCAGGGTCACGAACGGCTTCGGACCCGACGACCCCAACGGCCAGATCGGATTCTTCACCCTTCCGGTCACGGTCACCGGCACCCCTGTCCCGGTGTTCTACGGACCCACCATTTCGGCGGTGCTGGGGGAGCACACGTCATTGGACCTGTCGCCGTACGTGGGCAACGGGGGAGGCACGTCACCGACGGGGGTCAGCTTCGGCGCACCGTCCGGCGCGCCGAGCGCCCTCGGCGCATCGATCGCCGGGACCACCCTGTCGGTCTTCCCACAAGGGTCACTGGCCGGCAGCGTCGAGCTGGTCAGCTTCAGCGTCACTGATACCGGGGGCCAGACGACGGGTGCCGTCGAGATCGTGGTGACCTCGACCGACAAGCCGCTGGCTGTGGCGGTGCCCCAGACCGCCACGGTCTTCCAGGGCCAGGCGGTCAAGGTCGACGTGCTCCAGCAGGACGTTGACCCCTTCCCCACCCCACTCGTCGTCTCGCAGCCCATCGTGACGAGTGGCCAGGGAACCGCGACGACCGACGGCACCACAATCACCTTCACGGCAGGGGCCACCTACTCGGGGACGGCCGTGGTCGACTACGTGCTCACCGACCAGACCCGTGACCCCACGCGGCAGGTCCACGGGACCATCACCATCACCGTGAGCGGTGTCCCCGGTGTGCCCGGCGTTCCGGGCGTACTGGGCTTCGGCAGCGGCACGGTCCTCCTCTCCTGGGCCGCGCCCCCGGACAACGGCCAGCCCATCGATCACTACCTCGTCAGCGGCGGCGGCCCGTCCCCTCAGGACTGTGGCACGGCCACCACGTGCTCGATCACGGGCCTCAGCAACGGCGTCACCTACCAGTTCCAGGTCCAGGCCCACAATGCCGTCGGGAACGGCCCCCTGAGTCAGCAATCTGCGCCCGTCACCCCGAACATCGTTCCCGAGGCACCGGCACCTCCCACCACCAAGTTCGGGGACATGTCGGAGACGGTGAGTTGGACCGCGCCGGTCGACCTGGGCACTCCCGTCACGTGCTACCAACTGCAGATCAGTCCGCAAGCCGGTGCCTCGCCTCCCTGCATCACCGGGACCACATATGTTTGGTCGGGTTTGACGAACGGCGTCGCCTACAGCTTCAGCGTGCGAGCCGAGAACTCTCTCGGTTGGGGGCCGTACAGCTCCTTGTCACAACCCGACATCCCGGCCGGGGTTCCCAGCGCCCCGGGAGCCCCTCAAGTCGCCGCCGTGCCGAACGACCCCACCGGCGGGAAGCTCGACGTCCAGTGGCCGGCGGTCACAGGGGCGGCGGCCAATGGCGCCACCGTGACGTCCTATCAGCTGACCGTCACGCAGGGCGGTACGACGGTGCGCACCGACACGGTGACGCCGACCTCGCAGACCGAGGACCCCATCACATATCAGGTGTCGGGCCTCAGCAACACGATCGTCTACACCTTCGTCGTCACGGCTACCAACAAGGCGGGGACGTCCAAGCCGAGCCCTCCTTCGGCACCCTTCACGGTGTTCGGGCAGCCGGCGGCGGTGACGGATCTCGCCGCCCAGGGCAACCAGAACCACCAGGTGACCCTCACCTTCACCCCTCCCAACAACAACGGGCAGAGCATCCAGTCCTACAACGTGAGCGTCAGCGGCGGGGCTTGGCAGCAACTGGCAACAAACGACATCGTCTCCGGCCTCGCCAACGGGCAGAACTACAGCTTCGTGATCCAGGCCTGCAACACCTACTGCGGAGCCCCGAGCAACAGCGCATCGGCTACGCCCGATGCTCCGCCGAGCGCACCCGGGGTCGCGGCCTCGGTCTCGGGGACCACCTTCAACTTCTCGTGGGGCAGCTGGCTCCAACGGGTGCCCGGTCTCGTCGGTGACGTGGTCTGGGAGCTGGGGAGGTAGTGGTGGGTCGCCCGCCTCGGGAATGAGCGTCTCCTACAACGGCGGCTACAACCAGACCGAATCGGTCACCGTCACCGTGACCGACAGCTGCGGGCTGCGGTCAAGCTCGTCCGGGCAGGCGACCTCCGGCCCCCCGCCACCGCCCCCTGCGGCTGTTGCCGTGTCCAGAGGAGCGCTGGTTAGTGCCAAGTGGACTTTCGGTAGTAGTTGCCAGAACATCAATTGCTACTGGATCAACGTGACCGCAACGAGTTTCCCGGCCAACCAGTCGGTTACGTTTACCTGCTACCAGAGCGGCGGTGCGTACTGGACGAACCCAGGCTCCGGATATGGCGCCTGGTACTCGACCAACAGCAGCGGGACAGCTAGCTGGGCACCGAACAACAGCACCGCGGCGGGATGTTTCTCTGCTCCCGGTTTCTCGATCACTGTGACTGTGACCGTGGGCGGTATCTCAGCATCCGGCAACGACCCCAGCTTCTGACCCTGAGAAGAGAAACGGAGTTCATTCGTGGAGACCATGACCCAGCAGCAGGCGGCGTGGTTCGGTGAAACGTTCGCCAAGCTGGTCGCTAACGTGGAGCAGGCGGTTCTCGGCAAGCGCCGAGCGGTGGCCCTCACGGTCGCCTGCATGCTGGCGGAAGGGCATCTGCTGCTCGAGGACGTGCCGGGCACCGGCAAAACGTCGCTGGCGCGCGCACTTGCCAACACAGTTCACGGATCGAACAGTCGGATCCAGTTCACGCCAGACCTGCTGCCCAGCGACGTCACCGGAGTGAACATCTTCGACCAGCGGTCGCATTCGTTCGAGTTCCACAAGGGCCCGATCTTCGCCACCATCGTGTTGGCCGACGAGATCAACCGTGCATCTCCGAAGACGCAGTCCGCCCTCCTCGAGGTCATGGAGGAGCAGAAGGTGACCGTCGACGGCGTGCGCTACCCCGTACCCACCCCATTCATGGTGGTCGCCACTCAGAACAACATCGAGCAGGCCGGCACCTATCAGCTTCCCGAGGCGCAACTGGACCGTTTCCTCATGCGGACGACGTTGGGCTATCCGGACCACGAGACGTCGGTGTCCATCCTGGCCGACGCCAGTGTGCGGGACCGGGCTGCCATCGTCGAACCGCTCATCACGGCAGGCGCCGTGTCGGAGATGGCGGCGCTGGCGGCCACGGTGCATGTCGACCAGGGTGTGCTGGCCTACGTGTCACGGCTAGCCGAGGAGACCCGTCGGGCACCCGAGGTTCGCCTGGGTGTCAGCATTCGCGGCTGCCTGGCTGCAGTCCGGGGCAGCAAGGTGTGGGCCGCTTCCCAGGGTCGCAACTACGTCATTCCTGACGACGTGCGCGACCTGCTCGAGCCCGTGTTCGGGCACCGGGTGCTGCTCGATCCCGAAGCTGAGTTCACCGGGACGCGACCCCTCGAGGTCCTGGCTCGCATCGCCGGTGAGGTTCAACCGCCGATGGAACGGGTGGGCTGACCGGTGACCACTGCGGTCACTGACCGCGAAGGGCCTGCCGCACCCTCGGTGGCCGGCTCGACTCGTGGGGGCGTTCCCCGAGTGGAGAGCGCTGCTGCTCGGATCGCGGCTCTGTTTACCGTGGTGCAGAGTTGGGCGGCGCGCGACTCGAGGGTGCGTTTCCTGACCCGGGCCGGCGCACGGTTCGCGCTGCGAGCGTGGCATTTCGTCCGAGGGACGGCTCGGTCGGTACGACCCCTCGGCTGGGTGACCTTGACCCTCGGCATGACCAGTTGGGTGTTGGGTGCACAGCTGGGGTGGGTGGAACTGCAGGTTCTGGCGGGTGTGGCGCTGTGCCTGGTGACCCTGTGCTCGCTGTTCCTGGCGGGTGGTGCCGTCGTCCACGTCGTTGTCGAGCTGCGCCCGTCCCGGGTGGTGGCCGGTGAGCGCGCAGCGGGGAGCATCGTGGTCGAGAATCGATCGGTGCGGCACCTGCTTCCGCTCCGGGTGGATCTTCCGGTCGGCGACGCCGTCGCCTCTTTCGATGTCCCGCTTCTGGCTTCGCGCGAGTCGCACGAGGAGCTCTTTCTGATCCCGACCGTCCGGCGCGAGATCATCCAGGTGGGTCCTGCCCGGGTGGTGCGGGCGGACCCGCTCGGCCTACTGGCCCGAGTGGTCAGCGAGGCTCGCCCGCAGTTGCTCTACGTCCATCCCTGCACGGTGCGGGTCCCGGGAGTCGGCGGCGGGTTCCTGCGCGACCTGGAGGGCAGGGCTTCGCCCGACCTCTCATCAAGCGACCTCGCCTTTCACTCATTGCGTGAGTACGTTCCCGGCGACGACCGCCGTCACGTGCACTGGAAGACGACTGCCCGCAACGGCCAGCTCATGGTCCAGCAGTACGTCGACACCCGACGCGCTGACGTGCTCATCGTCCTCGACACGAACCTGGCCGGCTACGACACAGAGGACGAATTCGAGCTCGCCGTGTCCGTCGCCGGTTCGGTCGGGATCAAAGCCATCGCCGACGGTCAGGGTCTCACCGTCGTGGCTGGCGCGACGTTGCTCGGATCGGCCGCGAGGACCCAGTTGCTCGACCAGTTGAGCGGCGTGCAGGCGATCCGTGACGTGGCCCCGACCGCTTCGTGGCGTCAGGGACTCGATGCCGCCACCCGCGTCGGTGCGCTCAGTGCTCCGGGCGCCAGCATCGCGCTGTTGGTCGTGGGCCGCCACGCCCGTATGGCCGACCTGCGTTGGGTGACCAGACGATTCTCCCTCGACTGCCACGTGGTTGCCATTCGAGTGGGTGGCTCTCACCGCGGCTTTCAGGTCATCGGGAACATGACCGTGTTCGACCTGGCCACGTTGGACGACCTCGGTGTGGTCGCGACCGCGGGGATGGGTCGGTGAACGACACCGGCCGACCGGGCTGGCCGGCAGTGCTCGCTGACGCGGCCATGGCGGTGGCGGCCGGCGCATGCGCCATGGCTGCCTTCGGATCGGCCTACGGCGGACAGCGCTATCTCGTGGTGGGCGTGATCGGTCTTCTCGGCGGTGCCGTCGTCGGTGGTCTGGGCAACCGTTTCGGGCAGCCGTGGCCCCTGGTCCTGGGTGAGGCGGTCGTGGCCTACTTCCTCATCGGGGGGCCGCTGGCCGCGCCTTCAGGTCCGCTCGGCGAGGTTCTTCCCACACCGGCTGGGCTCCACACGCTCGCTGCCACCGCCGTCACGGGCTGGTCGGGGCTCTTGGCCACCGCACCTGTCGTGGGCAATACCGGTCACCTGCTCGTTGTTCCCGTGCTCTGCGGCGTGCTCTGCGGTGTAGCCACGGTTCTCACGGCTGGACGGGCCCGAATTCGAGGTCTGGCCCTGGCGTCGCCCCTGGTGCTGCTCGCCGTGGCCGTCCTGTTCGGCACGGCCGCAACCCCATCCTTCCCTGCACGCGACGCGATCCTCGCCGTCGTGCTGCTCAGCTGGGCGTCGTGGCGGTCGCGGGCCACGAAACCCGAGGGCGTCGCCCTCGCGTCCCGGCGCCGACCGTTCGTGGCAAGCGGGGTGCTGGCCGCTTCGGGCGCGATCGGGCTGCTGGTGGGCCCGATCCTGCCGGGCAGCGCCGACCACCTCCGCTACGTGCTGCGCGACCACGTGCCTCCGCCGTTCGACGTCCACCGGTACCCGAGCCCGTTGGCCGGCTATCGGACCTACGTGCTGCCCACCGCCGAGGGGAAGACCCCGTTGTTCCGGGTGTCGGGCGCCCCTGCCGGGAGCCGTCTGCGTATCGCCACCCTCGACGCGTACAACGGCATCGTCTTCTCGGTGGCCGCGGGGGCGCCGGGTTCCTCGGCCTCCGGGAACTTCGCGACCGTGGGGAGCCCGGTGTCGCCACGGCCCTGTCCCACGACGCACTGCACGCTCGCCTCGATCACTGTTCAGCTGTTGCACTACAACGACGTGTGGCTTCCCGACGTGGGTATCGTGCGGTCGGTCCATTTTCTCGGGCGGCAGGCGCAGGTCCAGCGCAACGACTTCCGTTACAACGTGGCCACCGACAACGCCGTCCTCGCCATCGGTGCGGGTGCCCCGGACCGGTACCAACTCGTGTCAGAGGTGCCCCGCGTGCCACCTCCTGCAGCTATGGCATCGGCGCGGGCAGTCCCGGCTGCCCTGCCCACGCCCACTGGTGTGCCGAAAGTGGTCGGCACCAAGGCCACCCAGTTGGCCGCGGGTGCCTCGGGGGACTTCGCCAAAGCCGAGCAGCTGAGTCAGCACCTGGCCAGCGAAGGCGCTTACTCCGACGGCACGGCGGACTCGGCGCCGTCGCTGCCGGGGCACGGGCAGTTCCGGATCGACGAGTTCCTCGGTCTCGAGCAGCCGGTGGGTGACGCCGAGCAGTACGCAGCGGCGATGGACCTGATGGCTCGCTCGCTCGGTCTGCCGGCCCGGGTGGTGCTGGGCGTACGCCTCCGGCCCGGCGCCCACACTTACGTCGGTCACGACGTCACGGCCTGGGTGGAAGTGGACTTCGCCGGGGTCGGTTGGTACCCCTTCGACCCGACGCCGCCCATCACCGCCCAGACGCGAGCGTCGCCGCCTCCGCCGCCACCGTCGAGCTCCGATCAGGCCCAATATCAGCCGCCCCCCGCATCCCCAACCGCGGGGACCGCTGCCGCGGCGAACGCCACGACCAGAGCCAGGACACCCTTGCACCACGGCAAGTTGCTGCACGACCTGTGGCGAGTCGCGATCGTCCTCGCCGCGGTGGCGGTCGTCGGTCTCGCCGTGCTCGGACCCCCCCTGCTCGTGATCGGCCTCAAGGCCGCCCGGAGACGGCGGCGCCGCAGCGCCGCAGGCTCCGTGGCCCGGATGGAAGGAGGCTGGGCGGAAGTCATCGACCGGGCCCGTGACCTGCGTCGTCACCTGCCGCCTCGGGCCACCCGGCGGGAGACTGCCGATGCCCTGGGTGGCTCATCGCTGGCGGTGGCCGATCGGGCCGACCGCGCCACGTTCGGGCCCGGAGACCCGCCCGATGCCGACGCCGACGAACTGTGGGCCCGGGTCGACGCCCTGCTCGCCGAGATGGAGGCCGGATTGTCGCGCTGGACGCTCCTGCGGGCCCGGGTCGATCCTCGCTCGCTGCTGGCCATGCGAGCTGCCGGGAAGCACGCACGCCGGTCCGAGAGGGCGGCACGATGAGGCTGAAGATCGGCTTGGTCGGGCCCGGAGGCGATGTCGCCGACCTGGCCGTCGTGGTGGAGCCGGCGGTCACCGTCGGTGAGCTGGCAAGAGCCTTGTCGGCCCGTGATCCTCGCATCACATCGGTGACCGGCGGGCCGGCGCCGGGGCCGCGTGCCCTCGGCTCGGTCACCCTGGCAGCCGATGCGGGAGCGTTCGGGGCCGGAATCCCACCCGAGCTCAGCCTGCTCGAAGCCGGGATCCGCTCGGGTGGCAACGTGAAGGTCGTTTCGGCGGCCGCCTACAACGACGGTGGAAAGCGAGGCCCAGGGGTCGCCACGTTGCGGGTCCTGAGCGGACCCGACATCGGACGCACGTTCGAATTGCCCCGCGGCACCGTCTACGTCGGCCGGGACCTGTCCTGCGACGTGCGGCTCAACGACCCCCTCGTCTCCAAGCACCATGCCAAGCTGCACGTCACGTCGGTCGCCGAGCTCGTCGACACCAACTCGGCCAATGGCATTCTCGTCGACGGTGGCCTCGTGCCCCGGGTAGTGCTCTCCTCGGAGGTCGTCGCCGTGCTCGGGGACACCGAGATCTCGGTGTCCATGCACCAGCCCCCAGGCGCCGAGACCGCCCACGGCACCGCCATCGCCTTCAACCGTTCCCCCCGCCTCTTCCCCCGCTTCGAGGGGGGGAGGATCGAAGCACCAGAGCTCCCAACGCAGGCCCCCAGCCAGCGCCTCCCGATGATCCCGCTCATCGTGCCGGTGATCATGGGCACGGCGATGTACCTCATCACGAAGTCGGTGCTGTCCATCGCCTTCGTCGGCCTGACCCCACTGATGATGCTGGGCAACTTCGGCGAGAACCGTCTTCGCTCGGCTCGCACAAACCGCTCCGAGGCGGAGCGGTTTGCCAACCAGATGAACCAGCTCGGAGCCGATCTGTCCGCCTCTGCCGACCTCGAACTGGCACAGCGCTGCCAGGAGCACCCGGGCATGGACGACGTCCTGACTGCTGCCGACGGCTTGCGCCCGACGCTCTGGGCGCGCCGGCCGTCGGACGCCGACTTCCTCCATCTGCGCCTCGGTACTGGCTCCATGCCGTCACGGACCGAGATTGTCCTGCCTCGAGAGATGCCGCCGTCTCCCGCCGCCCAGGACATCATGGACCTGCGAGACCGGTTCGCCACGGTGTCAGGTGTGCCCGTCGTTGTCGACCTGGGCCAGGGCGCGTTCGGCGTCGCTGGCCAGTCGGACCTCGCCCACTCCCTGGGCCGGGCACTTCTGGCCCAAGTTGTCGGCCTGCACTCACCGGCGGAGGTGGTCGTGGCGGCCGCCGCCTCAGCGGCCAGTGCTGGACGGTGGGACTGGCTCAAGTGGACGCCACATGTGTCCTCACCGGCCAGCCCCCTCAAGTCGCCGCACCTGGCCGTCGGTCGCACCGCATGTCTGGACCTCGTCTCGGAGCTCGAAGGGCTGCTCGATCAACGAGCCGACACCGACAGCCGGCCCGGGCCGTCGGTCACCGTCAGCCGCGCCCCCGAGCCGACAGTGGTGCTCCTTGTCGAGGACGACGCCGCCTTCGAGCGGAGCCGGCTAGTGCAGCTGGCCGAGCGGGGTCCGGGGCTCGGCGTCGCTGTCATCTGGTGCGCCGCCGGCACCGAACGGCTACCGGCCGCCTGCCGGGTGTACGCCGACTGTGGCCTCCCCGGAGGGACCGCCCAGGTCGTGGCAGTCGATGACCGTGCCATCGTCGCGCTCGAAACGGTGGAGGGGATCGGCTCGGCTCCGGCATTGGTCCTGGGGCGCAGGCTGGCTCCCCTCGTGGATGCCGGCGCCCGGCTCGACGACGCCAGCGACCTGCCCGCGACGGCTCCGTTCGTGAGCCTCGTGGGGGCGGACCTGGCGAGTTCGCCCGCGGCTGTGTTCGAGCGATGGGCGGAGACCGGATCGGTCGTCGACCGCCGACCGGGTGCACCTCGCCGCAGGATGAAGGAGTCGGGCCTTCGTGCGGTCATCGGCCGGTCCGCCACCGACACGATGCACCTCGACCTGCGGGCCCAAGGACCGCACGCGCTGGTGGGCGGCACGACCGGGGCTGGCAAGAGCGAGTTGCTGCAGTCATGGATCCTGGGTATGGCGACCGCGTACAGCCCCGACCGGGTCACTTTTCTGCTCGTCGACTACAAGGGCGGCTCGGCGTTCGGCGAATGCCGCGAGCTTCCACACACGGTCGGCATGGTGACCGATCTGAGCCTCCACCTTGCCCGGCGTGCGCTCACGTCGTTGGTCGCCGAACTCCGGTACCGGGAGCACATCCTCAGCCGCAAGCGGGCCAAGGACCTCCTCGACCTGGAGCGCAGCGGGGACCCCGAGACACCTCCCAGCCTCGTCATCGTCATCGACGAGTTCGCCGCCCTCGTCCAGGAGCTGCCCGAATTCGTCGACGGGGTCGTCAACGTCGCGCAGCGGGGCCGCTCGCTGGGCCTGCACCTGGTGCTGGCCACACAACGTCCCGCCGGGGTCATCAAGGACAATCTGCGTGCCAACACCAATTTGCGCATCGCGCTCCGCATGGCCGACGAGGCCGACAGCACCGACGTGTTGGGCAGCACGGTGGCGGCTTCGTTCGACCCGGGCATTCCGGGCCGGGCCAGCGCCAAGATGGGGCCGGGACGCCTGGTGGCCTTTCAGGCCGCGTACGTCGGCGGTCGCACTTCCGATACCCCGCCGCCCACGCCCATCGTCGTCGAGGAGCTTGCCTTCGACGTCCCCCGGCGATGGGAGGAGCCCGAGCCGGCCGGCGTCCTCGAGACGAGCGCCGATGCGGAGGGGCCCACCGACATCGTGCGCATCGTGGAAACGGTTCGCCGGGCCGCTGGAGAAGCACAGATCCCCGAACCCCGCAAGCCTTGGCTCGAGGAGCTCGCGCCTGTGTACGACCTGCGCCGGCTCACCACGGCCAGGACCGATGTCGAGCTTGTCTTCGGCGTCCACGACGACCCCGAGAACCAGTCGCAGCCGGAGGCGACGTTCCGGCCCGACCTCGACGGCAACATGGCCATCTACGGTACAGGTGGCTCCGGAAAGAGCACCACCCTGCGCAGCCTGGCAGTTGCCGCCGGCCTGAGCGTGCGGGGTGGTCCCTGTCATGTGTACGGCCTCGACTTCGGCGCTCGGGGCCTCGACGCCCTCGCAGAGCTCCCACACATCGGCGCCGTTGTCGCCGGTGACGACGACGAGCGCGTGACCCGTCTCTTGCGGAAGTTGCGCTCCACCATCGACGAGCGTGCCGCCCGCTTCGCCAGCATCCGGGCCGGGAGCATTGCCGAGTACCGCGTCGCGGCCGGTCAGCCCGACGAGCCCCGGATCTTGCTCGTCGTCGACGGCGTGGGTGCGTTCCGCCAAGCCTACGACGCCGGCGACCGTGCCCGGTGGTTCGACACCTTCGTGAGCATCGCTCAAGACGGACGTCCCTTCGGTGTGCACGTGGTCGTCACGGCGGACCGCGTCGCAGCGGTGCCGTCAGCGCTGGCGTCGGCCGTGCAACAGCGGATCGTGCTGCGGCTCGCCAGTGACAACGACATCATGATGCTCGGTGTCCCCAAGGACGGCTTCGGGGAGCGGACGCCACCCGGACGCGGCTACCACGACGGGCTCGAGTTGCAGGTCGCAGTCTTCGGCGGCTCGTCCAACGTCGGTGAGCAAGCCCTCGCCATCAACCGTCTGGCGACGGCCATGCGCGAACGAGGGGTGGCCGAGGCGCCGCCGGTCGAGCGGCTGCCCGAGCGGATCCGGTTGGCCGAACTGCCGGCCACGCTCGACGGTCTGCCGGTCCTCGGCCTCGCCGAGGTCAGCCTCGGGCCCGTCGCGTTCCGGCCCCGCGGGGGGTTCGTCGTGTCGGGACCTCCCGGCAGCGGCCGGACCTGTGCCCTGGCGACTGTCGCCACCTCTGTCCGCCGGTGGGACGGCCGTTGCCGGCTGGCGCTGTTCGCGCCGTCTCCGTCACCCGTGGCCGACATCCTCTCGTGGGACTTCCTGGCGGTCGGTGCACCGGCCATCGCCGAGGCGGCCAAACAACTCGCCGCCGAACTGGTCGAGGATCCGGTGAGCGCGCCTCCGCTGGCGGTCGTCATCGAGTCGGTTGTCGACTTGCTGAACGGTCCGGCAGATCCACCCCTGCTGGAACTCGTACGCACAGCATTGTCTTCGGGACACCTCGTGGTTGTCGATGGCGACCCTGGGCAGTTGCTGGGGGCCTCGCAGCTCCTGCAGGTGGTCAAGACCAGCCGGTACGGCATTGCGCTCCAGCCGGAACAATCCGAGGGCCAGGGCGTTTTCCGCACGACCTTTCCGCGCGTGAGTCGTGGCCAGTTCCCGCCCGGACGCGGGCTGCTGGTTGTCAACGGTGGGGTGGAGGTGGTGCAGTTGGCGTTGGCAGAGTGAGCGGTGGGGAGAAGTCCCCGCCCCCACCTGTTGTAGCGATGCCATAGCGACTGCAATAATGCGCTTCAGCTACAACAATGCATGTCGGCTACTACGGCGGCGACCGTCGATTCCTCCGAAGAACTGGGCGAATTCGACGGCGAGGAGTCCTCAAGGAGAGTGAAATGTCGTTCTTCGGAATGATCGTTGAAGAGGTCGAGCAGCTGGCGGCCCAGATGACCCAGCGGGCAGAGGAGATCACCCAGCTGATGGGCCACCTGACCTCGCAGCTGGAGTCGACGAGCTGGGTCGGACCGGACCGGGAGAACTTCCACGGCGAGTGGCACAGTTCGCACATTCCTGCGCTCCAGAACGTGGCCAACGCTCTGGGCCAGGCGGCCAGCAAGGCCCATATGAACGCCCAGCAGCAGCGCGAGGCGTCGGCAACCTGAGCCTGAGTGGAGTGGGGCCTGCAGGCGCCGTTCGGCGCCGGCAGGCCCCACGTTA
>Ga0307373_10006292_pt1 | contig 18970 bp, 17 predicted proteins | sample OX2MG_FD_202534 | JGI IMG/M metagenome (GOLD analysis project Ga0307373, IMG submission 202534) | Soil microbial communities from Risofladan, Vaasa, Finland - OX-2 | ecosystem: Environmental > Terrestrial > Soil > Coastal area > Acid sulfate soil | place: Finland: Risofladan, Vaasa | collected...
GTGAGATCTCCCGGCCGGGGAAAGATCCAGGTGATCTGACCCTGCGGATTGACCACGATCAGCCGGTTGTTCGAACGGTCGGCTATCAGGACCGGCCCGGGAAGCACGGAGGGATCCGATCCTGGATGCAACGACGGCGCGCTCAGGGCCTGGGTGAAGGCGGCCGGGGTGGGGGAGGAGGTGGGGGGGGAGGTGGGCCGCACAACTCCATGGCCTTTTTTGGCGGCCGACTGGGATGCGGTTCCACAGGCGCCCAGAAGGAGAGCCATGAGGAGAGCAACCGACCTTACCCGCCCTTGCCTTCGCACCATGACCGCCCGCATCCTTTATTCCGAACCTTACGCGAGCATGAAGGAGCCCTCTTCCGGGTTCCTGTCATGAGTCCGTAAGGTCCCCTCGCTATCCTCGGCGGCAATGCTCCCGGCTCCTGGTAGTCGACGTCCGTGAGCGGGCGGAGAGGTTGGCTGGCGTTTCTGGTGCTGGTGGCGGCTTGCTCCTCCTCCCATCCCGTATCCATCCCCAAGCGCCCGGTTGCTCCGGCTAGCCCGACCGGCATAGTCGCCCTGGCGGAGCCCTACCGGCTACCTGCGGCGCTGTCCCGAGCAGTGGCCGTACCCGCGGGCGGCGCCGTGCGCATCATGGGCGGCCTGACGGGCTCCCAGTCGACCGTGGCCGGAGTGTTCGATCTGAATCCGAAGACCGGCCAACTGAGCTCGGTCGGCCAATTGGCCGTCGGAGTCCACGACGCCGCCGCCGTGGCGCTGAACAGCTCCGCTCTTGTCTTCGGTGGAGGATCCCCGAACACGGTGGCGACCGTTCAGACCTTCGGTGCCGGAGGCGGCCAGCTCATAGGCACCCTCCCCAAGCCACGCTCCGATCTTTCTGCCGTGGTCCTGGATGGCCGGGCCTACGTTCTAGGCGGCTACGACGGAACCACTGGCGATCCCAGCATCCTCACCACCACGGACGGAAGGTCGTTCCGGACCGTCGGTCAGCTGGTCCAGCCCGTTCGTTATCCCGCCGTGGTGGCCGCCGCCGGGGTCGTCTACATCTTCGGCGGGGCCATGGGCGCCAGTACCACCGAGACCACCTTGATCCAGGAGTTCGATCCCCGGACCTCTCGGTCCCGGATCCTCGGCCATCTGCCCGAGCCGTGGGCCCACGGTATGGCCGCCGCGGTGGGCGGTCAGATCTACCTGCTGGGCGGGGTCAGTGGCACGGCCACGCTCACCTCGATCTGGCGCTACCAGCCGGGCGCAGCCAGGGCGACAGCCATCCCCCAATCCCTTCCCTATCCGGTTTCTGACGCCTCGGTGGCCCAGCTCGGTCCGGCCACGTATCTGGTTGGTGGGGAACAGTCAGGCACTCCCGTCTCTGGCGTCATCTCGGTCCGCCCGGCGGGTGGTGCCGCCCAGGTCTCGTCCACGGTCACCCGCGGTCCCCCCTTCTCCGGGCGGCTGCTGATAGCCGATCGTGGCAACAACCGGCTGATCCTGGTGAACACGGCCAAGGCCATTCTCTGGACCTACCCGTCGGCCTCGGCGCCGGCGCCGGCCGGCGGCTTTTACTTTCCCGACGATGCCTTCTTCGCCCGCCGGGGGACCGAGATCGTCTCGAACGAGGAGGACAATCACACCATTGTCCAGATCGCCTACCCGTCGGGCCGCATCCTGTGGAGTTACGGGCATCCGCGGGCGCCCGGCTCTGCGGCTGGGTACCTGGATCAGCCCGATGACGCCTACCTGCTCAAGGACGGGACGATCACGGTGGCCGACGCCCTCAACTGTCGGATCCTCTTCATAGATCCCTCTGGGACCCCAGCCGGGCAGATCGGTACGACTGGCAACTGCGTGCACAACCCACCAGCCAGTCTGGGGTACCCGAACGGTGATACCCCGCTGGCCAATGGAGACTTTCTCATATCGGAGATCCACGGCTCCTGGGTCTCCGAATACACGCGGACAGGGAACCTGGTGTGGACGCTCCAGCTGCCCATCGGCTACCCGTCCGACCCCCAGCAGTTGGGTCCCGACCTCTACCTGATCGCCGACTATTCGGCTCCCGGCGGCATCTACGAGTTCGATCGGGAGGGCGACATCCTGTGGAGCTACCACGTCACCAGCGGGGAGGGCATGCTGGATCACCCCAGTCTGGCCGAGCGCCTGCCGAACGGACTGATCGGAGTCAATGATGACTACCGACATCGCGTCCTGCTCATCGATCCGACCAACGACCGCATCGTCTGGCAGTACGGTCAGACCGGACTGGCCGGCACCGGTCCCGACCAGCTCAATACTCCGGACGGCTTCGATCTACTCCTGGCCAACGGTTCAACCCCTACCCACCCTCAGACGGGTTGAGCCGCTCCCACGGCCCTCCTCATCCGTCGTCGGAGCCGAGGATGCGTTCGTAACGCCAGAATTCCTCACCGCTACGGCTGGTCAGTTCGCCCTTTTGAACCCAGCCCAGGCGGTCGTAAAGGCCGCTGCCAGCCAGTTCGGCGGTCGTGACCAGGACCAGGCGATCAAGCCCGGCTTGGCGCCCCCGTTCCTCGGCCGCGCTAAGAAGGGCCCTGGCCACCCCTCGGCCTTGATAGGCCGGGTCAACCAGGACATGGGTCACCTCCCCGACCCCGCCCGGGTTGGAACCGGGGGCGGCTGGAACCGTGTCGTCGCCAGCCCCTCGGCGGGCTGACAGCCGGGCCCGGGTCACTCGAACCAGTGCCCGGCTGTAGCGCAGGCTTCGAGTGATGAACAGCTCGGCGCCGAAACCGGGATGGGTCAGGCCGCGGCCGAGCATAAGGGCAGCCAGCCGCCACCCGTCCTGTCGCAGGATGCTTCGGTAGTGGCGGGCCGGCTTGACCGAGCCCAGCAGGGCGCCGGCCAAGGTGCCATCCGCCCGCGCCGTCAGGGCCAGACCTCCCTCGCTGCGTAGCCAGGCCAGGTAGTAGCGGCGCAAGAAGCGAGGGCCGGCCCGGGTTATGAACTCCGCTCCCAGCACCTTCTGGTGGATGGCGGCCGCTTCCGCCGCGTCGGATGGCTGCATTTCGTCCACCTTCAGGCCCTCCACCATTATCACCGTAGGCGCGTCGTGGGGTACTTATCGGTCGTAATGCTCCCGTAAGCCTGGGCGGTCATGGTGGGAAGGTGTGCCCTCGGATCCAGTTGGTGAGAACGTTGTCGAGGAGACTGGTTCGGTCGCTGGCGGCCATCCGATGAATCCGGGATCGGCTCTCGCGACATCTCCTGATCATTCCGGGCGCTCGCTGCTGAGCCGGGGTGCGGCCGCCGTCCAGCGGTCGGTCTGGAGCCGCCGGGCCTCCTCCTGGGGCCATCACGGGGGAATCTCAGTGCAGCCCGTAGTGGATGAGATTCTGCGTCAGACGCCCCGTGGTCCAGGAGCACACGTCCTGGACATAGGGTGCGGAACAGGAACCCTGGCTCTACCCTTGGCTCTGCAGGGAACGACCGTCACTGCCGTCGACGTCAGCCCGGCCATGACCCGAGCCGTGAAGGTTCTGGCCGAGGAGTCAGAACTGGATAACCTCACCGTCGTGACGGCCTCGGCTGAGCTCATCCGGTTCCCGGACGCCAGCCTCGACGCCGTGATCTCCAACTACGCCCTGCATCACCTGCGCGACCCGGACAAGAGGGCGCTGATCCGCTCTGCGGCCGGATGGCTCAAGCCTGGTGGCGTCGTACTGGTGGGGGACATGATGTTCGGTCGGGGTGCCACCCACCAGGACCGTCGCATCATCGCCGACAAGGTCGTGGCGCTGGCCAGGAAGGGGCCCGGTGGCTGGTGGCGGATCGCCAAGAACGGCGTGCGCTTCATGCTTCGGGTGCAGGAGATGCCCCTGCCGCCGGACCGCTGGGTCCGCCTGCTGGAGGAGGCGGGCCTGGTTGAGGTCAGCTGTTCTCCAGTGCTGGCCGAGGCTTCCATCGTTCGTGGCGTTCGGCCGGGGATATCAGTGGTTGCTTCGGGACCATCTGGAGACTGATGGGGGGCCGCTCTCGGTCCCGTCCGGGCCGGGGACGAAATCTGGTGGTCACTTCCCTCCTAGTTGTGATGGCGGCCGGGGCGGGCCTGACGGCCTGTGGTCAGCCCAGCCTGCGCCCCCGACACGGTGCCACCAGCCCCTCCAGCACCGCTGGCGCTACCGAGCCCCCCACTACGGCGGCGCCTGTCCCTCAGTGGCGTACGGCCTGGGGTTCGGCCATGGCCTGGGGATACGGGGAGGCCGTGGACACGACCGTCCGTCAGGTGGCCACCGTGGCGGCGGGTGGAACTGCTCTCCGGGTGAGGCTCTCCAACCTCTTCGGGAATAGACCTCTGATACTGGGTAGTGCCACCGTGGCTCCAGCCGGACCCAGCGGCTCTCTGGCCGGTCCGCCGGAAGCTCTGTTGTTCGGTGGGCAGCCGGGGGTGACCGTCCCAATCGGGCAGGAGGCGTACTCCGACCCCCTGACGATGCCGGTGACCGCCGGTCAGGCCCTGGCCGTCAGCGTCTTCGTTCGAGGTCCCGATCTGATGACGGTCCACCCCTGCTGCGTGTTTCCGCTGGTCTCTTACTTCGCCGGCAACGGGGCGGGAGACCTGACCAGCGCCGTTTCGGCCCGAGCCCTGCCGTACTCCAGTCCTTGGTCTCGCCTGGTCGATGCTGTCGATGTCCTCAGCCTGAATGGTCCCGGCGTCGTTATCCTGGGCGATTCCATCAGTGATGGCTACAACAGTTCGGCTCGCTGGCCGGACCTGCTCCAGCAGCGTATCGACCTCCTGCCGCCGGCCGAGCGGGTAGCGGTGGTAAACGAGGCCATCACCGCCAACACGCTGACCGCCGAGCCCCGGGACGATGAGACCAAGGGCGGCGGGCTTACTGGTCTGACTCGGCTGACGCCCGACGTCATCGACTTGGCCGGGGTCTCCGATGTCGTCGTCCTGCTGGGCACCAACGACTTGTGGTTCGGCGCCCCTGTCTCCCAGCTGATCGCCGGCTTCACGCAGCTGGCCTCGACCCTGCATGCGGCCGGGAAGCGGGTGTTTGTCGCCACCCTGCTGGCGCGGCGGACCGGTGACGAGCTTTGGACCCCAGCTGAGCAGGCCGCCCTGGTCCAGCTTGATCAGTGGATACTTGGGTCCGGTCTCTTCGACGGGGTGATCGACATGGCCGCCGCGGTGGCTGACGTCTACAACGGGGCCTGCCAGCCGGATGCGTTATATCCGGAGTTCGACTCGGGAGACCATCTCCATCCCGACGCCGCCGGGGACCTGGCCATGGCCAACGCCGTACCCACGGTCCTGTTCGGTCTACCCCCGGCGCCCGAGCTGGCCCACCCACCCGTGACGCCCACCTTGGGCTGCGACACACCCGGACCCGGGTACCCTCCGCCTCCGGGTCAAGGCTCCGGCGCCCCCGGACAGCCTCCCGGGGCTTGAGCGACGGCACCGCCGGTCACCAGGGTGGTTCCCGACCCTGGGACCGCGGCGGCGGCCAGGGCCGAGACATCACCGCGCAGAAAGCGATCCAGAAAGTCGATGGTCACGGCGGCTACGGCCGAGGCGGCGGGACTGATCTGGGTGTAGGGACCGAGATGATCCGACCCTTCCAGGCTCAGGTAGTACCTGGTACCGGGATCCTGGTTATAAAGCTGGGTACTGCACTCCGGTGGGTTGATGACGTCGGCCGTTCCCTGAACCACCAGTAGCGGAACGGACCCCCCCCTGAAGTAGTCGGATCCGAAGCTGGCCAACTCGGCCCCGGACAGGATCAAGGCAGCGCGCGGTGAGAAGAACCGACAGCACGGACTGGCCGTGAGGGCCAGAGCCACGTCACCGCCGTCGGACTGTCCGGCTACGGCCACGTCCCCCGACCCGATCAGGCTCAGCCCGGCTGGAAGCAGGGAGAGCCCCGCCGCGGTGAGGCGGTCGATCACGAAGGCCAGATCCCTGGGGTGGTTCAGGATGTCGGCCTCGTCCAGGCCACCGGGCGCGCCGGGGGAGGTGTACGGGTACTCGGGTTCCGCCACCACGTATCCGGCCCGGGCCCAGGCGTCCAGTAGCGGGGTGTATATCAGCGGGTCAATGTCATAGCCCGGGGAGAAGACGACCAGGGGCATGGGCTGGTTGGTGGCCGGCGGAGCCGGAGTCGGGTAGAAGAGGTAGACCGGGATCAGCCGCGAGGTCGACCCGGGCACCGGCTCGTTCAGCTCCACCTGACTCCGGGAGACGCGGGGTGGGCCGGTAGAAGTGGATGGGGACGGGTCGGTCGTCAGAGTGGGCCGAGAGCTCGGCGGTTCGGAGGCACGGCCAAGGTCCGCCGGCGCGGCGCAGCCCGCCACCACCGCCAGGAGTCCGACCAGGCCCAGCCAGGACCGGACCCGGGGTCGTTCAGGACGTCCCGGTCGTGGAGGTGCTGGGCGTGGTGGGCGACGCCACTGACATGGTGAAGAAGTCACGGTTCCAATAAGGCTGGAAGTATCGCCCCGTTCCGCCCGACATGCCGGACAGCAACTCGGTCCCGTTGTTGGGGGCGGCGGCGGCTATGGGCCCGGTCGCGGTGTAGGCGGTGAAGTTGACCCAGTCGGTGTTGATGTCAAGCTCCATGGCCCGGATCGCTCCGGCCCGGACCAGCAGGCCGGCCAGCGAGGGAACGTCGAGCCCGGGACCTCCGACATAGACCAGTGCTCCATCGGCCGTGACCCCCAGTCCGGAGCGCCATACGTAGATCCGATTGCCGATGGTGCCGCCCCAGGCCGCGCTGTAGGAGAGACCGGCTACCGGGGCACCCCCATCGACGATGAGGCTGAGGTTCTGGCGCACGGCCACCACGTCCGAGGTCATCGACACGTCCCTTCCCCACTGGCCGACGGTGATGCGGCCGTTTCGGTAGATGACGGCTGAGGCGGCCCCGTCGCGCAGGGGGGCAACCATGCGACCCTGGGTGTAGTAACCGCCTTGGGAGTCCTTCAGGCGGAAACCGGAGTTGAAGGCGGCCGTGACCGTTGCGGCTGCCCCGGTGCCGATCGGTGCCGTTAACGCCCAGGGTCCGCCACCGGGTATATAGCTGCCCGAATAGAGCGAGGCCTTAAGCAGCTTGGTATCCATCCAGGCCACCCCGGCCACCAGACTGGTATGAACCGGATCGGGTCGTAGGAAGGCCTGGTACATCGTGGGTACTCCGTCCACCACCCGACCGGCCGGGTGCCACAGGCCTTCCCCGGGCAGCGGTGGGGAGGCAATCGGGACTATGGCGTCCGGCACCGGCAGGTGGGCCGGTGCCTTTACCGAAGGTCGGGGAGCAGCTGCTGAGGATGCCTTGGGGATGAGCCCGGCCTTGGGCCTGCCGCCGACCGGGGGCTGGTGATGGGAGTACCAGAGGTTCTCGGCTCTCGCCACTAACTGGGAGCCCCCGTGATCACGGACCCATTCGGCCGCTCGGGCGCCCAGAGACCCGGGCTTTCCATAGATCGAACTGACGAACGAGATGGCCGCCACCATCAGAAACACTGCTAAGGCAACGGCCAAGAGCCGCCGGAGCCGGTGGCGGCGCCGGCGAAGCGGTGGCAAGAGGTCTGGCCCGGTTTCGGAGGGGGCCGGGGGAGGCCGATGGATGGCCATCATGGAATAGAAGGTAAAGGCCTCGCCTGACGGTGGCATGAAGAAACCGTCTTCATCGGACCTTAAGGATGTAACTCTACGCTGGTTGGCGATGGGACTATCGACCTCACAGCGGCGTCAGATCCCAGGGCGGGATGGTGTGGAGCGGAATGCCCGCCTGACGGCCACGACGGCGGCGCTGCTTTTGTTTCTCCTGGCCGCCGAGGGGATCACCGTTCTGAGAGTCAGGTCCCTCCTCAGTGCTCACATTTTCATCGGAGCTCTCTTGATTCCGCCGGTGTTGCTGAAGCTGGCCAGCACCGGCTGGCGCTTCGTCCGCTACTACCTCGGGGACCCCGGCTACCAGTACAAGGGGCCTCCTCCCTGGTTCCTCCGGCTCTTGGGCCCGGTGGTGGTTGTTCTCACCAGTTTGCTCCTGGCCAGCGGAGTGCTTCTCCTGTTCGTCACCGGATCGCTTCGTTCCAACGTGCTCTTCATCCACAAGGCCAGCTTCATTCTCTGGTTCGGCGCCATGGCGATTCACGTGCTCGGACACCTGAGCGAGACAGCCAGGCTCACCATTCGAGACTGGGCCGGCCCCGCCCGCCAGCGCCTGTCCGGTCGAGCCGGTCGCGGTCTTCTCCAGGTGGTCAGCTTGGCGGCCGGTCTTGTGTTGGGGCTGGCCCTGGTCGGCCGGGCCAGCCAGTATCTGGCCGGATCTCCGCACTTCTTCCATTGATCTCGACCGCCCCGGGGAGCCCGACATGAGTCAGCGACGCACCGCCCCTACTCGGACCGTCACGCGAAATGCACCCACGAGATCTCCGCGACGCGACGATGGCTCCTCCTGGCTCTGGTTGGCCCCGCCACCACGATCCCGACACCTGGCCTCATGGGCTCTGCTGCCCCTGCGGGTCTTCCTCGGCCTGACCTTCTGCTTCGCCGGGCTCCAGAAGTTGGCCAATCCCGCTTTCTTCCACTCCACCAATCCGGCCTCCATCCAGGCCCAGCTGCTGGCGGCCAGCCACCGCAGCCCGATCCATGCCTTCATCCATCCGTTCGTCCATCTGGCTGTACCTCTCGGGATCGTCATCGCCCTCGGGGAGCTGGCGGTCGGTCTAGGAACCCTGGCCGGCCTGTTCAGCCGGCTGGCGGCAGCCGGTGGGGCGCTGATCTCCCTCAGCCTTTTCCTGGCCGTCAGCTTCCACACCAACCCGTACTACACCGGTTCGGACATCGTTTTCGTCTTCGCCTGGCTTCCGTTCCTGGTGGCCGAGCCCGGACCTCTGTCGGCCGACGCCGTGCTGTCCAACGCCGCCCGTCAGTCGGAGGGATTGGGGGCGGAACAGACCGTGCCTGTCTTGTTCTCCGATGTTCAACGGGTGTGCGGCTCGTTTGAAGGGGGTCAGTGCGCGGCCCGGCGTCGCGCCCCGTGTGAGCCCGGGCCCTGTCCGTACCTGGCCAGCCGGACCTCCCCCGTCCCCAGCCGGCGGGCGGGCGCCTCCCTGGATCGGCGGACTTTGGTCTTGAAGGGGACGACAGCCGCCGGCCTTGGCGCCGTGGGGCTGGTCGGTACCGGGTTGATCGCCGGCCTGGCCCGGCTCATCGGCGGTAGCTCCAACACTGCGGCATCGTCCGCGAGTCTCCAGGCGGGAGGGAGCGGCTCGGGGGCCGCGGCCTCCACCACGACCAGTTCGGCGGGCCAGTCCGGAACCTCAGCCACCACGTCTGCCCCCAGTCATCCGGCCGGGCAGAAGCTGGGACCGGCCAGCAACGTGCCGGTGGGTGGGGCCGCTTCGTTTCAGGATCCCGGGACGGGGGACCCCGCCCTGGTCGTCCAACCCAGCCGGGGCACCTTCCTGGCCTTCGATGCCGTCTGTCCACACGCCGGGTGCACGGTGGAGTACGCATCCTCCAGCCGCAATTTCGTCTGCCCGTGCCATGGATCCCAGTTCGACGGCAGGACCGGGGACGTTCTGACCGGACCGGCCTCGAGCGGCCTGGCCAAGATCGCCATTGCCGAGGGGTCGGACGGGAACCTCTACGCCCAGTAGCGCCCTGACACCGTTACGTGGCGGCGCCGCGGTCGTTGGCTCCTGCCTCCAGTGGTGTCTCTGATCGGGCGGCTCCCGCCCGGGCCCGGCGGTGGGGTAGGCGTTCGGACGGTCCCGCCCGATGCCAGTCGACCTCCATCCGCGCACCACCCAGGGCTGAGTCCCCGACGCGCCAGTGCCCTCCGGTGGATTGAACCACCGAGTCGGCTATGGACAGGCCGAGACCCGCTCCACCGGCCTGATCGCTGAGCCGGTGGAACCGGTCGAAGAGCCGGGTGCGTTCGGCCGGGGGGATGCCCGGCCCGCTGTCGTCGACAACGAGGCCGACGCCTTTGGCACTCGAGGTGACGGATACTTTCACTGACCCGCCCTTGGGGGTGTACCGGCAGGCATTGTCGACCAGAACTCCGATCAGACGGTCAACCCACTCCGGTGGCGCCTTGACCAGGGGGGGAGGCTCCGACGCGCAGTCGAGGGTCAGATCGATGTGACGGGCCTCGGCCACCGGCTTGAATCGATCCGTGCAGCTGGACGCAATGACCGACACATCGACCGGCTCCTCACCGGGCGGCGGCGGTTCCGAATCGAACCGCGCCAGCCACAACAGGTCCTCGACGATCCTCCGCAGCCGCCTTCCTTCCCCCGAGACTCGCTCCAGGGAGGCCCGGTAGTCCGAGGCCGGGCGGTCCAGGGAGAGCGCCAGTCCCACCTCGGCTTCGATCACGCTTAGGGGAGTACGCAGCTCGTGAGAGGCATCAGCAGCAAAGTCGAGCTGGCGCCGCCGAGTCCGCTCGACAGGAGCGGAAGCACTGAGTCCGATAACCCAGGAGCCAAGGAAGATGGCGAGCAGCATGATCGGGCCGACCACGGCCTCGAAACTGAGCAGGATGGACCGGACGTGGCCGACGTCAGCCAGACTCTCGCCTGCCACCAGCCAACCTCCGCCCGGGACGTTCCTGGCCTGTAGGTGGAAGCGGCTCGGACCCAGCGCCAGTGTGACGGTGCCGGAAGACCAGACGCGGGTCGGCAGGGCGGGAGCGCCAGCCGTTATCGAACGGGACTGGCCGTGAGGGTCGACCTCCCAGAGAAGAACCGGCACGTCATCGGGATCCTGGCCGCGGTGGATGCTCTGGGCATGAGAGATGACCGACGCCACCGAGGCTTCAGGGTCCAACGCCTCGGCCACTCGGGTCCTCACCTGGACCGACAACCTCTGGTTGACGACCACATCCAGAGCACTGACCGCCAGGACGTAGACGGCCGCGATCAGGACGGTGGCGATGACGGCCACGCGGGCCGAATGACGGACGTTTTGACCGGTCCGGGCGTTCATGACGGGACTATCCGATAGCCCACGCCTCTGACGGTCTCGATCCGAGTGCCGCCGCCGGACAGTTTCGAGCGAAGCCGGGCCAGATGGACGTCGATGGTGTTGGAGCCCACCGCCGCCGCCTCCTCGTCCCACACCTGTACCGCGATCGTCCGGCGCTCGACCACGGTCGGGGCCCGGCGCAACAGCAGTTCCAGGATGGCGAACTCGGTCGAGGTCAGAACAATTGGTTCGGATCCGATCCTCGCCTCGTGGGTGGCCGGGTCGAGACTCACGTCCCCACAGGTGAGCAGGGGGCTCCGATTCTCGCTCGGACGCCGGAGGAGAGCCCTCAACCTGGCCAGCAATTCCGAGAACTCGAACGGCTTGATCAGATAGTCGTCCGCACCGGCGTCGAGGCCGGACACCCGATCCGAAGTGGTGTCCCTGGCCGTGAGCATCAGGATAGGCGTCGTAAGCGCCCGGGCCCGGGCCTGCTGGACCACTTCGAGCCCCGATGCGCCCGGCATCCGCCAGTCGAGCACCACGGCGCCGTATTCATAGGTGCGCAGATAGGCGAGGGCCAGATTCCCGTCGGCCACCGCGTCCACCGCGTAGCCGTTCTCCCGGAGACCGCGCTCAAGGACCGAGCGCAGGCCGGCATCGTCTTCGGCTATCAGAATCCTCACGGCCCGATCCTGCTATCTGGTCGGGGGGACGTCGAACGTCCGAGCCGTCGGTGTCGGCCACGAGGTCACCCTAGGAGGCCGACCTTACGGGGCCATGAAGCCCCGACGTGACCTTCCGCGGATGTGACGCCGGGCGACTCCGGGAGCGGACTGACGAACGCGCTGGCTCAAGCGCCGGCTCGGGGGTCATCATCTCTATGTGCCATCGAGTGACGCCGACTTTCCGATCCTGGAGTTCGACCCCACCCGGACCGCCCTGATCGAGCCCCGGCGCCGCCGGGGCCGTGAGGCAGCCCCCGAAGCGGTGGTCCTCTGTTTCTTCCTGGAGGTGATCGAGTCCGTCTGTGGGGAGGGCCGGGCTGAGGAGGTGACCGCCTTCTCCTGGGAGCACGGCACCCACTCCCTCTACGCCCTGGAATCCGAGTGGGGCACCGTTGGCGTCTATCACCCGGGCGTCGGAGCCCCCATGGCTGCAGGCATGCTGGAGGAGGCCATAGCCGCCGGAGGCCGCCGCTTTGTGGCCTGCGGCGGAGCCGGGGCGGTCATTCCCGGCCTGGCGTTGGGTCACGTGGTCGTGCCCACCTCGGCGGTGCGGGACGAGGGGACCTCGTATCACTACCTGGCCCCCGGTCGTGAGATCGATCTGGAGCCCGGCGCCGTCGACACCCTGACCGGCGTTCTCACCAGCCATGACGTCCCGCACCTGACCGGCAAGACCTGGAGCACCGACGCTCCTTATCGGGAGACGGTTGAGCGCATAGCCCGGAGGCGGGCGGAGGGATGTCTCACCGTCGAGATGGAGACGGCCGCCCTGGCAGCGGTGGCGCGCTTCCGGGGCGTGAGCTTCGCCCAATACCTTTATGCCGGGGATGATGTCAGCGGGGAGGCCTGGGACCACCGGGGCTGGACCAGTTCGTCCATTCGCACCGATCTCTTCTGGTTGGCCGTCGAGGCCGCCGCCAAGCTGCAGGATCCCCCTTCGGCGGTCCAAGACCCGGATGCCTAAGGTCCTCCCACGGCTTCGCCCACCGGATCATCGCCGCCGCTCGGGAGCACGGCGTCTCCGCCTACGTGGCCGACGGGGCCAACCGTTGGCCGGGGCTCAACACCCGCGACGCCGGATCGCTGTATCGCCTGGCTCTGGAGAAGGCGCCGGCGGGAACGCGGCTGCACGGCGTGGAGGGTGAAGGAGTGTCGTTCCGGGAGATAGCCGAGGCGGTCGGTCGTCACCTTGATGTGCCGGTGCGGTCCATCACCGCCGAGGAGGCCGAGGCGCACTTTCCATTCCCCTTGTCCATGTTGGCGGTCATCGATAACCCGACCTCCAATGCCAGGACCCGCCAGGTTCTGGACTGGTCCCCGACCCACCCCTGCCTCCTGCAGGACCTGGAGCAGGGCCACTACTTCGCCCCTCCGGCGTCCTGAGGCCTGGCCTTTCCTTCCGGAGGCGGCGCCCATAGTCCGGGGGTCAGGCCTCCCGCACCGCCGCCCTGTTCACCCAGCGCTCGTACTCGTCCAAGACCTTCGCCAGCCGGGTCCGGTCGACCCTCTCCTCGATCTGCTGAGTGCCGACCAGAATGGTGAGTCCGATCCGTGCCAGGATGACTGCCTCGGACTTCTCGATGCCAGCGTCGGTGAAGGCGAGAACCAGCGCCGTCTCCCGCACCAGGTCGACCCGGCGTTGAAAATCGGCTGCCACCGGGTTCGTCCGGGCCCAGGCCCGGATGGCGCTCTCGGCCTCGTGGTCGAGGCTCAAAGCCAACCGTTTCAGGAGTTCTATGCGCGCCAACGGGTGGGTGACCGATGCCAGTTCCTGTTCCAGATCCGAGATCCTCCCGTCCTCCCAGCGCCGGAGGAGCGCCTGGTGGAAGTCGGCAATCCCGGCGAAGTGCGCGTAGAAGCTTCCGGTGGTGACCCCCAGCCGGCCGCAGAGGTTGGTGATGGTCAGGGCGTCGACCCCGCCTTCCGCCAGGAGATCCAGGGCCACCCGGCAGTAGTCATCTTTGCCTTGAGGCACCCGTGCCTTCCTGATTCAGCGCATCCGAGAGCGGAGCGCAAGGTCGGTGGGTCCTGGACGGTCCCGCCTCCACCGTTGGCTTCGAGGTCAAGCACTTCTGGGGTGCCATGACTGTCCTGGGCCGAATTGCCCGCCTGGCCGGCTCTGTCGAGGTGGCCGATGACGGAGCGGTGTCGGCGTCACTCTCCCTTGACTCCAACTCCGTCGATACAGGCCAAAAGCGTCGGGACCAGCATCTCCGCTCCGCCGACCTCTTCGATTCCGCCGCCCATCCCCGCATCGAGGTGAAGGCCGAGGTCACTCTGGCCAGCCCGACGCGGGCCAGCGCACAGGGCGTCTTGACCTTGGCCGGGCGGAGCCAAAACGTGGCCTTCGAAGCCTCCACGGACCTATCCAATGACCGTCAGCAGTTGACCGTCGAGACCAGTTTCGACGGTGACCGCACCGGATTCGGGATGACGTGGAGCCCCTTGGGCACCGCCGCCAAGTTGGCACAGGTGAACGCCCATCTGGTCTTCCGCCACGTCGACATCGGGTAGCGCCGTCTCAGCGCCCGGCCACCACCGATAGACCCAGAAGTCTTTGACCGCTGTTGACCGGGAGTCGCGAGCCGCACGAGGTCGAATTGTTACTGTGAGCGGCGCCGGAGCGTTTGCGACCAACGGACCGGTCCGAGCAGCGATCTGGGGGAGGGCGGGTGACAAAAGCTCGATTGGCGATAAGGATCCCGGCCCTGGTCGGGGTCTGGGTACTCGGGCTGCTTGGCCTCATCCGCTTGGTATTGCTGCTCGACCGTCATTCAGACCTCGCCGCTGTGGTCGCCGGGGGGCTGATCGTCGTCAGCTTTATTGCTGCTGGCGCCATAACCGCCTTCAGCCCCCGCGTGCCTCGTCGAACGATTCTCGAGCTCGACCTGACTCGAATCCCCCCGGAGAAGACCGGACAAGGAGTGGCAGCCATCACAGGCCGGGGCCAACTGAGCCTGGCCGAGACCGTCCAGGCCCTGGAGCGGGCCACCCGGGACAAGAGGGTTGTCGCTCTGCTGTTAAGGCCCCGTTTCGATGCCGGTCCGGCCGCGCCGGTCCAAGAGCTTCGCGACGCGATAGGTCGGTTCCGGGCCGAAGGCAAGTTGACCCTGGCCGCCGTGGACTCCTTCGGGGAAGGCGGCCCGAACAATGCCGCCTACTACCTGGCCGCCGCCTGCGAACGAATCGTGCTGCACCCCACGGGCCTGGTGGGCCTCGTTCCTCCCGCCGTCGAGCCCAACTTCTACCGTCGGCTCCTCGACCGCCTGGGCGTCCAGCTCGAAGTGGTCGCCCGCTACGAGTACAAATCGGCCGCCGCCCAGCTGGTGGAGACCTCCTTGACCGCCCCGGACCGGGAGCAGGTCCAGGCTTTGCTGGAAAGCACCTGGGCCCGGCTGGTAACGGACATCGCAGACTCCCGCAAACTCAGTCCCGCCGATGTGAAGAGCTTGGCCGACCGGGGGCCCTTCTTGGCCGAGGAGGCCCTCGAGGCGAGGTTGGTAGACCGGCTGGCCTACACCGACCAGGTCATGGACGAGCTCAAGTCCGAACTCGGGCCCAGGGCGCGGTTCTTGTTCCTGGGCACCTACAAGAAGCGAGCGGGACGGGGCCGACAAAAGGGCAAGGCGGTGTCCGTGGGCCTCATTCACGCCGCCGGGGAGATCCACCGGTCGGCGGCCTCGCCGGTGGGGATCACCGGGGGCGGGGTGGTGAGTGCCGATGGGCTCATACCCTTAATCAGGGCAGCGGCCAAGGACCGGCGCACCAAGGCAGTTGTTCTGAGGATCGACAGCCCGGGGGGATCAGCCGTGGCCAGCGACGCCATCTGGCGGGAGCTGGTCCGGCTGCAGGAGACGGGCAAGACGCTGGTGGCCTCCATGGGGGCAGTGGCGGCTTCGGGTGGGTACTACATCGCCGCCCCAGCCAAGCGGATAGTCGCCCAGCCCGGGACCATCACCGGGTCGATCGGCGTCGTGTCGTTGCATGTCATCCTGGCCGAGGCCAAGAAGAAGCTCGACCTTGATACGGACCTCGTCAATCTCGGATCCGACATCCCGGCCTTCTCCGTCAACAGCCCCTTCTCGCCGGCCCAGCGCCAGCGAGCAGAGTTAGGGGCGGACGCTGTCTACCGGTCATTCCTCGACCGGGTCGCCGCCGGACGAGGCCTGCCGGCCGACCAGGTCGGACAGATCGCCCGCGGCCGGGTTTGGACAGGCTCGGACGCCAAGGAGATCGGTCTCGTGGACGAACTCGGTGGGCTCGACAGGGCTTTCGAGCTCGCACTCGAGTTGAGTGGCGCCCCGGCCGGTTCCCGGGTTCGGATCCGTCCCTATCCCCGGGCCACCGGACTCAGAACTCTGTTGAGCCCGCGTCGACCCGAGAGCAGCGACGATAAGCAGGCGGCATCGCTTTTGGCTGACGTCCCCGCTCAACTGGCCAGTGCCGTGCGCGAGCTGAGTCATTTAGGGCCGGCAAGCGTGGTGCACATCGGCTTTGACCCCGGCCTGTTCTGGCTTCGCTGATAGATCCCAGCTGGGTCAGAGGAGCGGCGCCTGAGGTCTCTCCAGACGGAGCACCCGGACGGGGCCGTAGGTGACGAAAAGCGAAAAGGCCCTCCGACCAGGAGATTCTCCCTGGTAGGGGACCCATCCGGCCCCTGAGCGCCCTCGGTAGGATTCGAACCTACGCACCCGGCTCCGGAGGCCAGTGCTCTATCCCCTGAGCTACGAGGGCAGGGACGAACACCATAGGCGCTGGCGGCGCGGCTCGGGCCCGGTGGAGGGCCGATTCCGCCCTTAGGATGCCGGAATGCCCGACTCGACCATCCTGGTGGTGGACGACGATCCCGTCATCCAGAAGCTCCTGGAGGTCAACTTCTCCATCGAGGGATACCAGGTGGAGGTGGCGGGCGACGGCCTGGAGGCGCTGGAGAAGGCCAGGGCCGTCTCACCCGACCTCATCGTGCTGGACGTGATGATGCCGAGGATGAACGGTCTGGAGGCGGCCAAGGCCTTGAAGGCTGATCCCGAGACGGCCTCCATACCGATCATCATGCTCTCGGCCAAGGCCCAGGACATCGACCAGGACGCCGGCCGGGAGGCCGGGGTGGACCTGTATATGACCAAGCCCTTCGACCCGCTGGACCTGCTCGACCGGGCCGCCGAGTTGATCAAAGGCCAGTAGCTGCCTCCGGCATTACATCCGTTCCGGCGCCTCGATCCCGAGCAAGCCGAGGCCGGTGGAGAGGACCGAGGCCGTCAGCCGGCAGAGCACCAGCCGGCTGTCCCGGAGCTCCGGTTCCGCCCGTAGGACCGGGCAGGCCTCGTAGAACGAGGTGAAGGTGCTGGCCAGGTCGAACAGGTAGGTGCAGAGCCGGTGTGGTGCCATGCCTTCGGCCACCGATTCCACCGCCGCTTCGAATCCGAGGAGGGCGAGGGCCAGAGCCCGTTCCTGGGGCTCGGCCACCAGCACCGCCGGCGGAACGGCCGAGGCGGTGATCGCGGCGGCCGCATCCTCGGCGGCGGCAGACTCGGCCCGGCGCAGGATGGAGCGGATCCGGGCGTGGGCGTACTGGAGGTAGGGAGCGGTGTTGCCCTCCCGGGCCAGCATCCGGTCCCAGTCGAAGACGTAGTCCTTGATCCTGTCATTGGCCAAGTCGTGGTACTTGAGCCCGCCCACTCCGACCGCTTCGGCCACGGCCATCTGCTCATCCGGGCCGAGGGCGGGGCTCTTTTCCACCACCACCGCCCAGGCCCGCGCCACCGCTTCGTCCAACAGGTCGGCCAGCTTGACCGAGTCGCCCGAGCGGGTCCGGAAGGGCCGGCCGTCCTGGCCCACCACGTTTCCGAAGGGGGCGTGCTCGGCGGTGGACTCCGGACCCAGCCACCCCGCCTCCCGGCAGACGGCAAAGACCATGGCGAAGTGCTGGGCCTGCCTGGCGTCGGTGAAATAGACCAGCCGCTCTCCCTTGAGATCCTCGGTGGAGTAGCGCACCGCGGCCACATCGGTGGCGGCGTATAGGTAGGCGCCTTCTGAGTTGCGGAGGATGACGGGTAGGGGCTGGCCTTCCCGCCCGGTGAAGCCCTCCGGAAAGGCGCATAGGGCTCCCTGGTCCATACGGGCCAGGCCCTTCTCCTCCAGCTCCCGGGCCAGGGGCTCGAGCATGGGGTTGTAGAAGCTCTCGGCCCGGACATCGGCCGGACCGATGGTCAGGCCCAGCCTCCGGTACACGGCCTGGAAGTGGCGCTCGGACTCGTCCACCAGCGCCTGCCAGAGGGCCATGGTCTCGGGGTCGCCCGCCTGGAGTTGGACCACCCGCCGCCGGGCCCTCTCGGCAAAGGTCCCCCCGGCGTCGAACTTGGTCTGCGCCTCCTGATAGAGCACGTTGAGGTCCGAGATGGTCCGCTCGGAAGCGGAGTCGGCCTCCCAGCCCAGATCGACCAGGTGCTCGATGAGCATTCCGAACTGCCGCCCCCAGTCGCCCCAGTGGTCCTGGCGGATGACCACATGGCCGAGATATTCCAGGACCCGGGCCACCGCATCACCGATGACGGTGGAGCGCATGTGGTGGACCAGGAGCTCCTTGGCCACGTTGGCCCCGCCGTAGTCGAGTACGAAACGGGCCGGCTCGCCCACCTCGGACACTCCGAGGCGAGGGTCACCCGCCGCCGCCGAGGCCTGCCGGCCCAGGAACCCATCCTCCAGAGTCAAGTTGATGAAGCCGGGACCGGCCACCTCGGCCCGGGCCACCACTCCGTCAGCCCGCAGCCGGCTGACTACCGCCTCGGCCACCTCCCGGGGGGGCCGGCCGGTGGCCTTGGCCAGCGACATGGCCGCATTGGCCTGGTAGTCCCCGAACTTGTCCTGGGCCGACCGGCGGATGATCGGATCGGCGCCCCGGAACTCCTCGCCCAACGCCGCGGCCATGGCGTCCTGGAGGAGCGGGACCAGGGTCTGGGACGGATCGGGCATCAGCCATGTTCCCAGGCCGGCGGCCTGCCCTCAACACAGTTGGTACTCAGTGCCGGCATTAGCTTCCATCCCTTGCGGATCCCTCCCTACCTCCTGCCTGACACCGCCGCCGTGGATCCGGCCAGCGGCCACCTGTCGGTGGGCGGCGTCGACCTCCTCGATCTGGCGTCCCGTTTCGGCACGCCGCTGTTCGTCTACGACGAAGCCCATCTGAGGGAGCGCTGCCGCCAGGCGGTGGCGGCCTGGGGTGATGGCGTGGCCTATGGGTCGAAGGCCTTCCTGTGTGTGGCCATGGCCCGCCTGGCTCA
>Ga0307373_10006296_pt1 | contig 18967 bp, 25 predicted proteins | sample OX2MG_FD_202534 | JGI IMG/M metagenome (GOLD analysis project Ga0307373, IMG submission 202534) | Soil microbial communities from Risofladan, Vaasa, Finland - OX-2 | ecosystem: Environmental > Terrestrial > Soil > Coastal area > Acid sulfate soil | place: Finland: Risofladan, Vaasa | collected...
AGCCAGGTCGGCACCTCGTCCGGCACGATCATCGGGAAACCCCAGTCATCCAGGCGCACCCTCTCTGGGAAGAGCTCCGCGCAGAGGCCGTGACCTACGCATAGGGTGGGATCAACACGGAGGAATCTGCCACTCAATCGTCGTACCTCCGCGCTTCAGGCAAGGGCAACGACGATGAGGCGGCTCCGGTACATCTGGCCTGCAGATGGCGCTCGAGCTCATCCCCGAATACATCCATGGTAGACCTAATCAAATTGACAACCCCGTCGGGGTGGCGGCAAGCGCCCCGGTTTTCAACCTGGATGCTCCAGCGTTTTGACCAGCCGGACCCCCTGATGGCTGGCGTGGAGAGGTTGAGCCAACTGCCCGAGCGCCTCGGCCAGGGCGGGCAGACCGTGGCTGCACGGTCCGCACGGGCCCGCGCTCTGCCCGGCCAGCCACCGCACTATCCGGTGCGCCTCCCACACGGCGCAGCTCCCGGGTGCCAGCAGGTGGACCACCCCCGCGCCCAGGGTGGCGTTGAACTTGCCGAGTCCTGCTTGGGAAATTTGGGCCTCTGGGAATTGACCGGGCGTGAGCCAGCTGCCGGAGTAACCACCAACGAGCAACGCGGCCGCCGCCGGATCGCTACCGGCGGCTTCCAGTAAACCCGCCAGCCCCATCCAGTTGGGCATCTCATACACGCCAGCACGCGCCACCGCTCCGCTCAAGGTCACTAGGCGGGTGCCGGGCTCTTCGCTGGTCCCTACTTCGCGGAGCCAATCCGAGCCGAACCGAGCGATCAGGCCTAGGTGGGCGAGTGTTTCGACGCTCTGGACGAGAGTTGGTCTGCCGCGCCACCCTCGCTCAAAGGAGAGCGGAGGCCGGAACCGGGGCACGGCAGGGAAGCCTTCCAGCCAGCGGACCACAGCGGTCTCCTCGCCGCCCACAAAATTCGGTGGACCGAGGACTACCTTGACACCAGAGAGGTAGCGGCCCTCCGCACCTCGCTCCAACAGGGCCCGCGTCACCTGGCGGTGGGCCAGCGACGTCGGCACCACCAGGAAGGTGCGTTCCGCCCTGAGGGCGGTGGCGACCCCCTCCGAGCCATCAAGAACCAAGTGGGGCCGGAGGCGCAGGAGAAGGTCGTCCTTGGCCGAGGCTGGCTCGGTCTCGCTCCCGTTGCCCACCACCACCCCTGCCCCGGTGCTGGCCCAAGACCGCGGCCAGCTTCTCGGCAGTCGGAAAGCCGGCTCCGCCCCGGCCGGTGAGCCCCGCGTGCCGGACCCGGGTCACCAGCTGGGCCGGCCGCATCCTGCCCACGGCCTCTGAGATTGGGCCGCCCAGCCGTGAGCGGTGCTCCAGCCAGCTCTCCCCATCGGGCCGGCTCGACCCCTCCAGCAGCCGAGCCCGGCCCAAGGCGCCTCGAGACCTTGCCAAGCCCTGAATCTGGGATTGGGTCGCCAGATCAACCGGCCCACCCGTCATTTCAACTCTCTCCCTGGACCGCGGTGCCGAAGAAGAGCTCGCCGCTCACCTGCGTAGCGTCGGCTCCGCCTTCGAGGACGAGGGTCACTCGGACGGAAGACGAAGTACCAGCCTGCAACTCCATCTCGACGACTGAGCCGTTGACGGCAAGGATGGGGCCCTTGTAAGTGGCCGAAGAAGTCGCCGGGGCATGAACCGCTCTGCCGCTCGAGACGGCGATGCCGCCGGTCGGCTGGAGCTGACCCTGGAGGGTGATCAGCAGCGTTCTGCGCGATCCGGCCGGGGCCTGCCCGTGAACGGTGAGAGTCGCCAAGGCCCCCGCTTGGCTGGTGCTGACCGTGCCCACGAAGCTTGTGGTGAACGGAGCTAGGCCAGCCGCCTGGCCACCAGCTGGCGGAGACGTGGAACCCGCGCCGGACCCTGACGACAGGACCGAAGTGGGAGTTCCCGCCCGCTGGGCCTAGCCTCGCTGGAGTGGCCCGACGGCGGACCACAGAATTACGGCTGCCGGCAGCGCGGCGGCGGCGACCAACCCGGCTCGCCGGAGTCCTGGGGAGAGCTTGGTCGCCCGCGCCAGTCGCAGCAGCACCGCCGCCACCACCGCCCCGAGGCAGGCAATCTCGTAGGTGAAGACCGCTCCTACATGGGTATCTGTCCCGGTGCCGATGGAATGGAGCAGGGCGACAGGCCAGGAGAGGTAGGTGAGCCAATGAACCAAGCGCCACCACGTGGGACGCAGATGACGGCGCAAGAGGCTGGTCGCCACCACAGCGGCGAGGATGTCGAGGCTGACGGTTCCGAGCCCCACCCACAGTGGCCGGTAGGGGCTGACGAAGGGAACCACCACGGTCCACCAACCCACCCCTACGAACGGGTCCAACTCCACCGTTAGGACGTGGATCGCTAGCAGGATGACTGCCAGCAGGGCCACATTGCGGTGAACCGCCTGGACCATAAAGCGAGGCCAGGAGGGTGGGCACCAGCCACCTTGAATGACGATGCCGAGGACCAGGTTGGCGGTCAACAATCCGAGCAGGACCAGGCCGCTTCCCCGAGCTACGTACCAGAGGTCGGAGGGACTGCTGGTCGCCACGACTGCCGAGATCAAGCTGTTACCTGGCAGCAGGCGCCCGGGTGCGACCGGTCATCGGCGAAGGGGCGTCTCACCCCCCGGCGGGAGGAGCCAATCCCGCGAACGGGGCGGCTCAGGGAGCCACCTGGCGTGAGCCGCACGGCTGAGCACCTGAGCGGCGCATCCTCCAATTTCAACCGCGGGCGACCGGTATCCCGCCGGACGAACTCAACGAGCGCCGCCTGGGAGGGGATCCTGGTGGGCTGTTGGTGCGGCCCTTCACAGGTCCCTCCGGGCGCCGCCCTGACCCCAGCCAGCCGGCGCTCAGGACCCACCGGAAATGACCGCGGGTGCAGTCCCGGCCGATGGCGCAGTCGGAGCCGGGACATTGGAGCCACCGGTGGCGGTTGGCGGGGTCGGCTGGCCGGCGCCGCCGGCGGCCGCGGTCGGGACGGTCCTACCGGGAAGAACCTGCGACACCACGGCCGCAGCCGCCCCCGTCAAGAGCATCACCGCAGCGGTTAGGGCGATAGTTATGCGCCGGGTCAGCCCTTCGCCGTCACTCCGCGCCGTCCGATTGCTTTCCCTAGGTTGGTTGTCCACGGAATGATTTTGTCCGGCTTCGCTCAGCTTCGCTCAAAGGGGTATTGGAATTGCCTGAGAGTCAGCCCAGTATCGACACTCGTCGCGGGTAACCACCCGCAAGCAAGCCCCACCAGGGTAAGGCAGACTCAGCGCCGGCGGTCGCGGCCTTCGCTAACCCCCCACCACCGGCCACCCGTTGGTGGCGGGTAGGACCATCACTCCCAGTATCGCGCCGATCACCAAGGTCGCCGCAACCGCGAACTGCCGGGCGCCGACCCCTGAGAGGCGATCTTGACCTCGGCTCAGCCAATCGCGTCCGCCGAACTGGAAAACATCCAGCAGGTGCCCGAGCACATGGAGCGACATCAGGCCAAACCAGAGAATGAAGCTCGCCTTGTGTAGGAACAGTAATGACGGGCGCCACGCCGGCTGGCCGAGCACCAGGGCGACTCCGGTAGCGATGACCGCCAGTGTCGAGACGATCACCAATGGCCCAAGCAGGCGTAGGAATAGAAGTGGAGGACCGCGCCGCTGGTACTCGGGCGCCCCTAGATAGAAGCGAGCGAACCGCCAGGTCGTGGTGCCGATCTTGAGCAGCACTGGCGGTACCAGAAGCATGCCCAGAAAGACGTGAGCCCCAAGCAGGGGGCGGATGGCCAGGATCGTAAAGCCCTCCATCGCCAGCAGGAGCAGCAGCACGAGTCCCAGGTTCCCGGTCAGTCGGGCATTACCCTCGGCGCCTTCGTCGGTATTTGCATCGATGTTACCGCGCTCTCTGTGCGAGTGGACATCGTCCAGTGACCGTTGGTTCACTCCGCTGGCTCCTGCATCGGTCCCACGCTATCGGCGGCGCCTGAGACCGGGCTGAGAAGGTGCCCACCAGGCCGCCATCCCACGTAGCCGGGTTCAGATCCTGCGGGAGGGGAGCTTCGGGGGGCCACATGCCAAGAAGCGTCCCACTGCACTGGAGCATCGCCGCAATCCCTGCCTCCTGCGGGTGGGCACCGCAACCGCCAAGGCGACCCGGCAGCTGATTGCAGCCGCTCCGTCTGACGATATTGAGAAGCCGGTCTTCGTGGATGGCCTTCAGACGATTCCCATCGGAACGAGCGTGCTGGATCACACGCGGAGCGGGCGACGATTCACATCGGGCGGCCACTGGTGGTTCACCCGAGACCTGGGCGCGGGGGTCCGCGCCTACACCCGAGGCAAGAAGGTGATCAAGGAGTGGTGCGGGTTTCTCCAGATCGAAGTCGTCGATCACTTCACGCATGCGCCACTGACCAGCCGGCTGATCCCAGCTGACCATCAGGAATACTCCGCCTACGAAAGCGTCTTTCAAAGGACCGTGACGAGTCTGGGCGGGAACACTCCTTTGTTGATCGCCGGGGATGCAGGATATTCTCTCGACCAGATTTTCCGGTTCAACAGCGATCACGGTGTGGGATCCGTCTTTCCCTTCCGACGAAAGAATGGCCGAGCGCCGAAGAGGCGGCAGGCGACTGCTCTCTTCGACGAGAACGGGGTGCCTAAGTGTCGGCATTGCGGGGGCGAGACTCAGTTCATTCGCTTCGCAGTCGTCAAGGGGAATCGCGAGCGCTCGGGTGCCGAAGGAGAGGGCCGCCTGTGGTTCCGCTGCCGGATGGGCAACCCTCAGTGCGGGGGCGAGCAGACGGTTCTCTGCTCCACTTCGCCATCCGATCTACTACCTCTATGGCGCACGGAGGACGCGTACGCGGCCATGCGGGTCTCCCATCAGTCCTACGAGCACAAGCATCGTGACTTGAGGATCCAATACCTGGTAGCAACTGCTGCCTGGCCCTTAGGCCGAAGCGGCCAGGAATGGCCTGGCAGCAGTTGCGCTCCAGCGCCGCCGTCTTCATTGAATGGCTTCGCGTCATGCAGCGCGCTGGTTGGGGCAAGACCAAGGCCAAGGTGGGTCCACCCACCGAGACCAAGGGCGGCGACATGGTGAAGCGGCTGCTCCGCTTCCGCGCCGAGCAGAGGAGCACCGCGTCCAGAGAACCCGAGGGCCCAGCGCCACCCACGGTCTCGCTACCCTCAGCCGCCTGATGAGCTTCAGCCCGTCAGGGTGAGTCAAGCGCGCCCCCGAGGCGTCGACGCGCGAATCTGACGCCTTCGGGCTGGTCTGGGGACCCTTCCCAGCCTCCCACCACTTCGGCTGTGGCTCTTTCTTGCCACGTCCGGCAGTACTCGAACCCCTCAAAACTGGCCTTCTCGGCCAACCTTGCAACAACCCAGCTACCCGCACGGGGAGTCGAACCCCGGTTACCACCTTGAAAGAGTGGTGTCCTAACCGCTAGACGATGCGGGCCCGGCGAGAGTCGCCTCTATACTCGCAGGAAGTGGACCGGGTCCAGCTTGAGAAGGAACCTGAGAAGTTGAGCACCAGTCCGGTGAAGTCGCAGAGCGCGGGAGGCCCTGAGCCGAGCGAGTCCCAGCGCTATCCCAACCTGGGGACCAAGGGAGTCTCGATAAGCAGCTCTGAAAGGGCCGATGTGGTGATCCGCACCTCCCGCACCGAGGGCTGGATCGTCGCCACCGCCCTGCTGTTGGCCGGATGCATCTCGATGGGGATCTACCTGGTCGTCCTGCACCATTGAGTTCCGTCTCCTCCCCCGACCCGCTCCCCGAGCATGTCGAGCTGCCGGGGCGGCGCCGACTTCGCTTCGCCCCCAGCCCGACCGGGGACCTCCACATCGGCAACGTTCGCACTGCCCTCTTCAGCTACTGCCTGGCTGGGGAGGACGGCCGCTTCCTGATTCGGATCGAGGACACCGACCGCGAGCGGTACCAGCCGGAGTCAGTTCCCCGCTACCTGGAGACGATCGCCTGGCTCGGGATGCACTGGGATGAGGGCCCCGATCGAGGTGGCCCCTGCCAGCCCTACGTTGAGTCCGAGCGGCTCACGTTCTACCAGGCGGCTGCCGAAAGGCTGGTGGAGGGCGGTGCAGCGTACTTCTGCTTCTGCACCAGAGAGCGGCTCGAAGAGTTGCGGGCGGCCCAGCGGACGGCCGGGCTGCCCACCCGCTACGACGGCCACTGCCGGAACCTGCCCGTCGAGGAATCGCGGGCGCGACGCGCCGGTGGTGAGCCCTCCGTGGTACGGCTCAAGGTGCCCCCGGGGGAGACACGCTGGGACGACCTCGTCCTGGGCCCCCAACTGTTTGACAACGATGTGGTGGACGACCAGGTCCTGCTCAAGTCGGACGGCTTTCCCACCTACCACCTGGCCCAGGTGGTGGACGACCACCTGATGGGGATCACCGAGGTCGTGCGCGGGGTCGAGTGGCTGCCTTCGACGCCCAAGCACCTGATCACGTATGCGGCCCTGGGGTGGCTGCCACCCCGGTTCGCCCACGTGGCCCTGGTGCTAGGCCCGGACCACAGCAAGCTCTCCAAGCGGCACGGCGCCCAAACGGTCAACGAATTCCGGGACTTGGGATATCTCCCCGAGGCTCTGGTCAACTTCCTGGCCTTCCTAGGCTGGTCGCCGGGCACCGAGGAGGAGATATTCGATCTCAGCGAGCTGCGCCGGCGGATGAGCTTCGACAGGCTCCAGAGCAGCCCGGCCATCCTCGACCAACAGCGCTTGGATTACCTGAATGGGGTCTGGATCCGCAAGCTGCCGGTGGAGCAACTGGCTCAGCGGATTGAGCCCTTCCTGCCGCAAGCCGAACCGGACCAGCTGATCCCGATCGCGGCCATGGTCCAGGAGCGCATCCGACGGCTGGACCAGGTGCCAGGTCTCTTGGCATTCGCCTTCTCCGAGCCCGAGCCCGACGCAGAGTTCCTACAGGGGAAGCTGGGCCGGGAGGAAGCGCTGAGCTTCCTCCGGCGAGTCCCGGAGATCCTCGCCGGCGACCCGGCGCAATTGATGGATCGACTACGCAACCTTGCCCAGAAACTGGGAGGGAACGACCCGGCAACTGCTAAGAAGTTTGCCCAGGGGGCGATGCGGGTGCTCCGGGTCGCCACCACCGGCGCCGAGGTAACGCCACCTCTTCCTGAGTCGATCGCCCTGATTGGGAAGGAGACGGCCCAGCGGCGCGTGGAGCGCGCCATCCGGGTTCTCGCCCAAGCGGCCTGACGCACTCGCCGAATCTCCGGTGCGCCGACCGTCCGGCCCCGGCGGCCGATACTATCCTCCCGGCGGGACAGGACTTCTGGCCCAGCCCAACCGGCCGCGACATTGGGGCGTTGCCAAGTGGTAAGGCGCCTGACTCTGGATCAGGTAATCGGAGGTTCGAATCCTCCCGCCCCAGCCAATGTCGCATTGAGTCGTCCTTGAACTCAAATTCGACCCCTTGATAGTAACTTAGGTGGGCTTCACCCTTTTACTCTGTGCAGAGTCAGACAAGTAGTGGATAGGGTTCACACTTGCCAGCCGGTTAAGAGCACGCTGGTCGAGCTGGTCCAGGCTGGCTATCGCCTGCCGCTCGGAGAGCGAGCAGATGTTCGTGACGCTCCGGCGGCTGGTGGTGGCCCGGGCCGATGCCGGGGACTGAGTCGCCGACTGGCCACGCAGCGGCCGCAGCCGGACGCCTTCGGGCAGTTGGGCTCGACCCACCGGCGGGTGGGTGGGCGACCCAAACGAGGGCCACTGCCAGAGAGGCTGCGGACGGCCCGAACCCAAGCGAGAGCCAGGTTCCGGACCGTGGAGATGGCGCCAAAGCGGGTGACACTGGGCGACAAAGCGCAGGCCGCTCCCAACTCGAAGCACGCCTGCGGCCTCCACTCGCGGCTGGTCTGTCTGGATGCGACCGGGGGATACTCCATCGCGCCGCAACAGATTTGCGCTGATACGATCGAAGCGGATGGCCGTGCAGCCGAGCGTGCCCGGACGGATGGACATTGAGGCCCTGCGCGCGCACACCCCGGGGTGCCTCCACCGCGTCCATCTCAACAACGCGGGCGCGGCACTGCTGTCGAAACAGACTCTCGATGCAATGGTCGAGCACCTCCGATTGGAAGCGGCTATCGGCGGCTACGAGGCCGCCGACCGGGAGCAGGGCGCGATCGCTTCTACCTACACAAATCTCGCTGAGCTTATCGGTGGCCGAGCTGACGAAGTAGCACTCTTCGACAATGCCACTCACGCTTGGAATGCCGCGTTCTACTCGCTGTCCTTCAAGCCAGGCGATCGAATCCTGACGGGACGAGCCGAGTATGGGAGCAACGTGCTCGCCTATTTGCAGCTCGCCGAGCGCACTGGGGTCGAAGTTGTGGTCGTTCCCAATGACGACTCGGGTCAGCTGGACACGGAGGCCCTCAGGAACTCGATCGACGAGCACACCAGGCTTGTGGGGGTGAGCCACATTCCGACCAGCGGTGGCCTGATCAACCCAGTCGGCGAGATCGGCCGGATCACTCGGGCTGCCGGAGTCCCCTTTCTGCTTGACGCGACCCAGTCCGTCGGACAGTTTCCGGTAGATGTCCGGGAGATCGGCTGTGACATGCTTACCGGTACGGGACGAAAGTTCCTACGTGGGCCCAGAGGTACTGGCTTCCTGTGGGTTGGCGCCGCCGCTCTGGAGTACTTGGATCCATTCGTTGCCGAGATTGGGTCAGCTCGGTGGGATGGTCAGCGTGGATTCACTTGGAAGTCGGGAGCCCAACGATTCTCGACCTGGGAGAAAAACTACAGCGCCGTGCTCGGGCTGAGCGCCGCAGTCCGGCAGGCTCTCGACTTGGGCTTGAACGCGATAGGAGACCGCGCGGTCTCCCTCGGCGCTGCGCTACGAGACCGCCTCGGTGACCTTCCAGGCGTATCCACCCATGACCTCGGTACGAATCGATGCGCAATAGTCACGGCGCTGGTCGCCGGTATCGAGTCGGAGGATGTCGCCCGCTCCCTTGCTGTACAGCGAATCAACGTTACCGTCACCGTTCCGAGTCACACCCAGTTTGACACCGAGGAGCGCGGACTTCCGCCACTCGTGCGGCTCTCCCCCCACTACTACAACACCGAGGCGGAACTCGAAACTGCAGTCGAGGCGATCGCGAGGGCGACAAGCGGTAAGGGGGGACTGGTTGGCTAGCTAGTGTCCCGTTACCAGGCCGAGCCTTGAGGCGGGCGTGGAAGGTGGCGAGCGGGATTCGGCCGTCCAGGGCACGGTGCGGTCAGTGGTCGTTGTAGTAGGCGCGGAATGTGTCCAGCTGGAGCTGCAGCACGGCCCGAACCGGCGCTGGTGGCTGTTTGGCCAGAGAGCGCTTCAGAGTTTGGTGGAAGCGCTCAACTTTGCCACAGGTTTGCGGGTGGCCCTCCATCTCGCTGAAGTTCTACGCCTGGCGCTCTCGCCAGCTGAGCCACGACCGACGCGGCGGCGGTCAGGACGAGATCAGGCGCCGTCCACTGGACGCTGGCGGGCTTCAGTGGAGTCACCATGTGGCGCCGGGGCAGTGGCCGCCGCGATCATGGCATCGTCGTATCCGAGTATTCCGCGCAGGACCTGGTCGCTGTGTTCGCCCAGAGTGGGTGGCGGTAGTCGGATGGGGCTCGACCTCCCATCCAGCTTCCAGGGCGCGCCAACCTGGCTTATCGGTCCGGCTGTTGGATGGTCGACGACCGACCGCATGGCGCGATCGGTAGCCAGGGGGCTCGAGAATGCCTCCGCCATGTCGAAGATCGGCCCGGCAGGGATCCCGTGGGACTCGAAGCGGTTCAGCCACTCTGTCCGAGTCCGATCACGCATCCGCCGCTGAATCTCCGGAATGAGATCGTGTCGGGCGCTCTGGCGCTGGGCGTTGGTCACGAATCGGGGGTCGGCGGCTAACTCCGGCGCCTCCAGGGCCTCACAGAAGCGCCGGAATTGGGCGTCAGAGCCCACCGCCACGTTGACGAAGCCGTCGGCCGCCTCAAAGGTGCCATAGGGGACGATCGTGGCGTGACCGTTCCCGGTTCGGGAAGGAGGATCTCCGACGGCAAATAGCCGACCAGCCTGGTACGTCAGCAGCGCGAGGAGCGAGTCGTTCAGCGCAACGTCGATCGTTCGTCCGACCCCGGTGCGGCTTCGCTCCACCAGAGCGGCGAGGATGGCGTGAGCGGCGAACATTCCCGCGGAGATGTCACCGACGGGCACCCCGACCTTGGTCGGCGGACCGTCGGCCGTCCCGGTCAAACTCATCAGTCCTGAAGTGCCCTGGGCAATCTGGTCGTATCCGGACAGGGTCGGACGATTCTGACCGTAGCCGCTAATGGATGCGTGGATGAGTTCGGGTCGCGAGGCTCGGAGAGTGGCGGCGTCGAGTCCGAAGCGGGCGGCTGTCCCAGGCTTGAAATTCTCGACCACCACGTCAGCGCCCTGAGCCAGTGCCGATGCGGCACGCAGGCCGGCTTCCGTCCTGAGATCGAGGCTCACGCTCCGCTTGTTGCGATTCACGGAGAGGAAGTAGGACGATTCCCCGTGAATGAAGGGCGGGCCCCATACCCGCGACTGGTCGCCCAGGAGCGGTGGCTCGATCTTGATTACGTCCGCCCCCAGGTCGGCCAGCAGCAGGGTGCAATAGGGACCGGCCATGGCGTGGGTCAGATCGAGTACCCGAACTGACTCCAACGGAAGTGGCCCCTCCGGGACGTCAGCAGCCTCACGCTCGGACTGCACGGCCATCCGCGGCCTGACCCTCTGCCGCCTCCTGATTCGGTATGTCAGCCGGCGCCTGCCCTCGGGGACGGCGTACCAATAACCGGAACCGGCCGCGAGCCTGGCTGACGTGGCGGAACCGACCCTCCCGTCGTTTGAGCAGAGTGTTGATCGGTGTTCCCGCGAGCTGGGAAACCTCCTCCAGGAGCGCGCGGTGCAGTACTGCGACGAGTGCATCGAGCGACTCATGGGCGGGTCTTTGCTCGGGAACGATTCGATCAGCTAGGTGTAGATCGGCTAGATCCCATGCAGTCAGCTTGAGCCGTCCCGCCAGTTCCTGGGCGTGGTCGGCGTCGTGGTAAAGGATGGCTGAGGCAGCCTCCGGCGCAATCACCGAGAAGATCGCATTTTCCAGCATGAGGACACGATCTCCCACCGAGAGAGCCAGCGCTCCACCGCTGCCTCCCTCCCCTACCACGGTGGTGATGATAGGCGTCCTCAGGCGAGCCATCCGGGCCAGGCATTCAGCAATGGCTCCGGTTACGCCTTGGCCTTCGGCTGCGCTATCGGCAGCGGCCCCTGGGGTGTCCACGAACGTCAGCACCGGCAGGTGATACCGCTCCGCGAGAGCGAAGGCCCGCATCGCCTTGCGATACCCAGAGGCCTGGGTGTGACCTCCCTCGCCTCCGAACCGGTCCTGGGCCACGAAGACCACGGGGCCGTTCGCCTAACCGGCCCGGGCCGGTGACCACCGACTGGTCACCTCCACCCTGACGGTCGCCCCGCAGCTCAAACACGTCGCTGAAGAGCCGTGAAGTCAGTGTCCGGCCGCTCGGGCGCGCAGGATGACGGGCCAATTCAACCGTTTCCCACACCGATCGGGTGCCGCGCGGATGACCAACGTATGCGGAGGCTCCGACCCTCTGCCTCGGGCCGACCCACTCGCCAACATCGAGATCAGTCCCCCAAGGACGGTGCGCAGTTCAGAGCATCTCGTAATGCGCTCCAGATCGGAGATGGGGAGCCCGAACAGTCAGAAATGACCTGGGGAGGTCACGTCCGACATATTAGACTATTGGAATGAGGTATATTCCTTGAACTCATCGCGTTGATACGGCCGCAGCGCTCTCCCCAGTTGGCGGTCCCTCTACGCTACTTCTTGGCCGGCCTCATCGCGTGGGTACTAATGGCCTGCGGCGTGCCCTTGCTGGCCGCCCATCTGGTGGCTGGCTACGACGACCCTGAAGTCTTCGCGTTGACCCATCTAACCGTGCTGGGGTGGGTGACGATGACCATCATGGGCGCCACCTACCAGCTCTTCCCGGTGGCGCTACAGGCCACGGTTTCCAGCCCCAGCCTCGCCCGATGGAACTTCTGGGTGTACCTAGCTGGGGTGGGCGGGTTCGTACCGAGCTTCTTCTTCAGCTGGTCCCCAGGGATAGCCAGCTTCGGGTCGCTGGCGGTGGTCGGCGTGATCTGCTTCACCATCAATGTGTTCCGAAGCTACCCCTCCATCCGCACCTGGCACCCGATGGCCGCCTACGTACTCTGTGGGCTGGGCTGGCTGACGGTGACGCTCGGGTTCGGCCTTGCCTGGGCGCTCGACTGGCAGTTCAACTGGTTCGCCATCAGCCCCAACCTGCTCGCCGCCCATGTCCACGCCGGACTGGTGGGTTGGCTCGCCTGCACTCTGATGGGCGTCTCCTACAAGTTGATGGAGTTGTTCGCCCTGGCCCACCGTCGCAGCTGGCGCCTCGCCTATGCCAACCTGGCCATCTGGAATGCGGGGCTGGCGGGACTTGTGGTGTCGCTTATGCTCTGGCCAGGAACCCCCGCGGTCACAGCCTTCGCCACGCTACTCGGGCTCTCCGCCGCGGTTTACACGTTCGACCTCTGGCGCATGTGGACCAGCCGACGCCGTCGGTCGATCTCACTCGAGCAGGCGTACCTCGCGGTGAGCCTCATGTCACTGCTCTCGGCGGCAACCCTCGGTATCCTGATCGCCTCCGGGGCGAGCCTCCATCCGAGCTGGGTCGTCGCCTACGGTTATGCCGGGATTGTGGGTTGCTTCGGTTTCGCCATCGTCGGTAAGTACTACAAGATCATCCCGTTCCTGATCTGGCTGAACCGCTACGGCGGCGCGGTGGGGACGGGGTCGGCCCCCCTGCTCAAAGACCTCCTGGACGATCGACTGGGATGGGCCAGCCTGGCACTGCTAGTGGTTGGGTACGGCGGCATCCTGGCAGGACTTCTCGCGGCCCAAGCCACCCTCGTCGCCACAGCGGGCCTGGTGTACCTGGTGGGCGTGCTCCTCGGTGCCGGTACGCTGGGCGCGGCTCTCATCCCTGGCCGCCAGATCCAGCGTTCCACAACCCCCTCCCGGGCCCTGCCGAGGCGTACCTGACCGGAAGCCCATACCCAAGAAGAGGGCGCCCTGGTGCTCCGACCCCGATGGGATGGGGAGCCACCCCGCTAGGTCTCGAGCGCGCCAGTAGCTGGGCGCTGCCCCCTCCGACTCAGGGGCGGGCGTTGGCCCCCTCCGGTTGACGGCGTGAGACGTAAGTCCCCACCGGAGTCCTGAACCCGACTGCTAGCCGATTCCAGCTGTTGATCGCGACCACCTGGAGGGTAAGCGCCACTATTTCTTCGGGCGAGAAGTGGGCGGTCAGCTCGGTGTAGACGTTGTCGGGAGCGCCCGTCTCAGAGAGCATCGTCAAGCTCTCACACCAAGCCAGCGCGGCCCGTTCCCGCTGGTTATAGAAAGGTGCCTCGCGCCAGGCTGCGAGCACCTGGAGGCGCTGCTCATCTTCGCCGATCGAGCGGGCGTCCTTGGTGTGCATGTCCAGGCAATGGGCGCAACCGTTGAGCTGCGACGCTCTGACTTTGACCAGTTCCACAAGCTTGGGCTCGAGACCGCCATGGTCAGCCGCTGCTTGGAGACCCACCATCGCTTCGATGGCGGCTGGCATCACTTTCCCATATTCGATTCTCACCTCAGGCTCTCCTATTTACCTTCGATAGGCACTCTCACTCCAGCCGGCCACCGATGTCACTGCAGCGTGGCTCGGGGACTGGCCGCCACTGTCAAAGGTTCCGGTGAAAGCAAGACCACCCTTCCTGGTCACAGTCACCCCCCTGAAAAATCCGCTCGGCGGTTACTCAGCTTCCTGAAGCCGTGTCCTCAGGTCTTCTCCAACTCTGCAGTGACGCTGATCTTGTCGCCAGCGAAAAGGCGGGACACCGGGCACAGAACAGCTGCCTCGTCCACCGCGGACTGGAAGCCGGCGGCATCAAGATCCGGAACCCGGCCCCGGACCTGGAGGGCGGAGGAGACGATCGTGGGCACACCGTCGACCTCGTCGAGAACGATGGTGGCGCTGACGGTGAGCCGCTCCGGAGCTGTCCGACGCTCACCCAGACGCAAGCTGAGCGCCATCGCGAAGCACGAGGAATGCGCCGCGGCCGCCAGCTCCTCGGGGCTGGTCATCCCGCCGGGACGTTCGGTCCGGGCAGACCAGGTAACAGCCAGCGAATCGAAGGCGCCACTGTTAGCCCGCACCGCGCCACGGCCACTGGCCAGGGGCCCCACCCAGACGGTCTCCGCCGTGCGTTCTGCGATTGTCACTGCTGTCTCCTGTACATCACTTCGCCTTGCTCTGATACCGGTCTCACTAGTTGCTCCCCGCTCCATCATCTAGCGGATTCGCGCTCACATCTGCGGATTCAGCTGGTCTACTCGCCGCATATGATGCTTGCCACTGTCGCGTCATCTGGCACCAAGCCGGTAGACCCGTCAGCACCGTCTCGTCCCGACACCGCAGGCACCTGCTCACGACTCTCGCCGACGAGACGATGGCGATCCTGTTGTGGTCACCGCACAAGGCGCAGTCACCGACGCAGACGCCCATGACCATACAAGCCGGTGCGAGCGCTGTCCCAGCGTCAATTCGGTCCCCAGCGGCGACCCCGGAGGTCTGGATCAAAGCTTTCAACGAGACCTTCCGATCGCATGTTTTCGGAGGCCCCCAGCGCACTGCCGTGCGGATGTTCTCCTGGGCAGCGGTGGCGCTTTCAGGGGACGGCCGCTGCTCTCCGAACTGCGTCAGACCTAGCTGCGATGGAGTCATCGGCGAAGGGTCGTCGCTGCTGGGTGGAGCGGCCTCTTCAACGGCATCAGACCTCCTGGGGCACCAGAGGCTTCAAGGTATCGACACGCGTTCGAGCCGCCTCGGGATCGCTGAAGTAGCGCTGGTTGATCTCCGTGTACTCCTGCCATTCTGGCGGCAGGTCCTCCTCGGCGGAGATGGCGTCGACGGGGCAGGGATCGACACAGGCCCCGCAGTCGATGCATTCCTGCGGATTGATGAAGAGCATCCGGTCCTGGTCGGCGCCGATGATGCAGTCCACCGGGCACACCTCAACGCAGGACTTGTCCTTGACGTCGATGCAGGTTTCGCCGATCACGTATGTCACCGCCAGGGTCCCCCCACCGGCGTCGGATCGACGTCCACCAGCACCTGGTCTCCGGTTACAGCCACCCGATGCGTCCACACCGGAATGACCGCCGGTAGGTTGAGGACTTCTCCCGTCCGGACATCGAATCGCGAGCCGTGGCAGGGGCACTCCACCAGGTGGTCGGTGAGCTCGCCCTGACTCAAGGAGCAGTCCTCATGGGTGCAGGTGTCGTCGATCGCGTACCAGCCCCCGTCCTCGGTGTGAGCGAGACAGATCGCCACTTCACCCACCATCAATCGGCGCATCTCGGCAAGAGGGATCTCACTGGACTGCAGAATGGCCTGGTCGAGGGCGCGCGTCACGACGCGGCGGGCCGGGGGCCAACTGCGTCCCGGATCGATGCGGGCGGTACGCAGGTGAGGTGGTGCAGGGTGCCGGTGAAGCGCTCTGCCAGCTCGGGACTGCTCTTCTCCAGTGCCGCGTAGGCTTCGGCCGCCAGCCGGCAGGCACGCTCTGTCTGGCCCGCATCTCCGAGTTCGCGCAGCGCCCGGTCCAGCAGCCGCACCACGGCAGTTGCAGCTGTCATCAGGACTTGCGACCGATCCGAACCTTCCAGGTCTTGGGCCCGCTCTCCAGGTAGTCCCAGCTGAAGCGTTCGCCGCGAGTGGCGTCGAGCTGATACCTGAGGGGCAGCGGGTCGTGGTCATTCACCAACGTCAACGCGGTGCCAACCTCGAGCTCTTCGATGGTGGAGAAGATGAGCTGGTGGCGCTGGGCCGGGGGCAGGGGCCGGACGTCCAGCTCGCCCTCCGCCGGGGTCGCCGCGAGCAGCCTGACGCCACCCACCTCGTAAGCGATGTCAGAGCGAATGTGATGGCCGATGAAGCAGTGGTCGCGAGCCAGCTCGGCGGTCCGTTGGTACTCCGCCAGGCGTTCGAATTCGCCCCCAGCCACCTCCGGCGTCACCAGCAATCGGGAGATTCGCGCATTGGGCCCGGGATGGTCGGCGACTGTCTCCTGCAGCGACACCTGGATCCGGTTCCAGGGCAGCTTGTCGCGGGTGAGCAGCGCACCTAGGGTCCCCGTGTAGCAGGTCGCCACCGCGCCGGCGAGCAGTTCCTCGGGACTGGTGCCCTCACCCTTGCCGCCCATACCCGACGGCGCTGACCAGGGCACTACTTGCCCCCCCGTCTCTAGCGATCCCACGGCCTCACGACCGGAGCCGGTAAACCTCGTCATAACCTCGAACGTCAGTTGCGCCATGCTCATTTCTCCTCGGCCCCCACGCGGGCGACTTGCATTTGTCCTCTATGCCCCGCCTCTCCCTCACCTCGCATCTGGGACCTCAGCCTCACCGCGCAGGGCGGCCACCAGGGCGCCCCGCTCCTGGGGACTCAGCTGGTGGAGCCGGGGAAGGTAGTCCACCTCTTCCTTGTCGAAGTGGAGGGTCACCACTGCGGCGAGGGCCTGCAGCTGCCGCTGGGCTGCTGCGCAGTCCAGGGCCGACGCCGGAACCTCGGCGGTGTGCGCCAGGTCCTCGGTGAGTTCCTGAATGCGGCGGTGGTCGAGCGCCATCGAAGAGGTGGCACCTCCTGTCGCCCGCAGCAAGCGTTCGACCGCCGGGTACACCAGCATTTCCTCGCCCATGGCATGGGGAAGCAGATCCGTCCTGAGGAAGCAGACCGTGGCCGCTAGGGCCGCGCCTAACTCCCTAGCCTGCAAGGCTGGGGCTGCCCGCGCCAGCCGACTCAACGCGGCGATTCCCTCGAGCAGGTGCACATGCTCCTCGTGGATCACTTGAACCGGATCCTCTCCTTGGGCGTCCTCCGGCCAGCCCGACCCGTCCTCGAGGGGCCGGTGGGCTTCGATCCCCGGTGGGGGGGTAACCACTCCGAGGGCCACCAGCCGCCCCTCCAGACAGCGCAAGCCCCTGGGCACGCCCGCCCTTACCACCGCCAGGTCTCCCGCCCGTACCGGGCGCAGTTCCTTCCCGGTCAGCAGCTGCCCGATTCCGTCCAAGACCGCCAGGACCAGGTCGGAGTCGGGACGATGGGGTGGCAGCTCCTGACCCGCCGCCAGGTCGATGAGCACCACCCGCATTTGCGATCGCTGAAGGAGGGTGCGCGTGGGCCCACTCGAGTGGTCGCCGCCGGCCAGTTGGCTGGCCGATCCCACCAGTACCTCCTCCGAGGCGAACTCAGCCATCGCCCCCTCGATCCTCCGGAGTGAAGACCACCTGGTAGTCGCCACCGCCCAGGTCTTCGGTGCTATGCCCATACCCGCGGGTTTCCAGCACCGCGTAGAGAGGGACTGGCTCCAGCGGAGCGATCAGCTCGAGCGACTCCGAGCTGGCTAGCTTGGAGACTGCGTGCATGATCACTGCGAAGGGATCCTCACCTCTCGCCATCAGGTCGCGGACGTCCAGTTGCACGATGCTGTTCCCTAGCGCCAGCCGAGAGCATGTTTGGCGGCATCGCTCATCATTTCGGGGTCCCACGGAGGGTCCCACACCAGCTCGACCTGGGCTTCCCTAACTCCGGGAATGGTGCCCACGGTGAAGCGCACCTGATCGGGGATACTCCCACCCATGGGACATCCTGGAGTCGTCAGGGTCATGGTCACAACTGCGATTCCGTCCGCGACACGGAGCCCGTAGATCAGTCCCAGGTTGACCAGATCGATGCCCAGCTCGGGGTCGTAGACACCTAGAAGACAGTCCCACGCATTCCGCGCGATAGCGGTGTCACCCACCAGCGGGGCAGCATTCGGAAACCTCATCGCTCAGCCTTCGTACCGGCGGCGGCAGGCTCCTGCAGGTGGGCCACACACAGAGACGGCTCGACCAAGGGATCGAGTTGGGTGGCGACCAGGGGAACCCCGATCTCGGTCAGAGCTCCGCGCATGAGGCCGAGGTGGGCGGAGCACACCAGTCGCGGGTTGGCCGTCGCCACCTCCAGGAAGGGACAGGAGTGGAGGCGGAGCTCAGTCTCAGAGGTGGCTTCCACCACTTCGGGACTGAATCCGAGCTCAGCTAGCATCGCCACCAGCCGCGCCAACCCCGGTGCACCGTCATCGTCACGAGATCGGGCCAGCCGAGTTCCCCAGGCTTCGCCAATCTCCAGGCCCACCGCCCTGGGCTCCTCAGGACCCGTCTCCAAATAATCGGACAGGATCTCCGCCAGCATCCGATACCCGCCCTCCTGGCCTGCCGTCGCCTTGGCCACGGCTCGCCATACTTGGCGGGGACGGCCCCGCCGCGGTCGATGCTCGAACTCAGAGAGCACCAACCCCGCGTTGGCAAGAACCTCGAGGTGGAAGCGCACGGTACTCACGTGGAGGTCTGTGACCCTCGCTAGCTCCCTGGCATCCAACGGGCCGGTGGCGTCCCGCAGCGCGGTTAGGAGGGCGACCCGCGTCCACCCAGCCAGGGCCCGGTGAACGCCGACGTCGCGTCCGTCGCGCGGATCCATGCCTCGATTATACATGAGCATCCTCAGCTAAAAGCTGGGTGCATCGAAGGCGACCGCGGAGAGATGGCTAAGCTGAAGGCTGCTGGCATAAGGGGGGCTGAAGATGGCGCGGCAGGCGAAGGTTCAGGTCCGCCGGGTCTACGACGCGCCCATACCCAGTGACGGCGCCCGGGTGCTGGTGGACCGGATCTGGCCGCGTGGGCTGAGCAAGGCCAAGGCCGAACTCGAGGAGTGGTGCAAGGATGTCGCTCCTTCGACGGAACTGCGCCAGTGGTACAGCCACGACCCGGCTCTTTTCGAGGAGTTCGGCCGGC
>Ga0307373_10006297_pt1 | contig 18967 bp, 12 predicted proteins | sample OX2MG_FD_202534 | JGI IMG/M metagenome (GOLD analysis project Ga0307373, IMG submission 202534) | Soil microbial communities from Risofladan, Vaasa, Finland - OX-2 | ecosystem: Environmental > Terrestrial > Soil > Coastal area > Acid sulfate soil | place: Finland: Risofladan, Vaasa | collected...
CCTCAACACGCACACAGGCCATCAGGCCTCGGCTCGCGGTCGGCCCACAAAGCCCTGCACAACGGGCCTATCGGGGTTCACTCCCGAGACCTGGGACCCAATCCCTCGCTTGTTTCAGGCCTAGCCTGTCCCCATCGAGCGTCGTGGATCCGATCACCTGGGACCCAGCACCGCAGTCTGTCGAGGGGCATTGACCCGCCGCCGCGGAAGGGTCGCGGCGCGCGCCACCTCCACCCTCACGATCCTCCTCGTTGTCGGCGGGACGCTGGTGGCCACGTTCGGAGTTCCTCCGGCCGCTGCCTCCCCGCCGCATCCCCGAGCCGCCGGCTGGTCGGTCCGGAGCCATGTAGGCGTGCCCGCGGGCTGGACCATGACCTGGTCGACGGGGGCCCTTCCCGATGCCGGACAGCCCATCGCCCTCTCGTCGCCGACCGTGGCCACGCTGGATGGTCAGCCCTCCGTCGTGGTGGGGGACCGCAGGGGGTATGTCTATGCCCTGCACCTGGCCAACGGCTCGTCCGTCGCCGGGTGGCCGGCCACCAACGGCAGCGGGCCCATCGATTCGCCCCCGTCGATCGCGGCGTGGGGCGGTGCTCAGTCGGTGTTGGTGGGATCGGGCAACGACGCCGATTCGGCCACGGGCGGCTTCTCGGCCTACAGCGCGTCGGGCGTCGAGCAGTGGTTCACCACCGCAACATCGTCCTTCGCCCCGGCCGGTGGTGTACAGGCCGGGATCTCCGTCGGCGCACTCGGCGGCGGCCTCGGCGCCATGGCCGGATCCCTCGGTCAGGTGTCCTATGCCCTCGACGCCACCACCGGAGCACCGCTGACGGGCTGGCCCTTCCTCAACACCGACAGCACCCACTCCACCGCGGCCCTGGCTGATCTGTACGGGACGGGACAGGACGAGATCATCCAGGGCGGCGACCAGACCGCCGGGCTGGGGGCCGGACAGCAGTACTCCAACGGCGGTCATGTGCGAATCCTGACGGCCCAGGGGAATCTGATCTGTCGGGCCGATACCAACCAGGTGGTGGACTCCTCGCCGGCGGTCGGGGGATTCCTCGCCGGAGGAGCCACCGGAATCGTGGTGGGCACCGGGGGGTTCTTCCCCGGCGTCTCGGACAGCAACACGGTGAAGGCGTACAACTCCCGCTGCCAGCTCCAGTGGTCGACCCGCGTCGACGGCAGCACCTTCTCGTCGCCGGCGCTGTCCGACGTGTCGGGCAACGGATCGCTCCAGGTGGTGGAGGCCACCGATCAGGGACCGGGCAACTCGGGGTCGGTGTGGGTCCTCAATGCCGCCACCGGCCAGACCGTCTGGAAGGCCGGCAACATCGGCCGGGTCATCGGCTCGGTGACGACGGCCGACCTGTCGGGGAACGGCTATGAGGACGTCCTCGTACCCACCATCGCCGGCACCCGGATCTTCGACGGCCGGTCCGGTACGGAGATCGCCGATCTCAGCCCGACGCTCGGGCTCCAGAACGCCCCGCTGGTCACCAGGGACCCGAACGGCTCGATCGGCATCACCCTGGCCGGCTACACGAGCTCGATCCTGTCGCAAGACGGCGTGGGGCAGATCGACCACTACGAGATCGGTGGCTCCAACGGGTCCCAAGCGGTGAGCGGGACCGCGTGGCCCATGTTCCACCACGATCCCCAGCTGACCGGCAACGCCGGAGGCACCACACCCTCCGGGTCCGTGCCGGCGTGCTCCGTTCCCGCCGCGGTGTCCACCGGCTACGACCTGGTGGCTGCGGACGGCGGCATCTTCTCCTTCGGGGGGGCGCCGTTCTGCGGCTCGACCGGAGGCATGCGGCTCAATGCCCCGATCGTGGGCCTGGCCATGGCGCCCGGTGTCGGCGGCTACTGGGAGGTGGCCGCGGACGGCGGCATGTTCGCCTTCGGTGACGCCGGCTTCTACGGATCGGAGGGCGGCACCCACCTCAACTCGCCGATCGTGGGGATGGCCGCCACCCCTGACGGCCGGGGCTACTGGGAGGTGGCCGCCGACGGCGGTGTGTTCGCCTTCGGTGACGCCGGCTTCGACGGATCGATGGGGGGCTCCCATCTGAACCGGCCCATCGTCGGCATGGCGGTGACCGCCGACGGTGGGGGGTATCGACTGGTGGGCTCAGACGGCGGCATCTTCGCCTTCGGCGACGGGTCGTTCTCCGGTTCCGAGGGCGGGCAACGGATCAACCGGCCGATCGTGGGGATGGTGACCGACCCCAATACCGGCGGCTACTGGGAGCTGGGCTCCGACGGCGGCATCTTCGCCTTCGGCGGAGCCCCCTTCTTCGGCTCCACCGGAGGCTCGCCCCTCAATGCTCCGATCGTGGGCATGGCCGAGACCTCCGACGGCAGCGGGTACCGGTTCGCGGCCTCCGACGGCGGCGTCTTCAGCTTCGCGTCCCCGTTCTTCGGATCGATGGGCCAATCGCACCTGAACCAACCGGTGGTGGGGATGGCCGGCTTCTGACCCTCGTGGTCGCTGCAGTGGGCGGGCGTAGACTCCGCTGATGACCGACGTGCTCGCCGTGGCCAACCAGAAGGGCGGCGTGGCCAAGACGACCACCGTCCATTCACTCGGGGTGGCGTCGGCGGAGTTCGGGAGGCGGACCCTGGTGGTCGACCTCGACCCGCAGGCCTGCCTGACCTTCTCGCTGGGATTCGATCCCGACGCCCTCGACCGGTCACTGCACGACGTGTTCGTCCGTCGGGACTCCGTGGCCGAGGTCGCCCTTCCCGTGCCCGGTGTCGAATTCCTCGACGTGCTGCCGGCCACGATCGATCTGGCCGGCTCCGAGGTTCACCTGCTGACCCGAACCGGCCGCGAGCACGTGCTCGAAAGGGCGCTCGCACCCGTGCTCGACCGCTACGACCTCGTCCTCATCGACTGCCCACCCTCCCTCGGCGTTCTGACCATCAACGGGTTGACTGCCGCCAACTCGGTGCTGATCCCACTCCAGTGCGAGGCCCTCTCCCATCGGGGGGTGGGCCAGCTGCTCGAGACCATCGAGGACGTTCGGGCCTTCGCCAACAGCACGCTCACCGTGCGGGGCATCATCGCCACCATGTACGACGACCGGACCAAACACGCCCGACACATCATCGAGGAGGTCGAGTCCCGGTACGGGATACCGGTACTCCAGCCCCCGGTACGCAAATCGATCCGGTTCGCCGAGGCCCCGGCCCGGGGAAAGTCCATCCTCCAACACGCGCCCAACTCTCCCGGTGCAGTGGCCTACCGCACCCTGGCCCGCGCCCTGCTCGACACGAGTGCGGTTGCCGGCACCGTTCGCTAGTGGTCGACGCATCAGACCCGCTGGGGAAGCGGGCCCTGTACTGGCTCCCCGTGGATGAGCGCTCGCTCGAAGGGGACGGGCGGCCTCAGGGGGCCCCGGCTACGGGTCCCGACGCGGTGGCGCCCATCCCCCGGGTCCGGCAAGCCCGGCCCGCGGGGAAGCATGCGCTGTTCTCGTCAGCGACGCCGGCGGGCGAGGCAGAGGAGCCGACGTCCACAGCCACCGATCCGTTACCGCCGCGGGGGATGATCACCGTGGCCTGCTCGTCATGTGGTTCGGTCAGCCGGGTCGGTGCCCTGGAGTTCTTGGTGCTACAGCTCCCGTTCGGGGCCTGGCTCCCGAGGCGGGTGTTCGATCGGTGGATGAGGTGCCCGGCCTGTCGGCGCCGGACCTGGACCAGCGTCACGCTCTCGCGGTGAGCACTGGTCCGTCCCGGCTCAACCTGTTTGCGGATGGGTGGGGGTGGAACCGTTGGCCAGCAGGTTGTCGAACCCGTCCGGAATCGAGAGCAGGCCGGTTGCAGTGCCGGACACGTCAGTCAGGCCGTACTGCCAGACGATCGAGTCGGTGGTGGGGTCGATGGCCACCACCCGGTTGCGGTAGTCGTCATTGACCATGATCAACCCATTGGGCAGTCGCTCCGCCAGGGACGGCTTCTTCAGTGCTGCCTCTCCCGAACGGGCGTCATAGAGCCAGCCGACCTGGCCTTGTCGAGTGAACTCGAGGATTCGACCCTCGGCGGGAGGGTTGTAGTCGGTCATGAGGTAGAGGTTGGGCCCGAGCTGCTGGGGGTCGGAGGGATAGTTGACTGACGTCATATGCACCGTCCAGACCAACGCGCCGGCGGGTGTGTATTCGTCGACCCACGAACCGTTGATCTCTGAGACCAGGACGTTGCCGTTGGTGAGCGGAGTGTCACCGTTGGGGTAGGCGATGGAGGTGGGTGGGTTGTGCACGTCGGCCCCGTTGCCGATCTGGCCGGTGACCTGACCCTGGGGGGAGATGAACAGGATCCGGTTGTTCGACGCGTCGGCCACGGTGACGGCGCCGGATTTGAGCAGATAGGCGTCATCGGGCTGGTTGAGGTAGCCGGGGCTCGAGCTCGGGCTGCCCGGGTGGCCGTACTGCCAGAGGATCCGGCCGGCGGGGTAGCTGATCTCCACGATGGTGTGGTTGTCCTCCTGGTTCGAGATGATGCCGGTCCCGCCCTTGAAGAAGAACGCGTCGTCGGGAAAGTAGAAGCCTCCCGGCGGCGGTGGCATGGTCGCCGACGGGTACTGCCAGATGGTGTTCCGTGCCGTGTCGAGCGCCACGAGTCGATCGTTGCCGCGGTCGGCGATGAGAAGGGTGCCGGCATAGGGAGCGCCCGAGGCCAGGGTTCCGGCCGGCCCCCCGTACCTGCTCGGACGGAGGGAGATGACCGTGCTCAGTGTGCCGGAAGCCACGCCGGCCTGGTCGTTCCCCGACTGTGTGGTGACTTCTCCCCCGACCAGATAGCCGATGGCCGCCCGGCCGGAGCCCACGGTGGTGGAGCCGGCAAAGGCAACGGCCTGGGGTAGGAGGCCGGCGTGGAGCAGATGACGGGTGGAGGGTACGAAGGCGGTGATCTGGGTGAGGGTCGGCCCGCCGCCAGGAGACTGGCCTCCAGCGATGTAGACCGTTCCGTCGATGAGGAATGCGGAGGCACCGTACAGCGCCTGGGGCAGGTGGCCGACGATGGAGTCGCTGCCGGTCCCGGGGTCGATCATCTGGATGTCGCTCGTGGCGGTGGTCGACGAACCGGATGAGGCCGTCTCACCGCCGAAGGTGTAGATCAGTCCACCGACGGCGACCACCGCGGCGTAGCGGACCGGAACCCGAAGCGAGGCGACGCTGGTGAAGTGGGAACCATCGGTCGTAGCGAGGACGCCGGGCAGGTAGTTGGTCCCGTCGTAGCCGCCGACGATGTAGGCGGTGCGCGAGGAGCGTCCACCGGTTGTCGACGGCGTGGTGACCACGGACAGATCGGACCTCGGCTGGGGCAGCCGGCCCACCACTGACCCCGATCCACCCGCGGTGGGGGGGATCGATGGAGAGGCGATGGACTGAACGGTCGCGAAGGTGTTCGGGGAGCCACCGCCGAAGACGAAGGTGGTGTGGCCGAGCACCGCCGACCCGGCGTCGTGCACCGGGTCGGCCAGTGCACCCGCCGGTGAGATCGTCCCGGTCGATGGCGCAATGGTGGAGACCGTGCCGATCGAGGCTTGGGCGGCGGTGATGCCACCGAGGACGGTCAGGCCCTGACCGTTGGCCTCAACGGTCTCGCGGGACAGCGGTGCGCCCAGGGGCCACGCTTCCACACCGGCCTCGATCGACGGAGGACCGCTGCGTTGGTTCCCCGTACCTCCGGTCCCGTTGGCCGGCGCGGGCGTCGTCGTCGTCGCTGTCGTCGGCGAGCTCCCCCCGGTGCACGAGACGACGATGACGCCGGTGATCACCAGGACCACCAGGGCGGCCACCGCGGCAGCCCGCTGTCGCTGCACCCGGATCCTGCGCGCCCGTTGCCGGCGCGACTCACGCATCGGACGGCCCTGCTCGGGCATCAATCGTCGGCCGCGAAGAACAGGGCCGGCTCCGTTCCGATCCGGCGAATGCGATCGTGCAGCTCCAGAAGAATGCAATGGGCCAGCGTTTCGCCGTTGGCCTGGCGTTGCATGAACGTCTCGATCTGGTCCCAGGGCCGCGACCAATGGAGCTTGAGCGTGATCTCCCATGCGGTCGAACCCGGGTGGTCGACCAGGACGTGCTCGATCTCGTCGAGGCGTTCGGCATGGTGGGCGATGATCTCCTCGAGGCGGTTCTGGAGATCGGAGAACCGGTACTCGTGGGCGGGGAGCACCTCTTCGGCGCCGATGTTCTGCAATTTGAGCAGGGACTCGAGGAAGTCGCCCAAGGGGTTGGCGACCTGCTGCGTGTGCGCCGAGATGTTGGGGGTGATGCGGGGGAGCACGTGGTCACCGGAGATGAGGAGCTTGTGATCGTCACTGTAGAAGCACACGTGTCCCGGCGAGTGGCCCGGGGTCCAGATGGTCCGGAGCGGCCACCCGGGCAGCGGGATGTCCTTCCCGTCCTCGAACAGGACGTCGGGGACAGCCATGGTGACCATCGACTTCACGGCCATGGACGCCGCGGCCAGATCGGGCAGCTTGTCCTCCGGTACTCCCGAGTCGGCCAGAAAGTGGGTCATGCTGGCCACGAGCTGGTCGGTGTTGCCATAGCGGGACTCGAGCATCACGGCGTCGGCCGGGTGGAGTCCGATCCACGCGCCAGACGCCTCTCGCACCCGACCGGCCAGCCCGTAGTGGTCGGGATGGATGTGGGTCACCATCACCGCCCGGACATCCGACATGCTTCCTCCCGCAGTGGCCAACCCGTCACTCAGCGCGGTCCATGCTTCCTCGGTATTCCAACCGGCATCGACCAGTGCGACTCCGCCGCCCTGCAATTCGAAGGCGTAGACCAGCACGTATCGGAGTGGATTGTTCGGAATGGGCACCGGAATGGACCACAGACCGGGTCGCACTTCCTCGACCGGCGGGAGGATCTTGCGATCCCACGCGTCCTTCTGCAATGTGCCGGTGACGACGACCACGACTGGCACGGTACACGCCACCCGGTCGATCGGGTGACCACTGATCGACCCGCGGGACAGGCGTCTACAGGGCGGCCGCGAGCCGGCAATCCTTGAAGTGACAGGGTCGTGTGCCTACCATGCTCCCAGCGACCGGACCTGGGCCGCCGGCGGAAGGTCATGAACACCGAGCGGGACGAGGAACCATTGCCGAACATTGTTGGGGGGGACGCCGGCGAACGGAAGCGCGGTCCTGTCGGTCCAAGTCGGCCATTGCCATCCTCGACGGGAGCACAGGGGTCGTCCGCCCATCGGATCGTCGGTCGATGATCGCCTATACGAATTGGCGGTACCGGTGCAACGGATTCGTGGGACTCTGGCCGGAGGCCTACATCGAGGTTGACGGAGGCGGCGCCGTGATCGAGTGGAACCCGCGCGCCGAGGAGCTGTTCGGATGGCAGCGGCACGAGGTGGTCGGGAGGCCGGTGGCCGAGACGCTCCTCCCCGCGGCGCTCGACGGCCCGTCGCCCTTCTCCGCCGCCACGGTGATCGGCTCCCGGCTCGACGCTCCACCGTCAGAGGTTGACGGCGACCACCTCACGTTCGAGGTGGTCAACCGGGCAGGTGACCGCATCGCTGCCGAGGGTCGGCTCTTCGTGACAGGCCAGGGATCCGGTCGATGTGTCGGTGGATTCATCCACCCGTCCGAATCGGGTGACCGGATCGACGAGGTGCAGGCTCCGAGGGGCGACGAGGGCCTCCTGCAGGATGCACTGACCGAATTGCCCACCCGGGCCCAATTCGGTGACCGCCTGGCCGAGGCGGTCACCATGGCCGGAGGGGTATCCGGTGCCGTGGCGGTGGTCCTGATCGACGTCGATCGCTTCAAGACCATCAACAACACCATGGGCCACGACTTCGGCGATGTCGTCCTGGCATCGATGGCCGCCCGGTTGCGCGCCGCTGCCGGTGACGCCCGGATGATCGCCCGGTTCGGTGGCGACGAGTTCCTGGCTCTCTTCCTCGACCATGCGGGCCGGGCCCACGACCACGCCACGACGTTCATCGATCGGGTTCGGTCCGCCCTGGTGGATCCCTTCGCCATCGAGGGAACCGAAGTCTTCCTGGACGCCTCCATGGGTGTCGCCCTCAATACCTTCGGGGTGGCCGCGGCCGGAGATCTGCTGTCCAATGCGGAGGCCGCCATGTACCAGGCCAAGGGTCGGGGTGGGTCCAGCGTGGTGACGTTCGGTGAGTCGATGCGGATGGAAGTCCGCGATCGCATGACCACCGAGCACTCGCTGCATCGGGCCCTCGAGCGGAGCGAGCTGATGCTCCACTACCAGCCGGTGGTGGAGTTGGCCGGCGTGACCACGGTCGGGGTCGAGGCCCTGCTGCGATGGGACCATCCCGAGCAGGGTCTGGTGTCCCCGTACCGGTTCATTCCCGTGGCCGAGGAGAGCGGCCTCATCATCCCGATCGGCGCCTGGGTGCTCGAACAGGCTTGTCATCAACTCCAGGACTGGCACGGGCAGCACCAGCCTGGTCCCCGGGGCTCGATCGAGGTGAACCTGTCCGCCCGCCAGATCGACGACGCACGGATCGTGACGACGGTGGAGGAGATCCTCACCCGCACCGGGCTCCAGCCTGGACATCTGACGCTGGAGATCACCGAGAGCGCGCTGATGAAGGACGCGGCGTCGGCGCTGGGCGTCCTGTCGGCTCTGAAAGGCCTCGGGGTGCTGTTGGCCATCGATGATTTCGGCACGGGCTACTCGTCGCTCAGCTATCTCCAGCGCTTTCCGCTGGACATCCTGAAGATCGACCGGTCGTTCGTCGAGCTGTTGGGTGTGAGCGGCGAGACCGAAACGATCGTCTCGGCGGTGATCGGCCTGGCCCACGCCCTCGGTCTCAGCGTGGTGGCCGAGGGTGTCGAGACCACCCAGCAGCTGGAAGTGCTGCAGTCGTTCTCGTGCGACCTGGCCCAGGGTTACCTGTTCTCCGAGCCCCGTCCGGCCGCCGACATCGTGGCCTCGTTCGGACTGCCGATCAGCGCCTGACCCCGTCCGTCCACCGGCGAGCCGGACGGCTGCCGTGTGGTCCACCCGACGGGGTCATCCACGCTCCGTCGGGACGGCGGGATTTGAACCCGCGACCTCCTGCTCCCAAAGCAGGCGCGCTGCCAAGCTGCGCTACGTCCCGTTCCGTTGCCGACAGTACCGAATCTGTCGACGCCGTTCGACTGCCGACCCTCGTGTACGTGGGTACCGCGGCGGGTCCGTGGTCTCGATCCCCGCGGAGCCCGCAACACAGTGTAGGCAACCGGCGGCTCACTTCCCCCTCTCATGCAGCAGCAGATAGCGTCACGCCGATGTCAACCATGCGTGTCGCCGTCTTCGACCTGGGGAGCAGCTCATTCCACCTCATGGTCGTCGACGCGTCCCGTGACGGCCAGTTCACGCCGGTTCTGCGCCGGCGGTCCTTCTTGCACCTCGGTACAGAGGTCGCACGCACGGGAGGTGTCCCCGCCGATCGTGCCGCATCAGCGGTGCGGACGGTTCGTCGGCTCCGGGTTGCCGCCGACGAGGCCGGCGTCGACGTCGTGGTGGCTTTGGCCACGGCCGCACTGCGTGATGCCGCCAACGGCTCCCGCCTGTTGGACCGCCTGGAGCAGGTGCTCGGGAGCTCGATCACCCTGCTGACCGGCGAGGAGGAGGCGCGCCTTTGTTTTTTGGGCCAGCGAGCCGGCGTGTGGGTGGGGACGGAGCCGGTCCTCGGCCTCGATCTCGGGGGAGGGAGCCTCGAGGCGGGCATCGGCACCATCGAGGAGGTCACGGCGGTGGCCAGCGTGGCCCTCGGGACGGCACGCCTGCGAGGAGAGTTGGGCACGGGCGAGGTGTTGACCCCCCCGGACCGGGTGGCGGTGGCCGGGGTGGCGCTGGACCGGGTGGAGCCCATCCGATCGATGTTGGCCCGGAGCCCTGCCGCCGGCAATCGGGCCATCGCCAGTGGCGGGACGGTCAGGGCGCTGGCCCGGCTGGCCGTGCTCCTGCATCGGCCCCTTCCGCACCAGGGCTCGACGTCGTCGGTCCAGGTGAACCAGGTGGAGCTTCCCGCCGGCCAGATCCACGAGTTGGCCGATCGGCTCGCCACCCTCGACCTCGATGCACGGCTGGCCCTCCCCGGCATTCAGGCCAAACGGGCGCCCCTCCTGCCTATCGGGGCCGTGGTCCTGTCCACACTGGTGGAGACCCTGGGTTTGCCCCGACTGGTGGTCAGTGACTGGGGACTCCGAGAGGGCGCCGTGATCGGCGCCCTCTCGCTACACGTCGATCGACGTGTACACCTGGTCTGACTCAGGCTTTCTTCCCGAGGATTCGATTCATCCCGGTTCCGCAGACCGGGCACTTGCCCTTGGCCGAGCGCCGACCGTTGGCCATCTCGACCTCTTCTCCGTCGAACTGCCGCTTCTCTCGGCATTTCACGCAGTATCCCTCGTACGACGCCATGGCTCCTCCTCATGATTCGGATGGTGAACATCCGGTGAACGGATGGACCGAACGTATCGGTCCGAACCGGTGGAAGGGGGGATGGGACCGGCAGTTGCTAATGATAATTAGCAGATTGCAAGACTTGGCTAGCAGTGAACGCCGACTCCGCACCGGCTGATCGTTCAGGTCGCACCTTCGCCGAACGTGATGGCACCATCTGCCGCGGCGATGTCGATCATCATCGCTTCGAGGTCCTCGGGCAGGAGGGGAGGGCTGAAGAAGTAGCCCTGGGCGGTGGTGCATCCGCGCTGGAGCAGCACCCGACTCTGGAGGGAGGTCTCGACGCCCTCGGCCACGCAGTCCAGGCCGAGGCGGTCGGCCATCGAGATGATGGCGGTGACGAGCGAGTTGTTGTCCCCGTCCGGGCCGAGGACCTGAACGAACGACTCATCGATCTTGAGGGTACTGACCGGAAAGGCGCCGATACGGTTCAGCGACGAGTTCCCCGTCCCGAAGTCGTCGATGGTGAAGCGCACTCCGAGGCGCCGGAGCCGTTCGATGTTCTCTCTGGCCGGTCCGGACTTCTCCAACACCACCCGCTCGGTGATCTCCAGCTCGAGCAGCGACGGATCGACACCGGTGTCGGCCAGGGTCTGATCGATGTTGTCGAACAGGTCGGGATTCGACAGATCCCGCGAGGCCAGGTTCACCGACAGGCGGAGCGGCGGCAGCCCTCGGTCGAGCCAGACTCGAGCCTGGCGGCACGTCTCCTCGAGGACCCAGGTGTCCAGGGCGACGATGATGTCGCTGCGCTCGGCCAGCGAGATGAACGACGAGGGTTCGAGGACCCCGAGTGTCGGATGGTTCCAACGGATGAGCGACTCCACGCCGACGACCTGGGTGGTCCGGAGGTCGATATACGGTTGGTAGAGCACGAAGAACTCATGGTGTGCCAAGGCGTGCACCAGGTCGGTGTGCAGCGTGCGCTCGTCGACGGCCTGGCGACCGGTGGACGAGTTCACCAATGCGCCGGAATACATCTGGAAGGCGTTGCGTCCACGGCCCTTGGCCCGGTACATCGCCTCGTCGGCCCGACTGAGGAGGTCGTCGTACGAGTCACCGTGGTCCGGCGCCATGGCGATGCCGATCGATGCGGTGGTCTCGATGTCCTCACCGAAGACCACGAACGGAGCACTGATGGCCTCGAGCGATCGCTGGGCCAGTTGGTCGATGGCCAGCTGGTCGGACAGGCCGGGTAGCAGGATGGCGAACTCGTCCCCGCCCACCCGGGCCACCGTGTCTTGGCTCCTGACCGTGTCCACCAGGCGTTCGCTCACCTGCTGGATCAGGTCGTCTCCGGCCCCATGACCCAACGTGTCGTTGATGGTCTTGAAGTGGTCGAGATCGACGAAGAACATGCAGACCGGCTCACCAACTCGCCTCGACCGGACCAGTTCCTGTTCGACCCGGTCCTCGAAGAGTCGTCGGTTGGGCAGACCGGTCAGGGCATCGTGCCACGCCATGTGCGAGACCTTCTCGAGGAGCTCCAGATTCTGGACCGCGGTGGCCGCCTGGTCGGCCAGTCCGGACAGCCGCTCGTGGAGGTCGGGGTCGCGGATGGAGGCGGTCGGTGTGTCGGCGCCGTAGTTGGCCGCGATCACCCCGAGGAACTCACCCGCTGCGAACAGGGGAGCCACAACGGTCGCCGCCGTACCTGACCGATCGAGCAGCGTGCGCAGATTCGGATCGTCGGTGGAGGCGTCGAGGACCATCACCTCTCGCTGCTCGATCAGGCGGATGACGGCCGGGGTGTCGGCGAAGACGGTGAGGAGACCCTGGTCATCGGCGGCGGGAGGAGCGCTCCGAGGGTCTCGCTGAACTCTGCGGGGCTCGGTGGGCCCACGGGAATCGGAAACGGGAACGATGGGCCCGAGGTAGCTGTCGGGTGGCTCCATCCCCGCCGTGCGAGCCTGGGGTATGAGCTGTCCGCGCTCGCTGTGCCACAGGTACACCGTGGACTGGTCGCAGTCGGTGACGGCCGGAACCGTGTCGGCCAACAACTGGACCAACTCGGCGAGCGAGGTCACCCGCGACCGGGCCTCGGAGAAGGACAGGAGCGTTCGGGCGGTGGCGTCGCTCCTCCGTGCGTCGGACAGCTCGGCGAAGACGTCGAGCGACGTGGCGGCATAGTCGGCGTAGAGTCCCAGCACCCGCAGCTCGGACGCCGGGCGGGCCGATCTCTCAGACCGGAATTCGACCAACCGGCCGTATCGCCGTCGGGGGGACTGGATGTCCACGATGAGTCGGGAGCCGTCGACGTCGTCCGGGCGCGCCTTCCACAGCTCGACCGCCAGGGCCTGGGCCTCGTCGGGGTCAAGTCCGCGGTAGTGGAGCTGGATCGGCATACCGGGTCGGACCCGGACCATCAAGAGATAGCGATGCTCGGAGACGACAGCATCGGCTCGGGCTGCGATCTGGGAGAGGAGCGAGTCGACGTCATCGCCCAGGAGCTCGAGGGCGGTGGCCAGCGAGCCCTCGACCAAGACGCGCATCCGGTCGAGCTCGGCCCGTAGCTCGGCCACGACCCGGGCCGAAGCCTCCGTCGACCCGGGCCCGGGACTGTCCGGAGGGCCCGCGTCGAACAGTGGAAGGGACGGCTCCACCACGGATTGCTCCGGGGGGGACGACGTGTACTCCTCGTCACGGTGTTCTTCAAGGTCGTCGTCAGGGCCATCGTCGTGGTCAGCGTTGTCCCAACTCATGGCGTAGAGGCAGCGGCGACCGCCGCGGGCGCTGCACTCGGTTTCGGAGATCAGGGCTGGTTCAAACCCGAACAGGACGGGAATCTGTGCAAGAAGCCCACGGGTCATCTCGCACAGATGAGCGTGGCGGGTCGACGCCCGTCGGGGGGTGACCTGAATCAACGCGTGGTCGATGGCCACCTCGAGCGCCGCGGCCTCGGAGGTTGCCTCGAAGTGCGCGGCGATCGGCTCGATGTGCTTGAGCACGACCTCGGGTCCACCGAGGCTCTGGAGCCGATCGGCGAATTCGGCACCGTCCGGTGCCTGCAGCAGTCCCTCTCCCACATGGAGCCCCATGGCACCGTCACCGGTGACCAGTGCCGCGGCGTTGAACAGCGCCAACGCCTCGGGCAGCGAACTCCAACGCGAGGGATCCCCGAGCGCGGCGAACGTCCGGCTCTCGCCGGCCAGGGCGAGCACCTGGGCCACGCCGCTGTCGCCGCCTTGGTCGTGCACCAAGGCGAGCAGGACGTTGATGACCGACCCGGAAACGTCGCGGCCGTCCCGGGTCTCGTGGTTGGTCTCTGCCACATCAACGGACATCGCTCGTCATTCAACCCTTCGGCACCTGTGCCGCCCATCGCTCCTGCGCTTTTGCTTGACCGTATCTTCGGCCGATCACCCCTATTTCTTTACCGCCGCACGGGCGGTCCGTGCTGCAGCAGGCGCCCGCTGAGCGTGTCCACCCGGACCATCGATGGGACCGACCTCTAGACTCCGTCCTATGAGCATCTACGACCCGTCCCTCCTTTCCCTCAACGGCGACCCGGCCTCGATCGCGGACTATCGCGGCCAGACCCTGCTGGTGGTCAATGTGGCGTCGAAGTGCGGGCTGACGCCTCAGTACGAGGGGTTGGAACGCCTCCAGAAGACCTATGGCGACAAGGGCTTCACGGTCCTCGGCTTTCCCTGCAACCAGTTCGGCGCGCAGGAGCCCGGTTCGGCCGAGGAGATCGCCACCTTCTGCTCGGCAACGTACGGGGTCACCTTCCCCATGTTCGAGAAGGTCGAGGTCAACGGCGACGGACGCAGCCCGGTCTACGAGGAGCTGACGGCGTTTCCCGACTCCGACGGCGAGGCCGGGGACATCCAGTGGAACTTCGAGAAGTTCCTCGTGTCGCCGACCGGCGAGATCGTGCAGCGATTCCGGCCCATGGTCGATCCCGAAGCTCCCGAGGTCATCGACGCCATCGAGGCCAACCTGCCGGTGTGACCGGGATGCCCCGCCGCGTACCTGACCGCGCCTGCGGTCCGGGCGATCGGGACGATCGCCCGGTGGGACGAGTGCGGGAAACCCATAGGAACGGTATTTCGTAGACCGGCCGCCACCGGGGAAGTGCGGCTCCCGGGTGCCAGTACACTCACCTATTCGTATGCGAGCCACAGCTGCGCCCGAGGAGGGCAACAAGGTCCGACTCTCCGTCGAGGTCGACGAATCGGAGATCGACGAAGCCCTCGACGAGGTCATGAAGCGACTGGCGAGAGACGTCAAGGTGCCTGGGTTCCGGCCCGGCAAGGTCCCGCGACGAGTGATCGAGGCGCGCATGGGGGGAGCGGTCGCGCTCCGCGGTGAAGCCCTCCGCGAAGCCCTTCCCGGGTTCTACGCCCGTGCGGTGACCGACACCGAGGTCGACCCCATCGATCAGCCGGAGATCGACATTCTCGCCGGTGACGAGTCGGGGGCAGTGTCGTTCGACGCGGTGGTGATGGTGCGGCCGACGGTGGCCATCCCCGGCTATCAGGGGTTGGTGGTGACGCTGCCCAGCCTCGAGGTCGGCGACGACGAGGTCAAGGCTCAGATCGATCGCCTCCGCGCCACGTCGGGTGAGTTGATCGAGGTGGCCCGGCCGGCCATCGACGGCGATCAGGTGACCATCGACATCCATGGCACCCGGGGTGACGGCGAGGGTGACGACAGCGACCTCGACGCCGAGGACTTTCTCTACGAGGTGGGAAGCGGCGGTGTGGTCCCCGAGCTGGACGACCAGCTGATGGGCGGCAAGACCGGAGACATCTTCACGTTCGACTCGACCCCCGAGGGCCTCGACCAGTCCGTTTCGTTTCGGGTGCTGGTCAAGGACGTGAAGGAACTGGTCCTCCCCGAGGTCACCGACGAATGGGCCTCGGAGGCCTCGGAGTTCGAGACCGCCGAGGAGTTGACCGCCGATATCGCCGACCGACTCCGCCAACGGCACATCAGCCAGGCGCAGATGGCCCTGCAACCGCGGACAGCCGAGGCGCTGGTCGAACTGGTGACCGAGGAGATTCCCGAGCAGCTGGTGCTGGAGGAGCTCCGCGAGCGGATCCATGATCTCAACCATCGCCTCGAGAGCCAGGGGATGACACTGGGCCAATTTGTGGCCGCAACCGGTCGCGGTGAGCAGGAGTTCCTCGACGAGCTCCGGGTCGGCGCCGAGCAGAGCGTGAAAGTGGACCTGGCCCTGCGGACCCTGGTGGACGAAGAGGGCATCGAGGTCTCCGACGAGGAGCTCGACGAGGAGCTGGCGACGATGGGCGAGCGCCTGGAGATGGACACCGACGAGGTACGGGAGCAGTTGGAACGGGCCGGGCGGCTTCCGGCGGTACGCTCGGATCGACGGAAGGCAAAAGCGATGCGTTGGCTGGTCGACAATGTCGAGTTGGTCGACGAGGACGGCAAGCCCGTGTCGCGGGACGACCTGTTGGTGAACCAGGGCGAGGAGGACTCGGAGTGAGCAGAATGAGTGGCACAGAGGGAACGAGGGAGATGGACGCGCAGGCCTACAGCGTGCCGTGGGTGGTCGAGTCGACCAGCCGGGGGGAGCGGAACTACGACCTGTACTCCCGACTGCTGCGGGAACGGATCATCTTCCTCGGCACACCGATCAACGACACCGTGGCCAATCTGGTCTGCGCTCAGCTGCTGTTCCTCGAATCAGAGGAGGCGGACAAGGACATCCACCTCTACATCAACTCGCCCGGCGGGGACATCACCGCGTTGTTCGCCATCTACGACACGATGAAGTACATCAAACCGGACATGTCGACGTTCTGCTTCGGGCAGGCGGCATCGGCCGCCGCCGTGCTGCTGGGTGCGGGAACCCGCGGCAAGCGATTCGCACTGCCTCACGCCAGGATCCTGTTGCATCAGCCGTTCGGCGGTGTCGAGGGGCAGGCCAGCGACATCGAGCTCCAGGCCAAGGAGATCCTGCGCATGCGGGACCTCCTCAACGGGATGCTGGCCGATGACACCGGTCAGACCACCGAGCGGGTCTCGAAGGACACCGACCGCGACTTCATCATGACGGCCGAGGAAGCCGTGACCTACGGATTGATCGACGAGGTCATCACGGCCAGGGACGCCATGGGTATCGAGGCGGTCGGCGCGGCGTAACGGTCGACCCTGGCCACCAGGTTGGAACCGTTCACCGGCATGCCAGCCGCTAGGGTTGTATGACTGCGATTCAGGGATGTCCCCGGTCACCCGGGGATCGGGAGCCCAACCCGGTCAGATGCAACAACACGCACGGATAAGCAACAGGGACCGCTGACAGAAGGACAAGAGGAACCGACGTGGCGAAATTCGGAGACGGTGGGGATCTGGTGAAGTGCAGCTTCTGCGGCAAGTCGCAGAAGCAGGTGAAGAAGTTGATCGCCGGACCTGGCGTCTACATCTGCGATGAGTGCATCGAGCTGTGCAACGACATCATCGCCGAAGAGTTGGCCGACACCACCGAGCTGTCCTTCGAGGAGCTTCCCAAACCCAAGGAGATCTTCGAATTCCTGAACGACTACGTGATCGGTCAGGAGTACGCCAAAAAGATCCTGTCGGTGGCGGTCTACAACCACTACAAACGGGTCCAGGCGGGGAGCAACGGGAGTCACGACAACGAGGTCGAGCTGGCCAAGTCGAACATCTTGTTGTTGGGCCCGACCGGTTGCGGGAAGACTCTGTTGGCCCAGACGTTGGCCCGCATGCTGAACGTGCCCTTCGCCATCGCCGATGCCACCGCGCTGACCGAAGCCGGTTACGTGGGAGAAGACGTCGAGAACATTCTGCTGAAGCTCATTCAGGCCGCCGACTACGACGTCAAGAGGGCCGAGACCGGCATCATCTACATCGACGAGATCGACAAGATCGCCCGCAAGTCGGAGAACCCGTCGATCACCCGTGACGTGTCTGGTGAAGGCGTCCAGCAGGCGCTGTTGAAGATCCTCGAGGGCACCACGGCCTCGGTGCCGCCCCAGGGTGGTCGAAAGCACCCCCATCAGGAATTCATCCAGATCGACACCACCAACATCCTCTTCATCTGTGGTGGCGCATTCGCCGGCATCGATACCATCATCGAGAACCGGATCGGCCGCAAGGGGATGGGGTTCCGGGCCGAAGTGCGCAAGGCCGCCGAACGGGACGATTCCGAGCTGCTCCGTCACGTGCTCCCCGAGGACCTGATGAAGTTCGGCCTGATCCCCGAGTTCATCGGCCGGCTCCCCGTGGTCAGCGCCGTCTCCCATCTCTACAAGGACGCGCTCATTCAGATTCTGGTCGAGCCGAAGAACGCGTTGACCCGCCAGTACAAGCGGACTTTCGAGCTCGACCACATCGAATTGGAGCTGACCGACGACGCCCTCGAGGCCGTGGCCGAGCAGGCGTTGTTGCGGGGGACCGGGGCCCGGGGTCTACGGGCGATCCTCGAGGAGGTGCTGCTCGAGGTGATGTACGACCTGCCGAGCCGCACCGACATCTCCAAATGCGTGGTGGACCGTGCGGTGGTGCTCGACAAGGTGCATCCCACCCTGGTGCCGCTGAACAGCCCTCCGGCCAAGTCGGCTCGGAGTCGCCGGGCCGCTTCGTAGGGATTGGCCCGACGGCGTCGGCGCGTCGATCCCGCACCGGCTCAGCCCAGCTCCCCTCGTGAACTTCGACGACCTACCCGAGGCCTTGGCCTGGCTCGATTCGCACATCGACTACGAGTCGGCGATGCCGTCGAGGAGCGCGCTGCCCTCGTTGGACCGGATACGGGCCCTGATGCCGCTGCTCGGGGATCCCGAGCAGGCCTATCCGGTGCTGCACATCACCGGCACCAACGGTAAGGGGTCGACGGCAGCCATGACCACGGCCCTGCTGGCGGCCCAAGGGCTGACCGTGGGTACGTACACCAGCCCCAATCTGAGTCGGGTCAACGAGCGCATCGCCCGGAACGGGGAGCCGATCGAGGACCTCGCCTTCGTCGAGGTCCTCGAGTCACTGGCGCGCCTCGAGCCGATGATGGAGGATCCACCGACGCGATTCGAGCTGCTCACCGCCGCGGCCCTGGCCTGGTTCGCCGACGAGGCGGTGGATGTGGCGGTGGTGGAAGTCGGTCTGGGCGGGCGCTGGGACTGCACCAACGTGGTGCATGCGGACGTGGCCATCCTGACCAACATCAGCTTCGACCACACCGAGGTATTGGGCCCCACTCTGGAGGACATCGCCCGCGACAAGTCCGGCATCTTCAAGCCGGGCAGCAGGGTGGTGATCGGCGAGTCGGACCCCACCCTGGTGGCCCAGCTGCGCACGGCGGCCCACCAGGTCGGCGCCTCCGGGGTGTGGGCGCGGGGCGTGGACTTCGCCTGCACCGCCAACCGGCTGGCCGTCGGGGGCCGTCTCATCGACGTGACGACACCCGGCGGCGCCTACGGCGAGCTGCTGGTCCCGCTGCACGGCGCGCATCAGGGGGACAACGCTTCGTGTGCGCTGGCCGCAGTGGAGTCGTTCTTCGGGGCACCCCAGCC
>Ga0307373_10006300_pt1 | contig 18964 bp, 9 predicted proteins | sample OX2MG_FD_202534 | JGI IMG/M metagenome (GOLD analysis project Ga0307373, IMG submission 202534) | Soil microbial communities from Risofladan, Vaasa, Finland - OX-2 | ecosystem: Environmental > Terrestrial > Soil > Coastal area > Acid sulfate soil | place: Finland: Risofladan, Vaasa | collected...
ATTCGCACGCCGAAAACGACCCGCGCGAAGCCGACCAGCGCCAGGACCTCGGGGACCATGAACACCATGCGGCTGATGATCATGCCGGCCAGAAAGTCGGTTTTCTTCATCGGCGTGGCCAGGAACCGTTTGAGGAGCTTGCGGATGCGCATGTCGACGATCGCGAAACCGACCCCCCACATGCCGCCGCCCATCAGGCTCATGCCCAACAGGCCGGGCACGAGGAAGTCGATGTACCGCCCGCCCGGCTCGTCGAAGACGTGGTCGGCGGCGGTCGCCGCGTCCTGCCGGCCGGCGGAGCGCTGCAGCGCGTCGTCGACGGCGTTGCGGGCCAGCACGCTCTCGGTGCGCGTGGGATCAAAGGCATAGTCGTAGTGCGGCGTCGACGAATCGCCCACGGAAACGACCAGATCGGTCTTGCCCGTCCGCAAACGCACTCGGCACTCGGCGGAGTCGAAAGTCGCGACGACGAACTTCTCCTGCTTCGACAGCGCGTCGACGATCGCCGCCGCCCGCGACCCGCTCTCGACGTCGACGGTAATGCGTTCGATCGGCTTGTTGCGGAAGGCGATCCCCAGCGCGACGATCATCAAGATCGGAAAACCGTAGACCCAGAACACGGCCTCCGGCTCGCGGTAGAACTCGCGAAGGCGCGCAAGCACAAGTTGCGTCAGCGGGCGGTCGCGAAGTGAAGTGGAATGGATCATGGAGTGGTTCATGCGGCGGAGACCTCGGCGTCGGCGAGGTGGCGGCCGGCCAGCTTGACGAACACGTCCTCGAGGCTGGCGTGCCGGGTCGAAAGGTCGGTGATCTGCCGCTCGAGCCGGCGCAAGCGGTCCAACAGGGCCGGCAGCGCGACATGCACCTCGCTGACCGAAAGGCTCACCCGGTCGGGGTCGACGCGGACCTCGCTAACGGCGGGCAGGTGGGAGAGGTCTTCCGGCGTGATGGCGCGCGTCGCCGGCCCGCTTTCGAGCGTGAACTCGACGACGTGCTCGCCTCCGAGGCCGGCGATCAGCTCGCGGGGCGTGCCCAGCGCGATCAGCTTTCCCAGGTCGACGATGGCCACACGGTCACAGAGCCGCTCGGCCTCGTCCATGTAGTGCGTGGTCAAGAGCACGGTTCGCCCCTGCTGCCGGAAGCCGCGGATGATTTCCCAGAGCTGCCGGCGCGACTGTGGGTCGAGCCCCGTGGTGGGCTCATCGAGGAACAACAGTTCCGGGTCGCCGACCAGCCCGCACGCCACCGCCAGGCGTTGCTTCTGGCCGCCCGACAGCTTGCTGACCCAAGTCCGGGCTTTGTCTTCAAGCGAGACGCGCCGCAGCACGTCGAAAGGTTCGAGGCCGCGGCGGTAGAAGCTGCGGAACAAGGTCACGGTTTCGAGCACCGAGAGCTTGTCGGCCAGACGGGTTTCCTGCAACGAAATGCCGATCCGTTGGCGGATCTCGTCGTCGCCACGACCCCAGCGCAGTCCGAGCACTTCGACCTCGCCGGAGGTGGCCGCGAGCAGTCCTTCGAGGATCTCGATCGTCGTCGTCTTGCCGGCGCCGTTGGGACCCAACAGGGCGAAGCACTCGCCGCGTTCGACCGACAGATCCAGCCCGCGCACCGCCTCGACCGGCGGCCGCGCGTCGTAACGTTTGACGAGGTCCGAGCAGCGAATGGCAAGCGGCATGGGCCGGTTTTCCTACTGAGAGGCTATCCGAAAACCGCCGGGAAACCACGGTAAGCCCTCGCGGGACGGCCCCGTCCCCCAGTGGGCGGCCGGAGAACGCCGTCCCATGGGAGTTTTCGGATAACCTCTCATTCGGTTGAAGGGTGCGGGAAAACCGGGAATTCTCCAGATTCTCCCCGACTTTGCAAGGATCGGTCATCGCCATCGCGGCGACGGTCGTATGTCAAGTTTCGCGCGGGGCCGGAATTGTCCCAAAAAAAGGGCAAAAAAAAGGGGACATTCTAGCGCCCTATGGCGCATTAAGCCGGTCCGAAAATCACCAGATGGTGGGGTGCCAGCACGCGAACGGCGGTTATCATGCTTTAGGCCGCTCGCCCATCGACGAGTGCAAAAGCGCACGAAATCGCGCGCTTCGTCCGTTTTCGAGCGCTTTTTTTAACGAGTTATACCTTCCCATGGTTATACCTGACATGGGTCGATTCGGCCGGGTGGACGCGAGTTTCCGCATCTCCTTCGTAGACAATGCCAACCGCTGGTAAGCCGGTCTACTGAGGCGTTGACGACAAGACGGCAGGACGCCCGTTCGCGAAGGAAAAACTGCCACGGTGCGGCGGTTTTCCGGTACTGGCCGTTACTGTACTGATAACCGTTGTCGGACCGTCCCGCTTGATAACCGCGATCGAGGTGTCTTGGTGCGTGATCGAATCCAAACGAATTGTTTGAGCCGCGGCCTCTTCACTGGCCGTATGACCCTGGCCCTCCTGTTTGTGATTTTCAGCGGCGGGATTTCTCCCGCCTTTTCTGACGACGTGCAGGACGAAGGGGCACCGTTCGGCCAGACGAACGTGTGGTCCATCCACCTCGAAATCATGGCGGAGGAGTTCGATGCGATGCAGCCTGCTGTTACAGGGCCTGGGTTTCCCGCCGCGCCGCCGAAACCCGTGGAAAAGAAAGATCGCAAACACCTTGGCAGCGAGAAGAACCTTTTCGGCACGGATTTCCCTTGGGTGGAAGCCGAATTCAGCGCCAATGGCGCGACGCTCGGGAACGTCGGAGTTCGCTACGCCGGCGACATCACTTATTTCGTGTCCTCACGCGGTCTGAAGCGGCCGCTCAAGATTACGTTCGACAAGTTTGGCAAGCGGCAATTCAACGGCCTGTCGGCCATCCAGCTCCATGCCATGCCTCTCGACCCGTCAAAGGCCCGCGAGGCGTTGGCCTACTCCATTTTTCGGGACGCGGGCATTCCCGCCCCGCGGACGGCATTCGCGGAGGTCAGGCTCACCGTGCCCGGCAAGTACGACAAGGAGTATCTCGGGCTGTATACCGCCGTCGAAGACACGGATGGGCCCTTCGTTGCCGGTCATTTTCCACCGGGAAACGGCCTGCTCATGCGGCCATTTCGCGTGCGCGGCATCGACTTCCTGGGTGACGACTGGGAGCGTTACCAGGGTCAGTACCGGCCGCAACGTGCCGCGACGGAAGACGAAGCGCGACGGGTGATCGAATTCGCCAGGCTCGTGAACCAGGCCACCGACGACGATTTCAAGAAGCGCATCGATTCCTTCCTCGAAGTCGACGCCTTTCTCAGATTTCTGGCCGCGAATACCCTGACCTCGAACCTGGAGAGCTTTTTCGCGCTGGGCCACAACTACGGCCTCTATCTCGACTCGCGATCGGGCAAGTTCAGCTTCTTCCCGAGCGACCTGGAATTCTCGCTCGCCAACTTTCTATTGATGGGCTCGCCGGAGCAGTTGATGGATTTGAGCCTGATGAAGCCGTACCCGGGCGAGAACAAGCTGCCGGACCGCTTGCTTGCCATCGAAGAAATGAAAGAGAAGTACCTTGCGCTGGTCGAGCAGTTGTCCTCGACCGCGCTGGCGAGTACACGGATCGTCGAGCAGATCGAGGCCATCGAAAACGCGACGCAGGCGATTCGCGAGACGGAGGCCAAGGCAGCCGCCGCGCGGAACGAGCCGGCGCCGGGCTTTGGCGGACCCGGGGGACCGGGCCCGCAGCCGCCCGACCTCAGAAGCTTCGTGCGGCAACGGTCGGCATCGATCGCATCGCAGTTGGCCGGGAGCAGCAAGGGCTTCGTCCCGCAGCCATTCGGGTTCGGACCGCCTGCCGGCGGCCCGCCGGGGAGGGCCGGCAATTCCAAGCCCATCGATGACACAACCTTCCGCGACAGCGTTCAAGTGCCGCCGGAGTTCGAGGCGACGCTCTTCGCCTCGCCACCGGGCGTGAGCTACCCCGTGGCCATCGCGGCCGAACCGGCCGGCGCGATTTATGTCGCTGTCGACGAGCAAGGCTCGCTCGGCCGCACGCCCGGCGGCGGAAAGATTCTCCGCTGCGTCGATGAGAACGACGACGGTAAGGTCGATAGCGTTACCGTCTTCGCGAAGGTCGAGCACCCGCGCGGCCTGGTGTACCGCGACGGCGCGGTTTGGGTCATGCACCCGCCCACACTCACCGTGTTTCACGACGACGACGGCGACGGCGTATCGGACCAACAGCAAGTGCTCGTCACCGGCCTGACCACCGACCAGATCTCGAACCGTGGAGGCGATCATACGACCAACTGCGTCCGCATGGGCATCGATGGTTGGCTCTACATCGGTGTCGGCGACTACGGCATCAAACAGGCCGTTGGGACCGACGGGACCGCGATTTCGCTACGCGGCGGGGGCGTCGTTCGCGTGCGGCCCGACGGCACCGAGATGGAAATCTATTGCAGCGGGCTGCGGAACCCGTTCGACCTGGCCATCGACCCGTACATGAACGTTTTCGCGCGGGACAACACCAACGACGGCGCCGGCTGGGACACCCGCGTCAGCCACCTGCGACAGACGGCGCTCTATGGCTACACGCAACTGTTCGCCAATTTCACCGACGAGACGATGCCGACGCTCGGCACTTTTGGCGGCGGTGGGGGTACCGGCGCCCTGTTCGTGCAAGACCCGTCCTGGCCCGCTCAATATGCAAGCACTCTTTTCACGGGAGATTGGGGGCGCAGCCAGGTCTACCGGCACGAGTTGACATCGCACGGACCGACATTCGACCTCAAGCAGGAAGTATTTCTGACGCTGCCGCGGGCCACCGGCATGGACATCGACGGAAGCGGGCGTCTGTTCGTCGCAAGCTGGCAAGGCGGCGAAGCGGCCGTGTTCGTCGGTCCCAACGTCGGCTTCGTTGCGCGCATCACGCCAAAGGGTTTTCAGGCCGAACCGTTCCCCGATCTCAAGCACGCCGGCACCGACGAGCTGGTCGCTTATCTGGCCGCGCCGCGCTCCGTCACGCGCTTGCACGCCCAGGGCGAGGTGCTGCGGCGGGGCAAGAGCGTCGCCGCCACGCAGGCCCTCGATCGGCTGGCTTCCGACGTGTTGGCGCCGCTGGAAGGCCGGGTGGCGGCAGTTTTCACATTGAAGCAAATCGACGGCAACGCCTCGCGCGAGCGTTTGCTCAAGCTGGCTGAAGACGCCTCGCTTGGCGAGTTCGCAATGCGAGCCCTTACCGACCGTCGACAGGAGCTGGACGGTCTGGACGCCCAGCCTTTCATTGCGGCCCTTGGTGATGAGTCGCCTCGCGTCCGGGCGCAAGCCCTGATCAGCTTGGGCCGCCTCGACGATCCGTCCGCCGCGACGAGCATTATCCCGCTGACGAGCCGTCCGCAAGGTTCCGAGATGCCATCGGACCGGCCGGTTCAAAACCAGCCCGACCCTGACCGCGTCGTCCCGCACATGGCGGTGCGCGCTCTAGTCTCGCTCCGCGCCGTCGACGCTTGTATCGAGGCCCTGGACGGTCCGCACTGGCAAGGGGCGCTGTGGGCGATGCGTTACATGCACGACCCGGCTGCCGTCGAAAGTTTGATCAGAAAGCTGGCGATCGTACGCAAACCGGAGCTGCGGCGTGGAGTGCTTGCCACGCTCATTCGACTCTACCACCGCGAAGCCGATTATCAGGGAACGTGGTGGGGCATCCGCCCTGACAGCACCGGCCCTTATTACGATGGCGTCGAGTGGGAAAGCAGCAAGCGCATCGGCGCGGTCATCACCGCGGCGGTGGGCGACGGCGATTCTGACACGGTTGCCTTCCTCAAGTCCGAACTGGCGCGACACCAGGTATCGCTCGCCGGACTGCCGCTGGCTTCGGGCGCCGAAAGAAACGCTGCGCCCGACAATCAAGAGCCGATCGCCCTGCCGAAGGCCGATCCCGACGATCCGGACCAGCTCGGTAACATGACTCACGAAATCGCCAGGAGCCAGATCCTCGCCGCAAGCGGTAACCCGACGAGGGGCGAATTGCTTTTCAAGTCGCAGTCGTGCGCTGCCTGCCACACGACCGCCGACGGCCAAAGACCGAAAGGGCCCCACCTGGTAGACATCGGCAAGCGGTACAAGCCCGAGGAGCTCATCGAGTCGATTTTGCAACCGAGTCTGAAGATCGCCCAGGGTTATGAAGCGTACCATTTCAGCACGGTTGACGGTCTCATGGTTACGGGCTTCGTAGTCGGCGAGAGCGCCACGGCCATCCGCATCCGCGAGGCGAATGGTGTCGAACGGGCGCTCGATCGGGCTGAGATCGAAGATCGCACGCAGCAGAAACTATCGGCCATGCCGGACGGCCTGATCGCGAATCTCACACCCAAGCAAGGCGCCGACTTGCTCACTTATCTGCAGTCGTTGAAATAAGTCTCTTGAATCGGCCGGGGGACGCCCTCATTGTTGAACACATCTTTTGCATCGACCCCTCGCCAGCTTGCCTGGCAGGTGAAGCAGTTTTCCAGGCTAGCACCGCAAGCGTGCAAAGCCCGCCGTCCCTCCCGTGGTCCGGCTCCACGCTGCCTGTGGCAGCGTGGAGCCGGACCACGGGAGTGGGTGTGTCGAGATTGATAATATGGAGCGATACCTTAGCCATCAAACTTCCCGCTCCTGCCGGGCAAGCCGGCGACCACTCCTCCTCAAGGCAAGAGCTCGGCCATGGACAAGAGCAGTTCGCTGGTGCCGTCGAGCGGGTCGACGAAACTGCAACCGACGCGGTACTTCGCGGCCTCGCCGGCAGCGAGCGCCGTCACGTTGGCCACACGGCAGACCAATATCCGTTCGTCGGGCGGCTGACCTAGCCACAGAACCAGGTTTTCGAAATCGGGCACTTCGTCGAACAGAAAGGAGATTCCCTGAGCGGAAAGGTCGTAGCAGAGCACCTCACGAAAGCTCGATGCGGTGGGCAACGTTCCCTCGGCGCCATAGGGAGCGATCAACAGAATCCTGCGGAACGGCGAGCGAACGATGCCAAGGTCGGGTTCGATGGCGCGGCAGTCATCGCCGTCGTGCCAATACGCGCAGTCGCGTCCCCCCTGCTTGGCCGCATACAAGGCCAGGTCGGCGCGCCCCACCAGTTCCTCGATCGTTTCATTCTTGGAGAGTGTGGCGACGCCCACGCTCGCGGTTACTCTCAACTCGTCGGCGCCGTAGACGAAGGTGTGCCAAGCGATGGTCGCTCGCAAGCGCTCGGCGGCTTTGATCGCGCCGGCCATGTCCGTGCTTGGCAGGATCACGGCGAATTCCTCGCCGCCGTAGCGGGCCGGCATGTCCATTTGTCGGACCGTATCGGCGAGCACGACGGCCAATTCCTTCAAGACCGCGTCGCCGGCCTGGTGGCCCCAGGTGTCGTTGAAGTGTTTGAAGTGGTCGATGTCGAGCATCATCAGCGACAGCGGCACCTGCTGGCGCTGCCATTGATCGAAGCGACGCGCGAGATCCTGCGTGAAGCAGCGGCGATTGGGCAGCTTCGTCAGCATATCGGTGCGGGCCTCGGCGGCCAGCGACTCAGCCTGCCGCTTTTGCGAGTCGATTTCGAGTTGGGCCGCGGTGAGATCGGCTTGGATCCGTTGGTTCTCGGCCAGGATCCGAGCGGTTGCCTGAATGACCAGCTCGTCGCCGTTCTCGTGGATCCGGCTCGATGGGTGAACCATCCTGTCGTCGATTTTGGACAGCAGGGTCTCCAGCCTGAGGAGCGGCGCGGTGGTCGGCGTTTCATGCGGACTCTCTCCGCGCCACGGCACGAGCCACGAAAGTACCGGCGAGGTCGCGACCGTCGTGGCCAAGGCCATCAATACCATCATCGCGAACAAGGCGGGCGAGACGATGCCCAAATCGAGGGCGATATTCAAGACCACCAGCTCCATCAAGCCGCGCGTGTTCATCAACGTCCCCAAGGCCGCCGAATCGCGCCAGCCAAGTCCCTTCAGCCTCGCGGCGACGAGGGTGCCGCCGAACTTGCCGAGCGTTGCCACGACGATGATCAAACCGCAAATCAGCCACGATTCGAGACCCGTCACCAGGTCGATCCGCGTACGCATTCCGGTGTAGGCAAAGAAGGCGGGCAAGAGCAGCATCGTGACAAGATCCGTCAACTTGTGCGCCAACTCGCGCGCAACGCGGCTGTCGTGCGGCACCACCACTCCCAGCAGGAACGCGCCGAAAATGGCGTGGATGCCGATCCATTCGGTGGCCAGGGCCGAGAGCAACACCGCCACGAACAGGTTGCCGGTGGCTTGCGGGGTCAGCCCCGTCGTTTCATAGCGCCGGACCAGAGACGCGGCGAGTGGCCTGACGACCAGGAACATCAACACGATGTACAGCACCGTCAAAGCGATGACCACGATGACCCATCCCAAGTGCGCTTGGGCCACGCCGACCACCAACGCCAGGAGACACCAGGCGGTGACGTCGTCGGTCGCCGCGCAGGACATTGCCATCACGCCCAGGTCGCTGGTCGTCATCCGCCGATCGGTCAAGATGCGGGCCAGCACGGGGAACGCGGTGATCGCCATTGCCACGCCGAGAAACAGGGCGAAGCTGGTGAACTTCACGTCAGCGTGCGACAGACGCGGATAAATCACCAGCGCCAGGCCCGCCCCCAGCAGGAACGGAACGACGATGCTGGCGTGCGAGATCGCCACCGCGGCGCCCGCCCGCCGGCGCAGTAATTCCCAGTTCAGTTCCAAACCGACGAGAAACATGTACAGGATCACGCCCAACTGGGCGACGACGGCCAGGTAGGGCGCCGCGGCCGCCGGCAACAGCAGGTTCATGGCTTCCGGCGACACGCGACCCAACAGCGACGGTCCCAACATGATGCCCGCCAGCACCTCGCCCACGACCGGTGGCTGGCCAAACCGCCGGAACAGCCGGCTCAACAGCCGTCCCGCGACGATGATCGCCGTCATCGCCACGAGCACCTGGGCCAAAGCGTCGTGCCGAGCGGGCTTGACCGGCGGGGCTTGGAGGCCGCTCGTTCGTTCCGCCGTGAGTGCGAATTCGCCGGCGTTCGCCGCGGCCGGGGCCACCAGCAACTTGCCAAAATGGTCAATGATCAGAAACAGCAAGACCGCCGCCACGAGCATGACGGCGTACGCCGCCGGCGCGGGAATTCTTCGAAACGATGAGGGATGAAGGATGCCACTTGTCATTCAATGACCCTACTCCTGAATGACCAGCGATAATCCACGATCCATGACCATTGACGAAGGACCAACGACTGCCCCTTCGATCATGCTCCGCGCCTGCCGGTAAATTCCGGCGTCGTCCAAGCCCAGGTCGCGCAACTGTTCGTCCCGCTCGGCGTGCTCGACGAACCGATCGGGAAATCCCATCCGCGCGACTCGCCGAAGGTCGAGGCGCGCGGTGTTGGCCGCTTCGAGCACGGCGCTGCCGAAACCGCCGGTCAGCGTTCCTTCCTCGACCGTGAGCACGAAGCCGCTCTCGGCGATCGCCCGCAGAATGGTTTGCTCGTCGAGCGGCTTGACGAAGCGGGCGTTGATCAGGCCCACGTCGAGCCCTTCGCCTCGCAGCCGTTCGGCGGCGCGATGGCAGGCCCCCAACAAGGTGCCGTATGCGATCAACATGCCGTCGCGGCCCCATTGGAGCACTTCGGCGCGGCCTCGCTCGACGGGCTGGAGCGGTCGCTCGATCCGTTCGACCTGGGCCTTGGGATAGCGGATCGACGTGGGCCCGGCGTGCGAAAGCGCGAAATCGAGCATCGGCTGCACGTCGTTCGCATCGCCCGGCGCCATGATCGTGAAATTGGGCAACGAGCGCACATAGACCGTGTCGAATGCGCCGTGGTGCGTCGGTCCGTCGGGACCCGTCAGCCCGGCACGGTCCATGCACAGCGTGACCGGCAGATCCTGCAAGGCGATTTCCTGAAAGAGCTGATCGTAGCTGCGTTGCATGAAGGTCGAGTAGATGGCGACGATCGGCCGCAAGCCGCTTTTTGCCATGCCGGCCGCGAAGGCCACCGCGTGCGATTCGCAGATGCCAGTATCGAAGAAGCGCTCGGGCATGTCGCTCCGAACGTTCTGCAGTCTGTTCCCTTCGCACATCGCGGCCGTGATGGCGACCACCTTGGGGTCGCGGCGCATGGCGGCGTGAATCGCGTCGCTGACGAGGTTGGTGTAGGCGGGCGGCGACGAATTGGCCAATGAAACGACCTGTTGGCCGTTCCATTCGAAGCGTGACGGGGCATGGAACCTGACGGGGTCTTCGACGGCGGGCGCGAAGCCCTGCCCCTTCTTGGTCCGCACGTGAAACAGGATCGGCCCGCCGGCGGGCGCCAGGTCGCGGAAGCACTTGGTGAGCATTCCCAGGTCGTGGCCGTCGACCGGGCCGATGTATCGCCACCCCAGGTCCTCGAACAAGTTGCCAAAACGCTTGGGGGCCGCGGCCCTTTGCCCTCTGGGTGGTTCGGCGGGCACCTCGCTCGGGGCGGGCGCCGGCTTACGGTCGGCGCGGCGCAGCCCAATCGGGTAGTCGGCGATCGGAGTCTGGTCGAGGTAGTGCGCCACGGCGCCCACGCGAGGGCAGATCGACATCTCGTTGTCGTTGAGCACGACCAGCAGGTTCTTCCTCAACGCGCCGGCGTTGTTCAGGGCCTCGAAGACGATGCCGCAAGGCAGCGCTCCGTCGCCGATGACTGCCACGGTCCGCCGGTCGTGGCGTGCCAGCAGCTCGTCGCCCGAGCGCAGCCCCAGCGCGCACGACACGCTGCAACCGGCATGGCCGGTCACGAACAGGTCGTAGGGGCTTTCCTCCGGGTTGGGGTACCCCATCAGGCCCCCCTTGGTGCGGATCGAGCGCATCAAGGGGTAGCGGCCGGTGATCAGCTTGTGCGGATAGATCTGGTGCCCCGTGTCCCAGATCAGCCGATCACGCGAAAAATCGTAGGCCGCGTGCAAGGCGAGGCAAAGTTCGACCACGCCCAGGTTCGATGCGAAGTGCGCGCTGCGCAGGCGCAGGATGTCGCGCAGCTCTTCGCGCACCTCGTCGGCCAGTTGTTTCAGTTCGTCGAGGCTGTAGTCGTGCAACTCCAGCGGAGTGACGAGCCGAGAAAGAAGATGACTCATGGTTCGGTTCTGGATTTTGGATTTGGATTGCACCGCGCCGGATGGCGATCATTCGGTCCTTCGCAAGAGAAACTGCGCCATTTCGGCCAGGCATTCGGCCGCCGCGCCCAGGGGTCGCAGCGCCGCGCAGGCCTCGTCGACCAACTGCTCGGCGCGCCGACGTGCGGCGTCAAGGCCCAAGAGCGCCGCGAAGTTGGGCGTCGGGCAAACGGGCGCGGAGACGTTCGGGTTTCTCACGAATTCCGCTACGGCCTGGTTGTCCTGCTCCAGATCGAGAACGTCGTCGACAATCTGAAAGACAAGGCCCACTCGCCGGCCGTATTCGTCGATGGCGTACCTGGCGCTCTCGTCCGCTCCGGCCGCGATGGCCCCCAACCGCGCCGAGGCCAAAAGCAGCGCGCCGGTCTTGCGAACGTGGATCGCCTCGAGCCGCTCCGCCGCCCGCGGATTTCGCTCGGCCTCGGCCAACCCGTCCAGGTCGTCGACCTGGCCGCCCACCATGCCGGCGGCGCCCGCCGCCGCGGCCAACTCGCGCACACAGGCGGCGGAAATCGCCGGAGCGGCGATCTCGCGGCCCAACAGCTCGAAGGCCAACGTCAAGAGACCGTCGCCCGCCAGGATCGCGGTGGCTTCACCGAAGGCCCTGTGAACGGTCGGCTGCCCCCGGCGAAGATCGTCGTCGTCCAACGCGGGCAGATCGTCGTGGACCAGAGAATAACCGTGAACGAGCTCGACGGCGCAGGCCGGCGCCAGGGCGTCGCCTTCGTCGCCTTCGCAGGCGGCGCACGCCAAGAGTGTCAATAGGGGACGTACGCGCTTGCCGCCCGACAACATGGCGTAGCGCATCGCCTCGGCCAGCCGCGGCGGGCAAGCGGGGGGCCGTGGCAGCCAACGGTCCAAGGCCGAATCGACGGCCGCGCGGCGTGCCGCGCACTCGTCGAGGAACTCTCTTGGCGGATGGTGTCCGGCGAGGTCGCCGCGGAGGCATTCTCCGGAACTCAATAGTGCGTGGTCAGTGGTCATTGGTCATTTACCGGTCAGATGGTCAACTCTAGCTCATGGCCCTCGCGTAGCGGACTTCGCGAGAATTCCCAGGCCGGCGGCAACCATCGGAGCTCTTACGAGTTCCGTTACGGCGCCGTTTGCAAGATCCCACTCCTTTCTTCGATCAGCGCGTCGAGCTCCTGTTTCAGCCGCGGCAGAATCCGGTCGTAGGCAAATGCCCCCAGCTCCAGGCCGCCACGCTTGAGGTTCACGAAGTTTGGCCCGCACCAAAGCCCCAGGTCGGCATCGTCGGTTTCGCCGGGACCGTTGACCCGGCAGCCCATGACCGCGATCGTGATGGCGTGCTCACGCGCGTAGGCCGTCATCTCCTTGACTTGCTGGGCCAGTTCAATAAAGGCTTCGTTCTCGACGCGCGAGCAACTCGGGCAACTGATGATGTTCAACGTGTCGCGGCCGTAATCGACCACGCTGCGCACGCGGCCCGCGGCGATGTCGGCCAGGATCCGCCGCCCGGCGGCGATCTCCTCCGGTTTGCGCGCGTTGGGCACGGTGAGCGAGACGCGGATCGTGTCGCCGATGCCGCGGCTGATGAGTTGCTCGAAGGCGATGCGGGTCTTGATCACGCCGTCGGGCGGCATGCCCGCCTCGGTCACTCCCAGGTGCAGCGGCACGTCGGGCCGCTCGGCGGCGAACCGGCGATTGACCTCGATTACCTTCCTGGGGTCGGAGTCCTTGAGTGAAACGCAGTAGCGCGTGAAGCCGATCGAGTCGAGAAGCTCGCAATGTTCCAGGGCACTTTCGAGCATCGGCGTGATCGAGTCGCCGGCGTCGTACTTGCCGAGCTTGGCCGGATCGACCGAGCCGCAGTTGACCCCCACCCGGATCGCGCAGTCGTTCTCACCCGCCGTGCCGGCAAGGAACTTGACCTTGTCTTGCCACGGCTTCTCGCGCTCGTGGTGGTAAAGGTGGCCGGGATTATAGCGAACCTTGTCGACGTGCGGGGCCACCAGCGTGGCCAGGCGATAGTTCTCCTGCAAGTCGACCGAGAGATTGGCTGGACTGACGACCGAGCCCTGCCGAGTGCGGCGGCGGATTTCGGCCAGGGCCTCGGCGTCCTTCGAATTATCGACGGCAATCCGCACCACGTCGGCCCCCGCTTCAACCAGCGCCGTCACCTGGGCGACTGTGGCCTCGACGTCCTGGGTACGCGTGGCGGTCATGCTCTGTACGGCCACGGGATTGCCGCCGCCGATCGTCACCGAGCCGATCCGCACGGCGCGAGTTGGGTTGCGAAGAAGGTCACTTGTCATTGGTCACTCGTCACTTGGTTAAGGTTGTCGGCGGCGAGCGGGGGCGTAAAGGCCTCAGTTCGTTGCGCCGGTTATCGTGTCATTTTTCAGCCGGGCGAAGGGTGGGATGAAATGCGTCGCAGTCATGCTTGCACCTCTGAATTCGGTGAAAAAGGAAATGAAACGTCCAACACGTTCGGCCCTTCCTGCTTCATCCTTTCGCCTTCATCCTTCATCCTTCCGCTTTCCCGCAAACCCCGCGGCAACGGAAACACGACGTCTTCCTCTCGGACCATGCGCCGCTCGACTTCGGCGGCGTAACGGCCCTTGAGCCAGTCGAGACACTCGACGACCAGTTTCTCAGGGGCGCTGGCACCGGCCGTGAGCACCACCGTTTCGGCGCCTTCCAGCCAGGTCGGGTCGATGTCGCCAACGTCGTCGATCAGGTAGGCGCGCGCCCCGTACTGGCGTGCGACTTCGGCCAGTCGGATCGAATTCGAACTGTTGTCGCTGCCCACCACCAGCACGACGTCGGCCTCGCGGGCAAGCTCGCGGACCGCCTCTTGCCGGTTCTGCGTGGCGTAACAGATGTCTTCCTTGGGCGGCCCGACGATGGCGGGGAACCGCTCTCGGAGGGCCGCGATCACGCGGTTGGCGTCGTCGACGCTCAAGGTCGTCTGGGTGAGGTAGGCGACGCGCGCGGGGTTGGGCACCACCAGGCGCGCCGCGTCGGCGGGCGTTTCGACCAGCACGATCTGGCCCGGCGCCTCACCCATGGTCCCGATCACCTCGTCGTGCCCCTCGTGTCCGATGAGCACGATCGTGTAGCCGTCGCGCGCGAAGCGGACCGCCTCCAAGTGGACCTTGGTCACCAGAGGGCAGGTGGCATCGATCGTGCGCAGCCGCCGCCGGCGCGCCGCGTCGCGCACCGCGGGCGAGACGCCGTGCGCGCTGTACAGCAGATTGGCCCCCTCGGGCACGTCGTCGATCGAATCGACGAAGCACACGCCGCGCCGCTGGAAGTCTTCGACGACGTGCTTGTTGTGGACAATCTCGTGGAACACATAAAGCGGCGCGCCGAGCAGCTCGAGCGCGCGCTCGAGACTCCGCACCACCATGACCACGCCGGCGCAAAAGCCGTGAGGATTTGCCAGTAGCACCTTCATAAGACGACGGCCTCCTCCAGGATGTCGAGGTTTACGGGGCCCGACGCGAGCGGATCGTCGCCGCGCTCGTCGTGGTAGCGGTCGGCGAATTGATTGCGGACCTTGACGAACTCGTCCTCGGTGGCCAGGAAGGCCTTGACGACGTCGTGGTCGAAGTGGGTGCCGGCTTCGCTGGCGATGATCGAACGCGCCACGTCGTGCGAAAAAGCGTCCTTGTAGACCCGCTTGGCGCTGAGCGCGTCGTAGACGTCGGCGACCGCGACGATCCGGCCGCAGAGGGGGATCCGTTGTCCGGCGGCGCCCCGCGGGTAGCCGCTACCGTCCCAGCGCTCGTGGTGACTCAAGGCGATGTCGCGCCCCATCCGTAGAAAGCCGGCGCCGGGATGTTCGCGCAAGGCGGCATCGAGCGTTTCGGCCCCGATTAGCGTGTGCTGTTTCATGATTTCGAATTCGCGGTCGCTGAGCCGCCCCGGCTTGAGCAGCACGCTGTCGGGAATGCCCACCTTGCCGATGTCGTGCAAGGGGCTGGTCAGATAGATGGTTCGCACGTAATCAGCGTCAACCACGCCGGCGAATTTGGGCCAGGACGCAAGGTGCCGCGCCAGGATCTTGGCATAACACCGCATCCGCTCGAGGTGGGCGCCGGTTTCAGGATCGCGCGACTCGGCGAGCTTGGCCATGGCGAAAATCGCCAGGTCGCGTGTTTCCAGTGCCAGGATCCGCTCGCCGGAGCGGACCCTCACGCGGAGCTCCGCCGGGTCGAAGGGCTTCGTCATGAAGTCGTCGGCGCCGGCCGAGAGTCCCTCGACGATATCTTGCGTCTGTCCGCGCGAAGTCAAGACGATCACGTAGATGTAGCTGGGAAAGTCGCGTGCCCGAATCTCGCGGCAAAGCTCGACGCCGTCCATTTCGGGCATCATCCAGTCGGTGATCACCATCCGCAAGGCGCCGCGGCCAAGGATCTCGAGCGCCTCTCGGCCGTCGCGCGCCACCTCGACGTCGTATCCCGCCTGCTCGACCGTGCGGCGGGAAATGGCCAACGACACCGCGTCGTCGTCGACGATCAGGATTTTCAAGTTGCTTGCCAGCATGATGAAGGATGAAGGGTTCGGGGTTCAGGGTTCGGGGTTCAGGGTTCGGGGTTCGGGGTTCAGGGTTCAGGGTTCAGGGTTCGGGGTTCGGGGTTTGGGTGGGTTCAGACGTTCTTCATCCTTCATCCTTCCGCCTTCATCCTTCCGCCTTCCGCCTCGCGAACGCAGCGCCGGAAGCGTTCGCGCTCCTCGCACAGCCGCGCAAGACAAGGCCGGGCCTCCTCCATCGACGCCTGCCGTCCCAGGGATTCAAGGCGCGCGGCGACCGCGCGCAGCGCTTCGGCCGAGAGACTCGCCGCGGCCCCCTTGAGCCGGTGCGCCACGAGCTCCGTCTGTCGCGCGTCCCGCGCGGCGATGGCGTTTTCGAGCTGCTCGATGTCCAGGTCGGTCTGTTGATCGAACTTGTCGAGCAGCAACTGCACGAAATTCAAGTCGCCCGTGAAGCGCGCCACCAGCGCATCCCAATCCAATGCCGGCGGCTCTTCCCGATTTCGGATTTCGGATTTCGGATTTCGGATTTTGTCGATTTCGGGTTTAGGATTTCGGATTGCCGGGCCGGGTCCGGCAATACCCGTTCCGCCAGTGGTTGCTGGTTTCTCAATCCGCGCTTCGCGGTCCGCGCTACGCACTTCGACTCCTGGTTCTTCAATCCGCAATCCGCAATCCGCAATCCGCAATTCCCCTGAATCCGCAGTCCGCAACTCCCCAAGGTGGCGTTCGAGCACGAGCAGCAGTTCATCGCGGTCCAGCGGTTTTTTCAAGTAATCCGTCATGCCCACCTCCAGACAGCGCTCGCGGTCGCCGGTCAAGGCGTTGGCCGTCAAGGCGATGATGGGGACCGGGGTGGTTCCCCGCTGCCGCTCCCATTGGCGAATCGCGCGCGTGGCCTCATAACCGTCCATTTCGGGCATGTGACAATCCATCAACACCAGGTCGTAGCTGGCCGCCGAAACGGCGTCGAGCGCCTGCTTGCCGTCGGCCCGCAGCTCGCAGGCGTAGCCGGCGGCCTTGAGCAGCTCGGTGGCGACGAACTGGTTGACCTCATTGTCTTCGACCAGCAGAATTCGGGCGTTCTTCATGACGACGTGGCGCGGGGGCGGCGCGGCGCGTTCATGGGGTACCGGAGTGGGCAGACGTTTGGTGACGGGTATGGCGGTGACTGGGCTCGCGGAGTTGAGTGCCGACAAGATCGCATCCAAGAGCCGCGAGGCTGCGATCGGCTTACGGAGGATGCCCGCCACGCCGGGGGCGATCGTATTCCCTTGAAGCTGATCGTCCGATCCGGCGGTCATGAACAACAGCACCGTGCCGCGCAGCGCCGGGCTGGCTTGGATGGCGGCCGCCAACTCCTCGCCCCGAAATTCCGGCATGCAAAGGTCCAACAGAGCAACCTGGAACGGCCGCCCCGCGTCGGCGGCCGCGCGCAGCGAATCGAGGGCGGAGGGGGCGTCGGCGGCCGTTTTCGCCTCGAATCCCCAGGCCCGCAACTGCCATTGGATCGACTCCAGCACGGCGGGATGGTCGTCGACCACCAGCACGCGCACGCCCGACTCATGCGGGGAGGCGGCTTCAGCGCGCCGCTCAGGGTTGGCGCCGCGCGTCAGCCGCATCGTGAACCAGAAGGTCGAGCCGCGGTCCTGCTCGCTTTCAACTCCGATCTGTCCGCCCATCAGTTCGACCAGCCGTTTGGAGATCGACAGTCCCAACCCCGTGCCGCCGTACTTTCGCGTGGTCGACGAATCGACCTGCGAAAACGACTGGAACAGGAGCTTGAGCCGCTCGGCGGGAATGCCGATGCCGGTGTCGGCGACGGCGCAGTGCAGCAATACATCGTCGTCGCTTTGCGCCGCCAGCGTCGCGTGCAGGCTGACTTTTCCGGCCGAGGTGAACTTGACCGCGTTGGTCAGCAGGTTGGTCAGGACCTGCTGCAGCCTGCCGGGATCGCCCCGCAACGACGGCGGCAGCTTGGGGTCGACCGCCGAGAGCAGTTCCAGGTCTTTCTGTTTGGCTTGGTCGACGACCAGGGTGATCGCGCGCTCGATCACCGCCCGCACCTCGAATTCGATTGTCTCCAGATCCATGCGGCCGGCCTCGATCTTCGAGAAGTCGAGGATGTCGTTGATCAGTTGCAGCAGCACTTTGGCCGACAGTTTCGCCCTCTCGACGTAGCGCCGCTGCTGCGCGCCAAGTTCGGTGTCGAGCAGCAGTTGGCCCATGCCGATTACGCCGTTGAGCGGCGTGCGCAGCTCGTGCGACATGTTGGCCAGGAACTCGCTCTTGGCCCGGCTGCCGGCCTCGGCGGCGGCACGGGCCAGCTCGAGTTGCTGTGATTTCAGCGCCAGCTCGGCCGCCTGCGCTTCGAGGCTCTGCTTGGCGCCGAGCAGTTCGTGGTTGTAGTGCTCGAGTTCGACTTCCTTGCGTTTCAGTTCGGCGACCTGCCCCTCGAGCGTCTCGAGGTAGCTGGCCGCCGACGTGGCCAGCTCGGCCTTCTCGGCCATCGACTGGGCGAGCTGCAAGACCTCGACGCCGTCGAACGGCTTCTTGAGAATCAGCAGGTTGCCCGACTTGCCCAGCTCACGAGCGATGTCGGCCCAGTCGTAATCGGAATAAGCCGTGCAGATCACGCATTGCAATTCGGGCACCTCCTTCCAGAGGGCCTTGATCGTCTGCACGCCGTCGATGCCCGGCGGCATCCGCACGTCGACGAAGGCCATGTAGTACGGCTCGCCACGGCCCAGCGCCTCGACCGCCATCTTGATGCCGTCGACGCCCTGGTAGGCCGATTCGATTTCGACGTGCGAGAGGATCTCGTCGCCGCGCGAGGCGCTCTCGCCGCCGAACAGTTCCTGGTCGAGCCGATCCATGTCGGAGATCTGCGCGCGGGCGCCCTCGAACACCTTGCGGAAATCCGCGTGGATGTCGTGGTTGTCGTCGATGATCAGGACGCGTCGGGGGCTGCTCACGAGTCTGGGTTCCTCTAGGTGGTCCCTAAGATCATGGCGTCGGGGGTAGCGGAATTCGTGAGAATTCCGATCGGTGTGGTGGTGGAACTTTCGGAACTCTCACGAGTTCCGCTACGGGGTCCCTCGGCGCGCCGCGACGCGCCGGATTCCGCCTCGTCGGTGGTCTCCTGGACCAGCGGGAACTCGATGGCGAACGTGGCGCCGTGACCCGGGCCGTCGCTGCGCGCCGAGATCGAGCCGCCCATTTCGGTCAGGGCGTTGGCGGCGGAGTGGAGTCCAAAGCCATTGCCCGCCTCCTTGGTCGTGAATCCGAAGTTGAAGATCCGCTCGGCGTCGGCCGGCTCGATTCCTTTGCCGGTGTCCGTGACT
>Ga0307373_10006301_pt1 | contig 18962 bp, 18 predicted proteins | sample OX2MG_FD_202534 | JGI IMG/M metagenome (GOLD analysis project Ga0307373, IMG submission 202534) | Soil microbial communities from Risofladan, Vaasa, Finland - OX-2 | ecosystem: Environmental > Terrestrial > Soil > Coastal area > Acid sulfate soil | place: Finland: Risofladan, Vaasa | collected...
CGGTGTGGAGCCGCATGTTCGAGCGAGGTCGACTCCGGCTCGGCAAGGTGGCCGTACGATGTGCGGAGTTGCTCTTGAAGAGTGACGTGCAACCGCCAGTTGTGAATATGTCAATCGGTCTGTTGAGCGGTGGGAACCAGCAAAAGGCGCTGCTGGGCAAGTGGCTGCAACTCGACCCTCGCCTGATGCTGCTCAATGAGCCAACTCAGGGAGTGGACGTCGGCGCACGGCAACGAATCTTCGCGACTATTCGTGCCGCGGCCGATAGTGGGGTGATCGTGCTCTACGCGAGCGGGGACTGGGAGGAACTGTTCAACATCGCCGATCGGGTCCTCGTGATCGCTGACGGGATGGTCTGCGCGAATCTCGCCGGTGTCGAGTTGACCCTCGACAACATCGCGCAGTCAGCGTACAAGGGAGTACGGCGCAGCGCGGACCTCGGTAGCGCTTCGCTGGTGTGGGGGTAGCGGTCTCGGAGAACCGACCGGGTCTCGATCCCGGCACCTTGGGATTAAAAGAGGGATGCATATGGTCGGACAGTCCTATTCTCAGGTGCCACGCAAGAGATATGACAGTTTTCCAGGCGTGCACTTGGCACGAGGTTTCGTTAGTCTGGAAAGAGTGCGACGAGATCCAGCGTTGGCAAGCTTCCGGTATCCCGGAAGCCTCACTACTCAGAGGGACGTCGCAACTTTAAGAACCTTCGCGTGATTGGCACGCGGGAGGACTATCGAAGCTACGGCCATGGCCCAACTCATCTAATCATTGGGTTAACTGCTCGCGACGTGCCCGCGCTAACCCAATTTGGCGGATGGTGGGCAGCATCGAAGATGAAGGTCGGACTACGACGACCTTATGGTGCTAGGACTCGGTCTGATGTCCAATCTCACAGCGCGCCATGAGCTGGGCGAGTAGTGCGCTAGCGTGATCGGCCGCGTCGAGCACTTGACGGAGATCGCGCATAAGACGATCAGCATCTGCGGCATTCACTGGATCGGATACCATCTCGACCATTAATTCGGCGAAAAGGTGGATTGCTGCGACGTCATTAACCGCAGCGTGAGCGAACTCTTTGATTGACGCGGTAACTTCGAAAAAGTCGATTTGAGATGGCTCATCAGTCATTGAATATCACCGGGTTCCTCTGATGGCCGATAGTAGACGCATTCCACGCAAGGACCCCCTGGGCGTGCCGATGATTGTCACAGAATCACGCACGTGGCCCTCTCTGTACCGGCCCGAAAAATAGTTCGCGGGCCATTGAAGCGTCGTTTCGGCTGGAATGCGGTCTCGGTCAAAGCGCGTGGGCAGCAAGAACCTAACGTGACCAGTTCCAGTTTCGAAGGAATTACGTTTGCTTGAAAGGGTCGTCTAATTCCAATTGCCTTGAGTGAATAGGGACAACTTCAAGCAATTGTCGTTTGAGAAACCACGAGAAACGTGGTCATTCATATATTTTCGCCACGGGTCACAAGTTCATCGCGCACCGCCATCGCTACTGCTTCCAGTTTCGAATGCGCATCGAGCTTGAACAAGATATTCCTCACGTGATTGCGCACCGTATGGACGGAGATGAACAGGTCCCGGACGATGTCATCAGTGGAACGGCCTTCGGCGAGTAGTTGCAATACCTCGAGCTCGCGAGCCGAGAGCCACTGCGCCGGTTGCTTCGGAGGGTTGCGCACCCGACCGAGAAGGCTAGCGAGTTCATCGGTTGGAAGTACCGGCTCGCCTCGCGACGCGGACCGCACGGCGGCAATGATGTCTTTCCCTGGACGATTCTTCGCCAGCAGACCAACACAACCGACTTCGATACTGCGCGCCAACAGATCTTTCGTTCCTCCGCCCGTCAGCATCACCACGTTTGTTTTGGGCCATCGCGCAAGAATTTGCGCTACGGCATCAACGCCGTCTCCGTCGGGTAGGTGATAGTCCATCAGCACAACCTGCGGACGTTCTTTCTCGACGAGTAACAGCGCTTCGGCCACCGTCGACGCAATGCCCACGATCGACATATCGCTTTGCGCTGAAATAATGAGCGAAAGACCTTCAGCGACCATCGAATGGTCGTCTACTACCGCCACAGTAATCTGTTGTTCGAACGTTTCCACGATCTCAAAACACCTGCGATCTCGGTGTGCTCAATGCCGTTCGTCCAATTTACTGCTTTCACTGGCCTATTAGACGTTTTTTAATATGGCCGAGATGAGTAGTCCAGCAAACCCAAATGAAACTTCTTCGCTTTTGTGAATGGCTCGCAGAATCGGTGCCATTGCTGGACCATCTCCTCTCTCGAGGCGCGCCGCCATCGTGGCAGAGCACGGTTCGCGCACCGTCGCGGTCGGTGAACCTTAGTTACACAATGAGAACCACAACCGTTCGATTGAGAGGACCCAGTGATTTTTTACCAAAACTAACTTCAAGCCGCATTCGAGTTGACGAAGAATGAGGGACTCAGCGAAGACTGGGCGGATGTCGCCGTCGAAGTGCAGTAGTACGAGCCGCCGGCTTGGATCGTGATCTCGTAGTAGGCGCCGCTGGGAAGGTTAAACGCCACACTTCCGCCGTCGTTGGTGAGGTAGGTCAAGTCGTTGGAGACATTCGGCGCGCCGGCCGCTCCCGTAGCAAGCTGCCAGTTGCAGCCCTGGGTCTTATCACAAGAACCCGTGATGGGCGCAGAGCCGGCCGCTCCGGTGGCGGCGTAGTAAACGGCAATGGGAAACGCGAACGAGCTGTAGTCGTTGCTGAGAGCGACCAGATTGACAATGTGCACCGTCACGTCGAGCGGTGAACTCGCATTCGAAACATCCGCGAGTGCGAGATCACCTGCTGTTACGACCGAGCCAGCCGATCCCGCCGCCGGGGCCCAGCTGGGAGACGTCGTGGTGACCACGCCCGCTTCGTGGCCCACTCCACCGTAAACCGTGGAGGTGATCGCCGAAGGAACGGACGCGCTACCAGTTCCGGCTCCAAGCATGAACACCCCACCCGTCGCCGGGTTCGCGACACTGAGTGCACTGTTCGATGAGAGAAATCCGACGTAAAGGTGAGCACCGAGACCGCCGAGGGCCAGCAGGCTCAACGCCAGGAATATCGGCCGTAAGCCATGCTTGCGAGTCGGACGGGTGATGGGAAGTAGTTGAAGGTTGGTCATGGACAACATCTTCGGATTTTTCTGGTCGCGCGAACAGACACATTCGGCCGTAATATCCCTCGTCAAACGTGCTATTTGGCACTGACACCGATACGTGCTTCGCGTGCAGTTAGGTCATCGACGTGACTCATTTGTGTCATCCGAAAACTTGGAACGCTGCGCCCATCAGGGAAACGCCTCAACTCTCGACGATCTGTAGATAGTGCGGGAACCCCGTCTAGTGAGCCAGGTGGATCATTTCAAAGGGACCCGCGCACCTGGAGTAAACGAAGGAGGCATGGGCCATCTGGCCGCACGCTTTCTTCGACGAGGTTGTGGTTGTGACTTGGGCTGGCTGATGCCGATAATCCATGACGTCATAACTGCGGGCGTCAAAGTTCAGGCGCAAGATCGAACATGTCGAATGCCCAATGCAGAACTGGATGACTGGCTTTAGCACCGAGGCGCGAGGTGATCGAATCCGCGTCACCGGTTGGTTTCGAGGTTCGCCTCGTGGGATCCGATGAAGCAAAAATCGTGCCCGTGATGGGAATGATTCAGTGGATGGAAAACGCCAGGTACCCAACGCTTGTTCTTAGTTAAATATGGTTGAACGCACCTGCAAGAGGGGTAATATCGCTAAAAGTGCGTTATTGAGTTCTCCATTAGAGGGATGAATTTGGTCACTGCGCAAAGTCCGTTTTCTGCATAACCTCCTGAAAGGGACGCGACGAATCGGGGTACCAGTGCCGCAAACATCTAGGTTCCTGGAGTCAATAATCGAATCGTCAGTCGCTGGGATCATCACGATTGATTCCCATGGGGTAATCCAGACTTTTAGTCCTGCGGCTGAACACTTGTTTGGCTACGAGTCTCGTGAAGTGATCGGCCACAACGTGTCATTGTTGATGCCCGAACCGAACCATAGTCGGCATGACGGCCACCTGGCCGACTACTTATCGTCGGGCATCGCGCACATCATTGGCGTGGGTCGGCAGGCCACTGGACTACGAAAGGATGGCACCCTTTTTCCGCTGCACCTGTCGGTCGGCGAGTTTGACGTCGATGGGCGACAAATGTTCGTTGGAATCGTTCACGATATTAGTACCGAGGTGGCGAGCCGCAGGGCACTGTTAGAGATCGAAGGGCGCTTTCGCCAGTTGGTGGACGGCATTGACGAGGTCTTCATACTTCGGACAACGGCGCCAGTTCGATACGTTTACATCAGCCCAGCCGTGGAGAAGGTCTTCGGACTGACCGCTGACGAGGCAATGGCCGATCCAGCGTATTTCCTTTCATTCACTCATCCCGACGACATCGAACTCGTGCGAAAGACGATGAAGGAAGCCGGCGATACCTCGCGGGTCGCGGTCGAGTACCGGATCATCCGTTCCGACGGAGAGGTGCGTTGGGTATGGACACGGTATCAACAGGTCGAAGTCGCACCTGGCGATCCGCCGCTCGTCGCCGTGGTGTTGGCCGATATCACCGTGCAGAAGGATGCGCAACGGGCCGAAATGTCAGCACGAGCCGAGGCGGTGCGGGCCAACGCGGCGAAGACTGAGTTCCTGTCACGGATGAGCCATGAGCTGCGTACACCGATGAACGCGATTCTTGGTTTTGCGCAGTTGCTGGAATTGGACGAACTGAGTGAAGACCAGCGCGAGTCGGTGCATCAGATAATCCGAGGTGGACAGCATCTGCTGGATCTGATCAATGAGGTGTTGGACATCTCACGAATCGATTCTGGTCATTTGGCGCTGTCTTCTGAGGCAGTGTTGGTGTCGGACGTTATGGATGAGGTGGTCGACCTCGTGACGCCCTTGCTGGCAGCTCGTAATTTGACGGTGCTGACGCCAGCGGGAAACGTGTATCGCAAGCATGTCCTGGCTGATCGTCAACGCTTTAAGCAGGTGTTGTTAAATTTCGTGTCTAACGCGATCAAGTACAATCGCAACGGCGGGGAAATTAAATTCACCGGCGGGATTAGGCCAAACGAAGAGTTCGCGATCACCGTTTCCGACACTGGAATTGGAATTGGTTCTGAGGAGATAAAACGACTGTTCACCCCCTTTGATCGGTTGGGTCAAGAAAGCAGCGCTGAAGAGGGAACCGGAGTCGGCTTAGCTCTGGCCCAGAGACTCACTCAAATGATGGGTGGTCGCGTTGAAGTTGAGTCATCTCTTGGTGTCGGTAGCAGTTTCACGGTGCTACTGCCCCTGGCTGAAACTGATGGGTCGTTGCCCGACGAACGACATGTTCGAGGTGCCGATATCACGAGTGCGAATGTCACGCCCCGTGGCCGCTCTTCGCAATTGACGGTCGTTTACATAGAGGACAACCTCGCGAACGTTCGGTTGATGGAGCGGATTGCGGCGCGTCGTCAAGGGCTCACACTGATTCACGCAATGCAGGGTCGACTTGGGCTCGATCTTGTCTCTTCGTCTCAGCCTGGTTTGATTTTCTTGGACCTTCACTTGCCCGATATGTCCGGCGAGGAGGTTCTGCGGCGGCTCCAAGCAGAAATAGCTACCAGGGAGATCCCCACAGTGGTGGTGAGCGCCGACGCGAGTCCTGGGCAGGTCCGGCGAGTCATGGAGATGGGTGCTTCTGGCTATCTGACGAAGCCATTCCACATTGGCGAGTTGATGGCGTGGCTCGATGATCCAGACAGGATGAAGGGCGAGGCATCTTGACAACTGGACGGAATCGCCGTCGGATTTATCTGAAATTTTCGATCTTGAATCGCGTCAATGAAAGCGGGAGACTAAGTAATTTGTAAGACGGTGATATCGGTCGTCGGTCTGGTTTCACAGTTTTGTAGAAGTCGGAGGCCCAAAGTGAGGCCTATAGCGGTGCGCGACGTTTTACAGAACCAAAATGGGGTTGGTTTGCGAAGCGGCGAGTAATTTGAAAATCTTCGACTTTCCTTCCACGGCGCCGCGACCGTTGGGATCCACGAGCGTGAACGTTCAGACTTATATGGTGGGCCGCCTGGGTCTTGATTCCGGCACCTTGGGATTAAAAGGAACCTTCCATCGGTTGTTCTGTGTCGGTCTCGTTGCGCATGTCTTTAGTTTTCAAGGAATCGTGTTGTTCTGTGTCGGTCTCGTCTCGCGGTGTTGCAGAAATATGAGGCCTACCCGGACCTAGCAGTGCGCATTCTTGTCTGTGAGTTTCAAGATCGGATGGCTACGGTTCGCGTGCGGGTTCGCGTCGGGCCTCCGACGTGAACCCGCACGCCGAGAGCCTCGACTCGACGATTGCAGGTGCCGTCGCACCGAACGATTGCCTCCAGTCACCTCGCGGTCCCGGTGCCGCCGGCGCGCGCTCCGCGTGCGGGCGGCGTCCCCAAGGCCCCCGAGTGAGCCTTAACGGCGATTCCTACGGGCGAATTCTTTTACTTCTGCGTCAACGAGATGGTTTCTCGACACGGACCTCGATTTTGAGTCCATCGGAGCCAGAGATTTGAACAACGCTGGAAACTCCGCTTCCGAGGCTATGTAGCCAATCGTGTAGCCAAGGAAGCAGATTCGCGAGGACGTCCGCGGACGTCGGCGGACTTGCACAATCCTCTGACCAGGCCACACGGACAACGACGGACGCCTCCCTATGTTCTGGCTCGAATCCCCAAGGTGCGGGGATCGAGACCCGGGCGGCCCACCAGTCAAACAAAGGGTTTAGCAACATACTCACTCTTCGAAAATATTGAATTGGCCTCGGATAGGCCTCCAATTCAGGGGAGTCCCGTCGACGCCGCAGGTTTCAATCACCGGTGGCCGGTCGTCTTCGGAGAAAAATGGATGCACGTTGGTATCTACCTGCAAAAGAAACGTCTGTCGGTTCGCGGCTGACGCTGGCGCACCAGGCGCTGATTGTCTCAGCTCGCGAAGTCGTCAAGTCTTCATTCATTTCTAATGACGGGCATCCTGTCAGTCAAATCGGGATTATCCCCGAGGTCGCCGGATGCCTAAATCTTCGTCAGCGCGCCGCCCTTATGCATCGCGATGTGATCAGTCTTGTCACTCTTGATCTCGTACTGCGGATCATCAGCGCTACAGCGGTGCGTGTATCCCTTGTACTGCACGTCTTTCGTGTGCACCTTCATAATTTTGCCCTGCACGTGGCCCGCTTCGGAATTCCAGCGCACGTGGTCTCCAACTGAGAATTTCTTGGCCATTGAGTCCTCTCAACGACGCCAACGCTGTCGTTGACCTACGTCAGTTTAACGCAGCGCAACGCGTGGCGAGCTTGGGTACCGGTGCGCCGCCATTGACGACGAACGTTTCTAGGATGACAACACTCGACCCTCCTAAGGCGAGGATACGGACGAAGTGAAGTTGACCCATTGACGATGTATCGATCACGAGCTAATTAAGCATCTACGCCGAGGACCCTTTGAGTGATGGAGTAGAACTCAGCGGTGATGGCGATGAGTCCGAACCGTGCCCAGCTAGTCCAATCCGCCGTCAGCGTTTCGAGAGCAGACGGGACTTGGTGGAGAGAGTATCGAGGAGTTTGGCGAATGACTCGTGAAAGCTGGTCACGCCCTGATCTTCGAGGATGTGGCCAACGTCGTCCATGTCGATGGAAACCTCGGCCAGTCGATCCATGACGTCACCGGCGTCCTGCACCCCGACATCAATGGTGCGAGAAACGGTGCCGTGGTCCTCGAACGAAGCAATGGTTGCTTCAGGAAGGGTGTTCACCGTCTCCGGACCGATCAGGCTATCGACGTAGAGCGTGTCAGAGTACGCGGGATTCTTGGTCGACGTCGACGCCCACAGCGGGCGTTGCGGGTGTGCGCCAAGTATCTCGAGTTCTGTCCACCGATCGCCGACAAACTGGTCGCGGAACAGTTGATAGGCGAGCCGCGCTTGAGCGACGGCGGCACGGCCCCGCAGCGCGAGCGCTTCGGTGGTGCCGATGACTTCGAGGCGTCGATCGACTTCAGTGTCAACCCGACTGACGAAGAACGATGCCACGCTGTGCACTGCTGCGGGCTCCCCACCCGCCGCGGTGAAGGTCTCGGGGCCCAACAGGTAAGCCTCGATCACCTGCTCGTAGCGCAAGAGTGAGAAGATCAACGTGATGTTGACGTTGCGCCCCTCCGCCGTCATAGCCTGAATAGCGGGAATGCCCTCGGGAGTCGCGGGAATCTTCACGAACAGATTAGGTTGATCGATCCGTTGGTGAAGGTCACGAACGGCGGTGGCGGTGCCGTCGGTGTCGCGGGCGAGCTCGGGAGCGACTTCGATCGACACGAACCCGTCGGTGCCACTACTTGCGTCGAATGTCGGACGTAGTACCGCGAGTGCGTCGCGAACGTCGTCGATAGCCAACTCCCAGTAGCAGTCCTGGATCGTAGTGCCAGCGTCGGTAAGTGCGACGAACTGTTCGTCGTAGGCGTTGGAACCCTCGATCGCCTTCGCGAAGATGGTCGGGTTGGTAGTCACGCCGCGGATACCGTCGGCTACAAAGCGAGCAAGGGTACCATCGCGTAGATAGGTGCGAGTCAGGTTGTCAAGCCATGGACTCTGACCCTGCTCGTCGTACAACCGGCGCAGTTCGGTCACGACGGGATATCCTTGTCGTGTTCGCCGGGGAAAACGTCGGTTTCAGACCTGTGCCAGGCGGGGTGGTCGCCCCCCGTTTCGACGTTGAACCCGTACTCAAAGACCAGACTGCCGCCGAATGTCGCGCCGAGCGACACCAACATAGCGATCACCACCGATAGGACGACGATCCCGATTGGTGTCACGGTCGCGGTGTGGTAATCGTTCAACCGCCAAGCGACGTCAGCCAGCGCCAACACCGTGACTGTGACCATGATCGTGGCGTGGGTGTTTATCGTGCGGCGGGCCTGCGTTCCGGCCTCGGACGACTTCCACGCATCCCACAGCCCCGAGAGCGCCGCAAAGATTGACACCGCTGCACCGCCGATGAAGATGAAGGTGCCGGCGTGCCACAACTCACGAGCCCAGGTGTGGTCCTTACCGGCGACCGCTGAGATAACGTCGAAAACGGCCGCGAGCACGTATGCGGCGATGGGAAAGTCGGTGAGGGGCGGATGCAAAGGTTTACCTGACCAGCCGCGGAGACCCTTGAACGTGCGGCCCTTCAGCGTGATCGTCGGTCGAATCGAGAACCTTCTCATAATGACTCCTTGAAGATCCTCGGGCGATGCATTGTTATTACTATCACTGGTTGACACCGATGTGGCCGAAGAACTCCTGACGGGAATTTACTGACTATCTGACTTCGTGGCAAATCCCATATCACTCAGTTGACCTTTCGTTGCGGATCGGGGTCCGGGTCGAAGGTACTGATCCGCTACTCACGCGGCGATCTAGAAAGTTTATGGTAGTTCGACTCCCACTCTCCGAGCCATTCACTTTCTCTGTAGCACTGATTAGGCCAGTCCTCCTTCAGCGATTAAGGATGCGCGCGAGTACCGCAGCCTCGCTGATCTCAGGATCCTTGGTACCGGTGAGCAAAGTAAGACGACGTTCGACCGCAATTTCGTGTAGGTGTTCTAGCGCCCGGCCGCGCTTGATTTGCCTAAGTTCGACACCGTAGCGACGGGCGAACTCCCTAAACTTGTCCGGATCGTGTCGGTACCATTGACGCAACCGTGTCGACGGCGCCACGTCCTTGCACCATTCATCAAGTGCCGCCTTCGTCTTGGTTACTCCACGGGGCCAAATGCGATCGACCAGAACTCGATAACCGTCGCCGTCCTCGGCCTCCTCGTATACCCGGCGAACCCGTACGTCCGATTTCCTTGCCATGACAGACCTCCTTCAGGGTGCGGGCCAAAGGTGAACGTCGGCTGTGAATGCGAATCACCATTAGGGAAAACCAACGATACGTCTGCCGCGGGGTCGTCATCGCACTCTTTGTGTCTGAGTTCGCCTCATAAAGGATCGCACTTTTTGGATTCGAACCCCACTCGCCTGGAAAATCGTGTCCGTCCTGTGGAGGAGGGCCCGAGTCAAGCGTGTCCCGGCTTGTACGTCGAAACGGATGGGGAATCAGCCAACCAGTATCTCCAGGGAAACGCGGTAGCAACACCACCCGGCCCGCTGACACCAACCCGCGGCCCTACGGCGTGGGGTAAGACGACGCCATCGAGCGGAACGAAGAACCGCCATTGACTGGAAAAAAGGTCGTCACACCGAGGTCGAAGCGTACACTGGCGAACGTGATCCGGGTTCAGACTATCGCCCATCACCCCGTAAACGTTCTTCACGCCAGCGCGCAGCGCCGTCTCGACGAGGACGTCGGCCACCAGTAGTCCCATCGTGAACCCCTCACCAGTAGCACTGGGCGACGTTTCACAATATTGCCGCACACCCACCGAGTGCTCACTTAGTCGGGAGTGTAGGCGGCGAGGACACTAACGTCAAGAGTCGAGCGAACTCGCGCTCGCTGAAACACCCCGGCCCACAGAACATCGGGAAGAGGTCCATGTGAATTGGTTTTAGTGAAGTCCCGGCGACCGCTAACTGTCATTTCACCGATTGACCCTTTCACATTCCATCAAGACTCCAGTCCATCTACCGTGCAAGTCCGCACCGCCTTGGTGGCACCAAATTAGTGTTGATCGGTATCGGGCCGGTCTTGCAGAGCTGGAAAGATGTGAGGTCCGTAAGTGACCGTAGTGTTGCTCACTCCTTGTTCGCCCACGACGACAGGACGACGTGACTCAACGCAGGTGCCGGTCGTGTTGCATCGTGCGGATTGTTGTGGGTTTCTAGGAGAGCATGCGCGTTCGGTGGGCACTCGGGCTCGAACCTTTTGCATGCCATGTTGTTCCTTTGTCGTTGCGTGTTGTCCTTCAATTTTGTTTGAAATCATTGGCGTCACGTCTCTGGATGTTTGCTCAAGATTGCCCAAGATTTTTGGGTTGCTAGCGTGGATCACGGTGCAAAAGGCACTGGCGTTGCCTGACTGTGATTACGAGCGATTGGTGTTCGGCTCAGCCCCGTGCGCTTCGCCCTTATAACATTGGGAGATGATTCACACTCGTTTCACTGAAATGTTCGGCCTCCAGCACCCGGTCATGTGCGCTCCGATGGCGATGCACAGTGGCGGGACTCTGGCCGCCGCCGTTTCCGCTGCGGGTGGCATGGGCTCGTTTGGGGGTATCCACGTGAGCGGTGAGGCGGACTGGGTGCGCGCGGAGGTTGCGCGCGTGCGAGATCGGACTGATCGCCCGTTCGCCATCGGGTTCATCACGCCATTCCTGTCCTTCGCCGAGAGTCAGTTCCAGGCTGCTCTCGACGCACGCCCCGACGCCATCGCGTTGTCATTCTCTGATCCGGGCGAGTGGGCCCACCGGGTGAAGGACGCCGGCCTGCGGATCATCTGTCAGGTTCAAGGGTTCAATGACGCTGACGTCGCGGTTGAGGCGGGCGCCGACGTCCTTGTCGCGCAGGGTACGGAAGCTGGAGGGCACACGGGAACGATGGGCCTGCTTCCACTCCTCGTCGGGATTGCCGAGAGATATCCGGAAGTGACCCTGCTGGCCGCAGGAGGCATGTCCAGCGGGCGCGCACTCGCGGCTGCACTGCTTGCTGGTGCGGACGGCGCGTGGCTCGGCACCGCCTTCCTCGCGACGCCCGAAGCTATCGAGGTGGGCGACGATTATAAGGCGGCGATTGTGGCGAGCGACGGTGGAGACACGGTGTTCACCCGTGCCTACGACATCGCATCGGGCCTACCGTGGCCGACGGCCATCGGGGCGCGTGTCCGGCGTGACGCCTTTACCGACGAATGGGCCGAGCACGAGGCGGATCTCCGTCAGCACCGCGACGGCGTTACGCCAGGCCCGCCACTCTACATTGGGCAGTCCGCCCGCTTCGTCGACGTCATCCGGCCAGCTGCGGACGTCGTCCGGCTGGTGAGCGAGGAAGCGGAGCGATTCCTCCGTGAGCGGCCGGGACTGCTGCTGAATTAGTCGACAAGGTGACAGCTAAAGCGACATCAGTCCCTACCGTTGATGAGAGTCCGACTGACACAATCTCTTGAGGACTGGCACCGTCACGCTCGCGGATTGGTGGAAGTCACTGGGTCGTCGCCGTGGTGGGACTCTGACCTTTGGTGGATTCAACGAAGTCGGAAAAGCGATTCCAGGTTGTAATTCGCCAGTCGGATTGTTGAAGTCGGCTCTCTGACACCACTGTCTCCGACACCACAGACCTGACGCCAAGATAAACAATCTTGCCTGGTCACGGCGAGTCAGCCTGACTCTGAGTTGCTGCTACCACCTCGTGGTCTGCCTTTTTCAAGCTGGACTTTGACGTCACCACTTCCCGGTCTGGCCCTTTAGCGCTGCGCGCCAGCGGCCCAGACGCGAGGTGTCGATAATTGAACAATCCGCTATGAGCACGCATCTAGGACGTAACTTCTCTTTACGTCAAGAAGGTCGATAAGTCGCTGGAGGAAAAGCGCAACGAGAAGCACCTTAAGAAGGAATCGAAAAAGGGCATTCTCGGCGCGTAAGACACCGCAACCAGTTTGTCCTAGCGGATATCGCTTGCTGCATTAAGGTCGCAACCGGCGTCAGCCCATGGCGATGAACTCGAGCTGGATGTTGTCGGGGTCGCGGAAGACGACGACAGAGTAGCCCGGCTGGTCGTTGACGGGGGAATGCTCGATGTCGAGCTCGGTGAGCCACGCCTCCCACTCTTCGAGCTCAGCGTGGCTCGAGACGGTAAAACCGACGTGGTCGAGCCCGGTGCGCGCCTCGGAGAAACGCTCCTTGTCGTTGGACGGGTGGACGTGCAGACCCACCAGGACCGCGAAGTCGGCCGAGCCGAGCAACACGAAGTATCCGGTCCCGTCCGGGTGCTTGTCCTCCATCACCTTGGTGAATCCAAAGACCCGCTCGTACCAGGCGACGCTGCGATCGAGATCGGTCACCGTGACTGAGACGTGGTGGACACTCTTGATGTTAGGCATGTGACATCCTTCCTGATGCATTCGGCTCACCGAAGTTTAAGTCCGTGCGGCCGCGGAGATTCTGGGAATAGTAATTGCATTCACAAACCCGTGGCAAATGGCTGACGGGAGGTTCAGCCTAAGGCAACCGCCATTAGGTTGCATACCTAATGGGCCTGGGTCCGCGACACGAACTCACGCGCTGCACCCTCCATTTGACACCGTAAAGATCACGTAGCTCTGCAGCCAACGGGAAGAGGAGCACTAGGAGTGCTCGCCGCGGCGTCGACGGCGGCGAAGTTCGCTCGTCGGCGGCTAGCGCTGGGCTGGGCCGCGGGAGTTACTTCTTGGCCGCTTCGTAGTAGGGATTGGTGCCCGCCGCGTGGTCCGTGACGTCGATGACCCGAGTGATCTCTGGGACCGACTCGCAAAGGGCCACTTCAATCCCTTGGCTCAAGGTCACCGCTGCCATGCCACAGCCCGCGCATCCACCACTCAGGCGGAGATAGGCGGTGTCACCTTCCACCGCAACCAGGTCAGCCCGACCACCGTGGGCCGCAATGCTGGGGTTGATCTGTTGCTCGAGGACCTGTATGACCCTTTGTGCGACGTCGCCGCTGAGGTCGACCGGCGGCCCGGCCATTGCCGGGCTTGCGCCGGCGGGGCGCGGCGGCCGATTGGGGTTCTCGATGAACATCGTGCCCTGTTCGGCGTCGGGTCTGACGTCGATGACCGAGCCGCGAATCTTGGCGATGCTGTCAGCTGGCACCACTATCGTGAGCCCGCCGCGTTCCTCGGACCAGTCATCGGTACTGGTGTCGCCGATCGCCTGGAAGTAAATGCCGTAGGTGTATGCGCCTTTGCTTGAACCGGTGACTTCGATCCAGAGGGCCAGTGACTCCCCATCCACCTCGCTCGACCGCAGTTCCAGGACCGTCGCCAGCGCTCCGTCCGTCGCCCGCATGACGGCGGCGCTACCTGAATCGCTGCGGGTCATGGTGCCTCGTCTCGAGCTCGTCAGTTCCGGCCATCATAAAGGGGTGACCCGGATCCTGTTGCTGCTGCCCACCGCCACCTACCGAGCCCCGGACTTCCTCGCCGCCGCCGCTCATCTAGGAGTCGACGTCGTGGTTGGATCCGAACATCGTCAAGCCCTGTCCGGCTTCATGGGCGACCGAGCCGTGCTGGTTCCCCTGACCGATGTCGCGGTCGCCGTGGACGCCATCGTGGCTCTGCATCGCCGCAGCCCGCTCGACGCGGTATTAGCCGTCGACGACCAGGGAGTGGCGATTGCCTCTGCTGCCGCCGCCAGGTTGGGACTGCGCCACAATTCGCCCGACGCGGTTGCCGCCGCGAGGGACAAGACGATCATGCGCGCACGCCTAGGAGCCGCCTCGCTACGCCAGCCCGAGTACCGAGTTGTGTCGCCCGGTGGCGACGTCGTCGCGGCTGCGGCACAGATCGGGTACCCGTGTGTGGTCAAACCGGTGTTGCGCTCAGCCAGCCAAGGGGTCATCCGAGTAAACGACGCCACCGAAGCCGACGTGGCGGGCGCGCGTATTCGCGCAATGATTGTGAACTGCCCCGAACCACTGCTGGTCGAACGCTTCGTGCCCGGAGACGAGGTCGCTCTTGAGGGTCTACTCACGGAGGGACGCCTGGACGTACTCGCGGTGTTCGACAAGCCCGATCCTCTCGATGGCCCCTTCTTCGAAGAGACGATCTACGTTACGCCGTCGCGCCAACCTACCGCGATCCTCACCGAGATCGAAACGATCGCCGCTCAGGCAGCCACGGCGTTGGGGCTTCGCGAAGGTCCGGTCCACGTTGAGCTACGCATTGGACCCGGTGGCGCAGTGACCGTACTCGAACTGGCCGCCCGGTCCATCGGAGGCTTGTGCGCGCGAGCTCTGCGATTCGGAGCGGGGGTGAGCCTCGAAGAGGTGATTATTCGTCACGCTCTTGACATGGGACTCAGCGGCCTCACCCGCGAACCACAGGCGTCGGGCGTGATGATGCTCCCGATCCGCGCGGCCGGAGTGCTCGACCACGTGTCAGGACAGCAGCGCGCCCTCGCCGTCGAAGGCGTGGTTGGTCTCGACATCAGTATTGCGTCGGGGCGTTCGGTGGTGCCGCTGCCCGAAGGCGATCGCTACCTGGGGTTCATCTTCGCCCGTGGAACGACACCGCAATTCGTTGAAGCGGCCCTTCGACGGGCCGAGGCGTGCCTCGACGTGCGACTGCGCTGACCCACGCAAGGGATTCACAGGATGATTGGAGTGTCCGACGAATGGTCGAAAGTCAGACTCGGCGTGTCTCCACCGCAGTTGCATAAGTCTCCGGTCGATTGGCGAAGTAGTTCGCGTTGAAGAATCGTCGTCATTCGTGGTGTTAACGACGGCCGAAGTCATCCTCAAGGCGAACGATGTCATCTTCTCCAAAGTATGTTCCGGTCTGAATCTCTATGAATACCACGTGCTCTGTCCCTCTGTTTTCACAACGGTGCGCCTGTCCAATTTCGATATTGATACTCTCGCCAGGTTCAAGCTCGTAGGTCACTCCGTCCAGAATCGCTGTGGCGTGACCACTGAGAATGAACCAGTGCTCGGCTCGTTGGGAATGGCGTTGGTAGCTGAGACGCTTGTCGGGCAATACGACGATCTGCTTCACCTTGTAATTGGGCGATTTGTCGTCAAGCACGATGAAGTTTCCCCATGGACGCTGGTCGAACTCACGACCCTCACTATCAAGCGCGCTCACAAAATTGTCTCCCTCGCTGAAGGATGGCTTTAGATAGCGGCATTGCACGACCTTTGGACGCTCATCACGATGATTTATGTCTTCGTTGATCCTATCGACGGGTTGCCTGTAGATATCGACATTGCAACCTGAGGGGCTGACGCCAAGATAGGCAATCTTGCCTGGTCACGGCGAGTCAGCCTGACTCTAAGTTGTTGCTGTTGAGATAAGGTGTCACCTAACTTGTGAGGATTGTTTCTCGCGAAAGGTTGACCACCATGGCTCGCGCTCATGCATGAAGGGGTGTGACAACCTCGGAATGGAGCTCTGATCCTCAGATCTAGACGGGTAACCATCCCGAGTCAAGGCAAGATATCAACCAATTCAACAGCGGTCGCAATTACTTCAGTTTTTCCGAGTTACTGAACGGGTTGAGTGACCTAAGCCTGGCGACACTATCTTTGTCGAGCCGTCGCCCAGACAGGCAATTACCGTCTGGATGACTCGAGCAGTTTCAGTTGGATCGCGCACCAGTATCGAATCGACTCCCGTCTCCTGGACCGGATAGTCATTTCCCCCGACGAAGATCGCGTCGCCCGCAAAGAGCATCTCGGCCAGGGAAATGCCAAGTTGATCGCGGAGTTTGTAAACGCCGTAGGCCTTATCGACGCCGAGTTTGGTCACGTCAATGGAGGTCGTACCACCCATATGGATGGCGAACGAAGGGAGCAGCGGTCTGAGGTACGCCGTTATCCTTTCGCGTTTGGTGAAATCAGGATCCCACTTCTGTTTTTCGCTCAGGGGAGCCTCTTGTCCCAGCACCGAAAGGGTGATCTGACTCCCACGGTCCTCGATGGCCTCACCCCACACCTGGGTCACCTTGATTCCCGACTCCTCGAGTGCCCTCTCCAGTGAGGTGACAATCTTTTTTCGCTCTTCTTCGTTGAGGTCTTCTGAGTAAACCTTCGACCAGTGACCAGCGAAGCGGTAGAACTGTGTGCCGCACGTCGGAAGTAGGAAGAGATTCTCGAAGTGCTCCTTGCTCGGGAGACTGGCGAGTAGTTGCTTTTCGAACTGCGGCCAGCCGCCTCCCGATATGACGGCGACTTTCATTACTTTCAAGAGCTCATGGAACAGCCCCGCAACTTCGTCGCTCAGCGTCGACTTACTCTCGGCGAGAGTTCCGTCGAGATCGAAGACAAAGAGTTTCTTCATCGAACCTTCACCTCTGATTGCTTGCGGCTGCCCCTAAGCCGGAGACCAACGCCAAAATTCCCTCTGCACGCCATCCTAGAGACGTCGGATTGCCGTGGCGTTATTGATGGTTCGACGAGGGATGATCGCTCGCACGCTCAATTGCGCTGAGCGACGCCGAGGGGAACTGGTGTCGATCTTGTTGGTTGAGCGCTGTTGTGCCCAGCAAGCCAACGACGTGGCCGGGCGTCTCACCTGGAAATGACTCGCGTTTCATTGTCGGCCCCCGACGATTAAACGTCCCACACGATGGGACCAATTTCTCTAGTCGCACGGCGCCATCGGATCTAAAATGAAGATATTGGCAACGGCGCCGACCGATCGGGGCAGTCAATGAGACTGAGATGCTGGTTGAGCGAAGTCTTCTCGAGTGACCGGTGCCGTGCGGAAGTCGATCTCGGTGAGTCGAGTTTCCCGGGCGGTGAAAGGCGGTTTCGCTCTTGGTGTTCGCGGCGCTCAGCCTCCGTGACGGTGCCAGTAGCGTGGTGTCCTAGACCGATGAGCTTGCTTCGCGTTAACGAACCAGATCGGTGGATACGAGGGTGACCGTGAGCGGTCCCACACTGACGATGGTTGGAACCTATCCGCCGACGGCGTGTGGTCTGGCTACGTTTACGCGAAATCTGTCAGCGGCGATCGCCGCCCCTGGTTCAGGCTGGACCACCAGGGTCGTGCGGCTCCTCGAACGCGCCGAAGTGAACGAGACCCACGAGGTTGTCGCGCAGTGGATCGCCGGTGACCACGCGTCATTCCAGCACGCAGTTGCCGCCATGGAGTCGTCGGATGCGGTCGTGCTCCAACACGAGTACGGACTGTTCCCCGGACTCGACGGAGAGGCCGTACTCGAACTGATCGGGGCCGCTCAGGTTCCCCTGGTGGTGGTGCTGCACACCGTGCTGCGAAACCCGACGACACATCAACGCCAGATCCTCAATGGGGTGATGATGGCCGCGTCAATGACTGTCGTCCAGAGTACGGGCGCTTACGATCGACTGCTTTCAACGTACGACGCGAATCCAGAGAAGACGGTTGTCATACCTCACGGCGCTGCGGAGAATTTTGACGGACCGATCCTGAGCGGCGTCAAGCGGCCGGCCGTGCTGACCTGGGGCCTGCTCGGCCCCGGCAAGGGGATTGAGTACGGGATCTCCGCGCTTGGGCTCTTGCGGCATCGATCGCCGGCGCCGACGTACATCATTGCCGGGGAGACTCATCCCAAAGTACGTGCGGCCCAGGGCGAGCGCTACCGCAACGAATTAGTAAACCAGCGTGGCCAACTCGGCCTGCAAGACCGAGTGTACTTCGACAATTGCTACCGGGATTGGGAGTCGCTGCGGGCGTTGGTTCGTAGCGTGGACGTGGTGTTGTTGCCCTACGACTCGCTCGACCAGGTCAGTTCGGGAGTACTCGTCGAAGCCATTGCGTCCGGCAAACCGGTCGTGGCGACGCAGTTCCCCCACGCCGAAGAGTTACTTTCCCGCGGTGCCGGGCTCATCGTACCCCAGGGTGACGTTGAGGCCATGGCCGCCGCTCTCGAGCACGTCATCTACACGCGCGGCGTGGCGGCGGAGATGAGAGTTGCGGCACGCCGCGAAGCCCGGGCCCTGCTCTGGCCGACCGTCGGGGCGAAGTACCGTTCACTCATCGCCGAGGTTCTTTCGTCAGCAGCCGTCATCGGAGTGAGTTGATCGAGTGGACGCCGCCAACGTCAACGCTTGACCACCTGGCCCGACTGTGCGACGCGAACGGAATTTTCGAACACGCGAGGTTGGACCGCCCGCGCTTGGAATGTGGCTACTGTACGGACGACGCCGGACGGCTCCTTGCTCTCACGACCCAGCTTTCACGGGACCCTCACTCGCTGCGCCTCAGCCAGGTGGCAGTGGGTTTT
>Ga0307373_10006302_pt1 | contig 18962 bp, 12 predicted proteins | sample OX2MG_FD_202534 | JGI IMG/M metagenome (GOLD analysis project Ga0307373, IMG submission 202534) | Soil microbial communities from Risofladan, Vaasa, Finland - OX-2 | ecosystem: Environmental > Terrestrial > Soil > Coastal area > Acid sulfate soil | place: Finland: Risofladan, Vaasa | collected...
GGGCCTGTTTTCGCCGGGTTGCCGCGGAGCTGCACGGCCACGTCTTGTGGCTCGCCGGGCCGGTACTCCAACTTCGTCGCCACCGCACCGTCGGCCAACACCAACAAGCTGGAGTCTTCGACTGCGTAGGCCGAGGGCGCGTCGAAATGCGGTGTCGATCGTTCGATCTCGGTTATCTGGGCCTTGAGCTTTTCAGCTTCCTGCTTCGAATCCTCGGTGGCCGGCTGTTGCGCCAGCAGTTTCTTGGCGCGCTCGTCGAGTGTCCGCACCTGTTCGCGGGCCGCCATCACGCGCCGTGAGTCCACCGGGGGCAACAGCGGCTGGGACGTCTGCCGCGTGCTGGCGAAAACGCCGGCCAAGGCATAATAATCGGCGGAAGCCACCGGGTCGAATTTGTGGTCATGGCAACGAGCACAGGCGACGGTCAACCCCAGAAGCGTGCTCGTCACGGCGTCGATCCGTTCTTCCCACTCCTCCGCCACCACGGTTCTGATGACGCCGGGATCGAGCTTGAGCTCCTTCCAGTAAGTCGGACTCAGCCCCAGGAAACCCAGCGCCGGCGTATCGTCGGAGTCGGCGTCGGCCAACAGATCGGCAGCCAATTGCCGCACGACGAATTGGTCGTACGGCACGTCGTCATTGATGGCATTGACCACCCAATCGCGGAAAAGCCAGGCCTGGGCCGTCGTCTGCGCCCACTCTTCGGGCACGTCACAGTAACGTGCCAAATCGAGCCAGAACCGCGCCCATCGCTCGCCGTAACGCGGCGATGCGAGCAGCCGTTCGACCAGCCTCGCATAGGCGTCGTCGCGCGCGTCGGCGACGAAGGCGTCCGTCTCTTCGGGCGTGGGTGGCAAGCCCGTCAGGTCGAACGTCGCGCGGCGAACCAGCGTCCGCCTCTCGCCGGCGGGCGATGGCCCTAGCCCATGTGTTTCCATTTCGGCCAGCAGGAAACGATCAATCCGCCGCCGGCACCAGTTGGTATCGTTCACGCGCGGCGGCTCGATGGGTTCGAAGGGGCGGAACGACCAGAACCGCCGCCCCTCGTCAAAGTCAATCGTCCGCACGGTGGGAACAACGGCCATGCCCGTGTCGGGAAACGGCGATCCCATTGCTACCCAAGCGTTCAGGTCGTTCAATTCTTGCTGCGAGAGCTTGCCGTCGGGCGGCATTTGCACGGCGCTGTCGCGGTAGCCAACCACTTTGATCAGCAGGCTTTCCTCCGGCTTGCCGGGCACGACCGCCAAGCCGCTATCTCCCCCCGCCCGCACTCCAGCCGGGCTGTCGAGGAGCAAGCCGCCCTGCAGCGTTTTCGCCTGTGCCGAATGGCACTCGTGGCAATGGCTGACCAAGAGCGGGCGGATTTTACGCTCGAAGAAGATGTTGCCCTCGTCGGAAGGCGGATCGCCAGCCCACGCGGTCGTGCTGAATACAACCGCAAAGGCAGTGGCGGCAAATGGACGTAAACACCGTTTAACGCGGATCATCGTTCCATTCTAACGGCTCGAAGGTCAGTATCAAACGCCCCGAAGCTTTGCTGCCGACCGAGTGGCGTGCCACAGGCGAACTGGCCTTGGTCGGACGTAAGGCGTTGTGGTATAAGCTCTTTCCCTCGATCGAAAATGATTCCCCGCATACGGAGTCCGACCATGGAAGGTTGGCAAACCCGATTGACGGCCCAGCCCGATGAAAGCGGCGATGAATTGCCGCACTCCAAAGAAGGTTGGCAGACCCAATTGACGGCTTCGCCCGAATGCGAGCGAGCGCGGCAACTCCAAGTGACCGTGCTCTTGCCCGCCTATGACGAAGAGCGCGCGATTCAGCGAGTGTTGGGCGAAATCGTCGAGGCCCTGGCCGATGAGACCCTCGGCTTCGAGATTGTCGTGGTCGACGATGCTTCGACCGATCGCACCGCCGCGCTGGCCGAACAGTTTGCGGCCGATTGCTGGCAATGCCCGGTGCGCGTCGTGCGCTCGCCCGAAAACCGAGGCGCCGGCGCGGCGCGCAAGCTAGGCATACGAGCGGCGCGGGGTGAAATCGTGGTGATGCTCGACGCCGACGGCACCTATCCGGCCGCGTCGATCCGCGAATTGTTGGCCTGGTTGCCGGCCTACGACCAGGTGAACGGCGCGCGAACCAGCGAACAGGGCACCTTGCCCTGGCTGCGGCGGCCGGCCAAGTGGTTTATCCGCAAACTGGCCTGCTACCTGACCGGCCACCAGATACCCGACCTGAACACGGGGCTCAAGGCGTTCAAGCGCGAGGCGATGCTCCCCTGGCTCTGGGTCGTGCCCGACGGCTTCAGTTGCGTCACGACAATGACGCTCGCCTTCCTCACCAACGGCTACGCGGTGAAGTACGTGCCCACCGAGTACCGGCCGCGGATTGGCGAGAGCAAGTTTCATCCGATCAAGGATACGTTCGCCTACTTGAGCACCGTCTTGCGGATCGTTCTTTACTTCCGCCCGTTGAAGGTCTTCTTGCCGCTCTCGGCACTGATGATCGCGGCTGGCACCATCAAGACGATCGCCAACCGCGTCGCCACCGGAAGCATGCAGGAATCGGACATCGTCGTGTTTGTTGCGGGCTTCATGACGTGCATGCTGGGGTTATTGGCGGAGGTGATCGTGGCACACCATCGGAGATGAGTATGGCGGAGGCGATTCAGGATCGACCGAGAAACGGAGACGCGGCGGCGTGGGGACGCGGCGACGCCCCCGCGCCCCCGCGTCCGCGAATTCGAGTACCGGTTCTTCCTTGCCGACGTCGCGACCCCACCTTACGCCGGCTCTATCTGACGACCGCGCTGGCTTCAATTCCCCGCTTGCTCGGCGCGGTCGATCGCAATCCGTACCGCGCGACCTACGGCTGCTTCGATCGTGAATTCTGGCATTATCGCACGAGTAGTTTCCCTAGCGAAATGTACCAGGAAGCCGTGCTTCCTTTGGCCCTGGTCTGGGCCAATGAACTGCCCGGCAACCGATGGCACGGCAATCCGCGACTGCGCGATCTGGTCGTGGCCGGTTTGGAGTTCTCGGCCCGCAGTTGCCATGCCGACGGCTCGTGCGACGATTACTACCCGTTCGAACGCGCCTTTGGGGCGGCGGTCTTTTCGCTGCAAGCCGCCGCGCGGGCGTACCAACTGCTCGACCTCGATGCCCCGGCGATCTGCAACGGGTTCAAGCGTCGGGCGAACTGGATCATGGAGCACGATGAAACGGGTACGCTGGCCAATCATCATGCCTTGGCCGCGCTGAGTCTTTCGCGAGTCGCAGACATCACGGGCCGCGCGGAGTACCTCAATGCGGCCGACGATGCCTTGCGCCGAGTGTTGGCCGCACAAAACGACGAGGGGTGGTTTGAGGAATACGGCGGCGCCGATCCGGGCTACCAAACGGTAACAATCGACTGCTTGGCTAAGCTGCGAGTGGCCTTCGGCGAGCGATTGCTCGAAGCGCCGATTCGCCGGGCGGTCGCGTTCGCCAGGCATTTTCTGCACCCCGACGACAGTTTCGGCGGCGAGTACGGCAGCCGCGGCACGTACCACTTCTATCCTCATGGCTTCGAGCAGTTGGCAGGCGAGAACATTCAGGCGGCCGAACTCGCCGACGGGTTTCTCCGCGCGTTGGCCTGCGGACGCAACGCGCACTTCGACGACGACCGACTGTTCGTCCATCGCCTCGGCAACTTCATCGAAGCCTATCTCGACTGGTCGCCGGAATGCCCGGCCCATGATGAGGCAACGAGTAGCGCAATTCGTGAGAGGTCCGAACGCTGTGGTAAAAATCGGAACTCTCACGAGTTCCGCCACGAGCGATCCCTAACGCACGACGAGAGCGGGGCGACAACGTACCTCCCCGCCGCACGGCTATTGGTGCGGCGGCAAGGCGAGACGCAGACGGTCGTCTCCGCGGCGCGCGGCGGCGTATTCAAGCATTTTTCATCCCAACAGCACCCCATCACGGATGCCGGTCTGATTGTCGAAACGACTAACGGACTCCGCGCCGCTTCGCAATGCCACGACCTCACGCGCCTGGCGGTATGGGTGAATGAGCATGAAGCGCGCGACTCCGCGCCGCTCTGCCGGCTCAGCGTCGCTGCGCGATTGCATTGGGTCCGTTTCGAGACGGTCACGCCTTTCAAGCAGGCCGTGTTCCACCTGGGCATGTGGACCGTCGGCCGCTGGTGCCGCTCGCTCGTACGGCGGTTGCTGCAGCGGCGGCTGATTACCGGGCGCGATGAATGCCCGGTGCGATTGACGCGGACCTTCGAGTTCGCGGAAGAAGGAGGGGGCCGGGTTATCGATTACATCGAGCTGTTGGACAAGCGGATTCAGATTCGGCGGATGAGCTTTGCAAGCGATCTGCAGTCGGCCTACGTCGCCGCGTCCGACGTTTATCAGGAGTCCGTGTTGCAACCTTGGACCGACCTCGGTCCGTGGGTGGCCGAGCTGAATTTGCGACGCCACGTGACGATCGTACGAGAACTGCCGTAACGTGGGCAGCGCCCACCAACCCAAAGCTCGCGCGAAGACGGTGCCATGATCCGATTCATGGACCCTTGAATACATGCCCGGCGTTTCTGGAATCTAGACGATAGATTCGGAAATCGTCCCCTTCTCGCACAACCGTCCATTCCGCCAGTTCGGCAAGGGCCAGGGGACTGCGATCGAGAACATCCAGGTTGGTGGCCACACACCATCGCGTGCCCTGCCGCAGGGCCAATGCGAATCGATCAGGCAGCCTTGGATCGTCGGGCGAGACTCCCCAACCCGGACGGTCGCAATAGTAGAGCAGGTCGGTGCACCAGCCGTGCATCGTGAGCACCGGTTCCTCGACGTCGGCCAATTCGCCGAGCGCGGCGGCCGCCGCAGTAACGCCGCGGTCTTCCTCAGGCGTGAGGAACGCCGGTCCAACTGTGTAGCGCATGGAGAGAAGCAGCGCGATCGCCACAAACCCAGCCGTCGCCGCGAGCGAGGGCCTTAGCCGTTCGGCGACCCGTTGCCACCCAAGCCCGGCCAAGATGCACAAGGGGGGCAAAAGTACGACGTCGTAGTACAGGATGCCGTAGAACTTCGCCGGCAGGGCCATCACGAGCACGGCCATCGCCGCCAGCCAGACCAGGTGCCGCCGGCAGGCGGGGTTCATCAGGCCCGTCAGGCAAAGGACGAACCCCAGCGGCGTCAATACCGGCCCGGTCAGGTCGTCGAGTAGTTTAGCGTAGAAAGCGGGCGACGAAAGCAGTCTCAAGGACGCCTGGTTAACCTCGGCGCTTTGTCGGATCGAATAAAAGACCCGCTGAGAGAGTGGACTATCAGTGGCGGAAACCCGCAGTACGTTCGCGCACCAGGCGAGTGCCGGCGCCGTGGCCAGCACGGCCGCGACGACGAACTCGATCCAATGTCGGCGCATTGCGCGCCTAGAGTGGCGGTGCAATTCGCGCCATGCCATGACCGTTAGCGGCAAGATCAACACCAGCATGTAGATCTTGGTCAACAGGAGCAGTGAAAAACCGGCGGCGGCCAACGCCAGCCATCGGTGCCGTCGCTTGGCAAGCCATTGGTCGAGACACGCAAACGTGACAATGCTGAAGAATGCCACCGACGATTCGAGCATGAAGCTCTGTCCGAAGATGATGGCGACGGGCGCCAGTGCCAGCATGACGGCGGCGCCGCAGGCGGCCGAAAGCCCGTGCCAGCGGCGGACAAGCCAGAACAACACCAGAACCGAGCCGACGCTGAAGGTCATCGACGTAGCCCGACCCCAAACGTCGAGCGAGCCACCACAACAGGACCAACCCACCCCAGCCAAATAGCTTGCGACAGGAAACTCCAATAAGTGCCAACCCCGCTCGCCGCCGGTCATACAGTCCATCGCCGGATAGCAGGCAGATGAACGCCCCCTGACCCAGTTGCGGGCAATCATCGCGTAGGTCACGTTCTTCGTGGCAAAATGGCCGACTAACGGCCGGTTGACGCCAGGAAGTCGCACGGCAAGCGCCAGCAATACAAGCGCCAGCAGACCCCAGTGACGCCAAGCCCGGCCGAGCCGCCGCGGCTGCGACTGGTGAAGCTGCGCAGGCTGGGCACTGGTGTACGTGGCCGTTGCAGGCGTCATGCGCTGGGGGACTGCCAAGTCGTGGAAAAAGATGTGGATTGTACCGGTTATTTCGGACGAATATATCGTTACTTCTCGCCGCGACACAGACCGAATGGCGGGGTCATTCAAAGGGGAATCCCGATGTACTGCCGAATCACCCTCTTGGCCCTGTTGATTCTGCTGGCATCAGCGGCCGGTTGCCGCCAGTGCCAGAGTTGCAACGACTATTGCGGTCCGCTGCCGGACGAGCCATGTGACTTCATGTACCGGAAGAATTCGATTCTTTCAGGCGGCAACGGGGATGTGGTCGCCGACGAAATGATCACTTCCGAGTCGGAGGATGGGGTGATCTCGGAAGAGGACGACGGCACCGTCACGCCGGCGCCGGCGCGGGATTCCGCCCCACAGTTGTCGCCCCTGCCCGATCCCTATACGTCAGGCGCGCACCCTCGCGGTAGAGATGTGTTCGAAGACGAATTCGTTGCAACCATGGCCGCTCCCTTGTGTGGATAGGTGGGTGAGCGTAAAGCCTCTACGTCGGCAGAAGTTGAACACGGTCTCGGGCTTTGCGACCTCAAACGGGTAGCCACCGACCCAATCGACCAGGTCGTACCACCCGTGCATGCCTCGCTGCTTTACCGGGCCGCTTTGCCGCAGCCAGTTGATGGCCGGAACCAAGGGGTTGCGTAAAGTCAGCAGCCGCAGGAGCATGGCCAGGAGCGTCGTGGTCGCTCGGTGTGTAAACATGGTGGCTCCCAGGGCGGCCACCAATGCGGGCCGCAGGACGATCGGAAGGCGCTGATAGGTGCGTTTGACGAGCCGCCAGCCTCGGGACCAGAAGCCTTGGTCGTTGTAAATCGAGATGCAGAGTTGACCGTCGCTCGCAACCAATCTGCATGCGTTTTCGATGGCGTCCCACATCGCTCCGGTGTGATGAAGGACGCCCCACGAATAGACCACGTCGAACGTCCCGAGCGTGTCAAGGTAATTGGCGTCCAGCACGGACGCATGGTCGATCGTCCAGCCCGCGTCGTCGGCGCGGTACCGGAACTTGAGCTCCGTCGTACAGGCCACAGACCGAGCGTCATGATCGAACGAACGGACTGACGCCCCCAGTCGGCGGGCCGCCAGGCTGAAGAGCCCGCTTCCGCAACCGATATCGACGAAAGACTTGCCTCGAAGATCGGTGACTTCCAGCACCGCTTGGAGTGAATCCACTGCCACCTGAATTCGCGATTCGTCGACGACCTTCAGGAATTGCTGCCAGTTCTTTCCGAAGTCAAAGCGTTCATCGCATCGCATGACTCACGACCGCCCCTTTCGAGGTCCAGGGTACGCCGCACGCGTTATATGTTGTCGGCTGGCCGGCGCGGAGTCAATGGAATGGGTCGCTTCGGCCGTCGGCCACGCCGTGATTCGTGCATGAAACGAAGCCGAGGCTTTACATGGCCCGCGCGGTGCGTTCCAATCGTGCCATGAGCCAAGCCACCGCGTTCGATCCGTATGCCATGCCGGTCGATGCCCTGCGCGAGCCGCCCGCGAGCCTGTGGGGGGCGTTGAAGCAAATCGGACCCGGCATCATTCTGGCCGGCAGCATCATCGGGACCGGCGAGCTCTTGGTCACTACCAAGCTCGGTGCCGATCACGGGTTCCTTTTGCTCTGGCTGATCTTGTTCAGTTGCGTGATCAAGGTCTTCGTGCAGGTCGAGCTCGGCCGTTACGCCATCTCGTCGGGAAAGCCGACCCTTGGCGCCTTGCATGACTTGCCGGGCCCGCGGTTTGGAACGCACTGGCTGGTTTGGTGGTGGCTCTTCATGTTGTTTGCCACGGTGTTTCAATTGGGCGGCATGTTAGGTGGAGTTGGCCAGGCCATGCACCTGCTGTTTCCCCAGGTGACGGCGGCCGTTGCCTCGGTCGCCGAAGGAATTTCGCCGGCCTGGCGTGATTTGGTCCGACAACATCCGGCCGACCCCTGGGCCGTCGTGGCCGCCGCTATCGCGGTGATCTTGTTGCTCAGCGGCGGCTATCGACGCATCGAGCTCTTGACGACGTTCCTGGTCGCAAGCGTTACCTTGGTCACGGTGGTCTGCGTCGCGTCGCTGCCGTTCTCGGGATTTCCAATTCGCGGAAGCGACGTCGAAGCCGGGTTCTCGTTCGCAATGCCCGCGACCGCGGTAACCGTCGCGTTCAGCGCCTTCGGCATCACGGGGGTGGGCGCCAGCGAGCTCTACTCGTACCCCTATTGGTGCCTGGAAAAGGGCTACGCCCGGTACAGTGGAAAGTGCGAGGCGGGCGAAGGATGGGCTCGGCGGGCCAAGGGTTGGATGCGCGTCCTGTACCTCGATGCCTGGGTCAGCATGCTGGTGTTCACCGTGGCGACGGTTGCCTTCTACGTCATGGGAGCAACGGTACTCCACCGATCGGATCTCCATCCTCAAAAAGAGCGATTGATGGAGGATCTGGCCCAAATGTACGTCCGGGCGTTCGGCCACCCATGGACGAAGACCCTGTTCTTGATCGGTGCGAGCGTGGTGCTGTTCAAGACGCTCTACGTCGCCTCGGCCGGCCATAGTCGTCTGACGGCCGACTTTTTGGGCCTGGCGGGCTTCGTGTACTATCCACAGGCGCAACGGCGCGCGCGATGGATTCAGTTCTTTTGCGTGTTTTATCCAGTGCTCGCCTTGGCCTTGTACCTCGTGTTCGGTAATCCGCAAGCGATGGTCGTCTTCGGCGGGGTCGCGCAAGGAATCACACTTCCCGTGATCACGGCCGCTACGATCTATCTTCGCTTTCGAAGGACCGATCCACGCCTGGCGCCGTCTCTGTTCACGGACGGTTGTCTCTGGCTGGCGTTCTTTGCAATCACGGGAGGCGCCATTTATTCCGTCCCAACCACGGTCGTCGAGTATTGGCAGGTTTTGCAGCAATGGTGGAAGTAGAAACCAGGCCGAACCGGAAGTCATTTTTCGACCGCCTCTCGCAGAGCAACCCTTTGAGCCAGCGGCCCCTGCTGCTTCTGTTCCTGGGAACCTTGCCGATCGCCGCGGGCGCGATCGCGTTTTCGCGCAGGGCCACCGGCGGCGGCGATGCAAGCACTCCCTCGAGCGAAATCGCGGTGACATTGGTGGACGGCACGAGCGACGATGGAAACCGTGCCTCGACGCCGTCCCGCGACGAAGCCGTCTCCAGGCCGTCACTTGAGACCGCCTGTCGCGAAACGGCCGCTGAAATCGCCGAACGATTGGGCGAGGGTTGCAATGCGATCGTCCGCGCTCCCTTTGTGTTGGCGGGCGATCTCGACCTTGACGAACTGGACCACTGGCACGAGGAAACGATCGCGCCGGCCGCCCGCGCGATGGCGTCGTGTTACTTCGATACTTCGCCCAATGAGCCGATCACCGTGCTCTTGTTTTCCGACCGTGCGGCCTACGACCGGCAGGCCAGATCGCTCTATGGCGACAAAGGCATCTCGGTCTACGGCTACTACAAGCCCGACGAACGGGCGCTTTTACTGAACATCGGCACGGGCGGCGGAACATTGGTCCACGAGCTGACCCACGCGCTGATCGACTTCGACTTTCCCGCGGTGCCCGACTGGTTCAATGAGGGCCTGGCTTCACTTCACGAGCAGTGCCGCATTCACCGCGACGAAGCGGGAATCGACGGGCAAGTGAATTGGCGGCTGCCGGGGCTGCAAACGACGATTCGCGCCGGCCGGCTCCGCTCGCTGGAGGCCATGATCCGCGACGACGATTTTCGCGGAACGGAGGTTGGGCTGAACTATGCATACGCGAGGTACTTTTGCCTGTTTTTGCAAAGCGATCAGAACCCGCGCCGCCGGAACGTATTGGCCGAGTTCTATTCTGAACTGCGTGCCCATCAGGCGAGCGATCCGCAAGGCCTGAACGTGGTTGGGCGCGTGTTTTCCGACCAATCATGGGCCCAACTCGACGCCGCGTTCCGGGAATTCGTGCTCGAACTCAAGCCTTGACGAGTAGGCCTACTTGCCGCTGGTTGGGTCGTCGCCGTGTTTTTTTGGCCGCTCGTCAAAAACAAAAAAACCGCGGCGACCCGAAAGTCACCGCGGTTCGGATGGTGCGTGCCGACAGATCGCCCGATTAGAAGTCCGACGGGATCGCTTCATTCCCCGCGCGAGTGTTCAACATGTTCCAGATGTACAAGGCGATATTGGTCTGAACCGTACGGGCCGACCCGTCGCCGAAACCGACGATCACCCCACCGGGGTGATTGCTGTCGGCACCGGGCCAATTGGAATTTGGCCCATAGATGCCATTGAATAACGGCTGGTAGCCGTAAACGTACGGCGCCGTCGTGGTAACCGCCCAGTCCCATCCGACGTTTGGCGAACCTAAGGCGGGCGCTGCGGCCAAGCCCAGGAAATTCGGGAACACCGCCCAACCCGTCGTCGTTCCGGGGGCCTCACCCGTCATGGTCGTCGATAGAGCGGCCATCAACGACCGGAATACCCACGGCACGGGCGTCGCTTTGTCGCTGGCCTGTAGAACAGAACGCGATTTGCTGCTGCCGGGCGCAAGGTTCGAAGGAGTGTAAGGCAAATACGGTGCCGTCCCAGGCGCACCATTGTAGTAAAGCGGCGGCATGGGACCGGGATTCACGGCCGGATTCGTGAACACAGGCGCTGTCGCCATCTGCCCTGCGCTATAGGTGGGAGCTACCGGCGTTAGAATATTGGGCGCATCGAAAGTGTACAATACGCTATTACTCTGTGGCTGCCCCGCGCCGCAGGACGTCACTTCAGCCACACAGATCGTGTTGGATAGGCCGTCCCGAATCGCCGCGAGGGGGCAGGGTTGATTCCACACGAAGACGCCCTGGGTCGAAGGGCTTTGGTTACTGCTGAACTTCATGTACGGCGCGCCCGACGAATTCTGCTGCACGGCCTGGCCCCAGTAACAGCCCATCGAACCGGCATAGTTCGTGAAGGAAAACCCACCGAGTTGGGAGATATTGTAGACCACTCCGTCGGAAGGACATTGGAAGTTCGGCAGCACCTGGCCAATCAAATCGCCCTGGTAATTGGGACCCAACCGATTTGGGTTGCTGCCGTCCTGGCCATTGTATGGCTGGCCGGGCGTAGCGACCGCGGCTGTTCCAGACCCAATTCCACCCTGGGGGCCGACGTACGTACTCTTGTTGATCGCATCGTACAGCGGCTTCTGTTCGATGAACGGAAAGAGCGCGACACACCAGGTAGTGCGCAGGCCCGTCCCCGTATTGACAATGGGAACGACACCATTTCCTGCCCACAGCGCATCCGCCGGGAACATTTTGTACGTGTCCGCATACTCGTTGAACCCGAGAACGATCTGCTTCGTGTTGTTCGTGCATTGCGAACGGCGCGCCGCTTCACGCGCCGCCTGCACGGCCGGCAACAACAGGGCAATTAGAATACCAATGATGGCAATCACCACCAACAACTCGACGAGCGTAAACCCCGCACGCCGACGAGCATGGCACGGCCGACCGTGCCGACACACACCAAGTTTTCGCAACATGGAACACCCCGTCCATTAAGGGAAGAAGAAATTGAATAACACCCCAGTGCGACAACATAACACGCTTTCCAATGCCTGTCCACCAAAAAATCTCCAACACCCAAAAATCTGCCAAGAAAAGACGGCCGTCCACCCAGAATGGTGGAAACGTGGAGCTAACGGCCCCTCGGAATTCTTACGAATTTCGCGACCGGCAAACGCCCACGCCCCTGTCGATAACAGCCTTGGAAGGCCGACATGGCCGGCCGCTCGACGGCATGGGACAGTCCGGCCCCCAATAGCAGCGATCCGCCGATCGCTGTGGCGACGGCGACCGAGTCGCTCAATCCAACGGCCTCGAGGTGCCGGATCGCGACGTACCCGACATTTTGATGGATCAAGTACAGCGGATAGGAAATCGTACCCACGTAGACCAAAGGCCGTGCCGCCAAGAACGGCAGCCGGCCACGGACGGCCTCTCGCACGATCAACGCCAACAGCGCGACCACTCCGGCGGCTGTCCACGAATCAAATCGCCCTTGAACCAGCACGCACGACGCCGCCAAGAGCAACGCCGTCGGCGACCTTCGTCCGGCATTCTCCGTTCGGTAAAGCGCAATACCAAGGGCGAAAAGATGCAAGTACTTGAGGCTCAGTACGGTTTGCAGTTTGGTCACGAAGGCCAGGGGCAACGGGCCGCTGACCCCAAGTGGCTGGGCCTCCGCCGCCGTACGGGCTGCCGTGGCCAGCAAGAGCCAAAGGGTCATCGTCGTCGTCCAACGCGAGGGGCTGAGCATGCCCGTGCGGGCGAGGACGAGCATCGCGCCGTAGAACAAGAGCTCGGTTTGCAACGACCAGTACGCGCTATCGATGTGCCGCGCGCCGAGCAACTGCTGCAGCATCGTGACGTTGACGACCGCTTCGCCCAGGCTCACCTCATGGCCCGGCAGCCCGGCCCAGGTCACGACGGCGAACGTAACCAACATGGCAGCCCAGTAGGCTGGATATAACCTTGCAAAACGGCCAACGACGAAGTCGCCGGCGCTTGCCGTGCGGTCGAGTGTCATCAAAATGACGTATCCGCTGAGCATGAAGAAGCAATCGACGCCCAAATCGCCACGCGGCAGAGAGAACCAAAGAGGCGTCGAATGACCAAACAGCGAGTCGTACCGGCTGGTGTAGTGGAAAAACACCACGGCCAAGGCCGCCAGGGCGCGAAGGCCGTCGAGTTCGCGGATGCGGACCTGGTCATGGCTCATGGGTCTGTGGTCAATGGTTGGGATGAAAGTGCGGTGGCCGAACCAACCTGGCCCATCAATCACCACCGACCCATGACCAGATCAATAATTCGGCGTCGGTGGGCGGTATCTTCCCAGGTCGATCGAACGGAACCAATCGATTGTCGGCAGCAGCCCCTCGGCGAGCGAGATTTTGGGTTCCCAACCGAGGCGCTGGCGGGCCAAGGTGATGTCGGGCTTGCGTTGTGTCGGGTCATCGGCCGGAAGCGGACCATGAATGAGCCGAGACTCCGAGCCGGTCAGTTGCAGCACCAGTTCGGCCAATTGGCGAACCGTAAACTCGCCGGGATTTCCGAGGTTCACCGGTCCGATGAAATCGTCCGGTCCTTCCATCATGCGGATCATACCGTCGAGCAGGTCGTCGCGGTAGCAGAAGCTGCGAGTCTGGTTACCGTCGCCGTAGACCGTGAGATCGTTGCCCAGCATGGCCTGCTGGATGAAGTTCGAGACCACGCGCCCGTCGAAGGGGTGCATGCCCGGCCCGTAGGTGTTGAAGATCCGCACCACGCGGATGTTCACGTGATTCATGCGGTGGTAATCGAAGAACAGAGTCTCGGCGGCCCGCTTCCCTTCGTCGTAGCAGGCCCGAGGGCCGATCGGATTCACGGCGCCGCGGTAGGATTCAGGCTGGGGATGGATCTCAGGATCGCCGTAGACCTCGCTGGTCGAGGCTTGCAACACCTTCGCCCGGCAACGTTTGGCCATACCCAGGACGTTGATCGCCCCGATCACCGAGGTCTTCATCGTCTTGATGGGATTGTACTGGTAATGGCCGGGGGCGGCCGGGCAAGCCAAATTGTAGATTTCATCGACTTCCAGCCAGATCGGCTGGGTAATGTCGTGCCGGATCAGCTCGAAATTGGGCCGCGGCAACAATGCGTCGACGTTCGACTTCTGGCTGGTGAAGAAATTGTCGAGGCAAATCACGTCGTGGCCGGCGTCGACCAATCGGCGGCAAAGGTGCGAGCCCAGGAAGCCCGCCCCGCCGGTCACCAGTATCCGTTTGATATTCGACACGCGCGAGAGTCCCACAGGGCCGCTAAGGTCTCATCTACCATCATAGCTCATGCCCAAGCGGGTGGGATACCCGATGAGGCCGGTAATCCGTTATGATCGGTTCTAAATCCCCGTAGCCGTTGGACGATCCTTTGCTCGCATCGCTCACACCTGCCCAACGCGAGGCAGTGCAACACGTCGACGGCCCGCTTTTGATCCTGGCCGGGCCGGGGAGCGGCAAGACGCGCGTCGTCACCCGCCGCATCGCGCACTTGCTGGCCCAGGGCATCCCCGCGCGGCAGATCCTGGCCCTGACCTTCACCAATAAGGCTGCCGACGAGATGCGTAGCCGAGTCGAGGAGCTCGCGCCGGGACAGCGAACCTGGATGGGCACGTTCCACCGCTTCTGCGCGCGGCTCTTACGGGAATTCGCGCCACTGGCCGGCCTGGAGGAGAACTACACCATCTACGACACGGCCGACGGCCTCGGCGTCGTGCGCCGCGCCATCGATGAGCTGGGCCTCGATCCCGATTACTTCACCCCGCAGCAGGTGGCGGCGGCCATCAGTTGGGCCAAGAACAACCTCATTCCCCACGACCAGTACCAGCCGCGGCGCGGACAGCCATTGGGTCACATCGTGGCGCAGGTCTATCGGGTCTACCAGCAACGGCTCCTGCGATCGAACGCGGTCGATTTCGACGACTTGCTGTTGCACGTCGCCCTGCTCTTGCGGCAGAACCCTGAGCTGAGGCAAACGCTCGATCTACGTTACCGCTACATTCTGGTCGACGAATACCAGGACACGAACCTGGCCCAGTACACGATCGTGCGGGCGATGTCGATCGACCACCCGAACCTGGCCGTTACGGGTGACCCCGACCAGTCGATCTACGGTTGGCGGGGTGCCAGTCTGAGCAACATCCTCGATTTCGAAAGCGATTTTCCCGACGTGCATGTCGTGCGGCTGGAGCGGAACTACCGCAGCACGCGGCGCATCCTGCGCGTGGCCGCCGGACTGATCGCGCACAACGTGCTGCGCAAGGAAAAGGAGCTTTACACCGAAAACGACGAGGGCCTGCCGGTGCGGCTCGTGGTCCATGCCGGCCAGCGAGAGGAAGCCGAGTCGATTGCCGAACGGATCGCCGCCGAGGTCCGCTCCGGCCGGCGGCGGCCTCGCGACTTCGCCGTCTTCTACAGGGTCAACGCCCTCTCGCGCGAACTCGAACATGCCCTGCGCGAACATGGCGTCCCCTACCAAATGGTCCAGGGTGTGGAATTCTATCAACGGCAGGAAATCAAGGACGTACTCGGCTACCTGACGCTCTTGAACAACCCGCGCGACGACATGGCCTTTATTCGCGTCGTCAACCGTCCGGCCCGCGGTATCGGAAAGTCTACGCTCGATCGACTCACGGCGCACGCCGCCGCGCACGGCCAGGCGATGCTTTCCGCGGCCCGCGAGGCCGGCCTGGTCGCCGAATTGCCCGCGCGCGCCGCCGTGGCCGTTGCCCGATTCGTCGCGATCTTCGATCGTTTGCGGCTCGTCGCCGGGCGCCCGGTCGAGGAAATCGTGGGCCACGTGCTCGACGAGACCGACTATCGCCGCCCGTTGCAATGCTCACAAAGCCAGGAGGACCAGGAGCGATTGGCCAACATCGAGGAGCTGCTGACGGCCGCTCGACAATTCGACGAGCGCGCGCCGGGCGAGGGGCGCCTCGAGGAGTTCCTCGAAGAGACCTGCCTGGTCAACGATACCGACGATTGGGAAGCCGCTTCGGACCGTGTGACGCTGATGACGATGCACGCTGCCAAAGGGCTCGAGTTCCCGGTCGTGTTCATCATCGCTTTCGAGCAGGGTCTGATACCCCACGAGCGCAGTCAGGCCGAGCCCGAGCAGATCGAGGAAGAACGGCGGCTGTTGTTCGTGGGTATCACGCGCGCCCGCGAGGAGTTGCACATCAGCCAGGCGCGCTATCGCGACTTCCGTGGCCAGCGAAAAATGGCCGTGCCCAGCGAATTTCTACGGGACCTTCCTCTCGAAGAGATCGATCGCGACGAGGCGGCCTGGACTGAAGCCGCGGGCGAATCCGCAAGCGCCGACGGCTTCGGTCCGCACACCGACGACGAGCCGGTTTGGACGCCTTCCGACGAGTCTCCTGAGAAGCCTCGCGAGGTTCGCCGCGAGGGCCCTAATCCCGCCCCAGTCCCAGCGGCGAGGCCCCGCTTGACCACCGCGGCCGAGTTGGCCGCCGGGCAAGTCGGCGCCACGGCCCTGGCGCCCGACGTCTACAAACAAGGAATGCTCGTGCGGCACCCTGAGTACGGCCTGGGCAAGGTGGTCGCGCTGTCTGGGAGCGGTCCGCGCAGGACGGCCACGGTCAATTTCGTCTCCGGCGCAGGCCAAAGGAAGTTCGTCATCGAGCAGAGCCGTCTCAGCAAGGATGAAGGATGAAGGCGGAAGGATGAAACCGCCTCGCATTCCCACGCGGGTGCCCCGAATGGTTCTTCGGCCACTGCGCATGGGAACAAGGGATTCCCCATGGTCTTCATCCTTCATCCTTCCGACTTCATCCTTCCTTCATCCGCCGAGCTATACTTGAAGGTTTCCGTTCCGCCGACCCCAAGGGCCTTATGGATCACCTCCGCATCGTCGTTCTGGGCATCGTTCAGGGGATCACCGAGTTTCTGCCGATCAGCTCCGACGGCCACCTGGTCGTCGCCGGGCGGATCTTCGCGTTGACGGGCGGTCCCAGCCTCGATCACGACGACGTCCTGGAAACGATCATTCTTCACCTCGGCACGCTCGTGGCCATTTTGGCGGTCTATTGGCGCGAGATCTGGCGAATCGTCGTTACCGACCGCCGCGTGATCGGCCTCCTGGTGGTCGGCACGCTGCCCGCGGCGGTCGTCGGCCTGCTGCTCAAGAAGTATTGCGAAGTTTGGCTCACCAACCCAGTCTTGACCGGCGCCATGCTGCCGTTGAACGGTCTTGTGCTGTTTTGGATCGGCAGCCAGGACCGCGGACAGCTTAACTATATCGAGCTGACCTACCGCCAGGCCCTTTGGATCGGGCTTTGCCAGGCCGCCGCTCCGCTACCTGGCATCTCTCGTAGCGGCACGACGATCGCCGGCGGCCTGGCGGTCGGCCTGAAGCGGGCCGATGCGGCCACATTTTCGTTCCTGTTGGCGATTCCGGCCATCTCCGGAGCCGCCGTGGTGGCCCTCGTCGACCTGTTACAAGGTCGTACGACCGCTTCGACCCCGGCCGGGCTGGCCTTGGGAGCGGCCGTGTCGTTTCTGGTCGGCGTCGTCGCGCTGCGGCTGTTCCTGCGCTGGCTCAAAGCGGGCCGATTAAACGTCTTCGCCTGGTGGTGCATCGCGCTGGGGACGGTGCTGCTCGTTTGGCAACTTGGGACGGCGAAACCGTAAAAAACTTGGCGACCGGCCTCATTTTCGGCCTCGTGAAGTATAGTGCTAACTAAGGCCCGGCCGGATCAATGGCCTCCTTCGCCACGCCGTGCTCGTACACCTTGCGGCCGAACTTGTAGAACAAGGCCGGCGTGACGATCTGGTCCAGGAGCGTCGAGCTGATCAGGCCGCCGATCACGACGATCGCCAGCGGATGGAGAATCTCCTTGCCCGTCTCTCCGGCGCCGAGCGCCAAGGGAACCAGGCCGATGATCGCGGTCATGGCGGTCATCAGCACCGGTGCGAGGCGTTCGAGACTGCCGCGAACGATCATCCGCTCGTCGAATTGTTCCCCTTCGTGCCGCATAAGATGGATGTAGTGCGAGATCATCATGATGCCGTTGCGGCACACGATGCCGACCAGCGTGATGAAACCGACCCAGTGGGCCAGCGAAAGACTGGTGGCCTCGACCCAGATTCGCGGCCATTGCGACCACGTCGCCCCCTCGAACGCCTCGGCCGCGGGGACGTTCGTGATCAGAAGCGCGACGACGGAACCGATGGCCGCCAGCGGAATGTTGACCATCACTTGCAGCGCGGCGCGCCACGATTCGAGACAGAGGTACAACAGCAGGAACACGCCGGCCAACGACAATCCGGCCAGGAAGGTGAGCCGCAGGTTGGCCTTTTGTTGGGCCTCGAATTGCCCGCCGTACTCGACGAAGTACCCGGTGGGAAGGGTCGGCACGATCTTTTCGGTCACCGCGCGGCGGATATCGCCCACGGTGCTCGCCAGGTCGCGGCCGGCGACATTGGCCTGCACGACGATCCGGCGGACGATCTTTTCGCGGTTGATCGTATTGGGCCCGCTGGTGGCGACCACCTCGGCGACGCTTCCCAGCGCGATTCGAGCGCCAGAGGGTGTGCTTAACGGCGTCGAGCGGATGATGTCGATGTCGTGCCGCGCCGAGGGGTCGAACCAAACGACCAGGTCGAACGTCCGCTGACCCTCGAGCACCTGCGAAACCGTCCGCCCCTGCAACGCCGTTGCGAGCGCGTCGGCCACATCGGCCGGCGACAGCCCGTAACGGACCGCCGCCTCGCGCAAGACCGTCACCCGCACCTGTGGGATTTCCACCTGTGGCTCGACGTAAAGGTCGGCGATGCCCGGCACTTCAGCCATTAGGGCTTCGACCTGGTGCGCCTTGTCGCGCAGCACGCCAAGGTCGGGGCCGAAGACCTTGACGGCGATCTGGGCGCGAATCCCTGACATGATGTGGTCGAGCCGGTGCGAGATCGGCTGGCCGATGTTGAAATCGACGCCGGCCATTTCCGTGATCCGGTCGCGAATGTCGGCCAGAACCTCGTCGCGCGGCCGGCCGCGGCGCTCGACGCCGAAACGCCGCAAGCCCGGAACGGCGCGCAGCACGGCGGGCCAGAAACCGGGTTTCCGCTCTTCCGGCTCGACGAGTCTGACGTCGAACTCGGTGTGGTTCACGTTTTCGGCGTGCTCGTCGAGCTCCGCCCGGCCGGTACGGCCCGACACGGCGACGACCTCGTCCACTTCCAGCAACAATTCCTGCACCCGCGCGCTGAGCCGCTCCGATTCCTCGAGGCTGGTCGAGGCGGGGGCAGTGGCTTCGAT